>ENA-ORNO01000862-ORNO01000862.1-human-gut-metagenome-genome-assembly--contig:-NODE-862-length-16731-cov-3.253478_pt1 | contig 16731 bp, 10 predicted proteins | sample MGYA00242117_ERZ509026 | MGnify/ENA primary metagenome ERZ509026 (study PRJEB26280, sample SAMEA2338710) | human gut metagenome | biome: human gut; feature: human-associated habitat; material: faeces... | reverse complement strand
TACCACCGATGCCGGAGAAGAAGCCGGAGGCAGCACCGGTACCACCGATGCCGGAGAAGAAGCCGGAGGCAGCACCGGTACCACCGATGCCGGAACAGAAGACAGATGCGCCGAAGCCACAGGCACCGGTGCCTTATCTGTTAAGAACAGCAACAAATGAAAAAATCTATATAAATAAGCCGGAATTTGCAATCGGAAGATCGGCAACAAAGGCAGACTATACTGTAACCGATAATTCAGATGTCAGCAGAATCCATTGTATTATCGAGAGAAAGAATGGTGTCAGCTATATTAAAGACAATCAGTCAACCAATGGTACATATGTAAACGGAAAAAATATAGCAGGGCAGGAAAATGTATTTTTAACAAACAATGCAAAGGTTTCATTGGGAGATGAAGAATTTGTATATCATATAAGATAAGCGTGGGGACAACAGAGCAGGAGAGAAGTATGAAGTATAAAGCAGCGTATTACACAGACGTAGGAATAAAAAAGAAAAATAATCAGGATTCTCTGGCAATTAAGATTGCAGAGACGCCGAAGGGATCTGCGGTATTTGCAATTATCTGTGATGGTATGGGAGGACTTGCAAAAGGCGAGCTTGCCAGTAAAGAAGTGATATGTGCATACTGCGACTGGTTCGAGAAGGATTTTCCGGAACTGGTGCTTTCCGGAACATTTAATGCTTCCATATTGAAACAACAGTGGGATATGATAGCAATTAATGAAAATGAGAAATTAAAAGCATACGGAGAAGCACAGGGGATCATGATCGGTACCACTCTGTCTGCAATGTTGATGTATGGAGAACATTACTACATTATCCATGTAGGAGACAGTCGTGTATATGAATTAACAACAGAGGTCACACAGCTTACGAAGGATCAGACGCTTGTAGCGCGTGAGGTTGCTGCCGGAAGACTGACACCGGAGCAGGCAGAGAAGGACAGCAGAAGAAGTATTTTATTACAGTGTATCGGTGCATCACCTGTGGTAGAGCCTGATTTTATCAGAGGATATATCGAAGAAAATGCCTGCTACATGTTATGCTCAGACGGATTCCGACATAAGATATCAGAGAATGAGATGCTGGATCGTATCGGACCGAAAGCGGTGCTGGATGAAAATGCCATGCGTGAGGGTTGCGCTTTCCTTACAGAACTGGATAAGTACAGAAAGGAAACTGATAATATCACGGTATTGTTAATTAAGACAGAGTAGTGGGGAGATAAGATGACAGAATTAGGTACAGTATTAGATGGAAAATACGAAATACTGAAAAAAGTTGGTCAGGGTGGAATGTCAATTGTTTATCTGGCGATGGATAATCGACTGAATAAACAGTGGGCGGTTAAGGAGATCAAAAATGATGGTTCCAAAAGCGTTGAGACTCTGTTAAAGGGTCTTGAACGAGAGGCAAATATTCTTAAAAATGTAGATCATCCGGTTTTGCCGCGAATCGTTGACATCATAAATGAAAATGGAACGATTTATGTAATCATGGATTTTGTTGAGGGAAAACCTTTGAATGAAGTCCTGAAGGCAGAGGGAGCGCAGGAGCAGTCGGATGTAATTGAGTGGGGACGCGCACTTGCCAGTGCACTTGATTACCTGCATTCTATGAATCCACCTATTATTTACAGAGATATGAAACCATCCAATGTTATGTTAAAGCCGGATGGATCTGTAAAATTGATTGATTTCGGAACAGCAAAGGAATATGTAATAGAGAATAATGCAGATACGACAGCCCTTGGAACAAGAGGTTATGCTGCACCGGAACAGTTCGGTGATGCACAGGGACATGGTATCTATAATACAGATGCAAGAACAGATATTTATAATCTGGGTGCGACATTATATCATTTGGTAACCGGAAAGAATCCATGTGAACCGCCGTATGAGATCAAGCCGATCAGACAGTGGAATCCGATGCTTTCATCAGGACTTGAGCAGATCATTATCAAATGTTGTCAGCCAAATCCAAATGACAGATATCAGTCCTGTTCAGAGTTGCTGTATGCGCTGGATCATTACAATGAATTGGATAATGAGTACCGGGCAAAGGCAAAGAAGAAACTGATCATGTTTTGTACGATGGGTGGATTGTCATTGGCATCTGTTGCATGTGCAGTGATCGGCGGCGTGAAGAAGAATGAGATCAAGGAACAGAATTACAGCAATAAGATCTTAGAGGCAGAGAATGCATTACAGGATAATGATGTAAATAATGCAATCAAAATCTATAAAGATGCGATCGCATTGGATGAGACATCTTCAGATGCATATCTTGGTTTGTTAGATACATATGCTTATTATTACGATGCCACACAAGATGCTGAGAAGACATCATCCGAAGGCATGGACAGTGGAGCTAAGCTTGGTGTGCGGTATGTAACCAAGTATATTGATAAGGTTCAGGATGATGTTGTTTATGAGGTAGCAATCCTTTATTACAATGAAATTCAGGATTACAAAGCTGCAATGCAGTATTTTAATCAGGTAAACGATAAAGAGAACTTCCCGGATGAAGCTGCACAGGCATCTTATTATTCCGCTATCTGTGAGAATAAGATCAAGAAGAATTCCAACTTTGCGAACAGCCAAGAGAACCTGTTTAATTTTGAAGAATATAATAGCAGCAATCTGGAAGATACCAATACAAGTAAATATGTGAATTATCTGAATATCGCTTCAATATATGTTGATAATCTTGGAAGTGAAGCAGACGATATGCCACAACGGACGATCGCCCTGTTGCAGGAAGCAAATGAGAAGCTGGACGAGAACAGTACAGCATTATCAAATGCGTTCCCTGAGGATCGAAACGTAAAGTATTATACAGCACAGTACGCAAGGATCCTGTATTCGGTATATTCCTATGAAGCAGAAAATGCAACAACTGATGATCAGAGGGAATCCTTCTATCTGAAAGCAGTTGACGCATTGAATCGTTATCTTGCAAGTATCGATATTACAGACAAGAATATTTCTGACAATACAAAGAAATCTTATGTCAAATATATGAAGGAAGAAGCTGAGACATATATAGCACTTGCAGTTTCTAGCGGTAAGAAAGATTATTATGATTCAGCTGAAAAGATATATAAGACGGCAGAAGACAGCATGGGTACAGAGGATTTTGCGGCAGACATATATGTAAGTCATCTGAATTATCTGTACGACAGATATTCGGGAGAATACGGATCTAATCCAAAGAAGTGGAGAAGTGAAGGAATATCCAAGGTACAGGCAGTTTACAATGCAGGTAAGAAGATTAATATACTTGCAAATCGTGGTAACAATGAATGGAACTCGTTAATCGTGAATTCTGCAATTGCCGGAGTAATTGATGGCACAGCAGCTGCTAAGTGAGAGTGAGGGTGATAACAATGAATGAAACTATATGCAATATAATGTTATTCGGTGGCATAGCTCTTGCAGTTGTATTTGCGGTTGTTGCAGTTATTTTGTTTGTAAAGTTAGATATACCAAAGGTGATCGGTGATCTGTCCGGAAGTACCGCGAGAAAGCAGATCAGGGAGATCCGGGAAAAGGGATATGAGAGTGTTCAGGGAAGCGGTGCTTCCAAGAAGGACGCGATCAAGTCTAAGGATAGTACCGGAAAGATCGAGGTAAGAGATATCAAACGGAAGACCTCCCGTTCAGAAGAACTGGAAAAGAAAGGTAATGAACGGTATCAAAAGGCAGTCAATGAGCTTAAGAAAGAACAGCAGAGCCGGATGGATGAGTTCGAGCGTGAGACAGATATCTTACAGGGACCGGATGATTACGAGAAAGAGACAGATATCTTAACAGAACCGGATGATTACGAGAGAGAAACTGATATATTATCGGCTGATGTAGATTACGATGAGGCAACTGACGTATTGACGCCGGAAGATGATGCAGATGAAGCAACCGATGTTCTGACGATGGAAGATGATACAGAGGGAGCAACCGATGTTCTGACGATGGAAGATGATATGGAGGGAGCAACCGATGTTCTGATGATGGAAGATGATGCAGAAGGAGCAACCGATATTCTGGCAGCGGTGGATGATGAGGAAGCAACTAATGTTCTGACATCGGATGAAGAAGCAACGAACGTTCTTTTAAATGAGGCGGTTCATGGAACGAAGCCGGAAATAAAGGATCGTGCAGGTTTCAAGATAGTAACAGATATCGTCGTAGTACATACAGATGAATCAATATAAGGAGGGAATGACCAATATGAAAAAGAATAAGTATTTGCATCGATTGATCGCGTTGGTCATGACGGCTGTTATGCTGTTGTCACTGGTGGCGATAGATAACAGATTTGGAATAGCGGCGAAAGATGAGTTCTCAAAAGAGGTCATTGATCTGGAAGATTATATTCCAAAGAAAGTAAAGTATAAAGAAGCAAAAGACGGAAGCGTTAAGATTGACAGTGTTAAGGAGATTGAGATTACGGTTCCGTTAGAGTCGGCAGTTACATTTAAGGGCGACTATCTGATGGAAGCACTCGATGCTGACGATGCTAATGAGGATCAGAAGGTAGCAACTTCCTGTGATGCAGATGAGAAGGATGCACCAAAGAAAGCGTCCAAGATCAAAAAAGTAAAGGTTGAAACGGTGGATGATGAGTACCGGTTCGCTGTATATAAGACAACGAAGGAAGAGGGCATATATGACTTTGCCGGTATCGTTGCCGTATATAGTGACGAAGGTAATGATCCGGTTCCGGCAGTACCGGTTCCGACGATTCAGGCGTCTGTAACAGAGAGCGATGAGCTGATCGCTAAAACAGGTTATTATTATGCAAAACCGGGATCATCTGTCAATATTAAGCTGGCGATTGCTGATGGTACAGATGATACATATATCCGTCAGGAATCAGAAGACCCTGCTGATATCACAAAGGTAGCTTATACTGTGGATGGTGGTGCAGAGACGATCATAGATGCAGATGACGATGGTAATTATGCATTAACAGTTAATGAAGCCGGAACTTATGAATTCACGGTTACAAACCGCGGCGGAGAGTCTGGTGTATCGGCTGTAAAGATCCTTTATCCAACGACAGTTCAGATTACAGATGTAACAGCAAGTGAGAATACAACGGTAAAGAAGGTTGGAGACAAGATTCAGGAACTTCTGAATAAGGTAGATGCTTCGATCAAAGTAACTGTCTCTGCAAAGGAGACAGTAGATGGAAGCCTTATGCCGCTGACCCTGAAATACAGACTGGCAAATGGTGCTGTATGGGGAGAATGGCAGAAAGCAGATATGACAGAGGATGTAGATGCAGGCTGCTATAAAGCAAGTGTATCGATTCCGAAGTCTTCAGCAACCGGAGAAGATTATAAAGTTGCGATCAGTGTATGCGATTCAGACTATACAGAAGTCTCTACATATACATTTGACGAAAACGGTGCGATCGTATTTATCGATGATGATGAACCGGATTTCGTAAGTGGTGTTGTAAACACATATCAGGGAACATCAGTATCCGCATCTACAAGCCTTGGTTCATACAGCTATAATTCTGATAGATGGTATAGCAGACTTGCAGTTAAGAATGTAAAGACAGAAGAAAATCATTCACCGATTGACTTTGTTGTAGCAACATTTGATGGCACACCGTTTGATAGGAATATAGAAGTATCCGCAAATGGAAATAAATATACTTATACATATACAGATTGGGATAGTGATACAGTAGATTTGGAAGATGGTGTACATACAATCTCTTATGCAGTAACGAATCGTATGGAACTGGACAGCATCAAAAATGTCACATTTAATCTGGATGCAACAAAGCCTGTAGTAACAGTAACGAGTGCAGTTAAGAATGCAGCTGTAGCACAGGATGAGAAATATGTAGTAAGCGGGGCAACAGGAGAGACATTGACTGTTACAGCTACAGATCCGGGAAACGATGTCGGAACAGGAAGTGGCGTAGCAAGTACAAAGGTTACAGTAAACGGAAGTGAGAAAGCATTAGCGGCAGACAACACTCTGACACTTGCAGATGCAGGCGTATATGATGTCGTTGTGACTGTCACAGATAAAGCCGGAAATGAAGCTGCACAGAAGTTTACGGTTATCGTAAATAATGAAACACTTACGGACGAAATTACGGCAAATGCGGATGGTACACCGTTAGATCTCTCCGATCTTGTATATACAGGTGGCAATAATGTTACAGTAACATACAAGGTTACAGGACTTGATCTTGATCAGAACGATGTGATCAGTAATGTGGTAAGAAGGGATTCGGATGTAACAGGTACTACAGGTGAACAGATCACACCGACGATTGCGAAGAATAGTTCCGGTATAAATACAACCCTTACTCTTATTTATACATTACAAAAAGAAGGAGTCTATTCTTTCAATATCAAGACAAAGCATCATTATATAGATCTTGAGAGTGATGCAAATACAACAGAAAAGAGCTGTACGATCGCGTACGATAAGAGTGCTCCATCTGTTACAACGATGGAATTTGTAGACTATGAAGCCGGTATCGATAATGTATATTATTATTCAAAAACTACAGTTCCTAAGATCAAGATAGCTGCAAAGGACAGCATTGCAATCAGGAGTTATAAGATTACAGATCAGAACGGACAGGAGATCGTGTCTGAAAACTTATCGACGGATCCGAAAAAAGAGTTAGAGCAGACGGTTGAATTGACAGCAGGTATTCAGCAGAATCAGCCATATACGATCACATTCTATATCGATGATATGGCTGGAAACGGTATATCAAAGAATGTTTCTGATGAAGGTATTCCATATCGGTTTGAGATCGACAGCATTAGCCCTAATCGCGTTACGATCGCCGATATGGCAGATGACGGAAGCCGGAATCTTAAGAGCTACTGGAATGGTTCGGCGGTTACGGTAAGTGCATCAGCGGAGGATAACCATTTCATTACATCATTTAACGCGGAAGCGATCTGCGACGGAAAGGCAGTTGCTGAGCAGGAACAGCAGGTAACAGCAAGTAAGAATGCATCTGCAGCATTTACATATAGTGAAGCCGGCACGTATGAAGTGACAGTATACGCATATGATGAAGTCGGAAATGTGAATACAGCGACCTGTCATTTTGTGATCGACGGAAAGCCTGCAGATATCAGCTTTACCGGTATTCCTGACAATGGAATATACAGAAATGATTCAAAACATCCGATCACGATCAATGTAAAAGATGATTATGGAATCAGCGCTGATAAGGTAAAGATTACTGAATACTATGAAACTTATGACGGTACAAAGGGACAGCTAACTGTTCTTTCGGAAAATACAGATATTAAGACAACAAAGGCAACTGTTAATTCCTGTGAGGTTATTGACGGTAAGCCGATGAAATATTATTTCAATGTGGAAACAACTGATAATTCAGGGAATGTTTCAAGCACGACAAGTAAGACCTTCTATTACGATGATATGAATCCGGAGATATCAGTAACACCGGATATCGTATCAGAGGAAAAAGATTATTATTACAATGATAAGGTTACATTTAAAGCAAATGTAAAAGAGCAATTTGCACTTGGAACGGTTGTATATCTTCTGAATACAGAAGACTATGATCTTGCAACAAAGGCTTCTGATTATAAGAAGAAAGCGATCAAGACATATACACTTGACGATCTGTGTGAGAAGACATTTGAATTCTCTGCAAGCAAGGCAGGCTTCTATGACTGGACTGTCGTTGCAGTAGACGGAGCAGGCAATGAAGACGCCGTAACCGAGATGCAGTTCACGATCGACAAGGAAAGACCGGAGGCAGAGATTGATGGTGTGCCGGAAGATGGTTTGTCGACAGGTACAGAGGTTGCGATCACAATTACAGATAATGAGGCACTTGATAAGGATGACTTCACTGTTATTCAGCATTATAAATACTACAATGGCACAAAGTATAAGAAGAAAACCGTTAAAGTAAAGCAGACCAGTGCAAATGAGCTGACGGCAACCGCTAATTGTGATGAGATGGATGGCAAGGCATGTTCATATTATTTCACAGTGGTCGGAAAAGATAAGGCCGGAAATGAAGTGATCTATGATCAGAATGCATCCAAATTCAAAGTGGATGGAACAGCACCGGAGATTACGATCACACCTTATCCGGATGAGAATGACGGATATTATAACAAGGGCGTAAGATTCAAGATCAATGTAAAAGAGCAGTTTGAAAAGAAGCATAAGATAACAGTTTCTGATAAGAATAAATCTGTGAACGGAGATGCGGATGATGTATTTGTCTTAAATGGTACAGATGGTACATTCGAGGTTAAGAGAAATGCAGAAGGCATCTATAACCTGAAGATTAAAGCAGAGGATGCATTCGGAAACCTTGCGGAAGATAAGGTTAGCTTCATTGTTGATAAGTCGGCTCCGACGATCGGTATAGCGACCGTAAGCAAGCTGAACAATGGGAATGTAGCCTTAAATGTAAATATTGCAGATAATTATAAAGGAAAAGAATACATCGTACATGTGATAAGGAAGGATGCTTCCGGAGCAGTTGTATATAATAAGGATTACAGAAAAGAAATCTGGAAGACAACTACCGCAAATCCGGATCTTGTATTTACCGATGAAGGTGATTATGAGATTTCCGTATCTGCAGAGGATAAAGCCGGAAATAAGAAGATTGCAGAAAATGTAACCTTCCGAATCGATAAGACCGCACCGGTTCTGTCAATTACAGGTGTTGCGGATTCTCAGACAACGGATTGTACAGCGACTCTTTCCGTAAATGAGGCATTCCCATTTTCTTATGATGGTTCGTCACTTGGCAGTACAGATGTTACGGCAACTATCACAAAGAAGACAGACGGAGCAGGAACAACAAATATAGCTACACTGAATACAGGCAATTTCTCAGGTGGTAATCCACATACAGCTACATATTCCTTTACAGAAGATGGTGAATATACGATCACATTTAATGCAAAGGATATGGTTGGCAATACAGCGGCTGGCGTAACGAAGACATTCAAGGTAGATAAGAATGCGCCTGAGTTATTTGTAACGGCAGTAAACAGCAAGAAGTCAAATATAAGCGAATACCAGATCGTCGGTGGTGCTTCTGATGATTCAAAAGACTATGTAGACATGAATCTGGAAGTAAAGGAGACATTCTTTGCTACAAATAAAGTATCGATCACCGTTCATAAGGATGGTAAAGATGTATCATCCGGCTACTTTAAGAACTTCAGCAGCAGTTCTGAGGTCAGCAGAGGCAGCCAGCGGTTTGAAGATGATGGTGTCTATACAGTTGAGATCTCAGCACAGGATGCGATCGGTAATAAGGCAAAGGATTACAGTATGGCGTTTACGGTAGATAATACCCCGCCATCGGTTGAGAATACAGAGAAGATGGAAGGCTTTGCAGCCCGCAGAAATGAGAATGGAGATCTGTTGCTGAACAGCAAAGATTTCTCGGATATCAAGGATAAAGGCTATGATGCATTCTGGACTGTAAATGATACTTCTGTATTTACAGCAAGTGTTAAGCTGGATGGAATCGACTTCGTTGATTTCTCCGATCTGACAGACGGATATCATACGATGATGATTGAAGTAACAGATGAGGTCGGACATAAGACTACGAATACATTTGATTTCACCTATGACGGAACTGCACCTCGAATCATTATAAGTGGTGTGGACGATAAGAGCGTTGTAAGAAATCCATTTACAATGTCGATCGGACTGGAAGACCCGGATGATACGATCACGGAGATTGTGATCAATGGCAAGACTATTGATCCAACGTTGTATAAGGATACAAATTCATATGACTTCCAGGTATCTGATTATGGAAAATATGAAGTGAAGGTAACAGCAGCAGATGCGGCCGGTAACGTATCATCAACTTTTGATGCTGAGACGGGAGAAGTATTCTCCTTCCAGCTAAGACAGAAGCTTTCACCGGTTGTTATCATTCTGATCATTCTTGCAGTTCTTATTCTTGCAGGAATCATAATCTGGATCATACTCAGAAAGCGCAAGAAAGCACAGCAGTAAATTAAAACATAGAAAGAAAGGGACCACGCCCAAACAGGCGTGGTCTTTCAATGAGGTGACATAAATGGCATTAAGAGCGGTAGCATTTGATATGGATGGAGTCCTGATCGATTCCGAGAAGGTATACAGAATGTGCTGGTTGAAGAATGGATTGTCCATCGGTATCCCGGAGAATGAGATGTCGAAGATCTGTGACCGGATGGCAGGTGGAACCAAGAAGACAAATGCGCATGTGATGAAAGAAAAGATGGGTGAAGATTTTGACTATCTTGCATTCAGACAACGCACAGTGGATATGGTCGAAGCATATCTGAATGAGCATGGCGTTGAATTAAAGCATGGCGTGATCGAGACACTAAAGACTTTAAAGGCAAGAGGAATCAAGATGGCGGTTGCAACCTCGACGGATCGGGAACGGGCAGAGGATAAACTGATTCGAAGCGGATTGCTTCCGTATTTTGATGATGTGATCTGTGGGGATGAGATCGAGCGCGGAAAACCATACCCGGACATCTATCTGAAAGCCTGTGAGAAGCTTGGTACGAAGCCGGAGGAGACAGTTGGAGTAGAGGATTCCATTAATGGTGTGACAGCCTCCCACGATGCAGGACTGTATACCCTTATGGTGATCGATCTGATCCAGCCGGATGAGGAAACGAAGAAGAAAGCAGACCGTATCAGCAACGATATATTTGAACTGACAGAATTATTTGAAGACTGATGAAGCAGTTTGACTTCGAAAATGACATCTGAAAATGATCGATATAGCAGAATAGAGGCTGATCTCTGGAATGAAAGGAAACCTTTCGGCATATAGTAGTGTCAGGAGGTTTTTCTATGATTACAGGACAGAAAATTTTCAGCCTGTTAAAGGCACTTGCGGTATCTTACATAATAACAGCGATCCTGCTGCTTGTAACGGCACTCCTCATGTACAAGCTGGGGCTGGGTGAAACGGCGATTCATCTGAGTATTATCATCATTCATGGCATCTCTGTGTTCCTTGGCGGTTTTCTTACCGGCAAGATGGTGAAGGAGCAAAAGTATATCTGGGGATTGATGCTCGGAGTGTGCTATGTGCTGGTGATCGGTATTGTATCTTTCATTATGAATGGTACGATCCACATCTCTGCCGGAGGAACATTAACGAATGTGATCCTGTGTCTCGCAGCCGGAATGCTTGGCGGAATGCTAGGTTAGAGACAAGTTTTTCGTAAAAATACTTTGACTTTAAAGCATGTTGTGTTATAATTTCGCTATATGACATAAAAAGGAGAAGTGTACCTATGAAGAGAATAAAGACACTCACAAACAGAACAATGAAGAACACAATGGTTAAAGGTGGATGCGGCGAATGCCAGACATCATGTCAGTCAGCTTGTAAGACATCATGCACAGTCGGAAATCAGAGCTGTGAGAATGCTGAGAACAAGTAAGAGATCATTGTAGACAGACAACCACAAAGGGGACCGTCAAACAAATGGCAGTCCTCTTTCGTTGCGTGTCAGAAAAATTAATTCACAAGATGGGAGAATTTGTATGGTACATCAGTACAAAAGTAATGGATATAATATCGTACTCGATGTATGTAGTGGGTCTGTTCACGTAGTGGATGACCTTGTGTATGATATTATTGCAAATTACGAAAATCATACAAAAGAGCAGGTAATGGAATTGCTGCCATCCTATGATAAGGATGAAGTATCGGAAGCCTATGACGAGGTAACCGGCCTGGTAGAAGACGGAACACTATTTACAGAAGACATATTCAAAGATTATATCATTGATTTTAAAAAGAGAAAAACAGTGGTAAAGGCTCTGTGTATCAATATTGCACATGACTGTAATCTTGCATGCAGATATTGTTTTGCAGGAGAAGGTGAGTACAAGGGTGACAGAGGTCTGATGCCACTTGACATAGCAAAGAAATCTCTGGATTTCCTCGTTGCCAATTCCGGTAACCGTGTAAATCTTGAGGTCGATTTCTTCGGCGGTGAGCCACTTATGAACTGGGATGTCGTAAAAGAGACCGTTCGATATGGAAGAAGCCTGGAGGAAAAGCATAATAAGAAATTCCGTTTCACACTGACAACAAACGGTGTGTTGTTAAATGATGAGGTAATGGAATTTGCCAATAAAGAGATGGCAAATGTCGTATTATCCATCGACGGAAGAAAAGAGATTCATGATTACATGCGTCCGACCAGAAATGGAAAGGGAAGCTATGATCTGTTACTTCCAAAGTTCCAGGAATTTGCAAAGAAGCGTGCCGGAAAGAGTTATTATGTAAGAGGCACTTATACGCATAACAATCTGGATTTTTCAAAGGATGTATTACACATGGCAGATCTTGGATTTGACCAGATCTCCATTGAGCCGGTTGTATCTCTGCCGGACGAGCCTTATGCGATAAAGGAAGAGGATATTCCGTATCTGTTAGATCAGTATGATATCCTTGCAAAAGAGATGATCAAAAGACATAAAGAAGGAAGGGGCTTCAATTTCTTCCACTTTATGATAGATTTGACAGGGGGACCATGCGTGGCCAAACGTCTGTCGGGGTGTGGTTCAGGTACAGAATATCTGTCAGTTACACCATGGGGCGACCTTTATCCGTGCCATCAGTTTGTCGGTGAGGATGGGTTCTGCATCGGAAATGTAAATGAAGGTATTACGAAACCGGAACTTGTTGATGAGTTTAAGCTCTGCAATGTCTATGCAAAGGACAAGTGTAAGGACTGTTTTGCAAGATTCTATTGTAGCGGTGGCTGTGCGGCGAACTCATATAAATTCCATGGGAATATATTAGATGCGTATGATATCGGATGTGAACTTCAGAAAAAGCGTATCGAATGTGCGATCATGATCAAAGCCGCATTAGCAGATGAAGAAGAAAATCAATAAGGAGGACAAAGGTAAATAAGATGAAGAAAGCAAGAAAAAAAGCCATATGGGTATTGATCCTGTTCCTGCTTGTGCTTGCGGGTTCCATCTACGTTGCATTGTTTGGTGTAGGCGACAGAGGAAAAGCAAAGTATATCAGCCTTGGACTTGATCTGAAGGGTGGCTTAAGTGTAACTTATGAGATTCAGGATGAGGATTACAGTGATGCAGATGTTCAGGATACGATCTATAAGCTGCAGAAACGTATTGATTCCCATACAACAGAGCATAACGTATATTCAGAGGGAAATGGTAAGATCACTGCCGAGATTCCGGGTGTAACAGATGCAGATGCAATTCTGGAAGACCTGAGTATCGAAGGTAAGTTAGAGTTCTTAGATCCTGAGAATTATGAATTATGGTCACAGGGCAAGGATTATACTCCAGCTCTTACCGGTGATGATATTAAGGGTGCAGATGCCAAGATAGATTCTACAGAGACCGGTGATGACAATGTAGTACAGTTGTCATTCACAACAGCAGGTGCTCAGAAGTTTGCAGATGTAACAACAGCAAATGTAGGAAAGATCGTCTATATCGTATATGATGGTAAAGTTGTAAGTGCACCAACTGTACAGCAGGCAATTACAGACGGAAACGCTGTTATCAACAGCATTTCAACATATGAAGAGGCAGACAGCATTGCTACTACGATCCGTATCGGTGCATTGCCACTGACACTGAAGCAGGTACGTTCTAATATCGTCGGAGCAACTCTTGGTTCAGAAGCAGTATCAACAACGATCAAAGCAGGTATCATTGGTATTATCTGTATCTTCATTATTATGATCTGCGTATTCAGAATTCCGGGTCTGATCGCATCATTATCATTGACACTGTATACATTTATGATCTTACTTGTTATGAACCTGTTCAATGTTACATTGACACTTCCGGGTCTTGCAGGTATCATCCTTTCTGTAGGTATGGCGGTCGATGCGAACGTCGTTATCTTTACACGTATTAAAGAAGAACTGGCAACAGGTGCTTCTGTTAAGCAGTCTGTAAAAGCCGGATTCCATAATGCGTTATCAGCGATCATCGATGGTAACGTGACAACCCTGATCGCAGCACTTGTGCTTGGTATCTTCGGAACAGGTACGATCAAGGGATTTGCGATCACGCTGGCAATCGGTATCGTATTATCCGTATTCACAGCACTTGTTGTTTCACAGCTTGTGTTAAATGCACTTGTTACACTTGGCGTAAACGATGTGAAGTTCTTTGGCAAGGCAAAAGAGCCAGGCAAGGTCAACTTCGTAAAGGGTGGTAAATATTGTATTATCGCTTCTGTTCTTGTCATCGTGATCGGCTTCTGTTTTATGCCGATCTTTGCAAAGACAAAGGGGAGTGCGTTGAATTTAAGTATTGATTTTGCAGGTGGTACATCAATCACAGCAGAATTTGACAAAGCATATTCATTATCTGAGGCAGAGAAGGACATTGTTCCTGTTATCGCTGAGGCAGCAGGCATCAGTGAGGCAGATATCTCTGTTCAGACCGTTTCCGGTACAAATGAGATCGTATTCAAGACCACAGAGCTTACAACTCAGGGTGATGATTCTCAGTTGACAAAGGTAACAGATGCACTCAGCGAGAAGTTCGGTGCGACAGTAACAAATTCCGATAATATCAGTGGTTCAGCCAGCAGCGATATGACAAGGGATGCATTCCTTTCTGTAGCACTTGCAGCCGTTCTGATGCTGATCTACATTGTAATCCGTTTCAAGGATGTGAAGTTTGGTGTAAGTGCGGTATTAGCCCTTTGCCATGATGTAGCTATGGTATTTGTTCTGTATATCTTACTTCGGTTATCCGTTGGTAATACCTGTATCGCATGTATGCTGACAATCTTCGGTTACTCGATCAATGCAACGATCATCGTATTCGACCGTATCCGTGAGACGATCGCTTTGTATCCGAAGCGTGATCGTTATCAAGTGATCAATGATGCGTTGAACTCTACCTTGTGTCGTACATTTAATACATCATTGACTACGTTGGTGGTTGTATTGTGTATCTTCATCTTGGGCGGTAGCACGATCCGAAGCTTTACGTTCGCTATCTTATTAGGTATCATTATCGGTACATACTCTACTTTGTTCATCGCTACTCCGATCGCTTACGAGTTGCAGAAGAAGAAGATCAATAAGAAAGCTGCTGCTGAGAAAGCAGGAAAATAATATATTTCTTTAAGGATTTTATGAAGATCCTCTATCTTTCCCGTGCCAACGGAGAGATAGAGGATTTTTTTATGTATTAATTCTTAAGGAGATAAAGTATGAATGAGAATGATTTTGTGGTGGGTGTACTTACGTATATCACCTGCCTGCGTGAGAAAAAGCGTTATTCCACGGCGAAGAGTTATCAAGATGCGTTGAGGTCGTTTAAATGTTTTTGTGGCCGGGAAGAGATTCCTTATGCGTATATTAATCGGGATACACTTTTGCGTTATCAATCTTGGCTGTTGGCCAAGGGATGTGCTCGTAACACGGTATCTACTTATATGCGCCGGATTCGTCACATCTATAATTTAGCGGTAGAGGTGGGTGAGGCTGCCTATATTCCTCATTTGTTTAAGAATGTGTTTACGGGGGTTGAGAGTAAACGTAAAAAGGCGTTGCCTTCGGAAAGCTTACGCTTGCTGATGACAAGCCCGGTGACAGATCCGCAACAGAAGAGGACCCAATCAGCCTTTTGCCTGATGTTTTTGTTTTGCGGGATGGCTTTCGTAGATTTGGCGCATTTGCGAAAGGAGGATATCAAGGAAGGGATCTTGTCTTATTATCGGCAGAAAAGCGGATCCCTTATACAGGTGGAGATTCCAGTGGAGGCACAAGGGCTGCTGAATGAGTTGGCAGCCGATACAACCGAGGATTCGCCCTATCTGTTTCCATTTTTAGAGGGAATGAAGACCGGTGAGGATGCCTACAAGGAATATAATACCGTATTAGGAGGTTTTAACCGCAGATTGAAAACACTGTCGGAATCCATCGGTATTCGTACTCGGGTTACCTCATACACGATTCGTCACTCTTTCGCCACGACCTTGAAGGAGCAAAACGTACCGATTGAGATGATCAGTGAACTGTTAGGGCATAAATCTATCAAGACTACGCAAATATACTTGAAGAGTTTCTCTTTAGAAAAGCTCTCGACCGTAAACAAACTTTGTTTCGAGAGTGTGTATAATTATGCGCCGAAAGTAGGGTGAAGAAAAGTACGCTACTTGGCGAGTAGCGTTCATTTCATGCCGCAAATGTAGTAAAAAATAACATAACACAAGCAAACATTAGGCTTTGTTTGTGTTTCAACCTTGATTCTCTTTAAATCTTCGTTCTTATTTCTGATGTATAGACATGGCAATAGAAACGAAATGGCCTCGTATTCCCGAAATCATCACGTTATCCGAAGTAAATTCTACATACATCATGTAGAGACGGAGCACGCTCCGTCTCCCACCGCCTGATAGTAACTTAAAATACCATTTTGAGAGGATGAGACGGAGCACGCTCCGTCTCTACAACTAAGGGATATCCTTTTACTCCTCTTGTTAAGGCTACTCGCCAAGTAGCAGTCAGTTTGGCTACTCGCCAAGTAGCATGAGTATTGAAGGGATGCAAATTTTCAGTAATTCCTTTTTGTTTTCATATAAGTGTTTATTTATCAGGGTATTACAAGAATATCTTGATAAGGCTCTGAATTATCTTCCTCAATGAATATCATGACAAGTAATAGCTCAGATAGAGCTA
>ENA-ORNO01000858-ORNO01000858.1-human-gut-metagenome-genome-assembly--contig:-NODE-858-length-16773-cov-2.120230_pt1 | contig 16773 bp, 10 predicted proteins | sample MGYA00242117_ERZ509026 | MGnify/ENA primary metagenome ERZ509026 (study PRJEB26280, sample SAMEA2338710) | human gut metagenome | biome: human gut; feature: human-associated habitat; material: faeces... | reverse complement strand
GTCTTACAGAAGAACAAGCCAAATTCATATTAGGTACACAAGCTAACATCTGGACAGAATATATCACTACTCCCGAACACCTCGAATACATGATACTTCCCAGATTAGCAGCACTGAGCGAAGTACAATGGGATCAAGTCGAAAACAAAAGTTATGACCGGTTCCTCGATAATATAGGCCATATCCTTGCCATCTACGATGTAATGGGACTCAACTATGCCAAACATATACTCGAAGTTAAAGGCGAATACTCGGTAAATGAAACCAAAGGCTGTATAGAAGCGACACTCCGCACACAAGGCAATGCACCCATCTACTATACCCTCGATGGATCCGAACCAACGACAAACAGCACCCGATATACCGAGCCGATAGAAATCCGTACCGAAAATGATTCTTGCACATTGAAAGCCATCGTCGTACGCGAAGGCATCGAAACCCGCACACTCGTGCGCCCCTTCAAATTCAATAAAGCCACAGGACACATGCCCCAACTGAAAGATGCACCCAGTGAAAAATATACTTTCGGAGGAGCCGGTGTACTCACCGATGGCATACATGGAGATTTCAATTACAGCAACGGTTGTTGGCTCGGATTCATCAATACGCCATTAGATGCAACAATCGATTTAGGAAAAACGCAAACGATAAGTCAGGTCAAAATAGGGTCGCTCGTACAATATTCCGAGTACATTTTCCCGCCCACCCAAATAAAAGTCTATGCGACTAATGGAGACAACCCGATGACCGAAATCGGGAAACTCGAAATTCCGGTAACACAAAAACAAGACCAAGACGGAGTGCGGGAATATACCTGCGAATTTCCTGCCGTCCCCGCCTCGAAAATCCGGGTGGTTATCGATACCACTGATAAAATACCGGCATGGCACGGAGCCAAAGGTGAAAAAGGTTGGCTTTTTGTCGATGAAATTTCTGTTAACTAATGATTATTACCGAAACGTATGAATACACATAATATATTCAAATCCGTTCTCTTCTCTACATTGTTACTTATCGGAAACAGTTGTTCTGATCGAAAAGGAATAGATGTTATACCTATGCCTCGATCGGTAGAGTATCACAGCGGAAATTTTACAATTTCACCCGAGACCAAGTTCTATACAAACCTCTCCGCAGAAAGTCGTCAAGCTCTGACCGACTATCTCGAAGGGACATCGCTCGGTTCCGTTCCCTTTGCCGAATCGGCTACCGGAAATAACGGAATAGAATTGAACCTCTGCGATAGTTCCATTGTGACAGGAAATGAAGCCTATCGGATCGAAATCGATAAAAAAGGTGTTCGCCTGTCGGCAAATACCGAGACTGGGATATTCTACGGACTCCAAACACTTCTGCAACTGTTGAATAACGGCGATAACAAAACTCTTCCCGCTCTGACGATCAACGATTCCCCTCGTTTCCCATACCGGGGATTGCACCTCGATGTTTCGCGCCACTTCTTTGATAAAGAGTTTGTCAAAAAACAATTGAATGCGATGGCCTATTTCAAAATGAATCGGTTGCATTGGCATTTGACCGACGGTGCTGGTTGGAGAATCGAAATAAAGAAATATCCCCGCCTCACCTCTTTCGCAGCGTGGAGGCCATTCGATAAATTAAACGACTGGTGGGTAGGAGGTCGCACTTTCTGTGAGCAAGACGATCCTCGTGCCGTCGGCGGATATTACACACAAGACGACATTCGGGAAGTTGTCGCTTACGCTGCCGAACGTCATATCACCATCATTCCCGAAATCGAAATGCCGGGACACTCCGAAGAAGTATTGGCTACTTACCCAGAGTTATCTTGTTCCGGTAAACCCTATGTCAATGCCGACTTTTGCATAGGAACCGAAAAAACTTTCGAATTCCTCGAAAACGTCTTACTCGAAGTAATCGACCTTTTCCCCTCTGAATACATTCACATCGGAGGTGACGAAGCAAGCAAAAGTAGTTGGAAGACATGCCCCCGTTGTCAGAAGCGCATGGCCGACGAGCACTTAAATTCGGTAGACGAATTGCAAAGTTACATGATACACCGTATTGAAAAGTTCTTAAACGATCACGGTCGTAAAATCATCGGGTGGGACGAAATCATAGAAGGCGGGCTATCTCCTACGGCCACAGTCATGTCATGGCGGGGAGAAGAAGGTGGCATCAAAGCTGTAAAAGCCGGAAACCAAGCCATCATGACACCCGGTAAATACTGCTACCTCGATGCATTTCAAGATGCCCCCAACACTCAACCGATGGCCATTGGCGGGTATCTTACTTTGGAAAAAGTCTACTCTTTCGAACCGGTCCCCGATTCGCTTTCCACGAAAGAAGCCGAGCTTATTCTAGGTGTACAAGGAAATGTATGGACCGAGCACATACCCACACCCGAACACTACGAATACATGATATATCCTCGGATATTGGCACTCGCCGAAATCGGGTGGTCTCCTTCCGAGGTCAAAAAGTGGGACAATTTCCACACCCGAGCCCTTCAAGCGGTAAATATACTTCGAGAACAGGGTTATAATCCTTTCCCTCTCGAAAAAGAAATAGGCGATAAACCCGAATCATACCAAAAGGTAAACCATCTGGCTATCGGGAAAAAAGTAACCTATGCCAATCCTTATAGCAATCATTACGCCGCTCAGGGAGAGAAAACATTGGTCGATGGCGTCCGGGGTGGTTGGATGTACAACGACGACCGTTGGCAAGGCTTTATCGATTGTGATTTCGATGTAACGATTGATCTCGGTAAAGAAACCGACATCAAACAAGTCTGTGCCGAATTCATACAGCTTAAAGGTCCCTATGTATGGTTACCCAAACAAGTTATCATATCGAGCTCTGTCGATGGAGAACATTACGATACCCTCGCGACTGTCGACAATGACATTTCACCCGACATCGAAACGCTTCAATTCAAAGAATTCGGTTGGGAAGGTAATGCAAAAGCTCGCTATATCCGCTACAAGGCATTATCGAACGGCATTACCGGAGGCTGGTTATTCACCGATGAAATCAGAATCAAATAATCGATATCTCATTTATAGAACAGAAAAAGACAAAATCTGGGAAAATGAAGAAGGTTAGTAAAGAAAAATCGATAAATCCTATTGCATGGGTCCCCACGGCATATTTTGCCATGGGGCTTCCTTTTATAGCGGTAAATCTCGTTTCCACGTTCATGTTCAAGGACTTAGGAATATCCGATACCCAAATTGCCTTTTGGACTTCTGTCATCATGTTACCGTGGACATTAAAGTTCCTTTGGAGTCCTTTTTTAGAAATGTATCGTACGAAAAAATTTTTCGTTGTCGTCACTCAGTTACTGAGTGGGTTATTATTCGGTATAGTAGCTCTCTCATTGAACTTCGACTATTTTTTCGCGATCAGTATCTCCACGATGGCAGTCATCGCTTTGAGTGGAGCCACGCATGATATAGCTTGTGACGGCGTCTATATGGCCGAACTATCTCCCGAAGATCAAGCAAAATACATCGGTGTACAAGGAGCTTTCTACAACATTGCGAAATTAGTAGCCAACGGTGGATTGGTAGCAGCAGCGGGAATGCTAGCCGAACATTTCGGCGCATCCGAAGGAGCCTCTATTCAAGCGAATATGCCCGCCTATAAAGAAGCGTGGATGATTATTTTTATCATCATTTCGGCACTGTTGTTGCTATTGGGGCTATACCACTCAAAAGTACTCCCTTCCACACAAGTACCGAACCAAGAAAAGCGTTCAAGCGCCGATGTGGCGAAAGAGCTATGGGAGGTCATTAAAAACTTCTTTACCAAGAAACACATCTTTTACTATATCTGTTTCATCATACTCTACCGCTTTGCAGAAGGATTTATCATGAAAATCGCTCCGCTATTTCTGCGTTCTTCACGCGATATCGGCGGATTGGGACTTTCGCTTACCGAAATCGGCACATTGAATGGAGTGTTCGGTTCAGCTGCGTTTGTTTTAGGCTCATTGTTAGCAGGAGTTTACGTTTCGCGTCGAGGATTGAAGAAAACGCTTTTCACCCTCTGTTGCGTATTCAACTTTCCATTCGTAGCCTACACATTATTAGCCATATTCCAGCCCGAAAATCTCTATCTGATAGGAACCGGTATCGTTATCGAATATTTTGGTTATGGATTCGGATTCGTGGGTCTCACACTCTTCATGATGCAACAGATAGCGCCGGGCAAACACCAAATGTCACACTACGCTTTCGCTTCGGGTATTATGAACCTCGGTGTCATGCTTCCAGGTATGATGAGTGGATTTTTCAGTGATTGGCTAGGCTATGAAAGATTCTTTATCTATGTATTGTTGGCTACAATACCATCGTTACTAATCACCTACTTCATTCCGTTCACCTACGATGATTCGAAGAAAGAAAGTAATCGATGACAAAAAACAGATCTACGTTCAATCGCGATTAAACATTAAACACATATACATTAAAAAAGAAAAAACGATATGACAAAAAAAATGGTTATGCCCTGGGAAGACCGTCCGGCAGGATGTGCGGACGTCATGTGGCGTTATTCGAAAAATCCGGTAATCGACCGCTACCATATCCCCTCTTCCAACAGCATCTTTAACAGTGCCGTAGTACCTTTTGAAGACGGGTTCGCCGGAGTATTCCGTTGCGATAACAAAGCCGTGCAAATGAATATCTTTGCAGGATTCAGCAAAGACGGTATTCATTGGGACATCGAACATGAGCCCATTAAATTCAAAGCAGGAAATACCGATATGATAGAATCTGAATACAAGTATGATCCCCGTGTCACTTGGATCGAAGACCGTTACTGGATCACATGGTGTAACGGCTACTACGGTCCGACCATCGGTGTAGGCTACACATTCGATTTCAAAGAGTTTTTCCAATGTGAAAACGCCCTTCTGCCTTTTAATCGCAATGGAGTACTGTTTCCGCAAAAGATCAATGGGAAATATGCCTTATTGAGCCGACCGAGTGACAGCGGACACACTCCGTTCGGCGATATTTATATCAGTTACAGCCCCGACATGAAATTTTGGGGAGAACATCGGCACGTACTCTCTCCCACACCTTTCCCCGTGAGCGCTTGGCAATGTACCAAAGTAGGTGCTGGCCCTATCCCTATCCTCACCGACGAAGGCTGGCTCATGTTCTACCACGGTGTCATTACCACTTGTAACGGATTCCGTTACTCTATGGGAGCGGCAATTCTCGACCGTGAAGACCCCTCCAAAGTACTTTATCGTACACAACCCTATCTCCTTGCTCCGGCAATGCCCTACGAGATGCAAGGCGACGTACCCAACGTTATATTCCCTTGTGCAGCCCTTCACGACGAAGATCGAGTAGCGGTCTATTACGGCGCGGCCGACACAGTCGTGGGAATGGCATTCGGATATATTTCGGAAATCATCGAATTTACCAAAAAGAACTCAACAATCTGATTTTTTATGAACATTCGCAATCTCATCGTTGCGGGAATCATAATGACAGTCTCGTCCGCCACACTATCGGCAGACGAGCCTGTCGCTTATGTAAACCCCTTCATCGGAACAACGAACTTCGGAACGACGAATCCGGGTGCAATCTGTCCTAACGGCCTTATGTCGGTCACACCATTCAATGTAATGGGTTCCGACAAAAACGTATATGACAAAGATGCACGCTGGTGGTCCACTCCCTACGAATACCACAACACATTTTTTACCGGATTTTCTCATGTAAACCTTAGCGGCGTGGGCTGCCCCGAATTAGGGTCACTCCTATTAATGCCGACAAACGGAAAACTCAATGTCGATTACAAGCAATACGGTAGTGAATACGCTTTAGAAGAAGCTCACCCGGGCTACTATGCCAACCAGCTCACTCGCTACGGTATCGATACAGAAGTGAGTGCTACACCCCGCACCTCCATCGCCCGATTCACCTACCCGGGCGGTGAAAGCCACATATTGCTCAATTTAGGAGAAGGACTCACCAACGAGAGTGGAGCGACCGTCCGTAAAGTAAGCGATACCGAATACGAAGGTAGCAAGCTCCTCGGTGGATTTTGTTACTACAACCGGCAGGGAGTATTCCCTATCTACTTCGTGATACGGGTCGACAAAAAGCCCCTACAATCGGGATACTGGAAAAAACAAAGACCTATGACCGGTGTAGAGGCCGAATGGGATCCCGATAACGGGAAGTACAAAATCTACACCCGGTACACCAAAGAAATGTCGGGCGATGACATAGGAGTATTCTTCTCCTACGATACCAAACCCGGAGAACAGATTCAAGTACAAATGGGCGTATCGTTCGTCAGCATCGAGAATGCCCGCCAAAACCTCGACAGTGAGCAGCAAGGATTCCAATTCGACAAAGTGTGCCTCGATGCCCGGAATCAATGGAACGATATACTCTCCCGAATAGAAGTAGAAGGAGGTTCCGATGAACAAAAAACCATCTTCTATACGGCACTATACCACATGTTTATTCACCCCAACATTCTCCAAGATGTCAATGGGCAATATCCCGCTATGGAGAGCGACAAGATACTCACCACCCGGCACGATCGCTACACCGTCTTCTCGCTATGGGATACATTCCGCAACGTACACCCATTCTTTACCCTCGCTTATCCCCAAAAGCAACTCGACATGGTACAGACCCTCATCGACATGTACAAAGAATGGGGTTGGTTACCTCGCTGGGAACTTTATGGAAACGAAACGCTCACCATGTCGGGAGATCCGGCTATCATTATGTTGGCGGACACATGGTTGCGAGGACTTAAAAACTTCGATGCAGAAACAGCCTATGAGGCGATGGTAAAATCGGCGACTGCTCCCGGTAGCGAAAATATTTTACGCACCGATAACGACGACTACATGAAACTGGGATATGTACCCTTACGCGAGCAATTCGACAACTCCGTATCCCACGCCCTCGAATACTATCTGGCAGATTTCGCACTCTCCCGCTTCGCCGAAAGTTTAGGGCACAAAGAAGATGCCCAAACCTTCGCCAAACGTTCGTTGGGCTACAAACACTACTATTGCAAAGAATTCGGGACACTGCGTCCCATACTGCCAGACGGCTCGTTCTACACGCCGTTCGATCCCCTGCAAGGTCTCAACTTCGAACCAGCTCCCGGATTCCACGAAGGCAACGCATGGAATTACACCTTCTATGTCCCCCACGACATCGACGGGCTAAAACGATTGATGGGAGGAGAAAAGAAATTCGCCGCCAAGTTGCGCAAAGTATTCGATGAAAATTTCTACGATCCGGCAAATGAGCCAGACATCACTTACCCCTACCTTTTTGCCCAAGTCAAAGGTGAAGAATGGAGAACCGTTTAACTTTGGCCCTCGTGCGGAGCAGACCAAGACAGTGTTTCAGTTGGTTCAGGATTTGGCCGAACTTTGGGGGCTGGATAGGAATACGGCAGCCCGGCTGAAAAAATCCTTCAAGAATCAACCCGATGGCATACCCGGCAATGACGACACAGGAACGATGTCAGCATGGGCCGTATTCAGTATGATGGGACTTTATCCCGATTGTCCGGGAATACCCCGTTATACCCTCGTAGCTCCTGCCTTCGACAAGATTATACTCCATCTCGATCCTCGTTATTATACCCAAGACACCCTGGTCATCGAGTGCGAACGGCCTTCTCCGAAGGCTATCTACACCGACCGTATCACGGTAAACGGAAAAAAACATAAAGGACGATTCATTTTCCACGAAGATTTAGTCAATGCCGGTACAATCAGGTTCACTCTTACCGAGAAAAAATAAATTCAATCTTTCTCCATAATGCAGAAGCGGAGCCAATTTCCTCAAATGGAAATTGGCTCCGCTTGTTTTATAAATTCCGAAATCTATCGACTATTCCCACTCGATAGTCGAAGGCGGTTTAGAACTGATGTCGTAAACAACCCGATTCACGCCACGCACCTTGTTAATAATGTCGTTAGATACCTTGGCAAGGAACTCATAAGGCAAATGAGCCCAATCGGCAGTCATACCGTCGGTCGAAAGAACGGCTCGGAGGGCGACAGCCCGCTCGTATGTCCGTTCGTCGCCCATCACCCCTACCGACTGTACCGGCAACAAAACGACTCCCGCCTGCCACACTTTATTATACAGGTCGTTGTCGATAAGTCCTTGTATGAAAATATGATCTGCCTCCTGCAAGATATGTACCTTCTCGGGTGTGATATCTCCAAGTATACGGACAGCCAATCCGGGACCGGGGAAAGGGTGACGTCCGATGAGTTTCTCGCTGATACCCAGTTCCCGACCGACCCGGCGCACCTCGTCTTTAAACAGCAGACGCAACGGCTCCACCAGTTTCAAATTCATCTTCTCGGGTAATCCTCCCACATTATGGTGCGATTTGATAGTCATACCCGTAATCGAAAGCGATTCGATCACGTCGGGATAAATAGTACCTTGCGCCAACCATTTTATATCGGTCAGCTTACGAGCCTCGCGATCGAAAATATCAATAAAACCTTTACCGATAATTTTCCGTTTCTTTTCCGGCTCGGTCACCCCCTTCAACTGTTCGTAAAAATAATCCTTAGCATCTATGCCCAAGACATTGAGCCCCATATCCTTGTAGTTGGCAAGAACGCTCTCAAACTCGTTTTTCCGCAACAAACCGTTATCGACGAAGATACAGGTAAGGTGATTACCGATCGCCTTGTTAAGCAACACGGCAGCCACAGTAGAATCGACACCTCCCGACAAAGCCAATACCACTTTATCGTCTCCCAATTTCGTACTTAATTCCGCTACCGTATGTTCGATAAACGATGCCGGTGTCCAGTCCATATCACAGTGACAGATATCACGTACGAAATTCGTCAGCAGAAGCGTGCCGTCTTCACTGTGATATACCTCTGGGTGGAACTGTACACCCCATGTCGGTTCGCCCTCGATATGAAAAGCCGCTGTCTTTACTTCATGGGTACTGGCCACAAGGGTGAAGGTAGAGGGAATTACCGTAATAGAATCGCCATGCGACATCCATACGGTGGAATTCTCCCGCACACCGCGCATGAGGGGATCGTTCTCATCATGCCAAGCCAAATTGGCACGACCATATTCCCGGGTATCGGCAGACTCGACCTTTCCCCCCGACGTATGAGCCAAAAACTGCGCCCCGTAACAAACGCCAAGTACCGGATAGACACCACGGATACGACTCAAATCGACAAAAAGGGCATTAGGATCGTTCACCGAATAGGGACTCCCCGAGAGAATCACTCCTTTAATTCCCTCTTCTCCGTAAGGGAATTTATTGTACGGCAAGATTTCGCAATACGTGTTCAGCTCCCGCAACCGACGGGCAATCAACTGCGTGTATTGAGAACCGAAATCGAGAATAATAATTTTTTCCTGCATAATCGTAGGTCTTTATGTATGTTGTATATGATTTTCTATTTTATCCTGAATCAACTGTTTGATATTATCCGGCTCCCCGACAAGCCAAATCACATCGTGCGCCTCAAAACAAGTTTGTCCGTCGGGCTGATGAAATGTTCCGTCTGCACGTTCTATTCCCACAACGAGGCAATTATTCTTATTACGAATGCTCAACGACGAGCTCGTTTGCCCGATCAACGGCGAATTCCCGGGAACAACAACATGCGTAAATGTGACTTCCCTGTTATCGGTTTCCTCTTCGGGCGATTCACTACCTTCCACTACGGTAAGCAAAGATTGAATCTGATCATCTGTTCCAATAACACCGATCGTATCTCCCGGAAAAATTCGGGTTTCCCCCTTCGGGATATTGATTCGCCGAGTTCCCCTCTGAATACTTACGACATTGATTCCATATTCTTTGCGTAAATCGGAATCCATTAGGCGACGCCCGGCAAACGGACAGTCAGCATTTACATCCATATAGGCCAAATGCATATCGCTCACCAAGCTCGTATTCCGTCCTGTCTTTCGCAATTCCCTTTCGTTCAAGTTATCCATAAATATATTTTCGATACGCATGAACTGCTTCTGTATGCGCTTAGACAATAAAATGAGAACAACAATGAATATGCCCAGTCCCAACAACACACCGGTACGTTGAGAGTGGACGATAGAAAGATAATATATAACGAAAAACAAAGCCAGCAATATGCGGAAAACTATCATCAAAGTCAATGGAACCCGGTTTACACTCCCCTCTCCCAATTTCCTTATCAAGGACATGCTTACCTCCTTAACCATCAAAGCCCACAAGAACGGCGACATCACTACAAAAGTTACGATAGCGGCGATCATACGCCCCCACTCAGGCAAAATTTCCACCATCAACGGTATAAACCACATTTTAGAGACCATAATTATCGCTACGATCAGCGACGAATAAAGCAGTACTCTCCACAAATATTGTGCAATAGCCTCTTTCCATACTGCCTTATGAGGCTTTATTTCGGTTCGGCTCTGACTATAACGGTCGATAGCTGCAAGCCACCTCTCCGGCAAACGTCGCTCAATCCAACTATAAGCAGGGTCGGCCAACCGAATACAATAAGGAGTCAAAAAAGTAGTTATCACCGATACTGCCACAACTATCGGATACAGAAATTTGTCGATCACATTCAACGACATTCCCAACGAGGCTATAATAAAAGCGAACTCACCGATTTGAGATAAACTGAACCCCGATTGTATTGATATTTTCAAAGTCTGTCCCGAAGCCAACATACCCACCGTACCGAAGAATATCTGTCCTACAATAACAACAATAGAGAGCAAACAGATAGGCAATGCATATTGACTGAGAGCCGCCGGGCTGACCAACATACCTACCGATACGAAAAATATGGCTCCAAACAGGTCCTTTACCGGTTGAACGACTTTCTCTATCCGTTCGGCTTCGTTCGTACCGGCTAATATAGATCCCAAAGCCGAAGAAAATCCGGCATAAGTAGCCAAAACGACCATACCCAAACAGAGCCCCATAGAAACGACCAACAAAGTCTCGTCATTTAAAAACTTACGTGTTTTTTTCAGAATCAGGGGTAATATGGAGATCCCCACAACAAACCAAATAATCAGGAAAAAGACCAATTTAGCGATACTCTCCAACAGTTCCGCCCCTTCGAACGAGTTCTTCACGACAATAGAAGAAAGTACCACCATCATCACCACGGCAAACAAATCTTCTACAATCAACACTCCAAAAACTAAATTCGTAAAAGCCTTCTTGCGTAAATTCAAATCGGTAAAGGCCTTGATGATAATCGTCGTCGACGACATAGATAACATGGCTCCCAAAAAGATACTGTCGAGATACGTAAAATGTAATAACCGACCGGCTCCGTAGCCTGCCAGCATCATACCCGATACAACGACTAGCGCTGTAAGAACGGCCGATGCCCCTACTTGAAAAAGTTTTTTAAAGCTGAATTCCAATCCCAAAGAAAACAGAAGTACAATGATACCCAGTTCTGCCCATAAATTTATATCACCCTCATCTACTATAGTAGGGAAAAAAACGAAATTGGGACCCACTAAAAAACCGGCAACAATATAACCCAATACAACGGGCTGTTTCAATTTCTTGAAAAGTAATGTCACTACCCCAGCCACAATCAAAATAAGAGCCAAATCGGTAATGAGGGCATCCAATTCCATAATCAAATCTCGTTTTGAAGTGAAATATATTCCGTTCGGTAAATATTACGCATATGGGAAAAAAGAGAAACAAAATCGGTCGTAGACCGAGACAAAACGATAAATTTCAAATCGGTCTTCTGTTCCGAATAATTATATTCTACCAACACATTGTGTAACGAAACCTTATACTCACCCAATAATTTTTCATACCGGGTCAAATCCTCGACAATCTCGGCCGCTTTCAAATGTATAATTTTTCCTTCCCGGTCTAAATTCGTCCGACGTTCATATTGTTCCAAACTCACCAATGTGAACAATATCAATATGGTCGAAATAATCGCAATAACATAAAGACCTACACCTACCGCCAAACCCAAAGCCGCCACCATCCAAATACCGGCAGCTGTGGTCAGACCTCGTATCGAACCTTTTGTTTGAATGATGGCTCCCGCACCCAAGAAACCGACACCTGTAATCACTTGTGCGGCAACTCGTCCCGGGTCTCCGTTTTTCAATCCCAAATAAACCTGTGGAATATAGATAGAGATAATCATCGCCAACGTTGCACCCATAGAGATGAGCGCAAATGTACGAGCACCGGCTACTTGGCCTTTCCGCTTTCGCTCAAAGCCCACGATACCCCCCAACAACAAACTCAGCATCAACTTGAATATAGCCGAGGTCGTCGTAACCTCTGTATCCGAAATAGTATTCAGAAAATCATTGAAGAGGTTCATATCACAATTCTTTTGATTATGCAAAGATAGTGCAAGGTGAGCGCAGAAGCAAATTTATTTGATTATGCCGAACCACAGCCCGTCTTCGCAACTTTGCAAAGATAGTACAAGGTGAGAGAAAGACAAAGCAAACATGTTCACTTTTCTCGCCAAACTCCCTCACAGCTCAATGTGCAAAACAAATTTATCAGAAAGCGATTTTCCCGATAAACCGGAAACAAAAAAAGAGCGGCAACTTTCGTTACCGCTCTTTTACTAATATTGTATACGACTTACTGGATTCCCGAAGTCGCTACTTCCGACGAAATTTTCTTTACCAAACCTTGCAGCACAGCTCCCGGTCCTACCTCGACAAACGTATCGGCTCCGGCGGCGATCATGTTTTGGATAGTTTGTGTCCAACGTACCGGAGCGGTCAATTGAGCGATAAGGTTCTTCTTGATCGTTTCAGGATCGGTTTGAGGTTCTGCATTCACATTCTGATAAACAGGACATTTCGGAGCATGGAAATCGGTATGAGCGATGGCATCTGCCAATTCAGCACGAGCCGGCTCCATCAGAGGAGAATGGAAAGCACCACCCACTTTGAGTTTCAAAGCCCGTTTTGCACCGGCCTCCAACATCTTTGCACAGGCAGCATCTACACCTTCGATAGAACCCGATATAACGATTTGTCCCGGGCAATTATAATTGGCAGGAACCACGACACCTTCGGTTACCGAAGCGCACAATTCCTCTACTTTCGCATCGGGTAAAGCCAACACAGCCGCCATTGTCGACGGTGTTTTTTCACAAGCTTTCTGCATAGCCTGCGCACGTGCCGAGACAAGACGCAAACCGTCCTCGAAAGAAAGTGCTCCGGCGGCTACCAATGCCGAAAATTCACCCAACGAGTGACCGGCTACCATATCGGGATTAAAATCGTCACCCATCGTTTTTGCCAAAATTACCGAGTGCAGGAATATAGCAGGCTGGGTAACTTTGGTCTGACGCAAATCTTCGTCTGTTCCGTTAAACATCAGGTCGGTGATATTGAAGCCCAATATCTCGTTGGCCTTATCGAACATCTCTTTGGCTACGGGGTTATTTTCGTAGAGGTCTTTTCCCATACCTACAAATTGCGCCCCTTGTCCGGGAAATACAAATGCTTTCATTTTCTTCTTTTTTAATTACGGAAAATTTTCCTTATTCAAAAATCGCTGCAAAGTTAATCAATTTTGATATAGATTTGTTGTATTATACAAATATTCTTTCTTATTTTGTTCCCATTGAACGAAATAATACTTAAACGATAAAATAAATGAACACATTTTCTGCGATACTTTTACTCTTCGGGAACCTCGGTACGACAGAGCTTATTGTTATATTGGTAGTGGTTTTACTTCTTTTCGGAGGTAGAAAAATACCGGAATTGATGCACGGTATCGGGAAGGGTGTACGTAGTTTCAAAAAGGGAATGAACGAAATCGAAGAGGAAATAAATGCTCCGGTCTCCAAAAACGAGGAACAGAAAAAGGAAGAAGGGAAATAATTACTCGATCGTTCACTATAATTATAATCATTATCATTTCTGCATTCTCATGTATAAATGATATTTCACGGTTTTACCACACTTGTAGAGCCACGACACATTCATGGATAACGAGCTGAAAGAGATGAGTTTTTGGGATCATGTCGATGACCTGCGCAGAGTCATACTACGCTCGGTCGGTGCGATTATCCTCTTATCGGTCGTGTTTTTTACTCTCATGCCTCGAATATTCGACAGCATTATCCTTGCGCCCTGTCATTCTGATTTCATATTATATCGGCTACTTTGTGACCTGAGCCAACACACGTCCATCTTACCGGATTTTTGCAACGACCATTTCGAGGTAAAACTTATCAATATACAATTAGCTTCCCAGTTTTTTATCCACATGAGCACGTCCATGTGGATTGCCTTGTTGTTTGCGTTTCCATATGTCATCTATCAACTGTGGACTTTCGTCAGTCCGGGATTATACGCCGGCGAAAAACGACATGCCAGAGGGGCATTTCTCGCAGGAAATATCATGTTCTTTATCGGTATCGAAGTGGGATATTTTCTTGTATTTCCGTTAACGTTGCGTTTTTTGGCAGAGTACCAAGTGAGCGAAATGGTTCCTAACCAAATCTCACTGGACTCATACATGAGCAACTTCCTCACACTTAATTTTATTATGGGACTCGTATTCGAATTACCCCTGCTGTGCTGGTTGTTGTCGAACATGGGGCTTATCACAAGACGTTTTTTCAAAACTTATCGCCGACATGCTATCGTCATACTACTTATATTAGCTGCGTTTATCACACCATCGAGCGACCCATTTACTTTGTCTGTCGTATTCGTTCCCTTATATGCATTATATGAATTGAGCGCATGGGTGGTTAAACCGGCTTCTCAAAAAGACGACGGAAATAGCGAAGATAGTAACGAGATTCTAGACGAACATTAAATCCCCTCTTATTCCGACGAAATCGGAAATAAGAGAGCTAAAAATAAGGACAGAATTCCAAAAAGAAAGGGTCTCATATAGATTATATGGGACCCTTTTTGTGACTCCGACAGGATTCAAACCTGTAACCTTCTGATCCGTAGTCAGATGCTCTATTCAGTTAAGCTACGGAGCCGTTTGCGGTTGCAAAGATAGGAATAATTTTATTCCGACGTATCTTTTTATCTTATTTTTTTACCTCCAATATATGATTTTTTTCTATCGTACCCATTTTCAGATAAATAGATTTTTTCTTATTCCAAGAATTTAGGACTGAATACCAACAGACCGATATTTATACCAAAGTTCCAGTTACGTGCTGGATAATCATAGTAATTGGCATAAAGACTAATCGAAGCGAAAGAGAGATCGAGCACTAAGGAACTCTCGCCCATAAAATGATACTTCGTAAAGGCTTTTCCATAATAGGGAACCATATTTTCACCTTCGTAAATCTGCCGAAATGGAGCAAAAACATAGAACTCATTGCGAAATTGCAAATTATTCAGGATTTTCCAAATGGGTATCACTCCCGCCGCCAAATATTGTGTGGAACGAAAAGCTGGATTGAAGATAGTTTTACTATGCGGAGTAGGAGTAAATGCCGGTGCTTGGATTAGTGTGGAAGTATAATTACTCAACAGTCCTTTACTCGATACCACGGCTTTTCCCCGAACACCCAACACGAATTTATTTCCCAAAGGGAAATAGGTATGAATATTTCCTTCTATCTGTAACCACGAAAGTGTCTGTTTGCTATGTGGTTGCAAATTCGAGTTATATGGTTTGAATCGTTCTTTTCCATACGCCAATAGCCCTAATACGGAACAATCTGTACCAGAGGTAGGGCACATGTAATTATTCAAATTATTTTGATCGAATTTCATCGATGCTACAAGCAAGTTATAACGACTGCGATCTTGTTCATTCTTGGAAAAATCTACCGTATTGGATTGGTAATACTTATCGTTCATCGAACCATATCCAACAGAAACCACAGCTTTTGAACCGGTCAAAAACGGCAACCCCAACCGTAACTTCACATATTGCTCGGATTGTGTGATAAAAGAGGGCATGCGGTCGGAATAAAACAACGTTTCATTTTGATAAAACTTTTGTTTAGAAGCCACAGCTTGCAGTTTCAGATACATAGGTATAACGGTCTTCAAATCGAAACGAGCCGATAACATGCCGGAAGTATAAGACTGTCCTATTTGCCCACCTAAATCGAGATCGAGAGAATTGAGGCTTACCGTGCGATAGTGTGCACCTATATATATTTGATTGGAACTAGTCGACGAAATAAATCCTCCCATTCCTATCGCCAGTTGATCGTGCACTTTTGCTTTAATATCGAGATTGAACATGCCACTTTCTTTGTCGTATCGGGCATGAGGTATCAAATCGGATATTTTCCCATCGGATATGGTTTTATAGTAAGCAGCCTTAGCCTGCTCATCGGAAAAAGGTTCATCTGAATCGAATTGCCGACGAATATACTCCCGTTGTTGATGATTCCCTCCCTCTACCGAAACTTTATCAAATACAAGGTCGGGGGTTTTACTTTTGAAAACCATTCGCTGCAATTGGCGGGGGTCCTGAGATAGTTCTCTGGGAATACGACTTTTGATAGAATCCATCATAGCTATCGTACGGTCATATCCTATCTTGGCAATTTGCCGTGCTTTGGGAAAGTCGAGAAGTCCTACATCACTCAAATTGAAACGCATCAAAATCCCATCTTCGGGATCGAGAGTATAATCGCTTTTTTGCATGACCATATTCTCGATTTGATTCATCAAATCGTCTTCTTTGGGTTTATCCAGTTTAGCGGCAACAATACTCCCGATGATGATATCGGGATTAAAATCGGACTTCATCACATCGACAGGGAAATTATTA
>ENA-ORNO01000855-ORNO01000855.1-human-gut-metagenome-genome-assembly--contig:-NODE-855-length-16811-cov-3.198377_pt1 | contig 16811 bp, 18 predicted proteins | sample MGYA00242117_ERZ509026 | MGnify/ENA primary metagenome ERZ509026 (study PRJEB26280, sample SAMEA2338710) | human gut metagenome | biome: human gut; feature: human-associated habitat; material: faeces... | reverse complement strand
TAAAATTGTTCCCTTAACTATTCTATAAAATACTGTTGATTCTCAATATATATATCGCTGTATTATTTCTTCTTAACTCCAAATATTTCCATCATCATTTGGGATTTCTGAATAACTATCATACAAATAAAAATAGTTACCGCAGCAATAATTACTTGAAGAAATACTGATACATTCACTATCTCTATTCTATTCACAAATATCTCAAGCCCTTTTTTTAAAAAGGGAAGAATCAGCCCATGCAAACAATATATATGCAATGTGTTCCCACCTATGAATTGTAAAAAATGGATATCACGTTTATCAAAAATAATCTGGCATATAAGCAAAATAAATAAGATTCCATGTATAGCAGCTAACAAATATATGAACGGATTACCATAAAGCATCTTATGCATATCAACACTTGTTCCAAGAATAGTCACATTACAATTGCACCAGAATATGCTTAGTAATAGAACTGGTAATATTATAAACAAACCATATCTTTTTAGATACTCAAATTTGAAAATAAATTTATTTTTATATATATAGCCAAGCCAAACAAATACCATCGCTATCGGTACTGCATCAATTCCCCAAGGAAGTACTTGCTTAAAAATACTCGCATAAAAAAAACCAATTGATGCAATCAACATCATTATGACAATTTGAATTTTATCTTTTTGCAAAACAAAAAGATATTCCAAAATTTCTGTTATGAATAATAATGGCAAAAACCATAATCCCAATGTGTATTCTGTTCCACGGATTTGAATAAATATTCCTATAAATGCCTTTACTAAATTAATGTCCTTGTGTAACAATATAACTTGCATAAAATCATACAAAAAATAAAGTAATAAATAACCAAAATAAGGTATCAGAATACGTTTCGATAACTTAATAACGTAATGTTTCCACCCCCCCCCCTATATGCTTTTAGCGTAATTCCTGATAAAAAGAAAAACAAAGGCATATGAAAAGAGTATATCCAATTCGTCAAATAATTTCCAGAATTAACATGACCAATTACTACAAAAAACATCGCAAATGCTTTTGCATAATCAATCCATAAAATTCTCTTTTTATTTGCTTCTTTCATAAATGCTCCCTTCTCTTTATTTTATACTATCTTTTTTATAAATATCTGAGCTTTGCGTGGGATGTAATTCCAAATCTTATACACATATCGCTTTATTCCTAAACGTTTAAAATACCATCGTTCTATTGCTGGATAACCTTTTTGTTCATATAATTTAAATATTGTATCTCGAACAATAGAATGTGAACTTGGACATTTTAATTGATTATTCCTTTTTGCAATTTTTTCATACGAACTAGGCACTCTCTCAATTTTCTCATCTAAACAATCTAATAATTGTTGCCCTTTTTTTGTATTTATAAGAACGCATGAAATTCCCATTGATTTATCTAAGCGTCCGCCGTTTTCTGCAAGTATTTCTGGATGTTCATCTTCTACTCCCCAATAATCACCCAATGTAATATCACCTGTTCTTTTTTTTCCTGCATATTTACAAGAATAACAATTTTCCCGGTACGTTTCGGAATCTAAAAACAACGTATAGTAAGAAGATAATTGAACTGGAAGAAGTTTTTTTCTTAATTGATTCCTTTTATTTTGATAAATAATAGATCCTTTAAGTCCCCATCCACCCGATTTATCTCTAAATTTAAAATCAACTATTTTACCATTAATATTTTTCTCAATCTGTTTTAAGTAATCATCAAACAACTTTGCACTCGGTGTACCATGGCATATAATGTCTACTGTAAATAAGTTGTTCTTCTCTTGATTTTTTAAATAACTATTTAATGCACTTATTTGGCATGGTGTTCCAGAAAATAATACTAATCTTCCTTCATTCAAATCTTTCTCTACATTTTTATAAATGTTCCCCATTCTGCTCTGTACATATTTTGAGCCTTGCAATCTAACTAAATCATTTTCCGATTGAACACGTACATGTTCTGGATATAAAACACCATTCTTATAAGTAAATGCACACCCATAAACTCTTCCGCCCTCTTGCAAAATTTTTTTAGCTAATGCTGCAAATATACCGCCTGATGCCGATTTTAGGCATATTTCTCTATCAGTTACCGTAGCTGCTTCTGCCAACAAAGGCTCATTTAATTCTATATTTTCGTTCTGATAACTACATACCTTTTTACATTGACCACATTCAATACATAGACTAGCATCAATTTGAGGAAATAAAAAACCATACTCATCCTCTTGCATTTTAATAGCATTTCTTTTACAAATATTTACGCATGCTTCGCATCCACAACAATCTGATTTATCTTTATATAATTCAATTCTGCCCATAATTTCTTATCCTAATAATTTAATTTTTTCATTTAATAGACTTCTCATTTCTTGATTTTTTGTATCCAGTAATTTGTTTACAACCGTATAATTAATATTTTTATCTATTGTAGAATAGTCGTTATACTGTTCTAAATGTCGATCTTCTAAATCAAGCCATTTTAAAATATTTGCTATACGATCATTAAAACTGTTCTGTGAATATATAGAAATAAACTTTTTATTAAATATAATTGAAAACACCGTCATGTGAAATGAATCAGAAACAATATAATCTGCATTTTTTATTAACGAAATAAATTGTCCTGGTGTTGGGCAAATAACATGTTTTCCTTTTTTTACAACATAATGATAGTATAAATCCACTCGTAAACATGGCATCCCATATTTTTCTTGTAATATACCTATGTATTTATCCATTTCACTATTCTGATGAAGCTGATATACAAGTATATACTTTTCTGGAACCCTAATTGGTTCTTCTAATTTTTCCCACTGTTCCTTTGTTAGCCATAATGTTGGATCGAGTATAGCATCTGCATTTAATCCCAAACTTTGAACTAAATTAGCACCTGATTGTTCTCGTGTAGAAATCCAACTATATTGTGAAAGTAATTTCTTATTTTCTTCAACCTCTTCATCTCTCAATTTAGTTTTTCCAAAACTAGAGGCAAAAGATATTTTTTTCTTATTTTTTGGAACAAACGAAAGGTAATATGGCCTTTCTATTCTACCATTTATATCACTATTCCAGATTTGATCGCTACCTGAAATATATAAATCTGCCTCTGGACAATTTCTTATCAATTCATCTTCTGATAAATACCTTTCATCTGTTGTCTTAACATATAATTCAAGAAATTTTTCAAATACTCTCTCCATTTTGTCAAAGGATGGTTTAAGTATCAGTGGAAAAAGATATTTAAAAATCGGCCTATGTGCCAGATGAGACTCACTTAATATTTTTTTTCTAAATCCATCATTATCTGTTCCAGGACGTTGATAGTCTATTACCAAAACATCATATCCAAATTCTTTAAAGACCATCGTTGTGGCATACGTCTGGAAAACAGAACCATAATTTTTTATATTATGACAAGTTATTAATGCTGCTTGTTTCATATTGCAAATTCTCCTTTAAATTTCTTACAGTATCTATATCTCATAGCAAACATACATGCTTCTGTAAATCCACGAAGAAATGCAAGGTTAATTACATTAAACTGTCCAATTAATAATAAAATTAAAAGTCCTCCAATCTGCAAAAATGCGGTAATAATCGTTGTAAGTGTTGTTTCTTTTTCTTTCCCAATTGCTCCTAAAGCAGGCCATCCAAAAAGTATTGATGGAAACGAAAAGAATAACAGTGGAATAAATGCTCTGAGCAATGGTACTGCAGTAACATATTTTTCTCCGCCAATTATCAATAATGCATATTTTGCAACCACAAATGTAAATATACATCCCACAGTCACTATTGACATAAATACTTTTGCTGTTTTTTCTACTAATTTCCAATTCTTGTTCTTTACCATTTGCGGATAAATTCCATCTGTAATAGGTGAATACATTGACTGCACAGCCGAAACCATTTGCATACAAACGCTCCACTCTGCTACTTGTTCTGTATTTATAAATAACCCAATCATAAGAGTATTTAATGCTGTAAACGTAGTAGTTGCCATATTAGACAAAAAGAAAATTGCAGAATCTTTTAATTTTTGAAATGCATTTTTTAAACCTGTAACTTTAATTCCAATTCCTCTTTTTTTCATTTCAATAAATACTAAAATTACCGCTAGTATCGAGCCAATTATATCTAGGCAAGGAATCCATATCATGTCATTATCACTTTTTACAACTACAAATGTAAGTATTGCCGCAATTGCACGCATTAACACATAACGTAACGTTATGACATGCATCTCTTCAATTCCTCTAAATAAAAAGTCCATCAAAAAACAAGTCAATGCAACAACAACAAATGATAATATTGTATACAAAACATTACTACGAAGCATAGGTATAGTGGCAATCATAACTAATAAAGAAACAAAAGCTACTAAAACTAATATGAGCTTAGCTACAAGCGTATCTCCTACAACTTCGCTAATTGCTTTTTTATCTCCCTGTACCTTGACTATATCTTTTGTAGCTGATAATAAGAAGCCAAAGTCAACTACAATTTGCATATACTGCATGACCGCTTTTACATACGAAACAACTCCATAACAATCTTTAGATAATACTCTTGTCAAGTATGGAAGTGTTACTAAAGGTAATATAATTTTAGTTATATTCATTATGTATAGCATAGTCGTATTTTTTACAAGTATTTTCGATGTTTCCCCCTTATTCATTCTTGCTCCTTTCAATTACCAAACTCTCTATGCTTGCACTGAGGTAGGTTACTATTCTACAGCTTAATCTTCCATCAATAGATGAACCTTGTCTGCCAAATCTAATCTCATTCAAAGTTGGAAATCCTTGCACAGTCGATTCTTGATATTTCCCAGTTATCTTCATTTGTTCTATTCTAGTCAAATTATATAAATATCTTATAAAGTTCACCAATCTATCTCCTTTTCTTTATATCCGAAACGTATGATTACCAATCCTTACCTTTCCAATTTTCTTATATAATATTAATAGTAATATTATAAAAATATGCGGTATCGTATTACCTATTGTAGAGAAATTTGCACTTATTACAACTGTATAACATTGACATAGCAGGTATCCACCTGCCAATATTAAAAATAATCGTTGCTTCTCCATACCTTCACAAATACATCTAATTACTAAAAACAAAAGATATGAATCAATAATCAAAAACGGGATTGCAAAAATGTATCCAAAAATTGCAACCCATAAAATCGGATAGCCGCCTGTTACCACTGCTGTACCACGAGAATAAATGGTAAGCGCTGAAGATGAACATCCCCTATCCATCAAATACTGTGTGCTGTTTTCTTCTGTAGGAATTCCAATAATCTCTTTTACTACATCAAACACTTGCTCTGGGTTTATATCTCCATCTACCCAAACTTGTCTATCAATCTCCCATGTAAGATCTGCTTCTTGTGCCAACATACGATACATTAAAAAATCATAAGCCGTTGTTAATCCATACGAAGTATCTGCATTACCTTTTGCAATAGCTTCACTAAAATGATTATATTTAGGAACCAACATCATAACAAGAAGAATTGTAGCAACTGCAACATATCTAAGTTTAATCAATTTTCTTCTTTTTGCCATAGACAATAACAATGGCCCTAGAAAGTATAAGGTGCATTGTAAAAATCCTCCAAACTCTACTCCACGTAAAAATACGGATAAAAGATCAATGAGGTAAATTACTATTGGAACAATTTTTTGTCTTTTTTTCTCACCCAATAATAATATATAACCCAGCAACCATAAACATGGATAAGAAAAATAATCCACGACTTGTGCAAATGGAAGTTTTGAAAATTCCGAAAAATAATTAAATCGGTTTACATTTGAGTTTGTCAAAATATTACCCGACACAATAACATCCAATAAGCGATATGCATATAAAACAAACAAAATACGCTCTACATGTTTAAATGTATTATATGTATGTTTTCCTTCTTTTGGATTTTCAATCACTATTTTGGGATGTTTTCCAGCCCAAAATGATATCATGCAAAGCATAAGCTCAATCATCAAAAACAATCTAATTGTAACACCTGTTGCATAACTTGTTTTTCCAATATCTTTTAAATATACTCCAGTTTCAATATAAGCACTTGAAACGAGTAACTGTATCCAATAGACAATAATTATCAACATCGCAAAAAAATACTCAGTATGTTTATTATAGAATCTCGCTATGGATACAGCAAATATTGAAAGTATAATTAAATTAATAATATTAATCACATTCATGCTATACACCTCCATTTTAAATTGCCAAATGAAGAATATTCAACAATATTATATTCAATACTGCTATTAATCCTAACATCATTTTAGGAATGTAAGTTTTAACTTGAAATAAAATATTATTTGACATTGTTAACTTAATTACCATTCCATACATAAATACAAACATTATATATAGCAAGCAAAGGTTTAATTTCATTTTTTGATTTTTTACCATCTGCTTATCCCCTACTATTCAACATCTTCAATTATTTTAAATCTTCTATACGTCTTCTATAAAAACGATCCAATTTATTAGCATTTTTCGTTATATCAAATCGTTCATGCTCGAGTATTAAATTATTTCGTTCAGATTGGCTTCTAAGCATTTGTTCTATTCTATTTGCCCAATTTTCTATTCCTTCATCAAGAGATACAAAAAATGCTTTCGGACTTATCTTAATTTCAGAAGTAATCGTGTCTGCAAAAAGACATAACAAACCCGCTGCTTGAGCTTCAACCCCTACCACTGGAAATCCTTCATAATATGATGGCATAACAAATACATCCATCATTTGATACCAGTCTGGTACATCTGAACGATTGCCTAAAAAACGAACAGCTGATTCTAATTGCATTGCACTGACTTTCTTTTTTATTGTATCCATCAATTCTCCATCTCCCAACAGAACTAACAGAGAATCAGAATTTCTTTTATGATATTCATTAAAAATATCTATTAAAAATTCATGATTTTTTTGTTTAAAAAACCGCCCAACATGTCCAATAACCACCGTAGACTCATTTACATTATTTTTATTTCTAATATCTTCTCGTTTTTCTACATCATATTTAAAGCGACCATAATCAATTGCATTAGGCAAAATTATTACTTTTCCTGAATCAACTGATTTTTTTCCAAATAAATATATGCCAGCATCACGTCCACATGCAAAATAATCTGTTGAAAAAAGCTTTCCAAAATATAAACGTAACCCATAATATATTTTATTTTTCAAACCTTCTGGTTTTTCTGCCATGTGAGAATGGTTAATTCTAATTTTTATACCACATTTCCACGCAAGAAACATTGGAACACAGGCCCATTCTGTCAAATGTGAATGTACAATATCAAATTTATACTTTTTAAAAATTTCTTCAATTTCTTTTAAATTCTTCAATACCGAAACACTTTTAGGCGTCACATTATGAATTATAAATCCCATATTGGCAAATTTATCTGCACATTCTTGTACCAATATTCCATGTCCAATAATATGAACTTCATATTCATTTAAATCCATGTGCGAAAAATAATTTAAAATAACAGCTTCTACTCCGCCATTTACAAAACTCCCTATAACATGACATATTTTTATTTTTTTTGCCATACAATCTTCCTTTACATATCCTTATATACTTCAATATAGCTATCTATTAAACTTTCCCAAGAATATCTTTGGCAAATATCATCAGCAACCTTATTTTTCTCTTGGTAATCATATTCACCGTCAACAATCTTGTTCATTTGCTTTTCTAATCCTTGCCCATCCTCTAAATCAAAAATAATCCATACGCTTTACTCACTTCAATATTTGTAGGTATTTTGCTTAAAATCAAAGGTAAATGATTCACCATACATTCCAATTGGGTAGAACCGAATCCCTCATAAACGCTTGGGAAAATATACGCAGATGCTTCTTTATATAACTTAATGACATCATTAGAGGACAAATATCCCGTTACAATAATATCCTTTTTATATTTTGATTCATTAATTAATTTTTCGTATTCTTCAAATCCAAAACCTTTTCTACCAGCCAAAACCAGTTTATAACCATTTCCTGGATTATCTTTTTTCATATCAATAAAAGATTGAATAACTATTTTTAAATTTTTTCGAGTTTCTATTGTTCCAACAAATAGAAAGAATTTTCTTTTTGATATTTCTCCCAGCAGTCCTGATTCATATTGATTCAATACTGCTTCTGAATCAAATTCTGAGTATAATCCAGGATAAGCAACTTTTACATTTGCCATTGGCCATCTTTCAATTATTTCCTTTTTCACTGATTCTGAAACAGTCAATATCTGATCGGCATTTTTTATTGCAAGTTTTACAATAAACTGATTATACAGTCTATACATCGTTGACAAGGATTCTGGATGTATAAAAGACGCCAGATCATGAATCGTCACAATATACTTTGTTTTTCGATTTTTTCTAAATGGCATAGCATAATTAGTAAAATGAACGACATCATACTGTTCACACTTTTTTTTAAATTTATTTGAATTGATATATAAGAGATACTTCAATCTTCCTTGTTTTTTTGAACTACTTCCCTTATCAAATTGCAGTAATTCAACACTGTCCTTTTTTTCTAAATGTTTTTTTAATTCTTTGTATAAATACAGACTATATTTTCCTATTCCAGTTCCAACTTTAATCTGCATTCCATCATCAATCAATATACGCATTTTTCTAATTCCTACTATTTTCCTACATTATGTAACTGCATTGCAAAACATTCCTTAGCAACAGACCATGTAAAATTCTTATTTATAAACTGACTTCCCTTCAATCCCATTGTATTTCTATATTCGTCATTAGAAAGGAGCATTATAACAGCTTTTGCAAAATCCTGATTATCATCTGTAACTATCCATTCTTTTCCCTGCTCTGCATCAATATTTTCCGCACCTATTGTTGTTGTAACAATCGGGAGTCCCATCGCCATTGCTTCTAAATTCTTTGTCTTGATTCCGCTACCAAAGGTCATCGGACATACAAATACCTTGCATTTTTCTAAATAGTCTCGTACATCATCAACCCTTCCCGTAAAGTGTACGTGGTCTGATTCAAGTTTTCTCAAATCTTCTGACGCTCCGCCGCCTATAATCAAAAATTTAACCTCTGGTTTTTCTTTTACTATTTCCGGCAAAATATCTGAAATAAAATGTCTGACTGCATTTTCATTATGTGCTACACTCATTGCTCCCAAAAAGCCAATATAATTTTCCTCAGAAGTATTTTTTCTATACGAAAAATACTCAACATCTACACCAATAGGAATTGCACATGCTTTATTTTTATGCAATTCTTTATTAAGTGCATCTGCTTCTTTTTGAGCTACTAAAACGGTTTTATCACACTGTTTTGCAATTTCTAATTCATATTTTTTCAACAATTTAATTTCATTCTTTACCACATAAACTTTTAGTGGTTTCCACAGCATAATCTTCTGAACAATTTTCGGAACGGTATTCAAAAAAGCTCCATACGGGTTTATACCCGAAATGTCATAATCAAGCTGTCGCTGATAACGTAATGAAATACGATCATCTAAATCAGCGATACGATATATTGGATAATTCTTAATATATTCTGTACTTCTGACCATATCGCCAATAATTATATCCGGTTGTTCTTCCTGCACTATTTTATCAATCACTACCCTAGCATTTGGATTCCAATATAATGAAACCTGCATCGGCTTTTTCTTTAATAATATAGAATCCACAAAAATATTTTTAATTTTTGTCGTTGCTGATGGTTTTGGCAATATTTCCAGTCTGTCAATAAATTCTGGTTTTAATTGAGGGTCATCTCCCTTTTCAAGAAAAGCAGCAACTATTAGCCTATACCCCAATTCTTCAGATAATATCCTACAGTAATGATATAAGGAAGTTTTTCTACCTGAAGTTGCCGGAAATGGCAACCTCGGCATAACAAATAATATTTTTTTTGTTTTATTCATTTTGTTTACGCTCCAAAAAATTTATCTTCAAGCATAAGACACCAACAATGATAAATTGGCAAATGTAACTCCTGAACCATATATGTTTCCGTCTCCGGAGCCTTAACTGCTACATCTGCTACTTCAGCTAATTCTCCCCCCTTTGCACCAGTAAGACCAATTACTTTTATTCCTAATGCACGTGCAACCACTGTGGCAGGTAACACGTTTTTACTATTTCCTGAAGTAGAAATTCCTAAAAATACGTCTCCTTCTCTTCCGAATCCAAATAACTGCTGTGCAAATACACCTAATCCATCTACATCATTAATATAAGCTGTTGTTAACGCTTCATGTGCAACTAATGGAATCGCCATCAGTGAACACTCCAAATTATTTGCAAGCTGTTCACCTCTTATTGGATCAATCTCAATAAGTTTATCTGCAAACTCTTTTTTTACTGGACGAGGAGTTTTAAATCTTTTCATTAATTCTCCAGCAATATGTTCTGAATCAGCTGCCGAACCACCGTTACCGGCGATAAGTAATTTTCCACCGTTTTCATAGCATTCTTCCATGACTAAATACGCATCAATAATAGACTGTTCAATACTTTTTAATGCAGGGTATCTTTCTACTAATAAATCAATATGTTTCTGTAATCTTTCTTCTAGTTTTTTCATTGCTTTAAAACTCCTTTTTTACCAATTACAACACTCTATCTACAAACTCTTTTAATGATGAGACTGTATAATCCTGTTGATAATCTTGATTGCCAATTAATACCGTTTTACATCCAGCATTTTTTCCTGCCAAAACATCATTTTCACCATCACCTATCATCCAAGATTTCTCTAAATCTACATTAAAATCTTTCGCTGCTTTCATAAGCATTCCTGGCTTCGGTTTTCTACACTCACATTCTATTTTTAATTCAGGTCTTTCTCCTTCATATCCTTTATGCGGATGGTGTGGACAATAATAAAGACCGTCTATATATGCTCCATCTTTGCCCAATAAAGTTTCCATCTTATTATGAATTTCATCTAACTCATCAAAACTCACTTCACCACGAGCAATTACTGGCTGGTTTGTTACAACAATTGTTAAATATCCAGATTCGTTCATTTTTTTGATTGCCTTAGATACTCCATCAATCAATTCAAATTCATTAATACTTCTTAAAAATCCAACATATTTGTTAATTGTCCCATCTCTATCAAGGAAAATTGCTTTCTGCTTATTCTTTAAATTTTTCCCCTGTACATGTCCAGCTTTAAAATCTTCACATACTGCATAGTATCTATCTGGTGTTCCCATATCTTTTACATATTCTGGACTGTCATAACAAAACATTTTGCCTGTTCCAGATAAAGGTTTTAAAAGCTGTCTATCTAAATCAATTTTAGGAGTATCAATATTTTGTTTCAAAATTTCTGGTGACATCACATGAAGACCAGCGTTTACTCTATTTTTATAATACAATGGCCTTTCATCTTCTTTTGCCAGCCATTTCTGCACAATACCATTCTCATTTGCTATAATCAGTCCACTATCATACGGATGACTATTAGGATGAGTAAATAAAGTAACCAGTCCACCATGGGATTTATGGAATTCAACAAAACGATTAAAGTCCACATCAAACATAGCATCTGCATTTAAAAGTAGAAAATCTTCTGTCAGCTTATCTTTAATCTTGAATAAAGCTCCTGCATTTCCTAATGGCTCTTTTTCAAAATAATATTCAATACTCACTCCAAAACTTTTACCTGTTACTGGTGAAATACCACTTCCATCACCAAAATAATCCATTATTATATTACCCAAATGACTCACAGTGAGAATAATATCTTTAAATCCTTGATCTCTTAAACATTCAATTTCATGTTCTAGAACAGGTTTACCTTCAATTTTAATCATAGGTTTTGGAATATCGCTGGCAACTGAAGAAATTCTTGTTCCCCTTCCACCCGCCATAATTACAACTTTCATGTTTTATTTCTCCTTACACTAATGGTTCATATGATTCTGGAGTGTAATGAATAACTCTTGTCCCTCCATCTTCAAAAGAAAATGGAATATACATCAATTCCTTCATTGCTTCTCTAACTTCTGCTTGTTTTTCTGGTTGTACATAAAAAACTAAGAAACCGCCTCCGCCTGCACCAAGTAATTTTCCTCCTAATGCACCAGCTTTGATTCCTTTTTCATACAGAATATCTATATTGCTTGTAGAAACTGCATTTCCAGTTTGTCTTTTTAATTTCCATGTATGATCTAACATGCGTCCAAATTCATCTAAATCGACTGTTTTATCTGTTAATACCTTTTCCGCATCATCTACTAAAGAAAGCATTTCTTTAAGCTGTGCTGTCTTGTCTACTTTTCCTGCTGCATTTGCTTTCTGAACATCTGATGAAAAACGTGTAAAACCTGTAAAAAACATCATCAAATTCTGATTAAGTTGTTTTTTTCTTTCTGGTGAAATGATTAACGGAAGCACCTCATAGCCTTCATCTGTAAAATTAATACGATTAAAGCCTCCAAATGATGCTGCTATCTGATCCTGCCAACCACCAGCTTCCTGACAAAGTTCTCTTTCCAAATAAATTGCTTCATCTGCCAGTTTTTTCTTATCAGCATATTTTCCTTTCAAAGCATAAAAAGCATTTAACATACCTACTGCAAAAGAACTACTTGTTCCCAAGCCAGAACGAGCAGGTAAATCAGCCTCATATGTTAAACGAATTTCATGCATATCCAAAAACTTCATTGCATTTTTGATTGCCGGATGCTGAATATCTTCTATATTAGTTACTCTTTCTGTTTTTGAATAAGAAAGTTCCGTTGAATAATCAAAAAAGCGTGGTAAATGGCGTACATTTACATAACAATATTTGTCAAATGTTGTTGATAAGACGGAACCTCCATTTTCCCGAAAAAATGATGGCATATCGGTCCCTCCACCAAAAAAGGACATTCTAAAAGGTGTTTTTGTAATGATCATTTTAATTCTCCTTTTTATTATATTTATAACTTATCCAATTTATTTTTCTCTACAGATTGCTTTTAACAGGCTGTAGAGTTTTATCCTTAACTACATTGATCCATCTTTCCTAAAGACTACCAATATTGTTTTAAACAATATTTTTATATCTAGCCCAATGTTCCAGTTTGTGATATACTCTTTATCAAGACGAACTACTTCTTCAAAATCGGTAATATCACTTCGTCCGCTTACCTGCCACATGCCAGTGATTCCCGGCTTAATTGCCAGCCTTGCACGATGGTGAAGCTCATACAGATTCGTTTCTGAAATCAAGGGTGGGCGAGTACCTATAATCGACATATCGCCACGTAATACGTTAAAGAATTGCGGAAATTCATCTAAACTTGTTCGTCTGATAAAATCACCGATTCCTGTCTTATGTGTCCCATCTGGAAGTATCTTATTTCCGATAACACGAGGATCAAAGTCCAGTTTAAACATCTTTCCATCTCCAAGTTTGTTATCTTTCATAAGCTCTGCCTTACGTTCTTCGGCATCCATATACATACTGCGGAACTTGTACATTTTAAATTTCTTTCCATTCTTTCCTACTCGTTCCTGAGCAAAGAAAATTGGTCCCGGTGATGCAATATAAATTGCCGGTCCGACAAAAATACAAATGATTCCGGTAAAAATACATCCAACTAATCCACCCGCAATATCCATCAATCGTTTTAACATTAACTGTCTGGTTGATGCATAATTAATACTTGTCGTAAGGACTGTGTAATTACCAACCTTTTCCACAAACTGTTTTTTCCCTGGCACACTTGTGATCTTTGCAAGATTAAGATGAATGGTTACTCCTGTCTCTGATAATTGCTCAATTAACTCTGCCGGATACGGAAGAACTTCTGAAACAACAACCAGAACTTCGTCAATCCATTCCTGACATACATACATTGCTGCAGTCTCTTCGTTGGCAACTACCGGAACTCCATGAATTTCTCTTCCAGTCCAGTCCGCATCAATTACAGCTACACCAGCCAATGAGAATCTGGCATAATTGTTTTCCTGCATACTTAACACTACTTGTTCAGCCACATCTTCTGATGTTACAATCAGTAGTTTACGTTCTCCACCATCCTTCATCTGTTTTCGCAGAAGTTTTTTCCAAAGTTCTCTGACAACATACGTCATTACTAAATAAATTATTATTGTCAGCATCAATGTTAATCTTGAAAAGTCCTGCCCTTCCTGAAGCAGGAATAAATATAAAACCGCTAAGGCACCTACCATAATCGCATGATTTAACGTAACTACAAAATCACGATAGTATCCTCTCTTTAACACGCTTTTCATGGTGCCATATGCAAAAATCATAACCAGATCTGCCAGTTCAAGGAAAACTGCCATATTGCGATAAATAATTGTTTCATATGGATTAAATCCATATCCGCTAATTGCATATGCCAGAACATACGCTAATTGCAAACAGATCATGTCTAAGATTATAAAATCTGTGTGTTTTAACCATCCTTCAGAATCTTTTCTATACATAGATTTTTTTCTTTCCCCTTCCATTTTTTTGTAATCTATCTGTTAATCTACAATCGTCCCCACAACTGTAGAGATTGCCTTCAAATTTGAGTGATTTAAAACTAGATAGGATTATTGCTACACAAAGAAGAGCATTAATCCAGAATATGTTAAGATTTGTTGAGATATGTAATTCCGTCCATAGCCATACCCCGAACACAAGTAAACAGCACATGAGAATCACATTTTGAATATTTAGATATGCGATATAAGAATTTCGATATTCAGTTTTCTTTTTCTTTTCATTCCCATTAATATGTACTGGGGTATCCATCGTACACTTTCGTTTTGATATTCTTATCATTTCATATCTCCCTTACTGTACCCCCCGACAAAATCGAGGGCTACTTTCTTATCTCTTTTTTCTCATTTATTTCTTATATTTTTCTCCAACGACAGATAACCTGTGAACGTCTTTTGAGGGACATTCGCAGGCTCAGCCATTACCTCCTATTATTTATGATTCTCATTTACTTATTTATGATTGGGTCAAAATAAGCATCCAGGAAACCACTTTATTATATATATTCCCGCTGGAAATACGATTGGTTTCCTCTAATGACAAATCATAAGAATCATACTAAGGAACCTAGCTAAGCCAGCGAAAACCCTGTAAAATCAAGCTTTTTCTCGGTTGGCTCTATTATACCGCCGACTCCCACTAGTATGTTGAAGAATTGTGGGAATTCATCTAGGCTTGTTTTCCTGATGAACTGTCCAATTCCGGTTTTCTTCTTTCCGTTTGGCAGCACCTTATTGCCTATGATTCTAGGATCGAAGTCCATCTTGAACATCATTCCGTCGCCCACTTTATTCTGTGCCGCAAGCTCCTTCTTTCGCTCCTCGGCATCCATATACATGCTGCGGAATTTATACATCTTAAACTTTCTGCCGTTTCTGCCGACTCTCTCCTGTGAGAAGAATATCGGTCCCGGCGATGCTATGTATATCGCCGGTCCCACAAATATCATGATGATTAGTGTGAACAGGCAGCCCACCAATCCTCCGACTATATCCATGCTCCTCTTTACCAGAAGTGCGCTGGAATTTGCATAGTTCACGCTTGATGTGACTACTGTGTAGTCGCCTATCTTTTCTATCTGCTTGTAGCCCCCCCTGGGCTGTTCCGTTTTTGGCTATTCCAGTATGTACTGCTATTCCCATCTCCAGGAATATATCTGCCATCCGCTCCGGATATTCATCCTCGTTGCAAGGCGGGATGAGCACCTCATCTACCCACTCATCACACGCATAGTCCACTATGCCATCGTGGTTTGCAACTATCGGTATGCCGCATATAGTCTTACCCTTCAGGTCTGTATCCAGTGAAGCTGCTACTATCTTTGTATAGCCTATACAGCTTTTCTCCACTGTGCGCAGTGTATCACGAAGTATTGCATCAGGTGCTATGACAAACAGCGATTTTTTTGATACTCCAAAGTCCCTTTTCTCAAGGAAGCTCTTGAGCGCTAGTCTTGCTACATATGTTATTGTCACATAGATTGGAAACATGATATAAAATGATAATCGCGAGTATATATCAGCCATCTGTGTGGTGAACAGAAACAGTGCTGTCACCAGAAATACAAGCACTGCATGCTTGCAGGTCGATATGAACTCATCCAGATATCCACGCTTCAACACATTCTTGAATGAATCTGCCATTATCTCCACAAAGAAATCTATCAGAAGGAAGGCTACACCGAGTATGCGGTAGTCCTTGTCTACGTATGGATTATTAAAACCAAAGCGTATTACATATGAAATAAAAAATGCTATCAATATGCATATGATGTCCAAAAGCATGAAGTCAATATGCTTTGTCCATCCTCTGCCTTTCTTTCTGTACATTCTTTCTAAATTCTCCTTGTGGTATCTTTTATTTCCCTCTATACCTGCTACAGGGGAGGTACCTTAGTACCCCCCCCGAAGTATTTTAGCCTGTTTTGTTTTCTGTCTGTTTTATTCGGTTATTTGTATCTTTTTCTGTATCTAATCAGGGTTTTTTAGTAATTTATTTTAACTCATTTTTAATTCTATGTCAATGAATATTAAGTTTTCTTTATAATTTTTGACACATTCGCTAATCACTATGGTATTACAGCACCAATATTATACATTATTATATATCATACTGCTTATTTTTCCTCAAACAGCCTCTGCTTCCTCTCTATCATCTCATCAATCCTTGCGATATACTGACCTACATCCTTGACATTCTCGCATCTGTCGATGCGGTGTGTGCCATCCGGATTCG
>ENA-ORNO01000803-ORNO01000803.1-human-gut-metagenome-genome-assembly--contig:-NODE-803-length-17689-cov-4.959850_pt1 | contig 17689 bp, 22 predicted proteins | sample MGYA00242117_ERZ509026 | MGnify/ENA primary metagenome ERZ509026 (study PRJEB26280, sample SAMEA2338710) | human gut metagenome | biome: human gut; feature: human-associated habitat; material: faeces... | reverse complement strand
TTTCCGGCATCAGCACCGAGCCTGCGTGGTTGACCACAACATTTTCTTCCATGTAACACAACTCGCCGGGATCATCGTCCGAGCCACGGAAGTCATAGCAGTACCAGCCTTCCGGTACGGTTGAGCGGTCGATTCGGGCGTTGGTGAATAATGCAAACTTGTCAAATAACTCAATGTGCTGGAATTCTTCCGTCCTTGCGTTGACTTTCAAAATTTCATGCCTCCCATCTGCGGCGTGTACGCTTCATCTCGCCAGTTGTTTTTACATCCTTCGAAACGGTTGACCAGTTCTGTGGCGGTGAGGGCTACAGTAGGCGGTTCTATCGTTTCTGAGAAGCAGTCCTCATCCAGCTCGAACCAGCAGTGATCCGCCGCAGGATCATACCGGTCGAAGCGGCGTTCCGGCAGTCCTACTTGCCTTGGAATGAAGTATTCGCCCATTTCGCAGCAATCTTTGATGGTACGAGTCTGTTCCGTAGTCAGCGTACCGGCAATGACGCATTTATTGTGCATCTTGTAGTTATCGGCATCTCTGTACAGATATGAGATCTTGGTGTTCATAGGTATCCCTCCCTTCTTTTGGGCAACGGCAAACATACTACACATCTGCCGCAAAGTCTACTGAAACATCAGCTGTCCCTGTGTCTGCTCCTGAAAGGGTGGCTCCAATCGCCGCAGGCGGCCAAACTCCGTATCGACCACATGATCTGATATCATACAGTCACTGCCATACTTCTCAAAATTCATGTAACCCTCCAACTCACAAATATCCTCATCGCCCAGACCCAGCGTTTCCTGTAAGCGTTGCTGACCGTAGCCATAGGCACCCTCCGTGATGCGCTGGTAGTTATCCAGATCTTGTAGGAGCTCTAAAGCCCGGCGCAGGGTTTCCGGTCGTTCAGCATCCAACACGGCAGCGTAGGTCAGAAGCATCCCATCCTTTTGCCAGATGCTTTCCAGCGCTTCCGCAAAGTCGTTGTAATCCTCCACGGCGGGGCAATCCGTATCACGAATCAGCTCCCCGATGTAAGGCACCTTGAAGCGAATATCACAGAGCATGGCATCCGCGAAAACATCGATATCAAGATAAGCCTTCACCGCGTCCAGGTATTCCTCGTCAGCGGGGAGGACGAGGATGTAGTCGGGCTTCCCATCGATGTGCAATGTCATGCGGAGCATTTCATCCCGGTTCTCGTCCCGCCAAGGTTCTGACGGCGAAATGTAACTGCGGTCGATTGCCATATCCGGCGTCAGCAGACTGCGGGCATTCGGAACGAAAGCGCTGTACCGCGCGTAGTTATACCCCTGTGGGTCAACAAGGAAACCGTCCATTCCGCCCGCATCGAGGATAAGTAAGCAGTGTCTGGCATCACCATCATGCCGGATAGTATTTTTGTTTTCTGCTATAAAATCGTAGTCTGCCAGCAGCACACGGCTGAACTGCTGAAACCGCTGGGCAGGCAGCTCGATAACCTTATCCACGGCGCAAGCTTCGCCTTCATATTCGGACTGCTTTCGCCTGAGTTCTGACTGAATGATCATGTCATATCCCCCATCTTCATGTGGCTGCTCTGGTCACCGTTCATGATTTCTCTCAAGCTGGAATAGCCCTTGTAGGCGATGTAGCCTCGGTCGGTGAACATCCCGTCTTCCTCATTCATGCGCTGAAAGCCATACTTCTCATAGTCGTAGAAATCATCCAGATTCTCATCGTAATCGAAATGGCCGGACTGCCGGATCATGTACTTACCGTACTCCTCCAGTGTGTGCGCGTCAGGCGCAAAATCGAACAGGTCAAGATTCTCCACAAGATTTTTGACTTGTTCTGCTGTTCGCGGCCGTGCCATTGTTACAACGGCGCCAAGTTTTCGGATGTCCTCATCGGAGAAGTCTTCTGTAACCTGCGCCAGCGCATTGAGGTCAGTTATGCTTTCTCGATCCATATCCAGCAGCACATCCACCTCATTTGGAAGCTGATTATCTTTCAGCCACAAGCGGGCATCCGTTGGATCGGTGATTCCCGCTCGCTGGAGGGCGCGGTCGATCTCCTCCTGTGCCATCGGGAGGTAAAGCCAAGTGATATGCTCGGTATCCTCTGGATCAGACTTAGCGGTCACCGCAACGGTAATGGGATTTGGTTCGTAATAGTAGCAAGGAAAGAATTGACCGTCGTAGAGCAGCTTCATCTGCATGCCGTTGTCGTAGACCACACCATAGGGTGTAATCGTGCCGCTACCGTTCCCGATAAGCAGCCGTGCCGTTTCCTCACCGTCCAGCGCCTCCAACTCGTCAACTCGTGCGCTGCCGCCGTGCAGGTTCATGTAGTGATCCCGGCCAACCGCATCGAGGTCAGAGAAATCCGTGATAACTGTAACCTGTTGGCAGCAGAAGCTCAGGTTGATAAGGTCCTTCAGCTCAAAAAGTTCCAGCTTATGAGCCATCGCCTGAAACTGTGCGGCTTCTCCGGTATCGAAGCCATCCAGCCGTTTGGCGAGATAGTTCAGCTCCTCAACATTTACCGTAAGCATCTCTGTGCGTTTTAGTACAGTATAAAAGCCGTCGATCTTTTCGACCTTACAGTCAGCCCTGACTGCATCGCCAATCTCCAAAGCCTCCAGCAGATCCATGCAGTGTGCGTACTGGTCGTGGGGAATGGGAAACGGAATAGTTGCCACACCGTATTCCGGGTGATCACGGTTACTCAGCACCGCCTGAAACATCATTTTCGCTTTCCTCCAATCTGTTTATCTTGTTCATTCTTGTCCGAAGGCAGGTATCTTCACTCCGCCAGCAGATGAAGCCATGCCTTGGGTAGGGACAACCTTTGCATCTCTCAAAGAGCGTACAGCCGTGAGGCTCCGGCGGGTCGCGGGGATATTCAGGGGCAAGGACGGGAGCATACCAGTGCCCTAATGAGCTTCTTCTGTTTACCTGTGGCATTTCATTTCCTCCATAATAAAAATGGCCGGAGTCTTATTGCTAAAACTCCGGCCCGTACCATGTATTACATTGTTTGCTCCTGCGAAGCCTGCTCCAGCGCCTCCTCTTGTTGCCGGATTCGCTCGTTCAGATCTGGCACGCACACCTCAATCTGCTGCTGGACACTGCGGATCACTTCCTCCTGCTTATCCGTGAGTTCAAAAAACTCCCCATCCACAGAGTCTGCGCAGCAACGGTAGATCTCGGTCATCTGCTCCGGACTGAAGAGCTGCTCTTTGTGAATGAGGCCGGATCGTGTGACAAAGTCCTGCTTTGCTCCGTCGTAGTTCTCCATGAAATAGTGACCATGGGTCACGCCCGTGCGTTCGTAGTCCCAATCCCATGTAACGAATTGAACACCGTATTTGCTATGACTTCCTGCCAACACGGTACCGTTGAAGTCGGCAAGGATGCGGTAGTCGCCCTCCAGCCCGCTGGCTTCGAGCTGCAGAGCGTTTTCCATAGCGGTCATATACTCCATCGTTCGGGCGGCGATATCTTCGACACGGAGGAGGGCATCCTCTGCCAGTGGTGTATCCACATCTTCCCGCCGATAGAATACGCTACCCTTGCCGGTAATACGGCAGAGAGGTGCGCCATTCCAATGGACAGGCAGTTGAGACTCGTCCAGAGGTTGGGTTTCAAACCCAGCACGGTGCAAGGGAATGCAGACTTCCTCGAGGTAGCGGAGCTGCTGCTCCTTGTTGTGGTCATTCACAGTAAAAACTCCTTTCCGTGAAAAAAAGGCCGGTATCCGAAGTAGGAAACCGGCCCGAAAGTTTTTTGGTTGGTATCAAAATATGATACCAACCACTATCTAAAAATTTATTATATTATTTTGGGGAGGCGAGCGAAAAAAGTGCTCGAAAAAGCATTGCCCTCTTTAAAACAGGGCGGAAATAGGCTGTGGATTTAGTTCAAGTCCTGCCTAATGCTCTTGATTGGCTTTGTGCATCTATAAAATGCGCTTTAGAAAAAAGAGGTATAAAAACGCCGAAACCCCTGATTTCTCAGGGGTTTCAGGTGAGTGTATCTATTTTGGTCACTCAAGATGGTTGCGGAGGAGGGATTTGAACCCACGACCTTCGGGTTATGAGTTCTAATTGTTGCGTTTAGCATCGTTTAGTATCGTGCGAAAAAGCATTGAATTTGCTGAGTTTTGTTACATATCGTTTAATAACTTGTCGCAGAATAATTCAACTTTTTGTGTCGTAGTTGAATTTTTGTTGAACTTTTTGTACACCGAAAAAGCCGCCAACAATTACCGTTGACGGCTTCTGAAATCGGTGCTTGTTCTCCGCTGCTTATGCAGCTATGCTGTCAGAGGTTAGGGCGTGTTTTGTGCCGCTTTCTGCTTTGCTTCCCGTTCTTGACGGAAAAGCTCCATAAAGTGTGCTACAAACCGTTCGTCACGCTCTTTGCATTTTATGCGATACTGTTTTCTGTACTCACGCTGCTTTGCACGAATTCTTTCTTGCTCCTCCGGCGGATATGAATATATCGACCTATAAGCCATAATATTAAGCCTCCAATTCTGCGGCTATCTCAAGAATTGATTTGCCCACCTTTGCAAGTCCGGCAGAAATCAAGTAGTCGCTGCATACCTTAAAATATTTCTTCGTTTGTGGGTCTGTTTCAAGTTCCCACATACGGTTTTCAGCGCAAGCAATATACAAGGACTTTGACAGCTCATCAAAACCGCTCCAGTGCTCCCAAAACTCTTGTTCAGACGGAATGCCGGTCTTTATGACCGCTTTTTCAAGCTTTTTAAGCCTGCTTTGAATTGATGCAATAGATACCATAATCAAAGCGCCTCTATTACAGGAGCTGCAAGTTCCTCCCATTGTGCGTTCATGTGGAGCGTGTAAGTGCGCTCACCTCGACCGTGGAGCTGTCCTGTAAGCGTGTCCGCAATGTCGCAGATGTTCTGCCATGATTGCATAATCGCTTCATCTGCGCCTTTTACGCTCGTTGCTATATATTCGTATTGTGAGCGTGAAACACTGTCTGCGGCATTTGCTGCGGCATCTGCGGCGTATTTGCCGATTAGCCGTGTCATGGTGCTGTTGTCGTCAAAGCGGTCAAGCAGCTTCATATAATCGTCTGCACGGCATACCCCGCTCTTGAGCAGCTCAAGCGTAACCGTATCGACCTTATCAGGGTCAACCAAGCTGTCAGCATGAACAGCGTCTTGAAGTTCTGCCGTGAGACGCTTTTTCTCACGCTGGAAATTCTGCCAGCAATCACAGGACACCGCATCAAACTCGGCTTTTGCTTGCTTAAGTGCAGCATCTGCGTAAGCGATCTTTGCCGCCTTTTCGCCTATAAACTTTTCTTCAAAGTATTCGGCTTTGCGTCTCCGTTCTTCTGCATCGCTGAGATTGCTTTCGGCTTTTTGGTAAGCTGTTCTTGCTTCTTTGAAAGCTTCTTCAAGCTCTTCCGCATATTTATTAAGTTTAAATTTCATTTTTTACTCCTGTTATAGTTATAGATTTCGGCAGTGCCGATAATTACCGTAATTAGAGCAGCGATATTAGCAGCTGCTATTATAAGTAGAATTATACTTTTCATATATCCTCCGTGTTATTGTTTATTGCCTCCAATGCGTCAAGTCGACGGCATATCGAAGCGCTTTCAATATATCGACAGCAATGCCGTAAAAGGCTATCAGCAGCTGACACTCTGACACTGGCAGCACTGTCTTTATCTCGAATAACATCGAGCAAAGCGCCGACAGCATCATTTAAGCCGTCTGCCATTGCGGTTGATGCAACGGACAGCAGCGCACCTTGTGCGGCATCGTATTGCTGTCTAAAGCTATCGTCTTGCAGTCGTTTATATATCGCATTGCGGCTCATGCTCAAAGCCGTTGCCGCTTTCCCGACGCTCCCATGTATGAGTAAAGCAGTCAGCAGTTGTTCGTCTGAAATGTGTTTGGACAAGTTCTCACCCCCTTAAAATGTAGTAAAATAGTTAACTTTTCAAAGTTGGTGTCAGTGTCTGAATACACGGTTTTGTCTGCTATAAAAACCGTGTAACCGTGTATTTGTGCCGTAATTTACACGATTACACGATTTTTCAAGTAGTATAACCGTGTATTACATCGGCAAATCATCATCTAAATAATCAGTAGTTGGGTTTATATACTCACACCTAAAACCACGCTCAGTGCCTACTCTGACTTCTGATTTTCCTGTACTTGTATAAATCCTAATGCCATACTTCTCTGACAGTTCCCTTGTGACATCGTCAAGCACACACTTAGCTTTGCCGGTAAAAGTCGGGGCATACCTTTGTACAAACTCTCTGAACGAGATTTGAGCGCTTTTGCCGTCAGCAAGCAAGTCTTTCACTCCGTCTATAAATTGCTGCTCATAGTCGACTAAGCCCTTGCTAAAAGGCTTAGTCAGCTTACGGAGGTTTACGGCTTCAACAGCATCTGAAGCGGTAACTGCTGACAGCCCTATAACGGAGTTGCTTTCTGCAACACGGAAGCGCATGGTTTGCCCTGCCTTTGCGTGATTGCTTTTCGTATGAATTATAAGGCGGCAGTCGGGGTCATTGTTTTCAAAGTCCGGCATCAAAAGCAGCACCGAGCGGGAGGCGCTCACAATGTCCGCTGAACCGCTTATGAGGTCATTTGCGTTAGCTATGTTCTGCCTCTTGTTTGGATGGCAAAACAGGCATATAACGCAGTCTGTGCGCTCTGCAAGAGCTGCAAGAGCGTGCATTATACGGCGAATGTGGTTAGTGCGGCTCATGTCCACCTGCTGACCGCATAAGCCTTGCAACGGGTCAAGAATTACAAACTTTGCGTTTGCACTTCTAATCAGATTTTCAATCATAGTAATCCCGGCATCGTCCGAAACGGTCAAGCCCATGTCATACGATTGCAGCTTGTCTACTATGAAAATTCTATTCATATCGCCGTCAACGGCGGCACGGTCAAGCCTCATGCGAATGTCGGTCGCCGTGTCCTCTGTGCTGATAAACAGCGAATTGCACGGCGTGTAAGCCCGTATCCCTGTTCGATAGTCAATACCCGTTGACAGGCATTTCATGACATAGCATCCGAATTGACCTTTACCCACGCCGCCCGCTCCGGCAATAACAGTGACTTCACCTAACGGAAAATCCGGCGAACGCAAGTACCGACGGGCTTTCGCTTTTACACTTGCGGCAACGACCATCTTTATTGGCTGTTGCCCTGCCTGCACTTGCACGCTATTAACCATTCGCGCACACTCCTAAACGGCTTTCACGGTCAAGCTCTTCTGCAAGAGCCGGAACATTTATAAGGAATTTGCTTCCCGCCCAAATACCGGGGCATTTCCCCGCTGCCACCAAAAGGCGCAGACGATGCTCCGAAAGAATACCTGTTGCGGCTGTCTGTCTGATTGTCTTAAATACTGGCATACTTATTTCTCCTGCTTTACCATATTGTCGAGAACGCTGAAAATCATTTCTTTTTCCTTTTTTGGCAACTCCCTTCGTAGTTTCCTTGACAAGTTTCCATCATTCAAATGCAGCGCTTCCGCAAGTTCCCATAGCTTAAAGCCACTGTTTGCGACAGCATTCCTAATGTCTTGATTTGCTTTCAAATAGTTCACCTCAATTTGTTTTTGTTGTTATTGACAAATTCATTGTAGCACGGTATAATGAGTATTATCAAGGGCGTTTTAAGGGCGTTTTTAAGGAGGATATAATAAAAATGGACTATTTTGTGGACAATAAGCAAATAGGCGAGCGGTTGCGTACCCTTCGCAGAAATAGAGGTTACAAATCTCAGGACGCTTTCGCAGAGGCAATTGATGTTTTAGAAAGAAAGACCGTCGGCAAATGGGAAACGGGCGAGGCTGCAATACCGATAAAAAAACTTGCTGTAATATGTGATGTGCTTGATTGTGATTTAGACTATTTGTTCGGGAAAATCGACACCCCAAAAAATGAAATCAGCGATATTATGAAGCAAACGGGCTTGTCAGAAAAAGCAGCAAATTATATTTCAAAAGAAAAAAGAAAAGAAGTTTTAAGCGTTGTTCTTGAGGATGTGAGTTTTGGAAAACTTGTATCAATTATTGCCGATTGCTCCGATATGGAGAATAACCATACATTCGCAAACGCAATCGCTGCAAGCGTAGTTAAGCGGGGCGGTCTGCGTTTTGCCGGAGACGACAGTCCAATGAGCAGGCTTGAAGCCGCCGAGGAACAAATGCTGCGGATGATTGTTAAGTATAATCCAACTACATTGAGTAAGCAGCTTGCAAGCGATGCCGCCGAAAAATTATTTGAAGAAGCAACAAAGAGACTTTATAGGGGGTGACAAACACAATGGCTAATATACAAGAGCGTAGGGACAAGTCCGGCAAGCTTATCTCTTATTCTATTCGTGTTCATCGTGGGCGTGGGGCTGACGGCAAGCAGCTCAAGCCGTACACGGCAACATTTGAGGTGTCCCCAACTTGGACGGAAAAAAGCGCAAGAAAAAAGGCTGAGGCTTTCGCCGCAACCTTTGAGAAAGAATGCAGAGAGGGCAAAATCTCCGACAGCCGTCAACGATTTGCCGATTACTGCGAATATGTAATTGACCTAAAAGAGCAACGAGGAAAAGCAAAGCACTCAACGATTGTTCGATACAGAGAATTGACGGCTCGCATATATCCCGCCATAGGGCATATAAAGCTGCGAGACTTGCGCACAGACCATCTGAACGATTTATATACCGCTCTATCTAAAGACGGCGTAAACAAGCGCACAGGCGGCGGACTGTCCGCAAAGACGATTATAGAGCACCACAGGCTGATTTCGACCGTCCTTGACCACGCCTGCAAAGAGCAGTTGATACCCAGTAATCCCGCTTCAAACGCAACACTCCCCAAAACGCAAAAGAAAGCCGTTAACTACTTTCAGCCGGAGGAAGTTGCAGCTATTCAGTTCGCCTTAAAAAGCGAGCCTATAAAATGGCGCACATTGACCCACTTGCTGATTATGACCGGCGCAAGGCGTGGGGAAATACTCGGCTTAAAATGGGACAAAATCGACTTTGACGAGGGCAAAATATACATCTGCAATAACATTCTATATTCGCCGGACAGAGGTATATACGAGGACACTCCCAAAACGGAGACTTCGATACGCAGTATCAAAGTACCTAAAGACACCGTGAAGCTGTTAAAGGAATACCGTGCATGGCAGTCAGCCGAGATAATAAGGCTCGGGGAATACTACGAGCGCAACGGATTTGTGTTCTCTCAAGAAAATGGAAAACCGATGCATCCTGACAGCGTGACAGACTGGCTCGCAAAATTCAGCAAGCGTCATGACCTGCCGCACATTAACCCTCACGCTTTCCGGCACACAATGGCATCCATATTGTATTTTAATCATGCCGACAGCGTCAGCATATCAAAGAGGCTCGGTCACGCTCAAGTAAGCACAACGGAGAATATTTATGCTCACATCATCGATGAAGCGGACAAGAGCAACGCAGACATCCTTGAGAGCGTTTTCTTGAAAAAAGCCTGATTTTTGCTGCTGAGTTGAATTAAAGTTGAATTATTTCGGCTGTGCAATATGCAAACTTGCTCAAAAAGTTCATAAAAATAAGAAAAACCGCCTAAATCAGGCGGTTTTTTGGTTGCGGAGGAGGGATTTGAACCCACGACCTTCGGGTTATGAGCCCGACGAGCTACCGAACTGCTCCACTCCGCGATATTGGCTCCTTAGAGCTTATATATAATACCACAACAGGCACACCAAGTCAATACCCCGACTGCGATTTTTTGCCCGACAGGCTTCGACAGCGCCCTCTGCGGCGTTTAGACAATTTATTTATCTACTTTATTACAGTTTCCTATTGCAAAACCCTCGGCGACTTGCTATAATCGGAACTGATACCGAATTGTAACCGGCGTTGCGCCGCAGTCCGACCGGAGGTCATTATATGAAGAAGTTTACCAGAACAATAGCGTGCGTGCTTATCTTTGCAAGCCTGTTTTCGCTCAGTGCCTTTGCTGCGCCCGGCCGTGGGCTCAACGCATTTGAGAAGATCGCCGATATGGGCAGATACACCTACAGCGACCTTGTCACAAACTACTGGGCTTACTCCGGCATAAAGATCTGCTACGACAGGGGCATCATGATAGGCTATCCCGACGGCACCTTCGGCCCCGAGGAGACGGTCACATGGTCGCACGCCGTGACCATCGCCGCCCGTGTGCACTCGGCTTACAACGGCAATGCGCTCGACAGCAGCGAGACAGGCGAATACTGGTACTCCGCTTACTATGACTACTGCGTCAAAAACGACCTTTTGCCGAGCACCTGCCCGAAGTTGAGCACGCTCGATGAGGCGGGCATCTCCCGCTATGACCTTGCCTACATCTTCAGCCGCCTGCTTGACAGCGCCGACACCGCTGCGATAAGCGACCTCAAAATCGCCGATGAGGCCGACATCCCGTCTTACTACCTCAGTTCGGTCAAGAAAATGTACGCCGCCGGTATAATGAACGGCATGGAAAACAACGAGTTCATGGGTCGTGAATACACCACCCGTGCGCAGATAGCGGTCGTCGCCGCACGCCTTGTCGTCCCCGCCGTAAGGCTCGGCCACGACACGAAGGCAAACGCCGCAATGGCAGATTATCAGGCCAATCTTGAAAACGACAGCGTCGCCGTCCAGCTCGGCAGCGACTACTACGCCATCTACAAGTCCTACTCCGACCCGCAGACCGAGGTCTACTCCCTGTACCTGACGGACATGAACGACAAGCACACCGAGCTGTACTCCTGCACGGACGGCGAGTATCTCAACAACATCAGCGTCTACAACGGCAAGGTCTACTTCTGCCGTGCCACCGCCGGAACGGCCAGCGGCTCGCTTTTGTGCTACGACCCCCTTTCCGAGGAGTTCACCACCGTTTACCATGGCAAGATAGTCGAAAGCTACTGCTTCTATAACGGCGGCCTGTACGCTCTGCTGTTCTCGACTTATGCCGACAAGCCCGCAGATTATAAGTACGACTTCGGTAAGATCTCCGGCGGCAGATTCTCCGCCATCCACAGCGGCTACACCTACGCCGAGGCCCGCTCGTTCACGCCCTACGGCTGGAACGGCAAAATTTACTTCAAGCTCGGTGTTGACGGCGCAACAAATCTCTTTGCCTACACCATCGCAGACGGCACTATCTCCAAGGTGTCCTCGGCCGATATAAACACCAGCTTCTACGACGGCCATGTCATGTACTTCCTCGCCTACGATGCCGACGGCAACTACGACTGCAAGCTCTACGCCATGAGCCTTCAGTGTCCGGGCGTTATCTACACGCAGGGCGAGTTCCCCGCCGCCACCAACAGCAAATTCCGCTCGCTGTATAAGCACGGTGACCTCGTCTACTGCCTGTCGTCGTTTAACCGCAATATCTACTCCATGGACGAAAACGGCACTACGAGGATCGCACTCATGTGCGGCGGCGTGTACAATGCGCTCAACTTCACAAAGGACAAGGCGATGCTCATCCCGAACACGCTCGTGACCAGCAACCCCAATGAGATTCGCCAGTATAACGCCAAGACTCTGTCGTCGAGAACGCTCTACGGCGACGCCATCGGCCTTAGCTGCTACTACACCGGCGCATACTTCACTCCCGACGACGGTCAGGCCGTTTACAGCACGACCGACAGTGTCAGCACCGTGTCGAAGCTTCCCATCACCGTGACGGAGGCCTTTACCAAGGGCGCAGACCTTGTCGTTCGCACAAAGTACACAAACTCCACCGGCAGCAATATCAAGCTGCGTGCGTACATCATAAGCGTTGCGGTCAACGGTCAGGTCATCGCCACCGATGTAAACCGCATGCCCGGCTTCGAGCTTAAAAACTACGGCATACAGACCTTCACCTTCGTCATCGGCTCGGACGATATCACTCGCAGCATCGACCTTTCAAAGGACAAGATATCCATTCAGATAATCCCGACCTACGATATCATCCCCGAGCAGACCAAAACCGGCAAATAAAACTTCAAGCCCTGCGGCCAAGCCGCAGGGCCTTTCTTTTGCTTTACTCAATCGATGGGGCACACGCCTCGCACCTCCATCGTGTCGGTATCGACGATGACGCACAGCTTCATGCCGCAGGCGGTGTCGCAGCCGCTCGGTACGATGACCTCGGCGTAGTTGCCGGTGCGGTCGCAGAAAAGCTTCACATTCTTTGCCGATACACCACGGGTGCAGTCGGCCTCGGCTGCTGCGGTCTCGACGGCACGGTGGCGAATTTCTTCTTCATTGTAATCGACAACAAAAAGGACCTTAGAGAAAAGATCGAAGCTGGCCGCTGTTTTATTCAAATCAGTCATTTTATATTCCTCCTGTTTACGGCTATGATAATACCCGCACTTTTTTAAGCGGGTGTAACGAAATATAAAACAAAGCTTAAAATTTCTTCGGACATATTTTAAAATTCGTTTAAGTGTGCAGCTGCAGATGCCGATGTAATCAAGTCGACGGAAGCCAAACACCGGTGAAGCTTCAATTTGCATTTTTCAATACGGATTGAAGATTTAATAGTCGCTTTTGCCGTAGCCCGGCCGGTTACTGTGTATTAAATATAGTCTGTACATCAACCCATCGTGCATCCCAAAACGCATCGACTTTTGTGCGCAATCAACAACAAAGCGACAACACAGTTGTGCAAAGTGACAAATCGCAAAATTATTGATAAAAAATCGACAAAGGGTATTTACAAGCGGGGCGAGATGTGTTATTATTCAATCGTCAGATAAATAACAAGCTATCCTGAAAACATTTTTTACTTTCTCTCTCTATTTTGTTTAGGCTGCTTAGCAGTCCTGCGCCGGGTCTCCTCACCCGACGCAATCCCAAGATACCAATCTCGAATAAAAGAGCTGCGCTTCTCCTGTGCGCAGCTCTTTTATTTTTTGTTAGCGAATGCCCCCGCAGCATAGTCTGTACTGCGTCAGCCCGACCGATGGCTGCACATTTTAGTTAAAGTCGTCCGTCAACCTGTCGGTGCGGTACAAAAAAATCTGAGTGCCATAGCGCTCAACTTCACCGGCAGCTTAACCTGCTAACCAAACAAAACCGTGGGATTTGGCGCCGCATCGTGTATAATATAGCAGAGGGTAGGGCGAGAGGAGGCGATGCTGTGAAACAGCCGGAGATAATTGAGCTGCTGCTGACACACGACGAGCGGGGCATGGAGGCTCTGCTGCTGCACTACGGGCCGCTGATGCGGTATGTCATTGCGCCCATTTTGCCCGATGCGCATGATCAGGCCGACTGCGTGTCGGAGGTCACGGTGCGTGTCTGGGAGAAGATCGGCCAGTTTGACGCAGGCCGCGGCAGCTGGAGCGCCTGGCTGACTGCGGTATCCCGAAACACGGCATTGAACTACGCACGAAAGAACGCCCGACACAGCGGGCTGGATGAGATACCGCCAGACACGCCGTCACCCGAGCCTACGCCCGAGGAGGTCGTTCTTCAAAAAGAGCGCCAAGCGGCACTTCGCAGTGCCTTGGAAAAGCTCTCGCCGAAGGACAGAACGCTGTTTTACCGCAAGTATTATTACTTACAGTCCACGGCGCAGATAGCCTCGGAGCTCGGCCTGACCGAGCGTGCGGTCGAGGGCAGGCTGTATCGCCTGAAGCAGCGCCTGCGCAGGATGTTGGGAGGTGAAGCGCATGAGTGAACACGAATGGAAAGCCATGAACGACCATGACTTTGATGCCATGCTCACCGAGAGCATTTCCGAGCTTCCGCCCGACGACATCGCAGAGGCTGTAACGCCGTGGAGGCGGGCGATGAACCGCATACTTTTCGGCTTTGCGCTGTGCGTGATAACGCTCAACATCCTCGGTCTGAACTACATTCTGCCTGCCATCGGCATGGTGCTGCTGCTCTTGGGCTTCCGCACCCTGCGCCGTGAAAACGGCTGGTTTGGCGCCTGCTACGGCATTGCAGTGCTCAGAGCCTTGGACTTCTTTGCCGACTTCATTCTAAACTCGACCATTTATAAAAATGAAATTCTGACCCCAGATATCCAGTCTGCTGACAACGCCGTTGCCGTTGCGCTGCTGCTTATCCAAATACTCTGCTTCTGGCGTGGTCTGTGTGCCGTGAAGCGCAAGGCCGGACTTCCTCCGAAAGCGGGTGCGGCGCTTGCGTTCTTCATGTGGTATGCAGTCGGATGCTTTGCCGCTGTTATGCAGCTCGAAGGGCTCATCATCGTTGGGGCGCTGCTCATTTCGTACATCCTCATCATCGTGAGCCTGTGCAAGCTGTCGAAGGTGCTCGATGAGGCGGGCTACACCGTCAAACCGGCGGCCGTCAAGGTCACCGACCTGTGCATCGTCATCGTGATATCCGCCGTGGTCGTCATAGGCTGCATTGCAGGTTACATCTTCGGCAGCAGCTATGATATGGATTGGAAGCCCGAGAAAGCGGCGGCAACGGATAAGACGCAGGAGATAAAGTCGCACCTCATCGCCATGGGTTTCCCCGAGGATGTCCTGAACGACCTCACGGCGGAGGACATCGCCGCCTGCGAGGGTGCGGAGGCTGTCGGTATTGATGTGTACGATGGGCTTGAAAACGGCGATTTAAAATGGGATATGCGCACCACGAATATCGCTGTGCGGCTGTCCGGCGAGCAAGACAAGTGGGTGATCATCCACCACTTCGTGTGGAATTCCAACCCCGGCTTTTACGGCACGGAGGCGCTCCAGCTTTGGCCTGCGTATCGAGACGATGACAACGATATATACTCCGGCGGCAATTTCACCGGACGGGTGCTGTACGACAAGGACGGAAAAACCTATGCCTCGCCTTACCATTGGCTTGGTGAAAAGGCCTACGCCTCGCCCTTCTTCCTCTATGTGGGGAATACGAGGGAAGATCCCTTCGCCACTTTTTCAATGCCGGCTGACGGCGAGCGCTGCCGTGGGTACATTGCCTACTCCATGGTTGGCAACGATGAGCTAGATTATGACAGAACCACTCAGGGGTTTACCTCCTTCCTCGTGTATATACACCAGTGGGATTGGCTGCAATACCCCGTAAAAACGGCGATGGAAGCCCGCATGACAGACGATACATGGTCCGACAGCGTATTCACCACAATGGATAATCCATTTAGCTTCAGCATCACCCCAGACGGCATCGAAGTGCCGAATTATTAAGTTGACCAAAACAGGCAGTGCGTTTTGCACTGCCTGTTTTCCAATACGCTTTTACGCTTCCGCTGGTCGTTGCTGCATTAGCCCCACCGGTGGCTGCGTACCGAAGCTTAGTCTGCCCATCAGCTTATCGGTGTGGGACAGAAAATATCTGAGCGCTGTTCGCTCAGCTTCTGTTCAAAAACGGCTAGGCCGTTTTGAACAGAAGCATACCGCCGGTCATGAGGGCAAGGCCGACATATTTGTTCCAGCCGAAGGCTAACTTTTCGCTGCCGAACAGACCGAATGCATCGATGAGCGCAGCAATAAAAAGCTGCGAAATGAGTATAATTGATATGGCAAGGGTCGTGCCGAGACTTTTGATGCCGAGCATGACCGTGAGCGTGATGACAAGCCCCAGAACGCCGCCGAGCCAGTACAGCTTGTTGACCTGCCCGAGCGCCGAGAAGCTGCCCTGCCGGTAGAAAAGCAGTACTATGAGCGCCAGCGCAAAGGCGCTGCCCTGCACGAAGGCGTTGGCCTCCATATTGCCGATGCCCTCGCCGAGCCGGGTATTCATGACGCCCTGCACGCTCATCGCCATACCTGCGATAATGCTGAAAATGATGCCCCAAAGCATTTTTAATAAACCACCCTTTTTCCTGCGGCACTTGTAAAAGCCGTGCCGATATGATAAACTTTCCTTATGATCCCGCAAAGGAGTGAATATGATGACAGGAAAGCCGAAATACTATCTCATCAAGGCCGATGCGCTTCCCGAGGTTTTCGTCAAGGTCATGGAGGCTAAGGCGCTGCTGGAGACGGGCGCTGCCCGCACGGTCGCCGAGGCGGTCGAGGCCGTTGACCTCAGCCGCAGCGCATTTTACAAGTACAAGGATGCGATCGCTCCGTTCCGTGACATGAAGCGGGACAACATCATGACCCTGCACATCAAGCTGCACGACAAGCCCGGCAAGCTTGCCGCCGTCCTGTCTATTTTTACCGAAACGGGCGCAAATATTCTCACGATAAACCAGAGCATCCCCGCAAACGGCGTGGCGCTTGTGACGGTGTCGTTCGTGGCAGAGTCGGTCGCCGTCGAGACCGATGAGCTCATAAGCCGCCTTTACTCCGTGTCGGGCGTTGTCTCGGTCGAAATAATGGCAGGCTGATAAGCAATTGAATACTATGGAGTAGAGTCTTTGGGCGGATACAGATAAGGACAAATCGCCCTGTAAAAAGTCTTTTTCCCCGATGCTGCGTTAAAGCTCTAGGTCATATATATCCATTATGCCCGTCGAACTGTGCCTTGCCTCGGGAAAAAACCCAATTTTACAGGGTGTGTAGCAGTTTTGACCAAGGCACTTTTCTCTCAGACAAAAAGATCTCCCGTGATACTTTGAGTGTTACCGGAGATTTTTGCGCAGTATGAGCGGAAAAGGGTCGGTCAAAACCGATTTTCCCTTATCTGTATCCGCCCTTCTCTACTCTTTTCTTTTGGGGGATCACCATGCTGATAGTACAGAAATTCGGCGGAAGCTCGGTCGCCGACGCCGAACGGATCAGGCGGGTCGCCGGCATCATCGCCGATGCCCATGCGCACGGCGACGGCCCGGTGGTCGTACTGTCCGCCCGGGGGGATACGACCGACACGCTTTTGGAAAACGCAGGCGAGATAACGCAGTCGCCGCAGCGGCGGGAGCTGGATGTGCTGCTGTCAACAGGGGAGCTCGGCTCGGTTGCCCTCATGGCGATGCAGCTGCACTCGATGGGGCTCGACTGCGTGTCGCTCTCCGGCAGACAGGCGGGAATTTTCACCGACACCGTCCACGGCGCTGCAAGAATTCTGGACATAAGCACCGACAGGCTGCACCGTGAGCTCAAGGCGGGCAAGATCGTCCTTGTCGCCGGCTTTCAGGGTGTCAACGAAAACGACGATGTCACCACGCTCGGCCGTGGCGGCTCGGACACGACGGCGGTAGCGCTCGCCGCTGCGCTGGGCGCTTCTCGCTGCGAGATATACTCCGATGTCGACGGCGTTTACACCGCCGACCCCCGTCTCGTCACGGGCGCAAAAAAGCTTGACCGCATCGACTACGCCGATATGCTGCATCTCGCCCTCGGCGGCTCGCAGGTGCTGCACTCCCGTGCGGTAGAAGCGGCGATAGCGGGAAATGTGGAGCTGACGCTGCTTTCAAGCTTCACACGCAGGGCAGGCACCGTGGTGTCGAAATTTGACGAAAGGCCGCCTATCTGCGGCGTGACCCGCGACAAGGCGGCAAATAAGCTCAGCGTTGTCGGGGCGGCGGTCGATGCGCAGACGCTTGCCGAGACCGTGGCACTGCTCGCCGACAGCGGCATTGTCGTCGGCGAAGGCGAGCTAAGCGACGGCGTGTGCGCCGTGACCGTCTCTGCGGAACATGTCCTGCCGTCACTGGAGCTTATCCACAAACATTTCTTTAATTAAACTGAACGGGCAGCCTTGGGCGAATTCAGATAAGGAGAAATCGGTTTTGACCGGCTCTTTTCCGCCCATACT
>ENA-ORNO01000783-ORNO01000783.1-human-gut-metagenome-genome-assembly--contig:-NODE-783-length-18085-cov-6.816029_pt1 | contig 18085 bp, 13 predicted proteins | sample MGYA00242117_ERZ509026 | MGnify/ENA primary metagenome ERZ509026 (study PRJEB26280, sample SAMEA2338710) | human gut metagenome | biome: human gut; feature: human-associated habitat; material: faeces... | reverse complement strand
ACAAAGATACTGATGGAAGGAGTTGCAGAAAATACGGGGATTACCGGAGGCTTACGGTTATACTATTACATGTCCCATTTCCTATGTTTATGATGTAATATCAATAGTAAGTTTAATATATTTTAAGATTACAAACGTAAAGTTTTATACGTAATCCTGTAAAATCCGTCATAATAGACCATAAGATGAAGAATAGGGCAACCATTCAGAAGAATGTCAGCGCCATCAAACTGGTATAACCGCACAACAGATAGATGTTGTAGGAAATCGAATATCTCGATAAGGTCATGAAAGGGGATAGGACACCATTTTATTGAGTAATTCATAGGCCTGTCATTTTTCGTATAATAGGACAAGAAAGAAGACGGCCGAAATCATTAATCGGCCGCCCTCCGGGAAAATGATATGGGTTTCACTTAGAAATCCGGTCAAACAAAATCAAAACAGTAATAACAAGAATAATAACAGTATATAGCATAATATAATATTTTGGTACAAATATAACAATATATTACCAATTATGCACCGTACCGTTAGAACCTTTAAAAGGCATACCCATCATTTGGAACAAATTAGACGGGCGAGAGCGGCGAGTAATTTCCTCTAAGGTTTCCTCAATAATACGAACACGCTTACCATAAGTCTGAGAATTAAACCTATAGTTATCACCTTGTATCATATTTTCAGTTTTTAAATTTTCCGTACGTTGAGTAACTTCCGAAGTACGCGCCACAGTTTCAGCAATCCGCTTAATTTCATGCTGAGCTTTAACGTTATTCAAATAACCAGAAGAACGCTTAAAGGCAATATCAGCAGCAGCCTGCGCAAGTTCCATCTTTTGTTGCTGGGACAAGAAATCAAGTTGCTTTTGACGAAATAGATTTTCAGTAACAGCAATCTCCGTTCTCGCTTTACTTTCAGCTATATTTTGGTCATTTACAGCAATTTGTGAAGACATTAAATCTTTACGGACATCATTTACCAACTTATCCATAGCCAAACGTGCTTCTTTCGTTTTAGCTTCTGTTTTCATTTGAAGTATCTGCGCCATAGCTTTGCCAGCAATGAATTTACCCTCGATACGCAGGTTATCCGCTTGAGCTTCTTTTACCTTGCGGTCGGAAAGAGAGGACAACACATCAATAGCGCGACCAAGTCCGGCAGTGATACCAGAATAATCAGCAGAGTAGGGAGTAGCGGTAGGCGGTGTAACACCTTGCGCAGATGGAGCACCGCCGGAGGGGGCAGCACCGGCAGAACCGGACATTGTTTGGGCAGAACCGGCAGAACCACCATTTAGCATCATGTAAGGGTTAAGTCCGGCAGCTTCAAGGCGGCTACGTTGGGCGGCAGGCGAATTGTATTCATTCGTCTTATTCCACATATCCTTTTGAAATTGCTGTTGATTTCCAACCAAATCCCAAGCATTTTGCTTTGAATCATTATAGAATTTCCATTGGTCACCAAGTTGTTGTTGATACATTTCCTTATTGTACGCGACTTGTTTGTCAAACATTTTTTCATTGAATGCGTTGTTCATTTGTGCAATCTCTTTATTTGCAGCATTTTGTGCGGCGGTTGAACCAGCACCGCCAATAAGTGACGCACCTGCACCGATTGCAGAACCAACAACACCAGTCATTGCAGCTGTTGCCATAATATAAATATTTTTAAGTTAAACATCGGGGGGGGATACATAAAATATAATAATAATAAAAATTAGTAGAGAGCTCCGCATCGCTTCGCTCGCTCCGCTGGCTGCGCTGTGTTTGCGGCTGCGCTGTGTTTGCGGCTTCCGCTTCGCACGCAATGCATACGGAGGCGCCATCCAAGATGGCAGAGCGGTGTTCGCGCTCCCGCGCTCACGAGTTATAAATTTTTCCTTATCTCTCAAGATGTGCAAAGATAAAGTAGGGCTAAAATATCCGTTTATCAACCTGTACCAAAAATCGTTAAATATACGCGCGCGTAAACGCACACGCACATTTAACAATTTTTACTACAGAACGCCAAACGTATATTTTTTCCCTGCATTGCTTTTTTGCACGTCTCGAAAGAAAAGGAAAAAAATATATTTAAGGTTCTTGTGTCGGGTCTACCTCATACTCAGCAGACTGTTCGGTCTGCTTTTCGGCAGCGGCGGCCGCTATCATCTCATCCTGCGAACTCATCAAATATTGACTCCATGCCATTAATTCAGATGGAGATTGTATAAATCTCGATTTTACAAAACTACACAATTGTTCATCAGTCAGTTTAGAACGCAATTCACGCAATTTAGGCTCACGCACTGTAAGACCCTCAAAATAAGCAAGTAAACGTTCATTTGTCATACGGTCTAATCGTTGCTGATTAAACAACATATAAATGTCAGAAGTAAGACGGACAGACTTCTCACCGCCTGTATCACATTCTTGAAACATAAATTCATTTACAGGAGACTTAACAACAAATTCACTACAAGAAAGTTCCTCTGCACGAACAAGATACGGGCGAGGCTCATCCTTAAAACATAATTCACGCTTTGTACACCACATAGTAAAATATCTTTATAAATTAGTAAATATGTACGATTTTATACACTAATAAGGCAAGCCATCCGTATCAAGATTGCGAACTGCTTTAATATCAAAGAAAGTACTACACAAAAATTGGTCTGTATCTACTTCCGCGTTAGCCTTAACACCGAAAAGAGGGTCAACCGAATTCGGGTTAACTTTAAACATAGTATAATTAGCCTGCGGAGCACCGGAAGGCGCGGGAGTAGGCGTTTCAGCACTACCTTTACTACCTAATTGATTAGCAAAACTACTATCATCAAAAGAAATCACCCAATTTTTAAGACCTTTCTTAAAAGCACCGACCGAATAATCAATACCTGTTTTATATTCAATATAACGAGGAGCATAACCAAGAATATCAGGTACTTCTAATTCAGAAAGTGTACCAACCGGATTAGAAAAAATAGCAGAGGGAACACCTTGCATGCCGACACGGTCAAACTCAGGGATAGCAAAATCCTCAACATTAACTTTAGTCAACATAGGGTCAACCAAAGAGGTTGTATAATCTATCAACGGCAAAGCATGATAAATGCACATAATAACACCATACTGATTAGTAGGATTATTAAACCGAATAGAACCATTAGAAACACCTGTACCTTTACCAGCAATATCAGCCGCAAAACTTTCCGTAATATTAGAATTAACAACTTCGTTAATGTCAAGGCTCGAACTAATACCACCAAGATAAGTACACATCTCTGAAAACGCATCACCGGTAGATACATTCCAATGTTTATCTATCTGCTCTTTATAATCCTTATTAGCAGACAAAGTTATTTCTTTCCACTTCTGTAAAAATTCAGCTTGACGAAGTGCAAGAATAGAAAACTCTGTAATTTTAACCTCAGAAACAGACGGGTTATCAACAACATCAGAAACAACAGTAGATACATCACCATATTGTTGACGCGGAACAACACCATGAAATAAATCTTTTTGCCAATTACAGTAATTCAAATCAAGATAATTATAATAGTTATTCAGCGCATGGGCACCGTCAAGCATTTGCGACAAGTCAACATGAGTACTACCGGAAAAACCTGTTATATAATCGACGTTAAAACGAGAGGGCGAAACACGTTCCCATTGACTATCACGGAAATAATCGGCATAAATCTTTTGATAAGCCAACAAGGGGAAAAGGTTCAATTGAAGATTATTCTTCATTGTCGTAGTAGGGTCGCCTTGGCTCCAAGAATTTCCCATATAGTAACTAAAATCACCATAGCCAAGGTATTGAAGTAATTTAACAGTCAAAACACCACGATTATAACCGAAATAGTTATCATAACCTGAAAACATATTATAAATATAATCAGCCAAACCCTTACAGGTAACATAAGGGACAGAACCATCTAACAATTCATTTGAAGACGGATAATAATTCACTGAATGCTGTGAATTATCATACATTTGTGTTAATACAGTATTAGCCTTATTCCATAACATATTATAAGGTACAAAAAAGAAATCATAATATTCTCGAATACGGGCGAATGCAGCCGTATTAATAGGCTGTGTACGAGTAAAAGACTTCAAATTAATATTAAAGTTATCACCAGGTAAAACAGCCCAATGTCCAACAGGTAAAAGCTCACCAACTTTAGCAGTAAAATTTCGTTTCGTAGAAAGGTCGAAACCATTTCGGGAAGTCTTATTTCTAAGACTTTTTAGAGACATAATATTTGCCATAACAACACAATTAAAGGTTAATACTATTTATTTTCATCAATGAAAATCTTATTTAAATCATTCAGTTTCTTATGCTTGATACGGTCATTAAACAGTTTAAATACCTGTGTAGAGAATTGAGAATAAATAGGTGTTTTCTTAAACAATTCCATATCAGTACGAAAGTTATCATAGAAGTAGGGGTATATAGTGTTTTCCCATTCGTCAGACAGCAAATCACCATCACCGTAGAAATCTTCATTTTCAAAGAAAAGCTTTTGAGACTCAAAGAAATCAGTAAGGTGCATATAATCCAATTGACTATAAAAATCTTCAATAAGCCTAAGCTTACGCTTTTGCTCCGACAAGGTAGGTTTATCACAAACAGTATACAAGAAATGCTTAGAAAGGAGAAGTTCACCGTAAACACGATGGGCATACCTATCAAATTCGATACTATCCAATGAATAGTTAACTACTTCTGCATCATAGAAATACTTACAAAGTTCATAAAGTTGTCGTTGCTCATGCAGAGCACCACTATCGAACAAATCCAAACAATAAGATGACTTATTCAAATGGAACAGATAAACAAATGTAGCTACTTCTTTCGCCAACGCGAATGTTGTTTCGCAGGACGGGAATAAACGCCGCGCTGTATCATAAATTCGGTAGCTATAAGCACGTTCGTGTGTAGATTTATCAACATATCCTCGACATTTGGGATAGAAGTAAGAGTAAGCCGACCGCCACACATCAAACTCTTTAAATTTTCCATTGAGCACGACGCTTCGCTTAATAAAGTCATGAGCGGTAAGCGCATATACTTTCGAGCGTTGACCTTGCAAAAAGCCTTGACCCAGCCTTTGAGAATGTAGGCAGAATGGACAGACGGAACGCATTTTAAGAACTTCGGGTATAAGCACACTGCTATTAACATAACCCGCAACGTATGATGAACACTTTCCCTCGGAAACTTGAACGTCGATACGACCAAAGGACCACGCCTCAGATACAGCCTTTGAACATATTTGTAAGGCTTCTTTTGAGTTGAGGAATAATAAGAGATGATAATGCGGACGGAAGTGTACGGGTCCGTATTCGCCAACGGCATAGTAACGCACTTTCTCTTTGGGCAATCGTTTAGTAACATAGTAACGAAATCTTTTTAAAAATAATTGTAAATCAGTTTTTCTAAGGTAGGGGATAGAACCGCATAAATTAAACTTTTGTTGAAGCAATTCCAATTGTGAGGGCTCAGATTCAAACACACCAAGAATTTCACCTGTTTCAAAGTCTACCAAATCATAACGGCACAACAAACCGAAATCAGTATTATCGTCCAAATACATAGGAGTAGCAATAGGCAGATAGTTGGGAGCGTAAGTAAGAGTAACGAAAACGGTATACATAGAACAATAGCTTTCCAAATCACATTGAAACGCATAACGGGAGTTTTTAGCAAGAATGCAAGCTTTACACTTTCCACAAGGAACGGTCATACACTCATGCGTATAAGGGTTAACTATCCTTTGAGGGTTGAGACACTTACAAAAAGGGTTAAATAAAGCCATTATTTATAATCGACATCAACTTTTGTACTATCCACAGTGGTAGCCTGAGACTGTTCTGTAGATTGAGAACTGTTCATATTGTTTTTACTGATACTCATAGACATAGTACATGAGATACAAAGCCATAAGGCGGAAATAGCCAATACCGCCTTGGCTATAATTTCAATAGTTTTGAAAATTTTCTGATTATCCATAACATTATCTAAAAATAGGTACAACAAACATAAAATAGCCGGAAGCAACAAAGGTTTTAGAGAACTTCACAAGCTCATCAAAAGAAACAAAATGACGAAAAAAAACATCTCCAACAGAATTGGAAAACATAACATGATATCCAACAACTTCCATAATTGAAATATTTAAAGGTTAATAATCAAATGTTTCATAACTTAAAAAAGTCCAACCAAAAGCACGAGCATAAGCCTTAAAAACGTTAGAGGCTTCAATAAGTGAACAATCCTTGAATGTTTTCACGTGTAAACGGTCTTCAAAATCCATATAATGAACTTTTATCTTACGGAATTGCTTTGAATATTGCTTTAAAAAAGAATGCGCCATAACGTTTGTAATTGGTTACGGCGCAAATGTAATGTAAAAAATGTAAATGATGTAATATCAATATTATGTTTAATATGTAACACCATAAACTAAAATAAACCTTTATCCTTCTCTAATTTGGAAGAAAATTATACCAAAGATAGCTTACATATTCAAGCTATCTTTGGTATAGTAGCAATTCAATTATTGCATCAATTTTTCTATTTCATCAAATTCAGGACCCATTTGTAAGTTATAATAAACTCTGTATAATCCATTTAGCCACAAATCTTTCTGTTCAGGTTTCAGTTCTCTTGCTTTTTCATAATTAGGTCTTGCCTTTTCATAGAAAACTTTCAGTGTAGCTTGGTCTTCTTTGTATTTTGGATTATTGACATCAGTAGTAGCTTTTTCAGAGAAATCCTGAGCTTGCAGGCAATAGATTAAGCCCAAGTTGGAATATGCTTCTGCATAGTTAGGATCTACTTCAATGGTTTTGTTGTAGAATTCAATGGCTTTTTCATAATCTTTCATGTTATGATAAAGGTATCCTTTTACGTACAAATAGAATGTGTTATTAGGATCTTTAGCCAACATATCATCTGCAAACTGCATTGCTTCGTCAAACTTATTATTATTGCTATAATAATCAATCAGATGTCCAAAGAAGAATGAATGTTCAGGATACTTTTGAATACCATCTTTTAAGGAAGCGATCCACTTGACAGTATCACCTTGAGCTTTCAATGCTGTAGAAATAAATTCCATGGCATATTTACCCACTTCTTTGTCCTCCTTTGCATAAGGTGCATATTTCAACACGCTTGGATAATCTTCCATTTTGGCTGCAGCTAAGCTTGCATAATAAGCAATTTGGGGCAATACAGTATCTGTTTGAAGCAGATTCTCCTTTTCAAACATAGGATTGATGGCAATGTCTACATAAGTTGCGAAGAAATCCAAAGCCTCTTTATTCTTATCTAAATTAAAGAACTGGATACCACCGTTAATCAGGTTGGGACGCGCAGCTAATATAGCAGCACTGTTCGATCTTCTGAACTTATTTTTGATTTTACCTTTTTCGTTAGGAATCTGTGCAAGTTCATCGCATTTAAAGTAGTATTTGCACATATTCAGTGCGCTGTTATACACTTTAAGAGTATCATAAGGCTTTCTTAAATAAGCATTCTCCATTTCCTTTTCATTGATTCTCTTTTGAATAAAGCCGGCTACATCCCATGTTTCGGCGTTGTCTTTGGTTTCAGCATTGTTCAGAGCTTCATTGATGAGCTTCTCTGCTTGTGCAAAATCCGGTTTTACGTCGTTAGCGATGCTTTTTGCCTCTTTCACGCTCTTTTCCTGAGCGAAGGTAAAGCCTGCCGCAAGTAGTAAAACCATTGAAAATAATACTCTTTTCATGATTGTAGAAAATTTTAAATTAATATTGTGTCTATTCTTCATTTTCATTGTTTACTATATCGTTCTGAGTTTTTTCTGATGCATCGCTATCCTCTTCTGCAATGATATCCTCTTCGGTTTCCGAGGTAACTTTACATACGGAGCCAATTTCATCATTACGTTTTTCAAGATTAATCAGTCGTACTCCCTGCGTAGCACGTCCCATTATACGAACATCTGCTACTTTCAGACGGATGGTGATACCCGATTTATTGATAATCATTAAATCATTCTCATCTGTTACAGACTTGATTGTTACCAGTTTACCGGTTTTATCGGTGATATTCATAGTTTTTACACCTTTACCGCCACGGTTCGTCTTACGATAATCCTCAATATCGGAACGCTTACCATATCCTTGTTCTGACACAACCATGATTGTCTCAGTTTCAGGGTCTTTGATACAAATCATTCCGACAACTTCGTCTTGTCCGTCTTCATCAAGCGTCATGCCGCGTACACCGGTAGCTGTACGTCCCATTACGCGTACGGCACTTTCGTGGAAACGGATGGCACGTCCGTTGCGATTGGCAATGATAATCTCATTGTCACCGTTAGTCATGCGCACTTCAATTACGCGGTCATCTTCGCGGATTGTAATGGCATTGACACCATTTTGGCGAGGACGGGAATATTGTTCGAGCAATGTTTTCTTAATGACGCCATTCTTTGTACAGAACAGTACATAATGACTGTTAATGAAATCCTGGTCATTCAGGTTCTTTACGCGCAGGTATGCATTTACGGCGTCATCAGAGTCTATATTCAACAGGTTCTGAATGGCGCGTCCCTTAGAATTTTTGGTTCCTTCGGGTATCTCATATACTTTCAGCCAATAGCACTTACCTTTTTGAGTGAAGAACATCATGGTATTGTGCATTGTTGCAGGATATATATGTTCTACAAAGTCCTCATCGCGTGTCTCTGTTCCCTTAGAACCTACCCCACCGCGGTTTTGGGCACGGAATTCGCTTAACGGCGTACGCTTGATATATCCCATATGAGAAATGGTAATAATCATTTCATCGTCTGCATAGAAATCTTCCGGGTTGAATTCTTCCGATGAATAAACTATTTCAGAGCGGCGTTCATCACCGTATTTAGTTTTAATCTCGATTAATTCATCTTTGATAACCTTGCGGCAGAGTTCGTCGTTAACGAGGATTTCTTCCAGATAAGCAATCTGCTTTTGGATTTCCTCATACTCGGCATGGAGTTGGTCCTGCATGAGTCCGGTTAACTGGCGCAGACGCATTTCTACGATGGCGCGCGATTGGATTTCAGTCAATTCAAAACGCTCCATCAAACCGCTGATTGCGTCATTCGGAGTTTTAGCGGCACGGATGATTTTGATTACCTCGTCAATATTGTCCGATGCGATAATCAAACCTTCTAAGATATGGGCACGTTCTTTAGCTTTACGCAAATCATATTGTGTACGGCGGATAACTACGTCGTGACGATGCTCTACGAAATACTTGATGAGGTCTTTCAGGTTCAGCAAGCGAGGACGTCCGTGTACCAATGCCACGTTGTTTACGCCGAAGGAAGTCTGCAACAATGTCATCTTGTAGAGCTTGTTCAGCACTACACTGGCGTTGGCATCGCGTTTTACGTCGATGACGATGCGCATACCTTCGCGGTCAGACTCGTCGTTGGCATTGGAAATGCCCTCTATCTTCTTTTCGTTGGCCAAATCAGCGATGGATTTGATTAATTCGGCCTTATTTACTCCGTAAGGGATTTCGGTTACAACGATTTTGTCATGCGTGGAAGATGTTTCAATCTCAGCCTTGGCGCGCATTACAACACGTCCGCGACCGGTCATGTAGGCTTCGCGCACACCGCTCATACCATATATATAACCGCCTGTCGGGAAGTCGGGAGCTTTGACGTAAGTCATCAAATCTTCGATGTCGATATCATTGTTGTCGATATATGCGACGCAGGCATCTATCACTTCGGACAGATTATGGGTCGGCATATTCGTAGCCATACCTACGGCGATACCGGAAGCACCGTTGACAAGAAGGTTCGGAATGCGGGTTGGCATTACGGTGGGTTCCAGCAACGAGTCGTCGAAGTTGGTTTGCATGTCTACAGTCTCTTTATCAAGATCCTGCATCATTTCTTCTCCAATCTTTTGCAAGCGGCATTCCGTGTAACGCATGGCGGCTGCGCTGTCACCGTCCACAGAACCGTAGTTGCCTTGTCCGTCTACAAGCATGTAGCGCATAGCCCACGGCTGTGCCATACGGACGAGAGCGCCATATACGGATGAGTCACCGTGCGGGTGATATTTACCTAATACCTCACCGACAACTCTCGCAGATTTCTTATAGGGTTTATCCGACGTATTTCCCAGTCCCATCATACCGAAAAGAATTCTTCGGTGAACAGGTTTAAAACCATCTCTAACATCCGGAAGGGCACGTGAAACAATGACCGACATGGAGTAGTCAATGTACGAAGACTTCATTTCCTCCTCGATGTTAATCTTTATAATTCTGTCTTGTTCAAGCATTTAAAAAGATTATTAATTATACATTTGCGGGTTTGTGAAAAACCACGCTAAAGTACTGCTTTTTTACGATATACAAAAGTTTTCCCTCATAAACTTTGTTGCAGATTTCCATGCTTGAAACCCTGTTTGGATGTATGGTTTTCCGTTTGATGTATAATCGGTTAAAAATAAGACAGATACAAGTACCAGAAAGATACCTCCCTTTGGTACTCAGTGTACCTTACTAAGGTACGAGCCGTACCAAGCTTAGGTATATGAAGTTTCTTAGGTTGGTACATCGAATACCAACCGTTGGTACGGATGAAATTCCCACGTATTATAATATAATGTGTAGGGCGAACCGGAAAGATGTGATTTATGGCACGGGATTTGTATATTATTAATCCAGTTTATGGTATGCAATATAAAGAAATGCGTATCTTTGTCAGTCAAAACCTTTAATTAAGGAGATAAAAATTATATGAACAATCAATTTTCACAAAGAGTTTCTGATATTATAACTTATAGCAAGGAGGAAGCCAACCGACTGAGAAATAGATATATCGGCCCGGAGCATCTTCTGCTCGGCATGCTACGTGACGGCGGAGGAAAAGCTATCGAGATATTGATGAAACTCGATATAGACTTGAAGCAAGTAAAAAAGCGCATTGAAAGCTTCTTGAGAGATGCCGAAGACGATACCCTATTGCCCGATGCGGATGTGCCATTGTCGCCAATGGCCGCTAAGATATTGAAGATGTGCATTCTGGAAGCGCGCATTTTAAAGAGTGCAACAGCCGATGCCGAACATGTGTTGTTGGCTATACTGAAGGATGGCGACAACCTGGCTGCTACCGTCCTGGAAGAAAACCGGGTGAATTATCAAGCTGTATTTGAACAGCTTACAATGCAATCTACCAACCCGAATGCTGGTATGGGATTTCCGGAAGAAGAGGAAGAAGACGATGAAGACATGAATATGTCCCATCCCTCTCGCAATGCAGGACAGGGCGCGGCTTCTTCTGCACAGACTGCATCGAAGAAGTCTTCCAATGATACTCCGGTCCTGGATAACTTCGGTACGGACATGACCCGTGCGGCAGAAGAAGGCAAGCTCGATCCGGTTGTAGGGCGTGAGCGTGAGATAGAACGCTTGGCGCAGATATTGAGTCGTCGTAAGAAAAACAATCCGGTGCTGATTGGTGAGCCGGGTGTCGGCAAGTCGGCTATTGTAGAGGGATTGGCACTGCGTATCGTTCAAAAGAAAGTATCCCGTATCTTGTTTGATAAGCGAGTGGTAATGCTCGATATGGCCTCTGTTGTAGCCGGAACCAAATATCGCGGACAGTTTGAAGAGCGCATTCGCTCCATTATCAACGAGTTGCAGAAGAATCCGAACGTAATCTTGTTCATAGACGAGATTCATACTATTGTAGGCGCCGGTGCAGCTGCCGGTTCTATGGATGCAGCCAATATGTTGAAGCCGGCTTTGGCTCGCGGCGAAATACAATGTATCGGTGCTACCACGCTTGACGAATACAGAAAGAATATTGAGAAAGACGGTGCTTTGGAGCGTCGTTTTCAGAAAGTTATAGTAGAGCCCACTACTCCGGAAGAAACGCTACAGATACTGAGAAACATAAAAGAGAAGTACGAAGACCACCATAACGTGAGCTATACGGACGAAGCGTTAGAGGCATGTGTCAAGTTGGCAGAGCGTTATATAACCGACCGTAACTTCCCGGATAAAGCCATTGATGCTTTGGATGAAGCCGGTTCGCGTGTGCATCTGACGAACATTAATGTTCCCAAAGAGATTGAAGAGCAGGAAAAGCTGATAGAAGACGCACGTGTTTTGAAGGCTGAAGCCGTAAAGTCGCAGAACTTTGAACTGGCTGCCAGTTATCGGGATAGAGAGAAAGAACTTTCCGCTCGCCTGGATGAAATGAAAGAGGAATGGGAAGCACGTCTCAAAGACGACCGTCAGCTCGTTGGAGAGGAAGAAATAGCCAATGTCATATCGATGATGTCCGGTATTCCGGTGCAACGTATGGCTCAGGCGGAAGGTCTTAAGCTTGCAGGTATGAAAGAAGATTTGCAGGCAAAAGTTGTGGCTCAGGATGCTGCGATAGAAAAACTTACCAAAGCCATCCTGCGCAGCCGTGTAGGCTTGAAAGACCCTAACCGCCCTATCGGAACGTTTATGTTTCTCGGTCCTACCGGCGTGGGTAAAACGCATTTGGCCAAGCAGTTGGCTAAATATATGTTTGGTTCCAGCGATGCGCTGATACGCATTGATATGAGCGAATATATGGAGAAATATACGGTGTCCCGTATGATTGGAGCGGCCCCGGGGTATGTCGGTTATGAGGAAGGCGGACAGTTGACTGAGAAGGTACGCCGGAAACCTTATTCCATAGTGCTGTTGGACGAAATTGAAAAAGCTCACCCGGATGTGTTCAATATCTTGTTGCAGGTGTTGGACGAGGGACGTCTTACTGACAATTATGGCAGAACGATTGACTTTAAGAATACAGTTATCATCATGACCTCCAATATCGGTACCCGCCAGTTGAAAGAGTTCGGTCGTGGCGTAGGTTTTGCGGCACAGGCACGTACGGATGATAACGAGTACTCGCGCAGTGTGATTCAGAAAGCATTGAACAAGACCTTTGCTCCTGAGTTTCTGAACCGTTTGGATGAAATCATAACGTTTGACCAGCTTTCGTTGGATGCCATTACGAAGATTGTGGACATAGAGCTGAAAGGTTTGTATGAACGGATTGAAGCCATTGGTTATAAGATGATTGTAGATGATGAAGCCAAGAGATTCCTTGCTGCCAAAGGCTACGATGTGCAGTTTGGCGCCCGTCCGTTGAAGCGTGCCATTCAGAATTATCTGGAAGACGGACTTTCGGAGCTGATTGTGTCTGCCGGATTACAGCCCGGTGATACGGTTAATGTTTCTGTCGATAAGGAAAAAGACGAGTTGAGTATAACCAAAGCTTAACAAGCCTTTATAATAAAACAGTCAAAATGTCAGTTCTTCGGGACTGGCATTTTTTTTGTGTTCAGTTTGCCAAAACAATAAAAATACAAATCTAAAAATATAAACTTAGTATGCAAAAAGGAAATATTGGGGTAACTACAGAGAATATCTTCCCCGTTATCAAAAAGTTTTTGTACAGTGACCATGAAATCTTCCTTCGTGAGTTAGTCTCTAATGCCGTCGATGCTACCCAGAAACTTAAAACACTGGCTTCTATCGGTGAGTTTAAGGGTGAACTCGGTGATTTGACCGTGCATGTGTCTTTAGGCAAGGATACGATTACCGTATCCGATCGTGGTATCGGCCTGACGGCAGAAGAAATAGATAAATACATCAATCAGATTGCATTCTCGGGAGCCAACGACTTCCTGGAGAAATATAAGAATGATGCCAATGCCATTATCGGTCATTTCGGACTTGGCTTTTACTCGGCTTTTATGGTTGCCAAGAAGGTCGAAATCATCACCAAATCCTATCAGGATGGTGCTAAAGCCGTGAAATGGACTTGCGACGGTAGTCCGGAGTTTACCATCGAAGATACGGACAAGGCAGAACGCGGTACGGATATCGTTCTTTATATAGACGACGATTGCAAGGAATTCCTTGAAGAAGCGCGCATCTCTTCTCTTTTGAAGAAGTATTGCAGCTTCCTCCCTATTCCCGTTGCATTCGGCAAGAAAAAAGAATGGAAAGACGGCAAGCAGGTTGAAACATCCGAAGATAACATCATCAACAACGCTAATCCGTTGTGGACGCTGAAGCCCAGCGAATTAAAAGACGAGGATTACAAGAAGTTCTATCGCGACCTCTATCCGATGTCCGATGAACCCTTGTTCTGGATACATCTGAATGTGGATTATCCGTTCCATCTTACTGGTATTCTGTACTTCCCGAAGGTAAAGAGCAATATAGAATTGAACAAGAACAAAATCCAGCTTTATTGCAATCAGGTCTATGTAACGGACTCTGTAGAGGGTATTGTTCCGGACTTTCTGACATTGCTGCACGGTGTACTCGATTCGCCGGATATTCCGCTGAACGTATCCCGTTCCTATTTGCAGAGTGACTCCAATGTGAAGAAAATCTCTACATATATTACGAAAAAAGTATCCGACCGCTTGCAATCCATATTCAAGAACGACCGTAAGCAATTTGAAGAGAAGTGGAACGATTTGAAAATCTTCATCAACTACGGAATGCTCACACAAGAGGATTTCTATGATAGAGCAAAGGATTTCGCCCTTCTTTCCGATACGGACGACAAGTATTATACCTTCGAAGAGTATAAGACCTTGATAAAGGATAGCCAGACGGATAAGGATGGCAATCTGATTTATCTGTATGCCAACAACAAAGATGAGCAATACAGCTATATCGAGGCTGCCAAGAATAAGGGATATAATGTGCTGTTGATGGGCGGCCAGCTTGATGTTGCCATGGTAAGCATGCTGGAGCAAAAGTTCGAGAAAGTGCGTTTCACCCGTGTAGACAGTGATGTCGTTGACAATCTGATAGTGAAGGAAGACAAGGCGAAAGATGTCTTGGAAGCCGATAAACAGGAGGTTCTCTCTGTTATCTTCAAGAGCCAGTTGCCGCAGATAGAAAAGACAGAGTTCAATGTAATGGCTCAAGCCTTGGGTGAAAATGCTTCACCGGTCATGATTACTCAAAGCGAGTACATGCGTCGTATGAAAGAAATGGCTAATATCCAGGCAGGAATGAGTTTCTATGGCGAAATGCCGGACATGTTCAACCTGGTATTGAATGCCGACCATAAGCTGGTAAAAGAGATTCTGGCTGATGAAGACAAGGAATGTACAGCTGCCGTTGCTCCGATTCAAAAAGAAATGGACGATGTAAATACTCGTCGTAATGAATTGAAAAAGAAGCAGGAGGGCAAGAAAGATGAGGACATCCCTACAGCCGAAAAGAATGAGGTAAATGATTTGGATAAGAAGTGGGAAGATTTGAAAAACCGGAAAAATGGATTGTTTGCCGACTATGCCGCTCAGAATAAGGTTGTCCGTCAACTTATTGATTTGGCATTGCTTCAAAATGGCATGTTGAAAGGTGAAGCTTTGAATAATTTTGTAAAGAGAAGCATCGATTTGATTAAATAAGCCCCTTTAGATTTCTATTATAACAGGGCATTGCAGCTAATATGAGTTGTAATGCCCTTTTTTTGTCTGTTTTTTCGTAATAGGTCTGTTTTTTTTCGTTGGATACGAGGTTTTTGGAAACAATTGTCTATATTTGAGCATTGAATAAATTAGTATATTTCACTCGAAACCGTATTCATGAAAAGATTTTTTTTGTTTTTGTCAGCCTGTTTATTGCTTCTGCCGTTTGTGCAAGCTCAGAAAGTAGGACTTGTTTTGAGTGGCGGAGGTGCGAAAGGCATGACCCATATCGGTATCATTCGCGCTTTGGAGGAAAACAATATTCCTATCGACTACATTACGGGTACTTCTATGGGAGCTATCATAGGTTCACTCTATGCTATGGGGTACTCTCCCGATGATATGGAGGCTTTATTGCGTTCCGAAGACTTCAAACGCTGGTATTCAGGACAGGTAGAACCCGAATACGGATATTATTTCAAACAGAACCGGCCGACCCCGGAGTTTTTCAATATCCGTTTCTCCTTTAAGGACTCGCTGCATATCAAGCCTCAGATACTTCCTACAAGCATGGTAAATCCCATTCAGATGAATCTGGTCTTTGTGGAGCTATTTGCACGGGCTACGGCTGCATGCAGCGGCGATTTTAACCGCCTGTTTGTGCCTTTCCGGTGTATTGCCTCCGATGTATATAACAAGAAACCGTTGATTATGCGTAGAGGAGATTTGGGAGATGCGGTACGCGCTTCCATGAGTTTTCCGTTTGTTTTCAAACCGATAGAGATTGATAGCGTTTTAGCTTATGACGGTGGAATTTATAATAATTTCCCCACAGATATTATGCGTGAGGACTTTAAACCGGAAGTCATCATAGGTAGCGTGGTAGCCGCCAATCCCGGTAAGCCGAAAGAGAACGATTTGATGAGCCAGCTTGAAAATATGATTATGCAGAAGACGGATTATACTCTTCCGGATTCTTTAGGCATTATTATGACATTCAAGTATGATGATGTAAGCCTTTTGGACTTTGACCGTTTGCAGGAGTTGCACGATATCGGCTATAACCGGACTATCAGTTTAATGGATTCTATAAAAGGCCGTATTCATCGGAGGGTAAGTGCGGAAAATGTTCGTTTAAGGCGGTTGGTCTACCGCAGTAATTTGCCTCAATTCCGCTTTAGGGACATCTATATAGAGGGCGCCAATCCACAACAGCAGGCGTATATCAAAAAAGAATTTCATGACGAAGACCATGAGGTGTTTACATATGAAGATTTGAAACGTGGATATTTCCGTTTGCTGTCTGATAATATGATATCGGAGATTATACCTCATGCTGTATATGACTCTGAAAACGACTTGTATTCGCTGCATCTGAAAGTGAAAATGGAAGATAATTTTTCTGTAAGGATGGGTGGAAGTGTATCGACAACCAGCTCTAATCAGATTTATTTGGGGTTGGGTTATCAGGACTTGAATTATTATTCCAAAGAAATAACCCTTGACGGCCAGATTGGCAAGGTATATAATAATGCGCAGCTTATGGCCAAGATAGACCTTCCTACCCGTATTCCAACCTCCTACCGCCTTATTGCTTCTTTAAGTACGTTCGATTATTATAAAAAGGACAAACTCTTTTCTAAGAATGATAAGCCCTCTTTTAACTCTAAAGATGAACGTTTTGTCAAGTTGATGGTAGCCTTGCCTTTTTTGGCCAATAAACGGGCGGAAATAAGCATCGGATATGGGAAACTTCAAGACAATTACTTTCAGTCCAGCGTGATTAATTTTGACAAGGACCGTTCAGACAGGAGTACCTACAACCTTTTGGGAGGGGCTATCGGATTTTATGGGAGTACGCTGAATGCACGACAGTATGCCACTAAAGGGTATTTTGAAAAACTGGTGGCACAGGTCTTTAGCGGAAAGGAGAAATTTATACCGGGAAATCCGACGGAAACGAGTGTTACGACTAAAGAAAGGCAATCTTGGCTGCAAATTTCTTATATGAAATATGCCTATCATACTATGAGTCCCAAATTTACTTTGGGATGGATGGCAGAGATGCTGTATTCATCGAAGAACTTTTCGGAGAATTATACGGCAACCATGTTGCAGGCGGCAGATTTTTCTCCTACTCCTCATAGTAAGCTGATGTATAATGAAGCATTCCGGGCCAACCAATTCTTGGCAGCGGGTATCAAGCCTATTTTTGTTTTCAATGATATGTTCCAATTCCGTTCTGAATTTTATGGTTTCGTACCGATATTTCCTATTAAAAAGAATGCATTGAACAAAGCTTATTATGGAAAAGCGTTTTCGCGCTTTGAATATATAGGAGAAATTTCTGTAATATGCCAATTGCCCTTTGGAGCAATATCTGCATATGTAAATCATTATAGCTCACCGAAAAAGGAGTGGAATGTGGGGTTGACACTCGGCTGGCAGCTGTTTAATTATCGGTTCATCGAGTAATTTTTTTCAAAAAAAGTTTGCGTATCTCTTGCTAATTCAAAAAAAGTACGTATCTTTGCACCCGTAAAACAAACAAGGCCGCGTAGCTCAACTGAATAGAGTAGCTGACTACGGATCAGCCGGTTACAGGT
>ENA-ORNO01000750-ORNO01000750.1-human-gut-metagenome-genome-assembly--contig:-NODE-750-length-18852-cov-2.259403_pt1 | contig 18852 bp, 6 predicted proteins | sample MGYA00242117_ERZ509026 | MGnify/ENA primary metagenome ERZ509026 (study PRJEB26280, sample SAMEA2338710) | human gut metagenome | biome: human gut; feature: human-associated habitat; material: faeces... | reverse complement strand
AACCGTCCGTATCGTCAGAACCGTCAACTTTTATAAAATACGTCGTGGCAAACGCACTGGGTGCTGTCGCCAACATAAACCCTGCAACAAGCAGGCAAGAAGTCAATTTTCTTTTCATAACCACTTTTTTTAGATTAGATTATTGGTAAATATTTATTTTTAACGAGGAGAACAGAGATAGTCACCTCCATTCTCCCCAAAATAGCTTAATAAGACAAGCCGTCTTCCCAACCCGGGTTTTGAGTCAAGCTATGATTCAATGTACGTTCGTCGGTCGGTATCGGCCACAGATAATCACGTTCCTCATTCCAAGTCCGTTTCACATCTTTGTGAGGCCACATATATCCTTCGGTGTCGTTGGTCAGGAAGAAATCCACACCCAATTTATATTTGGTCAATCCCAAACCCGACGGAGCCTGATCCTTGTAAATAGCGGTTTCCATTTTTCCGTCTCCGTTCAAGTCGTACTTACCTTCTCCGGGGAAATAGACACCATGATACTCGTTGGTAAGCTGTTTACCCTCTTTCCAACGAATCATATCGAACAAACGGAAACCTTCGAGACAAAGCTCTACCGTGCGTTCGCGGCGTATTTCCAAAATCACACCGGTCATCGCACTTTTCGTCACATTGGGATAACCGGTCACATCGGCCATCAAATAAGGATCAGGATTGGCATTCGCCTCGTCCATATCGATATGAGCATCTTCCATTCCTGCCCGGTCACGTAACAGATTGACCGAAATATCCAAATCGTCCTGCGTCAACGTTCCCAATTCGGCCTTAGCTTCGGCATAATTCAGATAAACTTCCGCCAAACGGAACAACGGGAAATACATCGGCGATTTGTTGGATTGGTCGTATTGCGGCTCCATCACATATTTGATGTATTGATAACCGGTCAACGTATATTTAGACAAGGTATTGATCATCTCCTTCGTCGTGCCTTTCTGTACATAACCGGGAGTCAGAATCGTCTGAGACAAACGGGGGTCGCGACCGGTCACTTCGGCTACGAACTCATTTTTCTCATGCCCGGGTTTATCGGTGTAACGAGAACCGTCGGCCATCAAATAATGATCTACGAAACGTTTGGTGAACGATACCCGTTGATTACCCGTCATCGAATTGCACTGAGAATTATGCAAGACTGAAAGCTCCGTACTGTAACGACGTCCCAAGATGATTTCCTCGGCAGGAGCATCGAGACGTGCGAACAAATCGCGATACGGGGTAGAACCTGTCTTATAAAGCGAGAATCCTCCTTTTTGAATCAATTCCAACGAAGCGGCAGCCGATTGTTTCAGCATTTCTTCCCAATCGCCCAAATTGTGATATTTACGGAACGTTCCTTCGAACAATGCAGCGCGGGATTTCAATGCCAAAGCCGTCCATTTGTTCACTTCATACGGAGTCTTCGTCTCGGGCAACATAGATATCGCTTGATCCAGATCTTCCATTACCTTTTGCATCACATATTTACGAGAATCACGGGGTTTATACAACAGCTCATTATCCTTCGACCCGATTACTTCGTCGTAATAAGGCACATCGCCGTAACGCTGCACTTTCTTAAAATAGAAGTAAGCGCGCATAAAATGGGAAAAGCCATCATAATGATTACGCGCGTTTACATCGTCACAATTTTTACACCATTGGAAATACGTATTTATGACACGTAAATCCTCCCAATCCCATGCTTTTTCGGTACCGGGAGTACGATTGCCTAAAATCTCGTTATCCAAGATATTTTTGATGACATCGTCAGCACAAATATCATTCAGGGCATCGGCTCCGGGAAGCATGCCATAATAAGCGTTCGTCCACAGACGCAGCTCCTCTTCGCTCGAAAAATAATTTTCGGGAGCCATCGTATCCTCGGGGATCAAGTCCAAATCGGTACAACCCATCAAAGCAGCCCCGGTCAACGTACAGAATATATATAAATACTTTTTCATCGTTGTTCTGTTTTTAATCGTTAAAATGTAATGTCCACACCCACCGAGAAATTTCTCGAATAGTTATAAGCCATACCCGTGTTATCGTTTCCTCCGGCAGCTTCCGGATCGATATACTTGGTATATTTTTTCATCGGTGACCAATACCAAAGGTTCTCACCGGTAAAATAAACACGCAGTTTGGTAAAGACCTTTTTCAAAACCGGCAACGTATAACCCACTGTGAGATTCTTTAACCGGATATACGATGCATTTTGCAAGTAGCGGTCATTATTCACTCCTAATTGACTGTCTTTGAACGTCTGGTAACCGCGGAAACGAGGTAAATACCCACCGGGATTCTCTTCGGACCAGCATTGATCCATGAAATTCGCAGGAATAAAGCTCGTGAATGCCCGGGAATAAGGTCCCCAGAAGCCGGTGGAGAGATGACTTGGATACCAATCTCTCTTACCTACCCCCTGGAAGAAGATACCTAAATCGAAACCATTCCAGTCGGCCCCTAAACGAAAACTATAATTATAACGAGGTGTCTCGTTACCGATAATCTCTCTATCACCCGGATCATATACTGTATCATCACCTTTATTGATCACATTATTATTGTCCAAATCACGGAATTTCAAATCGCCGGCACGATAATAAGGTTCCACTTTATCCGATAAAATACGGGCATTTACGAAATCTTGATTGATTTTCGATGTATATTCGGTAGCCTCCTCGTCCGAGGCAAACAACCCATCTATCCGATAGCCCCAAATTTCACCCAAAACCATACCTTCATAATAGTCGGTAAGCAATTTTTCAGGATTGTTATACTTCGTAATGACCGTTTTGTTATCGCCCAAAGAGGCAGACACCGTATAATTAAACCGTTTCCCCATCAAAGCGAACGAATCGTTCCAGTTCAATGAAAGCTCCCAACCCTTAGTGCGCAAATCGGCACAATTTTCTTTGGGTTCCTTAGCACCGAAAACACTCGGCAACACATACGACTTAGCCAACATACCCTCGGTATCCCGAATAAAATAATCGCCCGTAAAATTCAATCGGCTATTGAGGAACGACATATCCAAACCTATATTCCATGTAGCGATCGTCTCCCATGTAAGATAACTGGTCTTAGGATTGCTTGGATAAGCATATTGCAATTTGCTCGTCCCATCGAGCGTATAATTCAAGGTTCCACCTGTATTGATCTCCTCTAAATAAGCATACTCATCGACACCATGCTGATTGGCCAATTTACCATAAGAAAGACGTATTTTCGTATTATCCACTACGTCTCTGATAGGTTCCCAAAAATTCTCCTCGCTGATACGCCAACCGGCGGAAGCAGAAGGCACGAACACCCAACGGTGATCGCTACGGAAACGGGAAGTGCCATCGTAACGGGCGCTCACTTCCAACAGATAACGGTTCTTATAATCGTAGTTCACCCGACCGAAAAAGCCACTGTTACGCCATTCCGAAATTGTCTGACTTCGGGTTATATCCCCTGTCGCATTGGCAAAACTCGACAAATTCTCACTCAACAGATTCAACTGTTCCAACCTCAGATAAGTATCTCGTGCACCTCGATATTGATAACCAGCCAATGCCGTAAAATTATGCGCCTTGTTCCATGTGTGGGTATAAGTTCCATACACATTCAAGTTATGCTCGTTCGTCTCATAATGATTTTCCCGATAATAATCCTTGAAGTTACCGGTAATAATCGTTTTTTCCTCACCCTGTTTATTGGAATAGTGCAAATTATGGTTCCGAACTTTATTCAAACGGCCACGAAATTTGTAGCTATAATCTACCGTCAATACCAAATCCTTGAAAATATCGATATCGAAACGGTTTCCTATAATTATATACTTTTGATTGTTAGCATGGCGCGCGCGATTGTCCACCAAATAGGGAGGGGTTCCATTAATGGTAGTATTGGCATGTGTCTCGGCATAAATAGCCTTACCTTCGGGAGTCTTGGCAGGCCATGATGCCATCAAAGTTTTATCCACTTCCATCAACGTATTGTCTATGGTCGACAAACCGCTGTATTTATACGAAGAAGAGAAAAAGTTCATATTAGTCGAATAGCGTAACCACGGCTTGATTTTCACATCGAGTTTCGCTCTTGTAGAATAAGTGTCATAAGTATCTGGGTTGATATTGAAAATACCCTCCTCGCGATTATAACGACCACTTACATAATACTTCACCTTATCGTTACCGCCTCTCACCGAAAGGTTATATTCCTGCTGGGGACGAGTTTTACGGAACAGATAATTGTACCAGTCGAAGGATCGGCTCCCTGCAATGCCATAGCGACGTTACTTACCGGACGAGCATTGATTTCTTTGGCACTGATGGTTCCCACAGCTCCGGTCAAATTGACTTTTTTCTGCGTACCATACCCCACCACAACCACTTCATTCAGTAATTGATTGGCTTCTTTTAATTTAACCAGAACAAAGTTTTTTCCATTTACAGGAATACTTTGTTTTTCATAACCGACATACGAAACCTCCAACGTTGCATTAGCAGGTATGTCTTTCACAGTAAAAGCACCGTCGACATCGGTCGAACGACCGATAGAGGTACCCGAAACTTTAACAACAGCCCCGATAATCGGTTGGTCATATTCATCTAAGACCCTACCAGTCAACTGATTGCTGGCTCCTACGGACTGTGCGAACATCTGGAAACCAGACATAAAGGCGATAATCAAGAGTAAACAAGACCATCTCCTGTGCAGTGTGTTCGTTAGTAAATTCATAATTTTTTTGATTTATGGTTCTTATTAAATTAGAAGTTTCTATATATTATTATAAGGAATGAAAAATTCATTCCTTTAACAAGCTATCTTTTAACTATTTACAAACGATTCTCCTTACAAAACAACATTAACACAACAGTTACGGCACAAGCGGATAGCAACAGAATAAAGCCTCCGTCCCAACCGAAATGCTCGAAAATATATCCCATACCGATATTGGCAAACACGGCCGATCCCAGCAAATAGCCGAACAACCCCGTGAAACCGGCAGCCGCTTTTTTAGGAACCAAATCCAAAGCCGAGACTCCTATCAACATTACCGGACCGTAAATGAGAAATCCTATCGCAGCCATAGCTACGTTGGTTACCATCGCCGAAGCACTATTCCAATAAATATAAACCGCCAGCATAACCAGCAACATATAAATAATAGTCACCGGACCACGACGGCCTTTAAAAACTTTATCGGAAAGCCAACCGCAAAGTATAGTTCCGAAAATACCGGCTATTTCGAACGCAAAATACGACCAACTGCTATTCGCCAAATCCATGTGCTTCACCTGTTCGAGATACATCGGCGCCCAATCTAACACACCATAACGTACAAAATAGATAAACGCATTGGCAAAAGCGATAATCCACAAAAGCTTATTATTGAAAACATGCCCGAACAGAATTTCTTTGGTAGAGAGTTCCTTTTCCTGTTCGGCGGAATATGCCTGAGTACACTCTTCCGGCTTATATAGTTCGATAGGCGGTAATCCACAGGATTGAGGCGTATCACGCACCAGTAAATAGGCAATTACAGCAATGATTACGGCAACCATAGCCGGGAAATAGAAGGCTCCGCCCCAGACTCCGAAAATGGTAATACCGAAAACCGCCAAAGGAGCCATAAGAGCTCCACCGACATTATGAGCGATATTCCATATAGACATCTTTACGCCTCGTTCCCGGACAGAAAACCAGTGAACCATCACCCGGCCACACGGAGGCCAACCCATACCTTGCACCCAACCATTTACAAATAAGATGCAGAACATAAGCATGATAGAAAGCGAACTGACCGTCCACGGGATAAGACCCATAACAGTCATAATCACTGCCGAAGCTATCAATCCCAAAGGTATGAACACACGAGCATTGCTATGGTCGGAAACTGTACCCATCACGAACTTACTGATACCATAAGCTATCGAAACGGCAGACAAAGCCCAACCTAAATCGGCCTTATCGAAACCCATCTGTTCGAGTGCAGGCATGGCAATCGAAAAATTTTTACGTACCAGATAATAACCTGCATACCCGATAAATATACCGAGAAAGACCTGTAATCTTAACTTCTTATACTCCTTGTCCACCCGTTCTTTGGGAAGCGGATCGATAACCGGAGCCGGTTGGAATAACTTCAACATACACTATCCTCTCTCTAAAAAATCAGGCTAAAATATAATTTTTTGCCAGATTGGTAAAATTTTTAACTTGTTCCGTTTCCCAATTTTTATCTTTTCTCATTTCACGAGCCATAATAGCCGCTACACGAGGAGCCATTTCCATAGCAGCCCGAGCATCCATAAAGAGCGCCCGAACACGTCGTGCCAATACATCTTCCACCGTTTGAGCCATCTCCTCCCGCACAGCCCAAATAACATGAGCTACCCGGAAAGTATATCCGATATGAAGCAACTCGCCCAACGAGGCATCGTTTTCTATCAATGCTGCGATTTGGTCGGCATCGCTACCGTACACGTAATCCCAAACCGAACGGTCCACTTCTTCCCGGTAACCATGTAATTGCATTTTACGAGTCACACAGGCTCTCGGTTCCAAACCGATCAAAGCAGCTACTTTATTCACCGCTTCTTCGGCCATTTGACGATAAGTGGTCCATTTCCCTCCGGTTATCGTAAGCATTCCCGAATCGGAAACATATATTTTATGATTCCGTGAAATTTCTTTGGTCTTTTTGGAATCGCTATGCGTAGGAGCAGCCAACGGCCGCAATCCGGCGAACACAGACAATACATCGCTGCGTTTCGGTTTACGAGTCAGATACTGCCCCGCCTGATCGAGAATAAAATCTATCTCCTCGTCCAGAGGCTTCGGTTCTAATGAATTTTCATTCAATGGCGTATCGGTAGTTCCCAATACGGCCTTTCCATGCCACGGTACACCGAACAATACTCGTCCGTCCCTTGTCTTCGGTATCATCAAAGCCGAATTTCCTCCCAAGAAAGCGGCATCGACTACAATATGCACTCCCTGACTGGGACGTACTTTCTTGCGACTCTCCGGCTTATCCATTTGCATGATATCGTCCACATAAACACCGGTAGCGTTCACTACCCCTTTTACATTTACTTCATACGTTCCGCCTTCGAGAGTATCTTCCAAAACCGCCCCGCAAATCTTCCCAGAATCATTCTTAATCAAAGACGTTACTTTCATATAATTGATGCATATCGCACCGTGGTCATGAGCACTCTGCATCAATGTAATCGCCATTCTCGAATCGTCGAATTGCCCGTCGTGGTAAACCACGCCTCCGCGCAAATGATCGTGCAGCAGTCCCGGCAGCTCCTTCAAGGTCTGTTTCTTGGACAAAGGCAAAGACCGTCCCAAGCCCAATCGCCCGGCCAACAAATCGTAACAACACAACCCGATGGTATAAAAAGGACGTTCCCACCAACGATAGTTGCCGATAATGAAACGCATATCCTTTACCAAATGGGGGGCATTGCGCCATAAGCGACCACGCTCATGCAACGCTTCCACAACCATAGATACATCGCCTTGTTGCAAATAGCGAACCCCTCCATGTACCAGCTTCGTGCTTCGACTCGAAGTCGCTTTTGCAAAATCGTGTTGTTCTACCAATAGGACACGGTATCCCCGACTCGAAGCATCCACCGCCACGCCCAAGCCCGTAGCACCGCCACCTATTATCAATAAATCCCATGGTCTCTTTTCTTCGGCCATCTGTTTTATCAAGCCTTCACGTTTCATTTTCTTATCTTTCGATTTTTGATTTCTTATTAAATCTTGCGATTACTTTCTTTTTATGTGACAAAGAAAATAAAAAAGCAAGTATAAACCAAGAAAAAATGTAAAAATTTTTCGTTTCGTTTTCTTTTCAATAATATTTCATTTCGTTTTCAAAATAAATTCTCAATATTATTTGTGCATTATTCAAATAAATTTTACATTTGTATGGAACAAATATTATAATATTATTATGCTTAGTATAGCCGAAAGACACAAACACATTCTTGACAAGCTCAATGCGCAAGGGTTCGTGAAAGTTTTAGATATCGCCCGCGAATTGGACGTGACACCTGTAACGATACGAAAAGACTTGAAATTACTGGAAGAAAAGAAATTGCTATTTCGTACACATGGAAGCGCCAGTCCGGTAAACCCTCACACGGCAGATATCAATATACATATTAAAGAGCGAATAAACAGCGATGCCAAACGGCGTATCGCCCATACAGCCATTCGTCTACTCGATCCGAACGACTCGATTATCGTCGCCTCGGGAAGCACAGTGTATGCATTCGCCGAAGAAATTACAGACGATCTAAACCTGACAGTCGTCACGGCTTCGCTCAACGTCTCTACTTTGCTCAACCGTTTCGAGCACATTCATGTGATCCAGCTCGGCGGAACATTGCGAAAAAGTTCTTTCTCGGTCATCGGCGATTTAGCCGCACAGGCATTCGACAATCTTACTTGTTCCAAACTATTTATGGGAGTAGACGGTATAGACCTCGATTTCGGGCTGACGACCTCGAACATAGACGAAGCCCGGCTCAATCAACGTATGATCGCAGCCTCGCTACGAACGATCGTCCTTGCCGACTCTTCCAAATTCGGGAAAAGAGGATTCGGGAAAATCTGCACACTCGACCAAGTCGATGTCATCATCACCGACTCGGGTATTTCGCCATCGGTAGCAAAAAGCATAGAGGAAGCAGGAATAGAACTAATCATTGCATAAACCTCAAATCGAAAGGAAACAAAAGGGGCGGGAATGTTATTCCCGCCCCTTTTGTTTATCTCCGAATCTTAAATTCCATATTAACAAAGAAAAGACCTGCTTCACACGACGCAAGCAGGCCCTTCACCAACGATAAGTGTCGCCAACTCAAAAACTATTTCACTACCACTTTCCCCTTAACTAAACTACTTCCTTCGATACGTATCATATAGACTCCCGATTCGAGTTCAAATTCCTCACTTTCCCCATAGGCTTTGCGACTCGCTCTCTGACGCCCGAGCGTATCGTAAATACCTATACTTTCGCCACCTTGCAAATTAACGATTCGCAATTGTCGTTTTCCCAGAGAATAGAATGTAGGCTGCTGCATTTCATCGGAAAGAGTTTTAAAGGATAGAGAGAAACGTCCCGTTTCCATCGCTCGATCATCTACCGTAAAACTATACGGCACATGTTTCAAGTCCACTTTCCGACCCGTCGATCTATCGGTAAGAACCACAGCATCATAACGATCATATTCCGAATCTTCGGTCAACGATATTTCATAAATTCCCGATTCGCCGGTATAGATACCCACCGGAGTTTCCCCTTCGATATCGGCCGTTTGAGTATGAGCAAATCGGACTCCCTTTTCATTGTAGACATAAATCTGCGGAATCCTCGGGTCGAAACTCATCATTTTCAACGCATCGTTTCCCATGTCGAAATTCATGGGTTCTCCGTACACATTATCGGCAATAACCGATACATAGTCGCAACCCGCCGATAAATTACTCCCCGAAATTTTCAACTGTACACCGTGAGGAGTCGGCAACGTATTCAACGGGATAACAGGCTTGGCAAACAGAAGTTCCTCCGATTCCTTCACCGTAGCAGTCTGCGTGAATACCGCCGAGAAAGGAGCAATCGTGTTTCCTTCCCACGAATTTATCGAAACAAAACGGCTGGCCTCCGGGTCATAAGTATAGAGTATATGGTCGATACTCATTCTTTCGGTAGTATAAGAGCACAAATAAGGCACACCGAAAAGATTCCAACCCATATTTTCTTTATACGTAAAATGAGGACGGCCACCGACCAAAGTCTTCAAATTATGCTGTTTCAACAAAATACTTTTCCCTTCTTCTGCCGATTCTTCATAAACAGGCAATGCCGATGAAGATTTCGAGAAACGCACAGTCACCGCATCCGAAGCAGAAGGAGTCGCCATGAGATAACCGACATTCGCGCCCATCTGGTTATTTTCAAACGCCCAATATTTACTATTCTGAGGAGCAACTACGCTATACAAATCTTCGGCTCGCTTAGCCCCGTCATACTCGTATAAATATAAACGGTTCTTGTCGTCCCCCGATTCATCTCCGGCCTGTATAGCCTCTACCGGCAAACCGTCTATCGTAATGCCGTTCAACATCGTACCGTTCCCGACTTCAAGAGAGAATGGCAGACTCACCATATCCCAAGAAGCTGTCGTATCATTAATAAGCGGTTTCAAATCACGCTCTATGGCCAGATTATAAAGCGATACGGCATGCTCTCCTGTCCACAAACCCGCAGCATGATGAAGCAACAAATAGGACGGTGCGAAATCTTTCGTAAGGGCATCGGTCAGCCGCACTTCACTTTCCTTGCCGACATAGACGACGCTTCCCGCATGAGGATAATAATTATCGCTCACGTTGACAACCTTCTGCGGAGTCGTATTCCAAGTTTCGAAACAACCGTAATCCGGGCGAATTACTTCACCTTCCCCATGAAACTTATCGGTAAACAGCCGCACATTACCCAGCACATCGCAATCGGTAGACAGATCGATAATATCGGTATATTCCTTACCATTCCTGATCTTAGGCACTGTATATCCACCGATAGTCGTCACCGGATTTCCTTCATGGTCTACACCTGTTTCCTGTAAAGCTCCTATTCCAAACAAGACTGCATCTTTCTGGTCGGATAGCTGATAACGCAAATGTGTATCATCGGTAATATAATCCCCGACATAAAGCGGACTATACGCATTCCCCGACACCGAGGTCACCTCTCCGTTTATCGTATTGATTATCTTTCCCGTGCCGCCGATTTGTGCTCCCTCGCCAGGGGCTGTCACATGAATGGCTGCCGCATGCTCGTCCAATACGACAGCGGAGCTGCCTTCTTTCACCGTATTGTCATGCACCAAAACATTGTAGAGCAGCCCGTCCGTTTCCACCACAGCACCGTCGGGGTTCACATTATTATATATGACACTATTGACGATGGCGAACGAATCGGCGACGATCACCGCCGAGCTGTTTTTGCTTCCCGTAATATGAAAGCCATTCAATTCCGCCCAATTCTCCACAATCGTCCCGGCGGCACGGTCATTGTCTGAACGCACGACAGGAACCCCTTCCGCCTCTACCGAAAGGATACTTTCCGGTGCATTCTTTTCCAACAAACCGGGACGTTGAGTCAGCTTCGTTTCGTTGGTTCCCCGGAATCCGCCATAAACTTTCACATTTGCCATCCACTGTAAAGTCGTAGGCAAAACGTAGTCTCCGCCGGCTACCCACACCGTACCATAAGTTCCGCTCTCTTCCGGGTCTCCCGAATAGTACGCCGAATAAATGGCTTCCTGTAAATCGCCCATAGCATCGTCCCAACTGGAACCCAATCCGAATCCGTTAGGCTTCACATATAAATTAGGATAGAACAACCGTTGGTACTCATAAGCACCTATATCTATGCTGTTACCGGCTATACGACGATTGCCTCCGGCATCCACGAACATAACTCTCGCCAGCGAATCGCCGGGAGCCACAGGCTCTTCCACCGAACCGAACGGATAATACGCAAATAAATCGGTGTACCATTTATCGTTTTCCGCTTTATTATATGAGTCGCCCGTCATGTATCGATACCCCGTATTGATCAGTTTACGCCCCGGACGTATGTTATACTTTTTATCCAACGGAGTCGCTTCATCGGGAGCTTCGAAACGGGGACCGTACGACATATCCTCATTGTCGGAACTTAATGTTTTATTGATATTGGCAGCCTTATCGCCCAATACGACACCTGCGGAACTATTCCAATAAACATACTCGGCATTCGGCTGCTCTGCCGTCGCATCGTCCACCTGAACCGCATTGCTGTACAGGGTCGCATTCTGCACATCTATCTGGTTGTTCAAATCTCCGACAGTAGGAACAGCCGAAGTATAATTCCTCCAAAATATATTGTTATAGATCTGCAAAGGTTCGGCGACAAGCGCTCCACGTGCGTACAATCCGCCTTTGGAGTTATCGGCTATCGTGTTGCTGACAATGTTGCCCGTCCCGTTCAAAGCAAGCCCCCAAGCCTTGTTGGAATGAAGCACGGTATTATATATATTGCCTTTATTCAGATACACAGCCGCACCTTTTTCTCCGGCAGCCGTATTATCGACAAACACGCTGTTCCGAATCGTCGTACTGCCATTGGCTACATACACGGCCGCACCGGTCGAACCCTCGCCTGTCGCATCGGCCGCATTTCCACCGACAAAAGTAAAGCCCTCTATGTTTACAGGAGCCAACGCCCCGTTTTCCCCGGCCGTATCCATCGACTCGTCTATATAAACGAGGTGTTTCGAATCGTTTCGATTTCCTCTGATATAAGTCGGGTACAATATAGGATCACGCAAATTATCCATAGCGACATCGGTCCCCGTGATGTTGTTGGGATATCCGCCCCTCAATGTCAAACTCTTGGTCGAGTATTCCAGATTTCCCACATCGGGTTTCTCCAAAACGAACGAATAACCGCTTGTCCCGTCTTGCAGGAACGGCACATAGTCGCCCGAAGCAATCTTGATATATTTATCTTTTTTATTGGGGCTGAGCAACAGTACCTGAATAGCCTGATGAATGTTAGACGTAGCCCTTTCCCACGTTTCTCCGTTGTTTTCTTTATCCGAAACTGCTTCGGAACTCTTCACATACAGTATATTACCGCCGAAAGGAGTCAACGATACCGTTTCATATTCATAAGCCCCTATATCGATCGTCCCCTCTTTCCACTCTTTCACATCGATCATATCTACACCGTCTTTCTTAATAATGTGATATGTATCGGGCTCTTTGGTAATACGCCATTTACTGTTCAGCGTATCCGGCACATTCTCGCGTCCCGACACTTTCTGCACGGCATAATATCCCTTGCCGGAACCATCGAGTACGACAGGTTCCGTCGTAATTGTCGTACTCTTCACCGAGCCGTCGGGATTCATTTCGATAACCGTATTCAGTCGGCGTGTACCGCCATTCGTACCCCGGTTAACCAGCGTCGAGAGCGAAGGCAGAGAGAAATCGGCAGAAGCGAAATAATTTCCCGCTCCGGCATAATCGCTGGGAAATCCGAACCGAGGCCCCATAACCGCTTCATTAGCCCGATCCAGAAAGACCTCGAAATTTCCTGCATCTTCATCGACATCGGCTGCCGAAGTAATAATTTCCCAATGATCTGCATTGATACGTTCGGCATCGTCATTCCCCCAGATAACCGTATTGGTAAGATTATTACCGGCTGTCGAAGCCGAATAAATGGTACTACCCGATGTTACATCGCCCGACACATTCTCGGCATAGGCATTACGCACGATCGTATTGTTGATTAACTGCGATGTCGAACCGGATTCGGCATAATAGGCCGAGCCCGTCGATGCCGTATTGTTGTAAATCACCGTATTGACGATGAGCGACTTCCCACCTTCCCGCAGATAAACCGCACCTCCCGATTTACCGGAAGCCTCGTTCCCGCCCAATATAGAACCATAGATCTCTATATCGCTGGCATACACGGCTCCTCCCCCGAAATCGGCCGTATTGAGCAACAATTGGCAATTGCGCAAAGCAATCGGAGCCAAAGCACATAAAGCCCCGCCTCCATGATCGATACACGACGAGTTACCTTTTACCATCTTTATTCCATCAAGTACAACCCTGCGAGTAGCCTCCGAGTCTTCATAATAAGCCACATGCGAATTACCGGAACCGCCGCCTATATCGCCCGAAAGAATCGTTTCATTAGCGTACTCGAAATCTTCGAGCAAGCCGTTCCCGTTCCAATCTTGACGAGGTCGCTCGCTCAAAAATGCCTCCCCTTCGTAATACTGGTCCGATGAAGGCATAGCCTGAGTTTCTTCTTCCGTAACGATATTAATATCCAACTCCGAAACCGTATTCCCCGACTGATTCTTATTGTCTATCGTTATATCGCTAATTTCCACGGTATATGCAGCTTCTCCACCGAAATAAGGATGAACAGAGACGAGCGAAAGCATATCGCCATCGGACAATGTATTTTCCTCATCACTAATCTCTACGGAGGAAGCACCGTTATATACCAATCCGGTCTTTAAATCCACCGTCAGTTTGTACTCTCCATTACTAACTCCTCCATTTATAAGCAAAGACTTTCTTACACCGGCTGTCGAATATAACTGTATACGCAACCTGCCGTCCTCGTTCCCTTTACTCAAATCGGTAATATGTATCGTTGCATGCAAATACCGATTACTCGGGTTTGTTCTTTCGTATTTCACTGCCTGTGGAAAACGGAAATAAGCACCTAATGATGGATTAAAATAATTATACCACCATAAAACACGTTCCCTCTTGTTTGTTAATACGACACCGTCGTTCCCCGAAACTATAATAGATGCCCAATTAGAACTTGGACAATAATGCATACCGTATGCTCCTGCCGAATTTCCGGCAGCATAATAATCGGAGACATTGGAAGAATATGTATTCGATTTTTCCGCTTGCGAAAGATTATTCAAACTCACCGAGGCATCATAAGGAACACCCGTAGAAGTCTGATGAAGAATATCGGTATCGAGAATTTCCGTCGATACCGTTGTGGAATTCTTGCGATTATCGATCGTAGCGCTATACAACTTCACACCGGCCGGTAATCCCGAGACGCGAACAGCCTCGATGACCGGAGCTGTCGCCCAATCGGTATTTCCGATAGCCAGATAGCGCAAATCGTAAATATACTCGGTAGTGCTGTCGGTAGCGATGACCGGCAATTCCAGCTCATGAGGGAGTTGGAAGCCATTGACCGTCACAACAGGAGATGACGGTGACTTCTCATCGGTCGTGAAATGCAAGAACCACGAAGAGGGTTCGTCCTCCAATGCCTTTACCTCTGGATAAAAGGTAATCTCTCCATCGCCGCCCAATGTATAGGAATAGTCTTCTTTGTTCCATACACCGGTGGCATCGACACGCTTCGAGGGTTCCACTTTAAACGATTCTATCCAACTCTCGTAATAAGGCAAGTTACTACCCCGGAATCCTCCGTATATCGATGAATATCTGTTAAGAATAAAAGAAGTTCCCCAATTATCCTCTTTCACCGAAGTTTTCGGGTTATACGTTCCCTTCGAGACCCATATCTCGCACCGGCGAGTATCCTTATTCGGATCGTGTTCGAAATTGGCCTCATTCCCGAAATAATCGAGAGCTTGCTGTATATCGCCCAAAGCGTTTCGCCAACTGCGGCCGTTTGCCAACCCCTGTGCCGTTTGCGACACATACAACCGGTAGATTCCGTCTGCCCCCTTTTCGGCTTCGGTATCTCCCGCAGGGTCGATAACAAATATCCCGTCATAAGCAAAAGCTCCTATCTCGAAATAATCCCTCAAAGAAGAATCCTCTTTATAAAAACGATTCGTTCCGAGCAAATCGAGTCGAGAAACATGCAATGCCTCCATGAGCGGAGAGCCCGGCTGCTCGGCTCCGATACCGGCACGAATCAACGCCGATACACGTTTCAAAGTAAAATCGAGGTTATCGGGGTCGGTAAAACCGGGAGCATTCAAGCCCACTATGGTCGATGTATTCTCATTCGTACTCGTCAACGCCATGTTTCCGAAACCCACGACTTTGATACCTTCGACCGCACAATGATTAAAGATATAGTTTTGATACCGCACGCCCGTAAAGGTCGTATCGACCTGCTGGGACATGTTTCCGTATATATTTTTTCCGTTACCGGAATCGTTCATCCAAAATACAGAATTGATGATAATCGGCTTCACGCCTATCGATATACCACCACCGGAGCCATTGTTCACAGTCGTGTTATCGACCACCGTACAATTTACGACCATCGAAGAGTCGTCGGCATAAATACCTCCGCCATTGGCTCCCACGTTATTATAAACTATCGAACCGGTAATCCGGCCGCCCGGAGCTAAGTAAACTCCTCCGCCCTTATCGGAAGCGGCACAATTGAAAACGCCACAATTTTGCAACAATCCGTTCGACGTAACCTTAACGCCGCCCCCCGACTGCCACTCTTCGTCAGACGGGTGATTGGCATTTCCATAAACGATATAAATACCGTTGAGCAAAGCTATTTCGGGGTTGGGATCGTCGTAATAAGCTGCACCCTCGGCAGGCATCGTGGCGTTGTCTTTATGCTGCTTCATGCCGAACGTTACGACACGATAGGCGCTTTCTTCTGTCGAACTGCCGATCATACCGTTGAAAAAAGTCCTGTTCAAACGCATATTACGTCCGTCCACGGTCTCGTCGTCAGAGATTCCCGCAAACCCTCCATACACCTCTATCCCTGCCGGAATAATAAACGAAGCGGTACGAGGCTGATCGGGAAGAACGACATCGGTAGGATAATAAGTGCCTTTCGCAACCCTCACTTGAATACGAGTAATATCTCTATATCGACCCGATACGTACGTCTCCTTATTGTGAATAATATAACCTGCCCAGTTGAGAGCTTTTTGCAATTTCGCTTCGCAAGCGGCATTCGCCCACGACGAACCGTCTACCGTACCGTTAGCCGCCTTCGTCACATAAATGACTCCCACCTGTTCTCCGTCGATAGTCTTGATAGCGGGCATAATCAGCTCGCTTTGGTCTATTTCGTATGCCCCTATATCGATAGAACAGTCTTTAAAACGGTCGGTATAGTCCATATCGGTCTCGGGTAATGTAATCCCTTCGGGACTATTATTCCCGGCATTGATACAGGGTGAAGTGCCCTGTAAACGATAGTCGTTATTTTCTTTATTTCCCGACGAACGATCCACGAATTGCGGAACTTGATTGATAATGTTGTCTTGCGTCAAGTTAGCGCCAGAGACTCCCGATATAGAACCCGAGGGATAACAACAATGCGAAGTTCTCAACACTACATTGCTATGAGCCTGTACCTGAGACGAGCCCGAATTATTATAAATAATGGTATTGTAAATATTGGCCGCACCATCGGCAAACCAATAACCGCAATAAATAGCTGCACCGCTACCGGAGTTGTCGGCAATCGTATTGTTATAAAAATCGGCTACTTCAATATAAACGGCCTGACCGTTGGAATTACCGCCAGATACGGAATTACCGGCAAATACGCAATTGTACAACGTACCGTAACGCATGTAAACACCCCCGCCGTATTGTTCTCCGCAATCGCTCCCCAATGCAGGCATATCGTTATTGAAAAACGAACAATTGGAAAATGTTCCGTCGTTACAAAATGCACCTCCGCCGCGACTACGGGATGCTACATTATAATTGTTTCGGATAATACAGTTTTCGAGCCGTCCATTTTTCCGCAAGGCTACCCCTGCACCGCCATCTTTTCCGTGACGTATTCGAGTTCGACCGTTTTGTATTATAAATCCGTCCCATATAGTCTCGATAACAAATGGATTCAACGCCACATTATTAGTCTCGGTCGAAGCCTGTCCCTGCGAACCCGCTTCCAAACGACCTCCGTCCTCATAATACGGGAAGGGTTGGGTAAGTACCCTACGAACTTTATTCGCATTGTCGTACCGACTGTTCAATTCATAGAACTGACTCGTCGATCCACCGGCATCCATATCGAAATAAGGAGCATACCCATCGAGCGAAGTAACAGCATTCGCCTCGGCGGTAGTCATCGTCTGTATAATCGTATTGTAGACGCGGGGATTGCGCTCGTCTTTCCCGGGTGTACCGGTCTTGGGAAATCCGCCGTACACTTGCACGGCATCCCGCATAAAGAATCCCCGACGGCTGGTATATTCGCCCTCGGCTACCCACACTTCGACCAAAGCCGTCGTATCGACACCGACAGGTATTTGTACCGATGCACTACGACCGTTCGTTTGATTGTATGTATAATCTGTATAATTCAATGTCTCATAAGCGATCCGACCGCTTCCGTCTTTTTTCAACGATGCCTTGTAAGCCTCGTTGACAGCATACTGCAAACCGGTAATATAGTCGGTAGCATCGCGGCTATCGTATTCGATTTGATCATAAGGCAGACCGTCGTCGAATCCATACCACGCATTTCCATTGATAGCGTTCGCCCACGAAGAACCGTCTCCCGTACCGAAATAAGAGGTTTGAGGAGAAGAGGCCGTACCGGCAGGCCCGCTACGCACGTAAAGAACCGAACCGACAGGATTCAGACAAGTAGCCTCATAAGCTCCTATATCGGGGGCTCCACCCACAGCGAAATTATGCCCCGTAATATCGGCATCAAGAGCCAAATCCGGATCACCAACTATACTTTCGTCACCGGTAATCACCAACGGTGATTCGCAAGTCGGCTCGAATCGTGCGGGACCGCCCAACGGCGTATCGTATCCGGACGAAACTGCACCGACATTTCGGGTCGGATTGACAAAAGCCGGATATAACGGATCGCCCTGAACGACGCTTAACTGCATGTTCTCACTCCACAGATTCCATTCTTCCGGAGCATTCTGGATAGCATTGTTGCGAATATCGAGCGTAGTGGCCTCCCCTGTAATTTGTATGTCTTCGGGAGCGATAGTCCCGGTCGAAGTATTTCCCCACAAAACCGAGTTATAGAGCCTCAGCTGCCCATTCATCGCACAGATGCCCGGGGCATTGTTATGTATAATCGTGCAGTGATTGAGACGAGCATCGTTTTCGAGGGTTATCGCCGAATAAAAGGATTCGCTCGCCAATCCCGTATTGGTATTATTATTCACCACCGTATTGGTCATTACCAATTTCTTCGTCGTACCCAACATAACGATTCCGGCTCCGTTCGTTGCGACATTATTCTCGATCATGCAATTGCGGATATGCAATGTGCCATATTCGTGCAACACACCA
>ENA-ORNO01000737-ORNO01000737.1-human-gut-metagenome-genome-assembly--contig:-NODE-737-length-19197-cov-4.223488_pt1 | contig 19197 bp, 17 predicted proteins | sample MGYA00242117_ERZ509026 | MGnify/ENA primary metagenome ERZ509026 (study PRJEB26280, sample SAMEA2338710) | human gut metagenome | biome: human gut; feature: human-associated habitat; material: faeces... | reverse complement strand
TGCGGCGTCAGCACGCGCGTCGACAGCACCTTCCGCGCCATGGCGATGCGTCGCTGCCGCAATCGCGATATCTGACACAAAGATATTTGCCGATTTCGTCGATACCGATTACTCCTCCGATGGGGATGTTTCTCAGCAACTTGCCATCTGCCGGGATGATGCGTATTTCAGTGTCGTCGGTCTCGACCCGGTGGGGGCTCATGGCCTTGATGGCGGCCGGACTCATGGCGGTATGGAACCATGCGCAAGCGTATACGGCCGAGCCGCCCACCAGAATTAGAAGAAAGAGCACCACGAGGAAACGCCAGTCGGAAAAAGCTATCACGGCGGTTACGGCTGCCGGAATGGATAGTATGGCGAGCGGCCATCGCAACGAGCGCATCAAGCTGCCGCGTACGGCGATAGAAGCCGGAACGGTGAAGATGCGTGTCGAAACAACTGTACTTCTGGAGGCCATGTCGGTATATAAAATTTAAGCGGTGTTTCAGCCAATAAGCCGATACACCGCCGGAAGCAAGTGATTCGCACAGGATTCAAACCTGTAACCTTCTGATCCGTAGTCAGATGCTCTATTCAGTTGAGCTACGGAGCCTTGTTTCTTGTTTGCGGTTGCAAAGGTATGCATATTTTTTGTTTCCGCCAAACTTTTTCCGCTATTTTTTGTTTTTTCTTCAAAAAACATCAGAAAAAGCATATTTCGCCTACTCTTCCCCCTTCAATATGGGCAAGGATATGTGATATTTCACGGCAAGGAGCCTTATCGCACATATTATCAGGAATGACAATACGACTGCCATGCTTACATTAAGCCCGGCTGTAACAAAGCCCCAATAGGCGAGTCCTCCCACTACACTTGCCATGGCGTAAATCTCTTTCTGAAAGATTACCGGCACATTGTTGAGCAGCACATCGCGTATCACGCCTCCGGCAGACCCAGTGATGCATCCCATTATTATGGCTACCCAGAACGGGTGACCGCAATCGATGGTCTTCTGGAGTCCGGCAATGGTGAAAAGAGCCAGACCGAGAGTGTCGAATAAGAACCATGCGTTGTCGAGACGCTTGAGATAGCGCGCGAACACTATCACAAACATCTGCGCCATGACCGTACACACAAGATAGACCGACGATGTCATCCAGAACGGAGTGACACCGAGCATGACGTCGCGAATGGCGACAGCCACACCACACACGAATCCTCCGAACCAGTCGAAATGCTTGGCTGCTGCATGGCGTATGCCGGATATGGCAAACGCGAACGTGCCGAGAAACTCTATGACATTGAAAAGAGTGCTGTATATCAACTGATCGTCCATCGTCAGAGGTTGACTACGTTTACAGGATTGCCGCCGGCAAAGGCACGCAGATTGTCTATTGCGGTTCTGACAAGACGTGTGCGCGCCTCACGCGTTGCCCACGCAATGTGGGGAGTGATGTAGGCGTTGGGCTGTCTGAGCAGCGGGTTGTCGGCTGAAGGCGGTTCGCAGCTCATGACGTCAGCCCCATAGGCGGCAAGCCGACCGCTCTCGAGAGCCTCAGCCACGTCGTGCTCGTTGACCACCGGACCACGGCTGGTGTTGATGATAATCGCTCCGGGACGCATGCGTGCGATGCTGTAGCGGTTGATGAGATTGCGTGTCGAATCGTTCAGCGGACAATGAAGTGTGAGAATGTCGCTTGCGGCAAGGAGCCCGTCCATTGTGGTCTTCTGTATGCCTGCAGGCAGGTCGGACAAGTGCTTGCTCGTGAAGGCGAATACGTCCATGCCGAAATCCATAGCTATGCGTGCCACCTTGCTACCTATATTGCCAAGACCGACAATGCCCAGCGTCTTTCCCGCCAGTTCGGTAAGCGGTGTGTCGGCATAGCAGAAGTCCTCACCTTCGCTCCAGCGTCCGGCACGGTTCTGTGCGGCGTAATGGCCAACACGGTTGGTGATATTCAATATATGCGCGAACACCATCTGCGCCACGCTCTCGGTGCTGTATGCCGGAACATTGGTGACGGTGATTCCGAGTTTGCGTGCGGCTTCTATGTCAACTGTGTTGAATCCTGTGGCAAGCACTCCGATATACTTCAGGCGCGGAAGCTGCGAAAGAACAGCGGCATTGAGCACCGTCTTGTTAGTCATCACGGCATCTGCGTCAGCAATGCGGCTGACCACGTCTTTCGCGGAAGTGCGCGGATAGACAGTAAGTTCTCCGAATTCTCTCAGCGGTTCCCACGACAGGTCACCGGGATTGGCACAATGGCCATCCAATATAACAATATTCATATTTTAAAGATGTTTTGTTCTATTATCCTTGTTTTGAATTATTTATCCTTATATCTTTCGCCCCAGCAACGCAACATCCACTGATATTGCTTTTCCTCGGAAGGGGTGTGCTGGGCATGCCATATCCTCGTGTCAGCCAGTTCGTCGGGCATGTACTGCTGGCTTACGAAATTACCGGGAAAATCATGCGGGTAATTGTATCCGTCACTGTATCCGAGATTCTTCATAAGTCCGGTGGGAGCGTTACGCAGATGGAGCGGCACAGGAAGATTGCCTGTACGCCGCACTATGTCGAGCGCGGAGCCGATGCCCATATACGCAGAATTGCTCTTCGGGCTTGTGGCAAGATAGACAGCAGCCTCAGCCAGAGGTATACGGCCTTCAGGCCACCCTATCTTTGTGACGGCGTCGAAGGCTGCGTTGGCAAGAAGCAGGGCGTTGGGATTGGCAAGCCCGACGTCTTCAGCCGCGCTTATGACCAGGCGGCGGGCAATGAACTTGGGGTCCTCACCGCCCTCTATCATGCGTGCCATCCAATAAAGCGCCGCATCAGGGTCGCTGCCACGTATGCTTTTTATGAAGGCTGAAACAATGTCATAGTGCATCTCTCCGTCCTTGTCATAGGCAAGAGGATTCTGCTGCAGACGGCTCACCACGACGTCATCGGTTATGACAACATCGCCTTCCTCGGCGTCAACCACAAGTTCGAGAATGTTGAGCAGCTTGCGGGCGTCACCGCCGCTGTACCTTAAAAGCGCGCCTGTCTCACGCAGCTCTATATGCCTACGGCTAAGCTCCGCGTCTTTAGTGATGGCGCGGTTGAGAAGTTCGAGAAGATCATCTTTCTCAAGCGGTTGCAGGACATACAGCTGGCAGCGGGAGAGCAGCGGTCTTATCACTTCGAATGAGGGATTTTCGGTGGTGGCGCCGATGAGAGTGACCACGCCACGTTCCACAGCACCGAGCAGAGAGTCCTGCTGCGACTTGCTGAAACGGTGAATCTCGTCAATAAACAGTATGGGCGATACAGAAGAGAAGAACTGTCCCTTCCGTGCGCGCTCTATCACATCGCGGACATCTTTAACCCCACTCGTGACTGCACTGAGGGTATAGAACGGTGTCTCCAGTCGATTGGCGATAATCTGAGCAAGAGTGGTCTTTCCGACTCCGGGAGGTCCCCATAGAATAAAAGAGGGGATGCGCCCTGCATCTATCATTCTGCGCAAGACGGCACCCTCACCTACAAGATGTTTCTGACCGACGTATTCGTCAATGGTGCGGGGTCTCATTCTTTCAGCCAACGGCTCACTCATATCATGTACAAAATTAGAAAATATATGCGATACAGACAAAAATTCTATATGAAAAACTTGTAAATTAAAAGTAAAGTATATACTTTTGCACCGCCTCATTGCGACGTATTATGAAGGTAACAATCATTCAGACTGACATACAATGGGCTGCGTGTGACAACAACGCATCTGCTGCACGGGACATCATACTCTCTGCAGGAGAAAGCGACATGTATGTCTTGCCGGAAATGTGGAATACCGGCTTCACCGTCACAAAAGAAGAGGTCTCGGCCTCATCATCAGACCGGGCACTGGAATGGATGCAGGAAACCGCACGGCAGACAGATGCCGTAGTGTGTGGAAGCATGGCTGTAGAAAACGAAGACAAAGCAAACCGGGCCATACATCCATATAGAAACAGAATGTTCTTTGTAAAACCTGACGGGGCGTACACTTGCTACGACAAACATCATCTGTTCAGACCTGCGGGCGAAGACATCATGTTTGCCGCAGGCGACAAACGGATAATTGCAGAATGGAAAGGATGGAGATTCCTGCTCACAATATGCTATGACTTGAGATTTCCGTTATGGCTGCGCTATAACAACGACTACGACGCAATAATAAATGTTGCGAACTGGCCTGACATGCGCCATGACGCATGGGATGTACTGACGAGGGCACGCGCGATTGAGAACCAATGCTTCTTCATAGCGTGCAACAGGACAGGATACGACAAGACTCTGTATTATTCCGGACACAGCAGGATAATAGACCCGCAAGGCAGGATAATGGCAGAATGTGAGACAGGAAAACAACAATCCGTCACCGCTGTCATAGATAAGGACAAAGTGACAAACTACAGACGGGCGTTTAATGTACTGGACGAAAGAGATAATAAGTAACATTATAATATGAAACAACAGAAAGCATTAACTCTTAAAACATTAACGAAAAGCAATGTGTGGGAACTGCAGGAAAACGACATCCTGCACATGTGGGAATCTGCAGAAAGGGATGCTGACCTCAAAGACAACATGCGGCATTACATTGATGTGATCAAAAGCGCATTCGACATGGAGGAGATGAAAATATCAAAACCGGAGGTTATCAGCAAATATGAGGCACGGGGATACAAAATCGGAACAATTCGCCTGGACGAAAACAATAAATCAAAATGGGCTATAAAAAAACGTCCGATAGCAAGAGTGACTGACCTCACATACGAAAATATCCATCATATCACAGCCGAAAAGCTGCTCGAAGTGCTCGACAGCAATTTCGGAGGAGGATGGGAGTCTCTTTCACAGAGCATAAGGGACATAATAGAAAGCGGATTCGACATAAGCACAACAACATTGCCGAAAGACAGACTCCACAAACCGGGCGGTATGTATGAAAAGAAAATTAAAGACGGATATGATGTCCTTGAAATAGAAAAAGGTATGTGGGTGGAAGCCATATTTGCCAAGGAAAAACCGGAAAACACGCCTTACACACCACATAAAGACGAGGATGACAGCAAATACAAAAGACTCAACGACGAGGACGAGGAATATGAAGAGGAAAATGAGGATAAGTTTGACGATGACGACGATGACGATTTCGATGAAGACAAACTGACCGAAGAGAGCTATCGTACAACATTCGATACTGATCCTGAGGAATTGGCTTTAGAAGCAGAAGACGTAAGCGACGACGATAATTATTGATAAAAGAAACGCAGACAAACATATTATAAGTAAAGCTCCAGACAGAAACATACACTGTCTGGAGCTTTTTCATTATACATGAGCTACAAAATTAGACTTCCGTATTTTAACCCGCAATAGAGCATTAAGACACCGTACACATATTTATATTTTCCTATCGGCTATTCAATTCTGTTTTTACTTCCTACGTTATCTTGCCTTCCGATTTTCCACGATATACCAGCTACGTATTCAAATGAAGCGGAAACCAACATGTATGGCAGTAGCGCGAAATGATGATGATGCCTGATTACCGACTTGGGATAAAAACATTTTATATCGACTGACGAGAATACAGCATTCTGGTGAAATATGATGACAGACCTGGGATAAACGCATTTTATATCGACTGACGAGGATATGGCATCCTGGTGAAATATGATTACCGACCTGGGATAAACGCATTTTACATCGACTGGCGAGGATATGGCATTCTGATGAAATATGATGACAGACCTGGGATAAACGCATTTTATTTCGACTGGCGAGGATATGGCATTCTGATGAAATATGAAGACAGACCTGGGATAGACACATCTTATATCGACAGACGAGGACAGAAGGAATTAATGGAATTATAACTACCGCCTCAGCGTAAAAACATCTGAACACCCCATTACTAATGCAGAACTGAAATATGTCTCACAGAGTAACGCATAACATTATACCCTATAAAATTACACACTTATTTCGAGATTTACACTTACGCCGTATTGAAAGACTGTCCTCCCAATCATAGTGCTCAACTATTCGTGAATTAATGCGTGAAACATTCTATACTGTTTATTTTTTAGGAACAAATGTCTCCCAAGTCTGGTCATCATAGAAGATTCTTATTTCAGTTATTTTACGCTGAGGTTTGTCAAAATTTTTTACTTTATTAATGACATCATCATATGAAAACTGTACACCTGATACGGGCGACGGTTTAGATGATATTACTTGTTGATGATCATCAAAATCAAGCATCCTCTCAGACACAGTTCCAGAATCACTCTGTGCCTTTACCGAAACATCTTCATCACTGCCGTCCTCATACATATTACCAACCCCAAACAAAAGCCAATCTGTTGATATTTTGGGAATCTTATTCTTTATTGCCTCAACTATCGCAAGGGTAGGACGGGTACGTCCGGTGAATATGCTACTCAATGTCGCCGGGGCAATTTGTATGAATTCGGCAAACACCTGTTGAGTCATATGCTGACTTTCCATGACCTTTCTGATTCTGTCTTTCATATGCTAAAGCTGTTTTTTAGCCCGTAAATGGGCTATTTTCTATGATTTTACAAAATTAAAATAAAATAATGACATACACAACAATTCTATAATATATTTACATTTAGATAAAACACATTTGTAATATCAAATTTATAGTATAATACTACGTGTGTTATTGATATTTACATTTACATATACAAATGTAAAGAAAGCCATCAATTAACGCCATAAAAAACACTTTACATATATTATAATATAATATTGGTAATCAATATAGTTATTTTAACCGATAGAGATGTATTATACATGCCTTATCAAGTATAATTCTTATATGAGTATGCAATAGCCGAATGAAAATATTAATAAAAGCTTTTAATCAGCTCATTTTCATATAGATATATGATTAAAGTTACTGATGTATATATATACATTCACATTTATATAATCAGACGATATCGCTTTGTATACACAATATACAACGATTCGTATTTTATATTTACATATTACATATGTAAATACAAAGGTTGTAGCACGTTTATCGGATTTGGTTTACAATATTATATTACACATTTTGAAATGCTAAAATTTACTAATTGTTGATTTGAACGGTTTGAAAATGGGAAAATTTCCCATTTTTTCAATAATTCGGACAAAGGATAATGTCATCCCGAAATACTCAAAATATAAGAGGGAATAAATCACATAACTATCATATTTTTAGCAAATTATAAAGAAAAAATGCCTTGAATGAAAGTTATGTTTTAGAAAAAGCAATATCGAAAAAAGGGTGTTTTTCAGTGCAAAATATAGAATATAAGCTCTTTCATCAACTCACCAGACCCTGTATTTGGATTATCCAGACCTTTGCTTTTAGCGTCTATTTCTCTTATTTTAGAAATTATCTGCATTGTTTTCATAGGTGTGTAGTTTTTCATACCTACCATATAGTCCTTTACACCCCACACGGACTTCAATTCCAAAGCCTCTGCAACAGCCGAGTCGTTTGTACGGTTGTGAGTATAATGCGCAATCATCAGATTCTGGAAAAAACCAAAAAGTAAAGGCAAGAAAGAATAAACAGAGCCTGCCTTGGGATTTTTGTCAAAATAATTTACTATTCTGTTAGCCTTCATTATATCACGTTCAATTATCGCACGGCGCAATTCAAAAGAATTGAAATCCTTGCTCACTCCTATCTGATGTTCCACGACATCAGGTGTAACACGCCGGTCCGTATCTGGGAGTGATATAAGGAGCTTGTCCAGTTCTGAAACAAGACGGCTTATATCAGAACCTATATGTTCGGCAACAAGCGCAGCCGACTTTTCATCTATCGCGGCATTGTGAGTTTTCATGTACGTTGTAATAAAACCAGGCAGTTCGCTGTCACGTTTCTTCTTGCTTTCAAAAACTACGCCTACGGCTTCCGTTTTCGCTACAATCTTCTTGCGTCTGTCAATGGTTCCGTTCTTATAACATAAGACAAGTATTGTAGAAGACATCGGTTTATCGAGATATCTCTCCAAAGCGTCAAAAGAACGGATGTTCTGTGCCTCCTTAACGACAATCAGCCGATGTTCTGCCGGCATAACAGGATAGCCTTTCGCCATATCAACAATCTGCGCGGCGGTGACATCAGAACCAAACAGAATGTTCTGATTGAAAAACAATTCTTCAGGCTGCAACACATTGTTTGAGATATAATCAGATATCTTATCGATGAAATAAGACTCCTCTCCCATCAACAAATATATGGGATAAAATCTGCGTGCTTTCAAATCACGCATCACTGACTCATACGTAGTTACAGTCTTTTTCTCTGCCATTTCGAAACAATTGTATTTTTTTCAATAAACACAGGCATCTGTCGTGCGGAGACATTCTCAACCGTATAAAACGCGATGAATACTGTCCACATGAAAACGACAAGATGTGTCTGATTCTAATTATTCATGCATAAAACAGCCGTAATTTATTTTGTCAGAGCAACTATTCACATTATCTTTGCATACAAAAACAATTGTATACAGTCTCCATTTCCACTTATTGTGAAGCAATGGAGCCATTGTCTGAAGCTGTTAATGCAATAATCATTATATGATACAAAATTAATAAAATGATCCGACTAAACCTACCAAGTTTTAAAATAAAATTGTCCGGTACCATACAAAAGCCGATGATATACGATATTCTTCGAAGGAAGCATGTCGCACTCACGCCTGAAGAATGGGTGAGACAGCATTTCATACATTATATGATAGAGTGCAAATCATATCCAGCCTCACTCATGGCGAACGAAGTCAGCCTGAAATATGGCTCTAAATCACTACGTGCCGACACCGTATTATATAACAGAAGCCTTAAACCAATCATGATAATGGAATACAAGGCTCCTGACATTTCCATAACGCGCAACGTTTTTGATCAGATATCCGCATACAATCTTCTTCTACATGTAGACTATCTCATCATGAGCAACGGCATGCAACACTATTGCTGCAAGATGGACTATGACCGCCGCAGCTACACCTTTCTCACAGACATCCCCGACTATCCAGACATCATATGATATATACAGCCAAATCGTTTTCCAACTATTATAAATACAAAAGAATATCTACTTTTTATTTATTTTATTGTCAGAAAAACATAAAGGCACTATATTTGCATATTCATAATACACAAAACCGTGCCTGTACGTTTCATTATATAAATGAAGGCAAGCCCGGACGAATACAGAAAGAATACAAATTAAAACAATCATGACATGGGAGCATCAAGATGGATAGGAGGCTATCTGGGATTCATATTGGGCGGAGGTCCCTTAGGGGCACTCGCAGGATTTGCCCTTGGATGGCTATTTGAGAAAGGAATGGACAATGTCAACGACAAAGAAGGAGAATACGGACAAGCGTTTGACGACAGCTATAACAGACAAAGAGAATATGAAGGAGAACGCAACTCCTTTCTTTTCTCACTCCTCGTACTGTCCTCTTACATAATCAAGGCTGACGGAAAAGTGATGCACTCAGAAATGGAACTTGTGAGAAGATTTCTGAGCCGTAATTTCGGAGAGACCGCAAAAGCTGAGGGAGAGAGAATCATACTGCGCCTGTTCGAGCAGCAGAAACAGATGGGAGCGGAAAGGTTCAGAGCCACAATTCACGATGCGTGCCGGCAGATTGAAACAAACATAAGCTACGCGCAGCGTCTGCAACTGCTCAACTTCCTTGTGATGATCGCGCAGGCAGACGGCGTAATCGTAAAAGAAGAAAACGACGCGCTCAGAGAGGTTGCCGTAAATCTCGGCATATCTTCCGCCGACATAGACTCCATGCTCAACCTGCAATACGGCAACAGCAGCCTTGACGCGGCATACAAGGTACTTGGCGTAAGTCCTGACGCAACAGACGAGGAGATAAAGGCAGCATACAGAAAGATGGCTCTTAAGCACCATCCGGACCGCGTCGCCACACTTGGCGAGGACGTAAAGAAGGCTGCCGAGAAAAAGTTTCAGGAAATAAACAACGCAAAAGAACTTATATATAAGGCACGCGGTTTATAATCCGCAAAGCACGCAGCTCTTTTGCTTTATGCATACAACAAGCAATAACATAATGATATAATCAAAGCGTGATAAAAGGCGAAGCGTAAATGCTTCGCCTTTTAACATGAAAAGTCATGCCTGACTAGCGGGCTCATGCGTGATTTCAGACTCACTTGGATTATTTTTATACCAAACCACATCGGACATCATACATGTTTCACAATGCTCCATACATATTTCGTTCCTGTTTGTTTTTGAAAAAACAGACAGCATCCGGCAGTATAAAAAACTCTTGCTGCCTTCACCGGCACTGTCTCGTACATGAAAACAAGGCGGTATTATACGCATACAAGCCAAAGTAGAGATGCAAAATATTGCGTCTCACAAGCAAGGATGCACAATGAACTGATGTGAATATATGCCTGCCATTCCCGCTATCATTCCTCGGAAAACGCAAGTTTTTGCGTCTATACCGGGCGGACACCGATTATACATTTAAGGCTTATTGTCAGCCTTTCATCCTTCTTCCGTACTGCTGCCTTCATATTGTATACAGCTTTTTCACGGTGTAGCCCGTCACATCTTCAACAAATGCAGGATAAAATCTGGCTGACAGCAGCACTGAACAAGAATAGAAGTCTAATGACGATTCGGGTTTAATACGAATCTGGAGAATTTTAAGTAACGGAAAAATAGAAGTATACACAAACTGTCCTTATACTGAATTCATCCGACTAACGCTATTTTATGAAAAAAATGCGGACAACGACGCCGCTCCTTTACGCGTCCTTGTCCGCACCTTACCATATAAAGTCGTCTTAATACTACTCGTCAGCTTTCTTTGTCTTACGCACAGCACGCTTGCGCTTCGGTTTGTCGTCCGTATCACCGGCGGCATTCCTTACGCCAGCCAGTTCAGGGTCAATCATGATTCTTCCGCAATACTCGCACACGATGATTTTCTTGTGCATTTTGATGTCGAGCTGTCGCTGTGGCGGTATTTTGTTAAAGCATCCTCCGCAGGCATCGCGCTGCACGTACACGATGCCCAGACCGTTGCGCGCGTTCTTGCGTATGCGCTTGAAACTTGAGAGAAGGCGCGGTTCTATTTTTGTCTCCATGTCCTTTGCCTTTTCCTTCAGTTTCTCCTCCTCCTCACGTGTTTCCTGCATTATCTCGTCAAGTTCGCCCTTCTTGTCCTCAAGAGCTGTCTGGCGGTCGTCTATGAGGAGTTTGTTCTGTTCAAGGTCTTTTTTCTTCTCCTCGACCTTCATCAGAGCCTCCTTGATCTTTTTGTTGCACAGCTCTATCTCAAGACTCTGGAACTCTATTTCCTTTGTCAGAGTGTCATACTCACGGTTGTTCTTCACATCGTTCAACTGCTGCTTATAGCGTTCCACGCTTGCCTCAGCCTCCTTTATCTCCGCCTTTTTCTGCGAGACTGCCGACTGGAACTCGTTGATTTCGTTTTCTATTTTCTCCACACGAATCCTCAAGCCTTCGATTTCATCCTCGAGATCCTGCACCTCGAGAGGCAGTTCACCGCGCAACGCACGTTTTTCGTCTATTGCCGACAATGTTGTCTGAAGCTGATAAAGGGTTCTCAGTTTCTCTTCCACTGATAAATCTGTAGGATCTTTCTTTGCCATAATTATAAATAGATTATCGGATTCGTGTTCGTTCCAGCCATTACGACCGGTACTCCGGGACACTCTTCCTCGATTATTGATTTGAATATTTCCTTAGTAAACTGTTCGCTCTGGTAATGTCCGATAACGCATATCTGTATTTCCTGCCCATGTCCGAAATACACATGATAATGCATCTCGCCCGTGACAAAAGCGTCCGCGCCCTCCTTTATCGCTTCGTCAAGCAGGAAATCGCCCGCTCCGCCGCATATGGCGACACGCCTCACAGGACGTTTCAGCAGCTCGTTGCACATGGCACAGTCCACACCAAACTGTTTTTTCACATTTCTCACGAAGTCAGTAGCACCCAACGGCTCGGGCAACTCGCCTATCACTCCGCTTCCTGCCTCAATGCCTCCGACATCCTTACGTGCGAAGAAACCGACGTTCTGAAGTCCCATCTTCTCCGCAATCTTGAAGTTAACGCCACCGCGTGCGTTATCCATGTTGGTATGCATCGACACCACAGCCACGCGATTCTCTATAGCCTTCATCACCGTACGCTGCACGCTGTCGGCATCTGATATGGTCTTCAATCCGTGAAACAGCAGCGGGTGATGTGACACAACCAGATTGCATCCCTTGCTCACTGCCTCATCGATGATGTCCTCGTTCACGTCAAGGCACAATAAAGCCCCTGAGACTGCCACCTCCGTCAATCCTATCTGCAAGCCGGAATTGTCCCATCCTTCCTGCAAAGGCAGAGGCGCGAAACGTTCAAGGGCGGTCATCACTTCCTTTATTTTCACGCTTTTACAGCTATGTTATGTTTATAATAGATTGCAAAGTTAATAAAATAATTATACATTTCCCATATACCGCCACACTTTTTGCATTATTTTAACCCGACCATATCCGCACGCCTTTTGAGCACATACTTGCCGCAGAACGTCACATTCCCGACAAGCACGACATGCCGCCGGACGATTTTTTACTATAAAAAACTCTTATAGGATATAAAACATACATTACCTAAATCGAGAAAGAGTTCTACTTGTATTAATAAAAACAGTTCTGTAAATGAAATAGGAAGCCAAAGATAATATTAAAAATAATATGCCTTAATTCCGCAACTAAGTGCGTAATTAAGGGAATACTGTCACAAACCATTCACACCAATAGGAAAACAGCTGCACACCATCATGGGGTTCCCATCCGACACAGCAATCCTCCGCAGCACATCGAACATCCGGAATAAGCTGTGTACCAACAAATAGTCTGCACTGTCATCCACGGTTCTACAAGCTGTCGTTTGCTAACATTAATTTGTATTTAAGTTAATTAACCCTCGTTTTGTTGGCAAACAGGCGATTTTTCTCTATCTTTGCAAGCGAATCCATTCCCAACATGAAATTCCTTGAAACACGGAAATACCGCCAATGGGCAGCCATTTTTCTGCTGCTAACCACAGTGTTGTGGGTAGCAGAACCTGTGTTTCACAATTTTCATGACCATAAAACCGAATTAACTGCCAAGCACAAACATAATTGCGTGGTATGCATGGAGCTGTCCATGCCTTTCCAACCGGCCAAAACGGTCTTCTCACCCGTACTGTACTTGGTATTGCTCACCACATTTATCTACACCGTCCGCTCTTTTTCCACATTCGAGCGGCAATTAAGCTATCATCTTCGCGGGCCACCCTCAATGCAATAAGCCGTTTCTTTAAAAATTATCATTTACTGTGTTACCAACCACAATGATCGGCAACACAACTTATTGCATACCCTTAATCCAACTCAAAACAATGAAAAAATTAGGATTATACTGTGCATTTGCCCTCGTTTTGGCAAGCTGCGACAGTGCACCCATACCCGAAAATAATGCAGAAGACTTGCAACACGATGAAGCCACACGCGTAGAATTGATTTTTACACCCGGCACATTGGCACAAGACAACATCAAAGACCATATTTATGCCCAAGGATTTACACCTGATGCCTCCCGGCCGACACTTGTCTTGAACGCTGAAACGGACCAAGCAACAGGACACCGCACCATCACACCAAACGCCGGACTCAACTTTGTTCCCAACCGCTGGTACAAAGTGGAAGTAAATCTTTACAACCATGCCGGCACTAATATTAATCGCAGTATTACCGCGTTTCCCCATCAAGTCAACGCACACCAATTTTATTTTCGAACCCTCGTAAACAATGAAAATCAAGCCGACAGATACGCAGACTATCGCTATGGCGATGTTACAGCAGACGGACAGCTTGTAATGCCCCCTTTGGGCTTTGTAGGTTACATAAGATTCAAGGCTGACCTACCGGACGGTGCAAACCTCAATCCGATATTGGTACACGTGGTTCCCCCCGCCATCAAGACGCAAAAACGGGGCGAACCCTATCCTTTCCATACGCCACCGGCATCCCTGATGAGAGATGTTGATGTTAATTTCCCATTCCCCATATCAGTAACCCCGTAACCACATATCATTGTTTATGAAATCATTATATCGTATGGCTGCACTCGCAGGAGTGGCAGTCATGGTAGTTGCGTGCAACGACAACGACCCACTGTCCGATTCTTTATCCGATTCAGCCACTTGGAACGGCACCGCAAACATCGCACTACAACGGAACCAAATACAACCCGACAGCATTGTCATAGAACTGTACGGAGGACATTCGCACCTGCCACAGGGTACAGAACCCGAAATTGGCAGCGTATATTGGTCTAACCGTAACGGTGGCTTCCATGCCAATCCGCCATCGGTAGCATTCCCCATGCGTACTTATCAAAAAATGGTCTATCGCCGTACACCGAAAGGTGACTATGTAGCCGACAACCATTTTGATACTGTTTTCAGAATGCAGTCATCACCTCAGAAAACAGGCAATTGGTACGGCCTTGTGGTAAAACTGTACGACAAGAATGGGTCACGTATGGACATCGCATACAAATCTCCCGAACAGCGCAATAACATACAAGTATTCTATCAGGTATCAGATCTAAAGCCCATAGCGCAAACCATTCCTGCCAATGTAGTGACAACCGATACCACCTTTACAGCCAACGACATGGATGTGGATGATAGCGACGAACAAGCAATGAAAGCGCAAATGCTGGCGCAAGGCTTCAATGGAACACTCACTTTGGGCTATCAGCCTGTTGCCCACTGGACTGCCGACAGTGCGGCCAACCGTTCCTGTTATTTCTGGTATTTTGACCGGCCGGAAGACGACACCAAGGAACTTCTCACCACACCGGTAGGCTTCCGCGGTGTGTTGGCCGCCCGGATACCTTTTGTAGCCTACAATCTGGTAATGCGTGTATGTGGCAACAAAGGAGGAGCAACAGTACGCACGTCCGACAATCCATCGGAAGAACAACTGCAGAATGTGCTGTTTAACTTGAAAATTCCCTTCCGAAATGTCTTTGAAACACCCGGATGGGGAAAGCCCACAGGCAACGAAGGCTTATTGAACATCGTGTGGGATAAAGAATACAACTATCTACCCGCAGCGGCAGATCGCGTCATCAACAACCGTTGTATGTTCATTCCCGTACTGCGTGAATATCCTTCTTTCACCGTGGAGCAATTAAGACGATGGTATGAAACCGACAGTGAACTAAGTTTTGAGTCGGCTAATTTCTGGCTATAACCCCACAGGGCAGACCGACACTGCAACACGGTCTGCCCACCACTAATCACAACACAATATGATAAGTTTCATTTATGCTTCGCCGCTAAAGACATTAACGGCGTTAGTACTCATGATGCTGTGGGCACTTCCGGGTCAAGCCGTTCATACAACCATCAAGGTATTAGATGCTCAAGACCACACACCACTTGCCTTTGCACGGATTCGCATCCACGAAACCGGACAAATATATCAATCCAATCCGCAAGGAATCGTTCGATTGTCTGTCGACAAGTGGCCCCAAACTGCAACCATCTCCTATATCGGTTATCATGACTTACACCTCACACTGACAAAAGAACGGACACTGTATGAGGCGGCACTACAACCATTAAGCTATACGCTTGGCTCGGTACAGGTCCTAGGCGACAGGGTGAAAGGCAGCAAAACCGGCAACATCGCACAGGCCGATGCCTTTCGCATTGCGGCCGGGCAGGGACAGACCCTTGCCGGTATGTTGGACGATTTGCCCGGTATGCGTGTACTTTCCACCGGAGCCATGATAGAAAAGCCCATCATTGAAGGGATGAACGGCAGCCGTATCGCCATCATTGACAATAGTGCCAAACTCATGGGACAGCACTGGGGCGACGACCATGCACCCGAAATGTCTATCTCGTCATACGCCAAGGTACACGTGGAAAAAGGTGCGGAGAGCGTGCGCTACGGTGCCAATGCCATCGGAGGAATCATTGTGGTAGATACCAAGGTGGATCCACGGCTTAGCGGCACAAAAGGTTCGGTGAATACAGCCTATACCCAAAACGGACGTATGTTCGGACTTGATGCCTTTGTTGAAAGCACACTGCCCGGCGTAGAACATTTCCGTTATCGGGTGGGAGGAAAGTTTTATAAGAGTGGCGACTACCGTACCGCAGCCTATAACGTGTCCAATACCGGATCAAGACTGCTCGACCTAAAAGCGGCATGGGCATGGCAATGGAACGATAAATGGCAATGGAAACAACATCTGGGTCTTTACGACACGGAGATTGGCGTATTTTCGGGCAGTCATCTCGGTACAACCGAAAATCTGCTGCAACGTTTTAAACAAGGCAGACCATCGCCCGAAGAAATCGGACCGTTCAGCTACGCCATATCCGCACCGCGCCAACGCATCATACACACGATTAGCAACACCCAAGTGGGCTATGATTTTGATGCTGACAACCACTTTGATGTGCGTCTGGTTTACCAGCAAGACTATCGGCGCGAATATGAAATACGCAAAGCCGACTTGTCCAATCTGCCCACATTCGCATTTAAACTCTCTACCCTGAACTTGCATGCAGACTGGCAACACCGTCTCTCGGCCATTCAAAGCATGATGGAAACAGGCGCAGATTTTAATTTTATCCGCAACGTATCTGATGCCGGTACCAAAGCCATTCCCATCATCCCGAATTACGTATCACGCACGACCGCCCTCTATTCACTGCTGCACGGCCGCATCAACAACAAGCTCCGAATGGAAGCCGGAATGCGCACAGATTATCAATACTTATCAGCTGCGGGCTACAACAATCTGGGACAGTTCTACGGAGGCACCCAACATTACTTCTCCATTTCGGGAACATTGGGAGGCGCATACATACTCTCACCCCATTCTACACTACGCACCAACCTCGGACTGGCATGGAGGGCACCCGAAATGAACGAACTCTACAGCAAAGGCGTACACCACGGCGATGCCGTCTACCAAATAGGCGATGCGGACTTGCACACAGAAAAAGCCATTAAGTGGACTGCAGGCTATCACTTAAAAACTCAAACGGTAGATGTTCATGCCAATGCTTTTGTCCACTATATTCACGACTACATTTACGATATTCCGCGCTATACGGTTGATGGAAGCGGACAGCGCATCCCGGAAATATTCGAACTTATTTCGGGAGCCTACCCCATCTATTATTATGTGCAGTCCAACGGTTTGTTTGTCGGCGGCGACCTTGCAGTGGAACTGACTCTGGGTAAACATCTGACCTACGAAGTATCGGGCGAATGGATGCGGGCAAGAAATCTCTCGCTACACACCTATTTCCCGAACATTCCATCCGACCGCTACCGTCAAAAAGTCACTTTTCATACATCTCTCGGTCCATGGCAAATAAAAGCCGATGCCAACCACCAGTATGTTACCAAACAAAACCGTTTCGATCCGGATATCGACCTGCTGCCGGATACACCGCCTGCTTACCATCTTCTTGGAGGCAACCTTTCGGTGACACGCACATGGGGCAACATCACATGGTGTACATACACACAGATTAGCAATGCCCTAAACACCCTCTACAAGGACTACACCAATCGACTAAGATACTATACCCATGACCGCGGACGAAGTATAACGCTTGGTATCCGCATGAGTTTTTAATCAATAAAAATAAGACGAATCGGAAATAAAAGTACATAACGGTCATCTGCAACACATACAAACGGGTAATAATAACAGGGAAACAGCCTTGCAGATGACCCTGTTCGGAAACAAAACGGAGCAACCACAGGACAAACGGCAATGAATCATGGTTCATACGAAAATCCAATGTGCCCAACCGATTGTGTACAAGCAAACGAAAAAACGGTCAAAGTATCGCCTGCATCCAATTGTCAGGAGAACGATACTTTGACCGTTTTTGTTATAGACAAGTTATCACTACTGTCCCGTTAAAGTGGACTAATCGCTCTTTGAATTAATTGAAATACAGTCTATTAGGCGGTATTTTGGAATGAAACGGACTTGATTTCGTAACTTTGCAGTCAAATTCAAATGACTGTTATGTTCCCTTAATTCCGCAACCTTGCAGAAGTCTTGCGAGTTATGCTGCCAATACCTATAATATGGGCGCTTGCTGCGATTCAGGCGACTTGTTGCCATACATTCGCAGATGAACGCGCATAATACCCCCTTACCCCCATAGGAGTTTGCAATTGTTCACCCTCGAAAATATCCGTTTCAGCCTGCCCTTACATTGAATATGGACCAATAATGCAGCCACCTGTCCTTCGTATAGATGTTCAGTACCCATTGCCTGGCAACGCGCACCCATTTCGCCGGCACGGTGATGAACGCGAAGACAAAGCGCTTGAGCCGGCTCTTCATGTCGATGCCGGGGAAGACTCCGCAGACCTTGCCCAGCAAGTACAGGTAGAAGTTCTTCAGCATGGCGGTGAAGAGCAGGAACACCGTGTTGTCCTCCATTGTGGAAAAAGGGAGGTGCGCCCATCCGAAGTCGTTGTTCTGCACGTCGAAGTTCTTCTCCGAGGCGCCTCGCTGGTTGTACTTGTCGATGACCTGTTCCTCCGTGTTGTCGTGGTCGTTGGTCAGTATGGCGCGGTACACGTATTCCATTCCGGGCAAGAGCTGCTCTCCCTGTCCGGTCTCTATTTTGGCGCGCTGCACGACAAGCCTCAGGTGCCAGTCGGAGAGGAAATCGGTGAACGCGAAGGACGCGACGTCCATGTCCTGCCCATTGACCGCCGTATGCCGCCATTCCTCACACTCCTCATACATTTTCCTGCGTTCGGCGCAGCTGGAGGCACGGAGGTAGAAGGTATCGGTACGCAGGAAAAGCTCCTCGACGAGTTCCTTCGTGAACGAGCCGCAATCGGCACGGAACATGCGCACGTGCAGCCCGTGTGCCTCTATGTTGTCGAGCATGTGCGCCAGCTCCTCCACCTGCTCGAACTTAACATTCGAGTTCCCCTGCCTGTTCTCCACGCCTATCACCAACGGGCCGGCGGTCATCACTTCCTTTATTTTCACGCTTTTACAG
>ENA-ORNO01000733-ORNO01000733.1-human-gut-metagenome-genome-assembly--contig:-NODE-733-length-19341-cov-4.060925_pt1 | contig 19341 bp, 22 predicted proteins | sample MGYA00242117_ERZ509026 | MGnify/ENA primary metagenome ERZ509026 (study PRJEB26280, sample SAMEA2338710) | human gut metagenome | biome: human gut; feature: human-associated habitat; material: faeces... | reverse complement strand
GTTGAACCAGCGGCCTCTTGAACCCCATTCAAGCGCGCTACCATCTGCGCTACACCCGGATTTTTAACGCTTGATTATAATAACACATTCGTTCGACAATTGCAAGACTTATTTTCAAAAAAGTTCGCCCTCGTGATATACACGAGGGCGATGCTCATTTTTTTACGGGACACTGCATGCCGGTATTGTCGATGGTGGTATCGCCGGTTAGGAGTATCTCCGACACGGGCACTATAGTATAGCCATCAGCTATGAGCCCTTCGATTATCCCGGGCAGAGCCTCGGGCGTGTGCTTGGCTGCATTGTGGAACAAAACGATGCTGCCGGACTTCACATTTTTAAGTACACGGTCCTTTATCTTATCTGCCGAGAGATCCTTCCAGTCAAGACTGTCAACATCCCACTGGATAGCGTCCATTTTCATGCCGTTGACGGTGGAGATGACGGTATCGTTATACTCACCGTAGGGGCAGCGGAAAAGGGTGGGGCGCACGCCGGTGACTTTTTCTATTTTGTCGTTGGATGCATTGATGTTCGCCGTTATCTGATCGGCGGTGAGCTGCGCAAAATGCGCATGGTCATCCGAGTGACTCATGACCTCGTTGCCTGCATCGTGCAGAGCCTTCACAGACTCGGGGTATTTATCCACCCACTGACCCACGACAAAAAATGTCGCATGAATTTTATACTTATTGAGTATATCAATAAGCTTTTGAGTGTCCTCATTGCCCCACGCCGCATCGAATGACAGTGCGACGGTTTTATCCTCACGCTGAACGCAGTAAATGGGAAGCTGCCTGTCGCTTGCCGAAGCGCCGACGACTGCGGGGCTGTTGACCGCCCAAAACACGATGCCGACGAACAAAACCAGCGACACTGCCGATATCACGGCCTTGCGATTTTTGATTTTATCCAATATATTCTTCAATGTGATCCCTCCCGAAGCAAGTTCTGTACATACTATGTCCGACCTGTCCCGATGATGCAAAAACCGGACTAACTTTGTTAGTCCGGTTAGGAATCACGCAAATGTGAGTGGAAAAAACTTGGCATTTGATTTGCAGTATGGTATGATAGAATTAAAGAGCCGGTCGATTGAAAATTCAAGGGTTAATGGTGATGAAATGAAATTTATCTCCTATGTAATTGAGTACCTTATCATGATCTTTGCCATAGCATTGCTGTTGGCATATGTGGTACCGAAAATCCTGTAAAATCATGCAGATGATAGAAAAGCAGCTGCCTCGGATGAGGCGGCTGCTTTTCTATTTACGGATTATGCAAATGTGAGCTGGTATGTAACGCCGAAGGCTTCACGGATGAAGTAGTTGAGCTTAACGGTGAAATAAGTTGTATGTGCCGGCACGGTATGTATATCCATGTCGAGCGATTTTGCGATGAGTTTTGCCCTGCACAGGTGATATTCGCTTGATACGACGGCAATCGTGGGGTCAGATTTATCGGTCAAGCTGCCAATTATCTCACGGCTGAACTTTAGGTTCTCGTAAGTCGAGACCGCTTTGTCCTCCTTGATTATCCGGTCGGGGACAATGCCGCTTTTGCACAGCCAGTCGTACATTGCCTGAGCCTCGCTCATATTCTCACCGCTGCCTTGACCGCCGCTGACGATGGCAACGGTGTTCGGGTGCGCATCGAGATAATCCTTTGCCGCCCTGAGCCGCTCCACAAGGGAGAGGGAGGGAGTGTCGCCATGCACGGCGGCGCCGAGGACGATGAGGTAATCTGCGTCAAAATCGCCGTCGCCCGAGGCTTCGTCGATGATGGGAATCTCTATAATCGCAAAATACACGACACCCATCGCAAGCAGCAGGGCAATAAGCTGTTTGAGCGTTTTGCCCACAACACCGAATACAACAATGAGTACGCTTACGAGAAACAGACCGTAGGCGATGAAGTCGTGACCCGAGAACCAAAAGCGCAGGAGCAGACCCGCCAAAAATATAATGCCTGCAATTATCAATCGTTTCTTATTCATTTTCACTCGGCCAACACCTCCCACGACTCGTATGCCTCAAGCAGTTTGTCGTTGAGGCTTTCTTTTTCGCTGTCTATCTCCATGAGCTTTTCATAGTCGGTCGAGTAGCTCTCGGCGAGCTTGTCAAGCTCACTGAGCTGCTCCTCAAGCTTTGCTATCTCACGCTCTAACTTGAGCCGCTGTTTTTCGCTGCTGCCGCTTTTCTTTTTCGGCTGAGACTCCTTCTTTTTGACCTCCTGCTTGGCGGTCTGATTAAACACCTGCTGCCGAGCCATATACTCACGGAACTCCGAATACGATCCACGGTAATCGGTTATCTTTCCGTTTTCGAGATACCAGATGCGGGTCGCAAACTTCTCAATAAAATATCTGTCGTGCGAGACGAACAGCAGCGCCTCGGGGTATTGCGAGACGGCATCCTCCATCCATTCACGGCTGGCGATATCGAGATGGTTCGTCGGCTCGTCGAGTATGAGAAAATTGATATCGCTGCCCATGAGCATGCAAAGTCTCAGACGGCTTTTCTCACCGCCGGACAGTGCGCCGACCGGTGTGAACACATCCTCACCACGGAATCCGAAGGCGCCGAGCCTGTCCCGAGCCTCCTGCGGCTGGCAGCGGCAGTCGTAGAGCATCGTGTCGACCAAGCTTCGCTCGGGGTGGTCAAACGAAATTATCTGCGGCAGGTACGCCGGTCGTACCGACGGCCCGAGGTAGAGATACCCACTGTCGGGCAACTCCTTCTGCATGATGAGCTTTACGAGCGTCGATTTACCCGTGCCGTTGTCGCCGATAAGCGAGATGCGCTCACGGCCCGTGACCTTGAGGCTGAGGTTTGAGAACAGCTTCTTTTCACCGAAGCTTTTTGAGACACCCTCGCACACGAGCACCTCGTCGCCGTTGAAGCTCTCAGCAGAGAACTTAGCGGTGAGCTTTTTTGCCTGTGTGGGGCGCTCGGTCTGCTCAAGCTTCGCAATGCGCTTTTCCATTGAAAACGCACGCTTGTGCAGCTTGTCGTTGCCCATGAACGCCCAGAGATGCATCTGCTCGGCAGCTCGTGTGAGCTGCTCTATTTTTGCCTGATCCTTTTCGTATTTGCGCAGCTTTTCCTCAAAGCGCTTTTGCCGCTCAACGGCGTAAAAGCTGTATCCGCCGCTGTAAAACTCGGCCTTGCCGTCGTTAATTTCAATGCAGCGCTGGGCGATACGGTCGAGGAAAAAACGGTCGTGGCTGATGGCAAGCACCGTGCCCTTAAAGTGCAGCAGGTACTCCTCGAGCCACTCCGTTGCACGCAGGTCGAGGTGATTTGTCGGCTCGTCAAGCAGCAGAATGTCGGTGTTCTCAAGGATGAGACGGGCAAGATTCACTCTTGTGCGTTCGCCTCCGGACAGTGAATCGAAAACCTGCTCACGCATGTGCTGCGGAATATCGAGACCGTTTGCGACACGGTTGCGATTGGTCTCCATCTCGTAGCCGCCGAGCCTGCGGTAATCCTCCGATAAACGATCGTATTCACGCAGAACCTGTTCGGACGAGTCTGTCTCCATCGCCTTTGCCAGCTCCTCAAGCCTGTCGGATATCCGATACAGTGCACGGTGAGCGTCCTTGAGCACATCCTCCGTCGTCCAGTCGGGCGGATAGACGGGGATCTGAGAAATTAGCCCGATGCGCTTGCCGTTTGCAACGGATACATTGCCCTCGTCGTAGTCTATCTCGCCGACGAGAATACGAAACAGCGTCGTTTTGCCGCAGCCGTTGTGCCCGAGTATGCCGACACGCTCACCCTCGGTAATGTCGAAGCTGAGCCCGTCGAGTATGTTTTTACCCAATTCAAAGGACTTTACCAGTCCGTTGACGGATATGTCTGTCATAGGTGTTCTCCAAGGTTTATTTTTTTACTGCATAATTTAGCACGGTGTTTGCCACGGCTCCTGCCGCACCGAGACCGCTGCCGCCGTGCTCAACAAGCACGACAAAGGCATAGGGGTGCTCTTCATCGTTTAGAAATCCGACGAACCAGCCGTGGTTTGCCTGACCCTTGCCGACCTCCGCGGTGCCGGTCTTGCCGGAAATGTCGAGGCCGGAGAAGGTGGACTTGCCATATTTATAGGTTACATTATAGTTCATCATCGACGCAATTTTACTCGCTGTTGACGAGCTCAGAAGCGTAGTCTTGTTCTCGGAAGCGCCGAGCATTGAGGGCTCATTGAGCGTGCCGCCGTTTGCAATGGCACTGACCACTCTGAGCATGGAGTAGGGGCAGACAAGGTCATTGTACTGACCGATACCCGACCAAGCAAGCGCTGCGCTGCCGGATTCGTCTTTATCATACTTGCCTGCGGCGGTGGTGATGTTATCAAGCTTGTGCTCGCTCGTGAGACCTAACTTGTCGGCATATTCGCCAAGAGTGTCGGCACCTAACTCCAGTGCCAGCGTGCCGAACACGCAGTTGCAGGAGTTTGCAAGCGCCTGTTCTATAGACTGGCTGCCGTGGTGACCCGTGCAGGTGACGGTAACGCCCTTGACATCGATGCTGCCGTTGCAGGTGAATGTGCGCTGGAACAGATTGTCGATGTTCTCGATCGCCGCCGAAAGCGTGACAAGCTTGAATATCGAGCCCGGAGCGAAGCTTGAGCTTATGCAGCGATTGATATATACGCCGTCGGGCAGGGTAGAGGGCGGCTTAGAAGGATCGATGGACGGAGAGGAAACCATGCAAAGCAGCTCACCGGTTTTATAGTTTACGACCAAAACCGAACCGCTTCTGCCGTTGAGTGCCTCGTAGGCTTTGACATTGAGGTCGGCATCGACGGTGAGCTTGAGGTCGACATCCTCGCCCTCCTCTATGCCGGTAAAGATGTTGTAGCCGGAAAGCTGACGGGAGAAGCATTGCAGTGCACCCGTGCCGACATTGCCGTTAAAGTCGCCGATCAGCTGATAGCAGGCGGTGCGCACCTCGGAGCTGTCGGCATAGGTTCTGCTGCCGCCGCCCATCTTGGCAAGCAGCGTGCCGTCACGGTCACGCAGTGTGTATGTGCATTTCGAGGTCGATTCGTCAAAGTACAGCGCCCATTTTTCGCCGTCCTGTACGAATCTGAAAACATAAATGACAAGACCGACAATGACCAAAAGTGCCATTATAATCGCAAAAGATGCTCTTAGGGAGACTTTTTTCATGCCTTTGCCTCCTTTTGCTTAGCGTCGGGAGCTTTGACAACAAAGCTTGCTCCCTTTCGTGTGTCGCCGGCCTTGATAAATGCAAGCAGCATCCAGCATGACAGTACCGAAGTGCCGCCCCTTGAAACGAAGGGGAAGGTGACGCCGGTAAACGGCAGAATATCAACAGAGCCGAAAACATTCAGCGCAAGCTGGATGAGGAACATACTTGCCGTTGCACAGGCGGCAATGGAGTAGTATGCGCTCCTACCTTGAGCTGCGTTTCTCACGGCGAAGAATGCAAGAGAAACTATGGCCAGAACGGCGCAGATGGCGATGATCAGACCCAGCTCCTCGCACACGAGGCTGAACACCGTGTCCGTGTTTGCGGCAAAGCCGTCCTTGAGCCAGCCGTTGCCGGCACCCTTGCCGAATAGTCCGCCCGATGCACCGGCAGACAGTGCGTGCGTCTGCTGATAGCCCGTGTCGTAAACATCCTCCCACACATGACCCCATGCGGCAAAGCGCCGTGCGACATGCGCCTTCATCCTCAGCATCAAAAAGCCTGCCATGCCGGCACCTGTGACAGCCAGCGCAACGGTTGCAATAGAGCCCGAGCGCATGAACGATATTACGAGGAATGTCACAAAGAATATAAGCGCCGTACCGAAGTCGCTCATGAGCGCAAGCGCCATGACGCAGACTGCGGAAAAGCCTATGAAAACAATAAGGTTCTTGGTGCTGAACAGCCTGTCGAGCGTTGCGGCACCGACATATATATATGCAACCTTTACGAATTCCGACGGCTGAAGTGACATCGAGCCTATGAATATCCAGTTCTTTGCGCCGTACTGCTCACGGCCAAGCACCAAAACTGCGGCAAGCAGCAGCACCGCACCCACGGCGGCGGGCAGACGCATCGTCTTTGTCCTGTCAAGGTCACGCAGCCACGCACCCAAGAGGAAGAATGACACAACGCCAGCAAAAACGATTATCATCTGGCGGAACATCTCCGACGGAACGGAGGTCGCAATGACCGACAGACCGATGGTGGAGAGGAAAAACGCAATAGTCTCGACCTCAAAGCCCGTGCGCCTGATGCTGCGCATGGCAAAGTAGCAAAACCACTCAAGCAAAATGAGAAGCCCAAAGCCGAGTGCGATCTCCGGCAGCGTCTCCTGCGTGGCACTGAAGCAATGCTCCAAAAGCAGAAACACCTGAAAAATCGAAAGATACAGCAGTGTTATTGCCGGATGTACATTTCTCCATGTAACGATCCTGCGAGCCTCGATCTCGCTGCGCTGTCGTTCATTTATTTCACGAAATCTGACGCTGACCTCGGAGAGGTTGATGACATCACCGTCATTGAGCGGATATCCGCTTGCACCGACCGACTGCCCGTTGACACGCACACCGCCCTTTGAGAAAATATCGAATATCCGCCACTGCCCCTTGGCACTGCGGATGAGAACGGCGTGAACTCGGCTGACCTTGGGGTTAGAAAGATGTATATCGGCCGAGCGTGTCCTACCGATGATGTTTTCCCAGTGCGTTATGCGCAGCACCTTGTCATCGGTCTGAATATAGCCCCAGATCTCCGTCTGGGATTTGCCGTTGAACATGGAGCGCACCGTCCTTATCAGCACGATAAACGCAAACAACGGCAGAATGAACGATATGGCTCTTACTATCATGTCGGCCAACCGATTCACCTCTTTTCACAGTTATACATTTTTGTATTATATCATTATTTATGCTCATTGACAAGCAAGGCGCAGTCAATTAAAATATAAGTATGTTTAAGGGTAAGATCAAAAGCTGGATACTGCTTTTCGCCGCTGTGTTCATTATATGCATCGGCGCATTTTTGCTGCTCAGACACGGCAGCATAGGCACGGTAGCTGTCATTCGAGTTGACGGCGAGGTGTATAAAAAAATAGACCTTGACACAGTCACTGTTGCATATGACATAGAAATCAAGACGAAATACGGGTATAATAAGATACATGTAGACAAAGGCAGCATCTGCATATCTAAGTCAGACTGCCGTGACCAGATCTGCGTAAAGCAGGGCAAAATCACCGATGACGGCGTGCCGATCATTTGTATGCCCCACAGAGTGACCGTTGAGATCGAGGGGGACAAGATCGATGCCTAAAACGAGAAAGCTTGCCCTCATGGCGATGCTGACGGCAGCGTCGCTTATAGTCTTCATCATCGAAGCTCAGATACCGCCCTTAGTACCCATCCAAGGCGTGAAGTTGGGTCTTGCAAACATGATAACGCTCGTCGCTATGCTCATCCTCGGCCGCAAGGAGGCCGGAGCCATACTTTTGGTGCGTATTATCATGGGCAGCATGTATGCAGGCGGATTTTCGGGCTTTTTGTTCAGCATAGCAGGCGGTGCTTTGGCGTATGCCGTCATGTGCCTGACTGTGAAGCTCTTTCCCGAAAAGCTTCTGTGGGTCGTGAGCATCCTCGGTGCGATCGCACATAATGTCGGCCAGCTTGCAGTTTCCGTTTTCGTGACCGGTACACCGTCTATCTTGGTGTATGCACCGGTACTCATTGCATCGGGCATCATAACGGGCGCATTCACCGGTCTCGGCGCAATGTATCTAAACCGTGCGCTTAAGCGTAAGGGGAGTAACCAAAACCGTTTTTAAGCGGATTTGAGCGCCGCAAGCTTCGTTTTGCTCAATCACAAGGCTTTCATATTTCAAGGACGATAACGCAGAGAAAGAGTAAAGAGACATGGCAGAGGCGGATTCGGATACCCCCATTATGCTTCTGAAGCTGGACAAAAAGTTAGCAAAGTATTATAATGTTATAAAAATATTTTTTGAGGAGATATAACCAATGAGTGAGTGTACACATGATTGCTCTAACTGCGGCGAAAGCTGCGCCGAAAGGGAGCAGCAGGATCTGACCGCAAAGCTGAATCCTGCGGCAAGCGTAAAAAAGGTCATTGCAGTTGTCAGCGGCAAGGGCGGCGTCGGCAAATCCCTCGTCACCAGCATGATGGCGACCGAGATGCAGCGCCGTGGCCATCAGGCCGCCGTGCTGGACGCTGATGTAACGGGTCCGTCTATCCCCAAGGCCTTCGGCATCCATGAGCACGCAAGAGGCACCGAGGAGATGCTCATACCCTGCTACTCAAACAAGGGCACGCAGATAATGTCCATCAACCTCATCCTCGATAACGAGACCGACCCTGTTGTGTGGCGAGGCCCCGTAATCGCCGGCGTCGTTACCCAGTTCTGGAGCGATGTTCTGTGGGATAATGTCGACTATATGTTTGTCGATATGCCTCCCGGAACGGGCGATGTGCCTCTTACTGTGTTCCAGTCCCTGCCCGTTGACGGTATAATCATCGTCACCTCACCGCAGGAGCTCGTCTCGATGATAGTCGCCAAGGCTGTTAACATGGCAAAGATGATGAACATTCCCGTCCTCGGCATCGTCGAGAACATGTCTTATTACAAGTGCCCCGACTGCGGCAAGGAGCACGAGATCTTCGGTGCGAGCAAGGTCGCAAAGGTCGCCGAGGAGTTTGGCATAGCCCACTATGCCCGCATGCCCATCGATCCGGCTATCGCTACGATGGTCGATGCAGGCGAGATAGAAAGCGTTGACACTGCAGCATTAACAGAGCTTGCGGACTTCATAGAAAAAGGAGAATAAACCATGATCATAGCAGTATCCTATAAAGACGGCGAGATATACGAGCATTTCGGCCACGCCGAGTACTTTGCAATCTACACCACCAACAACGACCAGACCGAGATCACCGGCAAAAAGGTCATTGAGGTCAAGGAGACCGGCCACCAGGCAGTTGCAGACCTCATGGACGAAAACGGTGTCGAGGTCGTCATCGTCGGAAACATCGGCTCCGGCGCAAGACAGGCTCTTGCCGATTACGGTATCGTTGCATTCGCAGGCTTCTGCGGCAATGCAGACGACGCAGCAGAGCTTATGATGCACGGTCAGCTCCCCTTCATCTCCGATGAGGGCGGCTGCGGCGGCGGCTGCAGCGGCTGTCACGGTCATGATGACGGTGCATGCGGCTGCGGCGGCGGTGCCGACGACGGCGGCTGTGGCTGCGGTTGCCACTGATACTTAAAGAAAAAATCTCCTGTGCCTCGGCACAGGAGATTTTTATATATTATGCATATTTAAGTGTTACATTGAGCTTGACGGGGTTATGGTCGGAGTAGGTAAAGCCCTCATCAAGGGTCTTGACAGTGTTAAGCTGCACATTCGGTGAAAGGATAAAGCCGTCAATGACATAATACTGTGTGCTTGCCGTGTCGTCCGGGTCATATGCCTGATTGAGCAGACGGCAGGTCGGGGTCTCGGTATCGTATGCAAGCGTCCAGCCCTCGGGAACGATATCGTCGGGGATGATGCCCGGCTCCCAGAGGTCGGCATGCTCGTTGGGGTATTTGTCAAGTCCGCCGGGGAATATCTGATTAAAGTCGCCGCCGGCAATGACATAGTTGCCCTTTTCGTATTCCGACTGGATAAATTCACGAAGCTGTTTTGTCTGCGCTATCTTGCCCTCACCGTCGTCATATGCCTCAAGGTGGAGATTAACGATGACGAGATGCTTTTCCGAATCCTCAATGGGCATGTAGCTTACAAGCAGGCAGCGTTTGAGGTTTGCGGCGCTGACCGGCCAGCTGAACGGGCAGGGCAGCGAAATTCGGTCGGCGTGGTCGATATCAAAAAGCGAGGTCGTGAGCAGACCGCTGTTTACTTTGCCGATGGGCGGCAGTGGGAAGGGAACATAGGGGCATGAATAGTTCATCGCATACGCCGAGTTGTATATCCCGAGATACTGCCTTTCGCAGATGCCGTATGTACGGGCCGAGTCGTTATCGACCTCCTGCAGCATGAAGATAGACGGAGCGTCATCATCATCGTACAGGGTCTTGTATATACCGACAAGGTTAGCAGTAACGCCGTCATGGTCATAGGTCACGACATCCTCGCCGCCGTCCATAAAGAAGTCGGCATTTTTGCCGAGACCGCCGTAGCCGATGTTCCAGCTGATGAGCGATATCTCCTGACCCTCGTAGGGCGACAACTCGCCGATCCTCGAGTTTGCTTCGATATCAACATCGGAAACAGGCTCGGGATTAAACTCGTTGATGCTCAGCCAAAGCACAAACCCGGCGACAAGCAGAACGATAACACCGATAATAATGAGCAAAATCTTAGACACTTTTTTTATCACTTGCCTCACCTCACTTTAAGATGTTATCACAGCTTAAAGAGTCATTCAAGATTTATTAAACGAAAAAAGACGAAAAGCGGCTAAATTCGCTTGATATGGGACAATATTTAGCGTATAATCAACGAGAAATACCACATATGGAGGTGCACCATGAGTTACGAATTTATAAGAGATTACGATACAGAGCTTTATGATGCAATGGAAAACGAGCTTCAGCGTCAGCGTGACCATATCGAGCTTATCGCATCGGAAAACTTCACAAGCCGTGCCGTTATGCAGGCGATGGGCAGCCATCTGACCAACAAATACGCCGAGGGTTACCCCGGTGCGAGATATTACGGCGGCTGCGAATATGTCGATGTCGTTGAGCAGCTTGCCATCGACAGAGCAAAGGCGCTTTTCGGCGCAGAGCACGCCAATGTCCAGCCGCACTCCGGTTCGCAGGCAAATGTGGCGGTATACCTTGCGCTTTTAAAGCCCGGCGACACCATCCTCGGCATGGATCTCAGTCACGGCGGTCACCTGACCCACGGCTCGAAAGCCTCCATTTCCGGCAAATACTTTGACGCTCATTTTTACGGCGTTGACCCCGAGACCGAGCGCATCGACTATGAAAAGGCGATGCAGATAGCCGGCGAGTGTAAGCCCAAGCTCATAATTGCAGGTGCAAGCGCATATTCCCGCTTCATTGACTTTGCCAAGATGCGTGAGATAGCCGATGAGGTCGGCGCATACCTCATGGTCGACATGGCGCACATCGGCGGCCTTGTCGCAGCGGGCGTGCACCCGAGCCCCGTGCCGTATGCCGATGTCGTCACCAGCACCACCCATAAGACCCTCAGAGGTCCGAGAGGCGCCATAATCCTCTGCAAGGACGAGCTTAAAAAGAAGATAAACAGCGCCGTTTTCCCGGGAACGCAGGGCGGCCCGCTCATGCATATCATTGCCGGTAAGGCAGTCTGCTTCAAGGAAGCCATGAGTGATGAGTTCAAGGCATATCAGACGCAGGTCGTTAAAAACGCAGCCGTTTTGGCGGACACCCTCTCCAAGGGCGGCATCCGTCTCGTCTCCGGAGGTACGGATAATCACCTCATCCTTGCGGACACCATGAGCCTCGGCAGAACCGGCATGGAGGTGCAGGAGTTACTCGACGCTGCGCACATCACCGCAAACAAAAACTCCATCCCCTTTGACACCCAGTCCGTTAAGCTCACCAGCGGCATGCGCTTTGGTACTCCTGCAGTTACCACCAGAGGCATGGGCGAAAATGAGATGGTTGAGATAGGCAACATGATAGTCAAGCTCATAAACGAGGGTGACACAGCGGTTGAGGATGTAAAGGCTCGTGTCATCGAGCTTTGCGACAGGTTCCCGCTTTACCCCGGACTGTAATGAATAAATCAAGCTTGATCGTTCACGAAAACGCACACCACGAACTTTGCCTTCGTCTGTGCGGCAGTCATCCTGTTCGTGTTCGACAGCCTCAGAAAATACAAGATACACGCAAAATAAAAAATACAGGCAATGCGTTCTGAACTGCACCCCATTTGTTAGACAAGTATGGTATAATACTTGGAATAAGAAATGGGGTGTTTTTCTATGTTGACGAAATCGGGGAATAATGGTAGGATGAAAATATAATTTAATCACTTCCTGTGGCTGGACTATGGGCTGGGAAGGTCGCCAACTCAAGAGTGCAGGGAAGAACAGAACAAATCTGAGCTTCACCTACGACTCTGAAGGCATCCGCACAAGTAAAACCGTGGGCTCGACCACGACCAAGTACCTGCTCAACGGTACGCAGATTCTCGCCCAGACGACCAACGGCACGACACTGTGCTTCTTCTACGACCAGCAGGTAACTCATCGCATGTTTGTAAAGGGAGTACAAATTAATGGAATTCCAATTATGCCATGAATAGATTATACTTGATTAAAAAAATAGGATTTAAAGTTACATGGAAGCTTATTTCTGTTGGGCTATATGGTAACCGAGAGACTCCAGTGCTTATTTCACGCAAAGATATTACCCTTTTCCTGGACGAATTGTTAATGAACAATAATGCATGTGCAGACGACATTATAGCCTTGCTGTGTGAAGAGAATTACCCAACTGATTTTGATGTGCTATTGCACAAATATGCAAGTATTGATAAATCGGAATTGCCTATCCAAAACCGAAAATGGAAAGCGTGTTTGCTGATGGAAGTGTTAGATGCCATTAGTGAAGACCACCTGCAGGGAATACTCGAACTGATAGAATTTTGGGTGTCAATGAATGTGCCAAATGATTGCCCTCAAAAATTCCCAATTCCAAATAACAAAGAATCAATAAATGAGTATTTTTCACAAGAATCGTTTCAAAAGCTCGTAGATGAAAATCGAATATGGCTTGAAAAGGAGATTGCAGATATTATTAGTATAGAGAATAATACTGAAAGTAAATTAGTGGGGTTGATATAGCGATAATCTCCGTTCTCGGAGCAGATAGGCATTTGCCTGTCTGCTCTTTTTAAATGTTGACGAAATCGGGGGATAATGGTAGGATGAAAATATAATTTAATCACTTCCTGTGATGAGTTCCGTAAAGAGCAGAGCATATGTCAAACGCAAGCTGCCCACCCGAGCAGGCGAGGGCATATATGTCGGCAATGCTGCCGCAACCTAAATATTGGAACAAAAAATGAGACGCAACAATAATTGCATCTCATTTTTTGCTTCCGATGTGATTTTTTATAGCTTGGAACGATTTGTCGCTTATCACATGCTCCATGCGGCAGGCATCGGCAGCGGCGGTTTCTTCATCGACACCAAGGCCGACAAGCATTGCCGTCAAAACCGTGTGCCGCTCATATATGGTCGTTGCACGCTCAAGACCTGTCTCGGTCAGTGTGATAAACCCGTCCTTGTCAACGGTGATATAGCCACCGCTTTTGAGAATACCGACGGCACGGCTGACACTGGGCTTGGAATAGCCCATGTATTCGCCGACATCTATCGCACGGACGAAGCGGCTTTTCTGGGACAAAACATATATCGTTTCAAGATACATTTCCCCGGATTCCTGTATTGCCATTCAAACACCTTCTTTATTGATATAGCATAACACAAATCCGCAGATTTTACAAGGCAAAGCTCAGCGGATATCCGTGACAGAGTAGCCTAATTTTTCAACGGTCTGCTTAAGGAGCGAATCCTCGATAGGCTGGCTGAACGAAACAGTCGCCGTCTTTTTCTTAAGATCGACCTTGCAGACAACGCCGTTATAGTGGTTTATCGCATTCTCGACCCTCGCCCGGCAATTTTCGCAGGTCATGCCATCGACGGTCAATACCTTTGTGCCGATTACGGGCTCGGTAAGCTTTTTGTGCGTGCGGATTGTCTTGCTTCCGGTCTCGCAGCAGCCGCCGCCCGAGAAGTGCTTTTTGGCACGCAGAAGGCCAAGCACGACGATGATCAATATAACAGCAATAATTATAGCATTTTCAATACCGTTTCCCATAACAAACCCCTTTCATTCATCATAAAGAGAAACTGCGGTCGGAAGCGCTCGAAAATTCTATGTTACCTCCGGCTAACGAAAATGATAATACATTTGATTTTACTTTGTCAAGCCTATTATTAGGCGTTATAGAAATTCAAAATAATCTGCAAAAAATGCTTGACAAATAAAGATAGTGCTGTTACTATAAGACATGGTTAGCGAAGGCTAATTGATTTTTTGCTTTTGAGTTAGCCCTACGCAACCAAATGAGAATCTGAATCAGGTGATATCTTATGAATTTGACGAAAGCAGAAGAAGGTAAGGAGTACATCATCCGGCGTATCGACACTGATGATGAGGAGCTGGACGCTTTCCTGTTCTCGCTCGGCTGTTACAGCGGAGAGCCGATAACCGTCGTTTCCCGCAGAAGGGGAAGCTGTACAGTATCGGTAAAAGACGGAAGATACAGCATCGACGACCAGCTGGCCGAGGCTATTGTCATTTGATGATGCAATAGTCAGGACCAAATGGTCCGTCTTTTTGCCCTGCGGTTAGCACAAGCTAACGAATGAGTACATACCATAAGGTGACTTGACAGAATAGTAAAGGGAATAGGAGGAAACCTAAATGAGAATTGCTTTTGCAGGCAATCCTAACAGTGGTAAGACTACTATGTACAATGCCTTGACCGGCCGCAACGAAAAGGTCGGCAACTGGGCAGGCGTTACCATTGACAAGAAAGAAGCACTCATCAAGAAGAATTTTGCCGGTGACGCTGAGCTGATCGCTGTCGATCTGCCCGGCGCATACTCCATGTCACCGTTTACCTCGGAGGAGAGCATTACAAGTTCTTATGTAAGAAATGAGAACCCCGATGCGATCATCAACATCGTCGATGCTACCAATCTGAGCCGTTCACTGTTCTTCACCACCCAGCTGCTCGAGCTCGGTGTTCCCGTTGTCGTTGCACTGAACAAGCACGATGTCAACGAGAAAAAGGGCACCAAGATCGATGTCAAGAAGCTGTCCGAGAAGCTCGGCTGCCCCGTATTTGACACCACTTCCACCACCGGCGACGGTCTTAAGGCTGTTGTCGCAGCAGCTGCCGCTCTTAACGGAAAGGAGCAGAAAGCTCCCTATCATCAGGGTGATATCGACCTGACCGATAAAAATGTCGTTGAGGAAGCGGACAGAAAGCGTTTCGCTTTTGTTGACACGATCGTTGCCGCAGTCGAGACCCGTAAGGTCCGGACTAAGGACAAGAACGCACAGGATAAGATCGATGCGGTTCTTACTCACCCCATTGCAGGTCTTATCATTTTCGCAGGCGTAATGTTCCTTGTGTTCCAGATCTCCCAGGGTTGGGTAGGCCCTTGGATCGCAGATTACCTCACCGGCTGGCTTGAAAGCTTCCAGAAATGGGTCGCCGGCCTCATTGAAAATTCCGCACCTATCCTTCAGGCTCTGCTTGTTGACGGTATCATCGGCGGTGTAAGCGCAGTTGTCGGCTTCCTACCGCTCGTCATGGTCATGTACTTCCTCATCTCTCTGCTTGAGGATTGCGGCTACATGGCTCGTGCAACTGTCGTTCTCGACCCCATCTTCAAGAAGGTCGGCCTGTCCGGCAAGTCCGTCATCCCCTTCGTCATCGGCACCGGCTGCGGCATCCCGGGCATCATGGCCTGCCGTACCATCCGTAATGAGCGTGAGCGTCGTGCAACCGCAATGCTGACCACTTTCATGCCCTGCGGTGCAAAGCTCCCCGTTATCTCCCTGTTCGCAGGTGCATTCTTCGCCGATGCATCTTGGGTCGGTACTCTCATGTACTTTGTCGGTATCGCACTCATCCTCCTCGGCGCTCTTCTCGTAAACAAGATCGTCGGTTACAAGCACCGCAAGTCCTTCTTCATCATTGAGCTGCCTGAGTACAAGGTGCCCTCGCTCAAGCGTGCGTGCATGGATATGCTCAACCGTGGCTGGGCCTTCATCGTAAAGGCATTCACCATCATCCTCGTTTGCAACACCGTTGTTCAGGTCATGCAGACATTCACATGGAGCTTTGAAGTCGCAGATGTCGCAAGCGACTCAATTCTCGCATCTGTTGCGGGACCGTTTGCTTACCTGCTCGTTCCCATCGTGGGCGTTGTTTCATGGCAGCTCGCAGCCGCAGCTGTTACCGGCTTCATCGCAAAGGAAAATGTCGTCGGTACTCTGGCTGTCTGCTTTGTCGGCCTTGAGAACCTCATCGACACCGACTCCCTTGAGCTCATGCAGGGCGCAGGCGCAGAGGTCGCAGGCGTGTTTGCAATCACCAAGGTCGCAGCTCTTGCTTACCTGATGTTCAACCTCTACACTCCTCCTTGCTTCGCAGCTCTCGGTGCAATGCACTCCGAGATCAACGACCGCAAGTGGTTCTGGGGCGGCGTCGGACTTCAGTTCGCAACCGGCTTCACCGTTGCGTTCCTCGTATATCAGATCGGTACGCTCATCACTACCGGCTCTGTCGGTGCAGGCTTCTTCCCCGGCCTCATCGCAGTTCTCGTGTTCGTATTCATCATCGCCATGATGATCAGAAAGACCAACAAGAGCTTCGCTGCCGAGTACGCACTGAGCAAGTAAATTAATTTAATCAGGAGCAGTTGCTATGGATAACATTCTTGTAATTTTAGTTGTTGCTTTGATCGTTGGCTTGGCTGTGCTATATATCCACAAGCAAAAGAAACACGGAGTCAAGTGCATCGGCTGCCCTAACGGCTGCTCTTGCCAAAAAAACTGCGGAGACTTTAAATCGGATGCATCAAGCACCAGACCATTGACCGATGTATCAAGTTTGAAGCATCAATCGTGATATGTAAAAAGTATGAGTGGCTCTCTTGACAGCGGGTCACTCATATGAACCAATACGATATTCTATTTATGTCAAAATCTTTATAAAAAAGGAGAAAGACCATGAAAATTGATTGGGAAGAAGTAGGTTTGTTTGCAGGCGGCGTACTTTTCGGTACAGCCGGTATCAAGATCCTCACAAGTCGTGACGCAAAAACTCTCTATACTCATGTAACGGCAGCTGCTCTCCGGATGAAGGATAGCGTAATGCAGACTGCTACCAATTTTCAGGATGATTGCAGTGATATCCTTGCCGGTGCCAAAAGCATCAACGAGGCTCGTGCAGAAGAAGAACGCTGCGCCGAAATGAGCGACACAGCAGAATGAGTTTCGTCAGCTTAGGCCGTCCGTCAGGGCGGCTTATGTTTTTAGGAGATTAGCGATGAAATTTAGAATTATCCACGAGACCGAGGGCAGACTCCGTCTGCAAGCACCTCAGTGCAGCATGACGCTTGAGGAGGCAGACCAGCTTGAAGCGTATATCGCAAGGCTGCCCGGGGTAAGGCAGGCAACCGTTCACGAGCGCACCTGCAATATGATAGTTTATTATACCGGCGACAGGCTCGCTGTCATTGACGGTATCCGTGCGTTTAAGTACGACTACTCGACGATGGAGAAGTCCACGCTCGAGAATAGCAGCCGTTCGCTCAACCGCTATTATCAGGACAAGCTCGCAAGCTTAGTCCTCGGCCGCATAGCCCGCAAACTTCTGCTGCCCATGCCGCTGCGAAATATCCGCACGACCGTTTGTTCGGTGCGCTACATTTGGCATGGCCTAAGGTGTATATTCAACAGGAAGCTCGAGGTTGAGGTGCTCGACGCACTGTCGATCGGCGTTTCGATACTCCGCAGTGACTTCGGCACGGCAAGCTCCGTCATGTTCCTTCTCAAGCTCGGCGAGCTGTTGGAGGAGTGGACGCGCAAGAAGTCGCTCAGTGACCTTGCACGATGCATGTCGCTGAATGTCGACAGAGTTTGGCTCAAGACCGGCGACACCGAGGTTTTGGTGCCGATAAGCGATATAAAGACCGGCGACCTTATCTGCGTGCACACCGGCAATGTCATCCCGCTTGACGGCAGAATAACCGAGGGCGTGGCGAGCGTCAATCAGGCATCCCTCACCGGCGAGTCTATCGCCGTTGCCAAGAGCGAGGGCTCGGTCGTCTATGCCGGTACGGTCGTAGAGGAGGGCGAGTGCGTCATTGCCGTTGAGCAGATGCAGGGCTCGAGCCGCTATGACCAGATAGTAGGCATGATAGAAAGCTCGGAAAAGCTCAAATCCACGACCGAAAACCGTGCTCTGGCGCTCGCTGACAAGCTCGTGCCGTATAGCCTTGCCGGTACAATCATTACATACCTGCTCACGAGAAATGTAACCCGTGCGGTGTCCATCCTTATGGTCGATTTTTCTTGTGCACTAAAGCTATCCATGCCGCTTGCGGTGCTCTCGGCTATGCGTGAATGCGGCGGATACCACATCACCGTCAAGGGCGGCAAGTACCTTGAAGCTGTCGCAAAAGCCGACACCATCGTCTTTGACAAGACCGGCACGCTTACCCACGCCGTGCCGACGGTCGCAGAGGTCGTGCCCTTCGGCGGCAGAGATGCCGAGAGTGTCCTGCGCATCGCCGCATGCCTTGAGGAGCACTATCCTCATTCAATGGCAAACGCTGTCGTCAAGGAGGCTGTGCAGCAGGGCATCGCCCATGACGAGATGCACTCCGAGGTCGAGTATGTCGTGGCGCACGGTATCGCCAGCCGCATAAACGGCAAAAAGGTCGTTATCGGCAGCCACCATTTTGTGTTTGAGGACGAGGGCTGCACCATTCCGGCCGACGAACAAGAGAAGTTCGACACTCTGCCCGAGCGGTACTCGCATCTGTATCTTGCAATCGGCGGGGAGCTGTCGGGCGTTATCTGCATTGCCGATCCTCTGCGTGAGGAAGCGGCCGAGGTGCTTAACGGCCTGCGCAAGCTCGGCATAAAAAAGGCCGTCATGATGACGGGCGATAACGAGCGCACCGCCGCCGCTATTGCACGGCAGGTCGGTGTTGACGAGTTCTATGCCGAGGTGCTGCCGGAAGACAAGGCTCACTTTGTTGAGCAGGAGAAGGCGGCAGGCAGGAAGGTCATCATGATAGGTGACGGCATAAACGACTCTCCGGCGTTGTCGGCTGCCGATGTCGGCATAGCCATAAGCGACGGCGCGGCAATTGCACGAGAGATTGCGGATATCACTATTGCCGCCGACGATCTGTTCGAGCTTGCGACGCTAAAGCGGATATCCAATGCGCTGCTTAGCAGGATAAACGGCAATTACCGTTTTGTCCTCGGCTTTAACGGCACATTGATAGCACTTGGTGCATTTGGCATTCTCCCGCCAGCGACCTCTGCGCTGCTGCATAACATCTCAACGCTCGGCATCAGCGTCCGCAGCATGACAAATCTGCTTAAATAACGAAAAAGGGTACGGTTCAAAACCGTACCCTTTTCAGCGTGTCAAAAAAGTCTTGTGACTTTTTTGCACGCTTCAAAACACGCCACATTTTTTGTGAAGCTTTGCTTCACGAAAAATCTCGC
>ENA-ORNO01000724-ORNO01000724.1-human-gut-metagenome-genome-assembly--contig:-NODE-724-length-19540-cov-2.414267_pt1 | contig 19540 bp, 19 predicted proteins | sample MGYA00242117_ERZ509026 | MGnify/ENA primary metagenome ERZ509026 (study PRJEB26280, sample SAMEA2338710) | human gut metagenome | biome: human gut; feature: human-associated habitat; material: faeces... | reverse complement strand
ATGGGCCATGGTATCCGTGTCCAGCGTGCGGATGTCGTACCAAAGAAGTTCCATGTTTCCCTCTCCTCCCGATCATTCATTTTTGAGTTGAGTATAACACAACACCGCAGAAGATACCAGTATTTTATGCGCTTGCTTTTACGGAAAGAAAGAGGTACACTGTCACTGTATGGAATTACGGTGTGGATACACATATATCATATGGATATAATACGCTTGCTCAGGAGGAGCAGTTATGGTTTCTATTGTAGAAGTGACCACGAAGGCGCAGCTGCGCCGGTTCGTGGATTATCCCAATCAGCTGTACCGCGGCGTGCCGCAGTTCGTGCCCGCCACGTATGGCGATGACCTGTCCGACTGGGACCGTCAGAAAAATCCGGCGTTCTCCTACTGCGACGCGCGGTGCTGGCTGGCGGAACGGGACGGGGAGATCGTGGGGCGCATCGGCGCCATCCGCAGCCGCAAGGCCAATGAAAAGTGGGGCACCAACCGGATGCGGTTCACCCAGGTGGACTTTATCGACGATCCTGAGGTATCCGCTGCGCTGTTCGCCGCCGTGGAGGACTGGGCACGGGAGCTGGGCTGCACCGCGGTGCATGGGCCGCTGGGCTTCACCGACATGGACCGTGAGGGCATGCTGGTGGAGGGCTTCGACCGCCGCAGCTGCTTCTTTACATACTATAATCACCCCTACTACATCGACCACATGGCGGCGCTGGGCTACGTGAAGGACGTGGACTGGATCGAGGAGCTCATCACCGTGCCCACCGACGAGAAAACCATCCGGCGGTGGGAGAAGCTGTCGGACTTCGTGCTCAAGCGCAACCATCTGCACATCGTGGAGCCCAAGAGCCGGCTGGCGTATCTGCCGCTGCTGAAGCCGTTTTTCGACCTGGTGAACGTGGCCTACGCCCCGCTGTACGGCACGGTGGATCTGACGGATGAACAGATCAAAAAGTATGCTTCCAAATTCGCGCCGCTGATCAATCCCCACACCACCTGTTTCGTCATGGATAAGAACGATCAGATGGTCGCCTTCGGCGTAGGCGCACCCAGTCTGGCCACCGCCATGCAGAAGCACAGGGGACGGCTGTTCCCCACCGGCTGGGTGGACGTGCTGAAATCCTTCCGGAAGAACGATACCATAGACCTGCTGCTCATCGCCGTGCATCCGGACTACCAGTCCCGTGGCGTCAACGCTATCATCCTCAGCAAGACCATGAAGGGCTGCCTGAAGATGGGCATCAAGCAGGCGGAGACCGGCCCCATGCTGGAGATGAACGGCAAGGTGCAGTCCCAGTGGAAGGACTTCCAAACGGAGCAGCACAAGCGCCGCCGGTGCTTCATCAAGGAGCTGATCCCTGCCGCCGCAGAGGCGGAGACGGAGAATGCCCCCGCCGGAGCCGCCGTATAAAGGACAAAAGGGAACGCGCACGATGTGCGCGTTCCCTTTTGTCTTATGACAGGCCGTAGACCTCGGTGAACTTCTTCTCCAGATAGGCCACGTAGCAGGCGGGGTCGAACTTGCCGCAGACCGATTCGAACAGGGCCACGGGGTCCTTCATGCAGCCATGCTTCCAGATCCTGTCCTCCAGCCAGTTGTTGATGGGGGTCAGGTCGCCGGAGCGCACCACGGCGTCCACGTCCAGATCCTTGGACATCTCCTGGAGATACTGGGCGCCGTAGGCCGAGCCGATGGCGTAGGAGGGGAAGTAGCCGATGTTGCCGTTGGCCCAGTGGGAGTCCTGCAGCACGCCCTGCCGGTCGTCGGGCACATCAATGCCCAGATATTCCTTATAGAGGCGGTTCCATTCGGCGGGCAGATCGTGGGCGGTGAGGGAGCCGTCGAACATGCGCTTTTCCAGCTCGTAACGCACCATGATGTGCAGGCAGTAGGTCAGCTCGTCGGCCTCGGTGCGGATGAGGGAGGGCTCGGACTTGTTGATCATGCGGTAGAAGTCGTCCTCCGTCACATGGTCCAGACGTGGGGCGAAGTGCTCCTTCAGCCACGGATAGATGATGGAGCAGAAGGCGCGGCTTCGGCCGATGATGTTCTCGTAGAAGCGGGACTGGCTCTCGTGGATACCCATGGAGACGCCGGTGCCCAGATTGCTGCGGGCCAGCTCCCTGCCGGTGTGCAGCTCGTACAGGGCGTGGCCGCCCTCGTGGATCACGGAGAACAGGGAGGAGGCCACCATGTCGGCGTGGTAGTGGGTGGTGATGCGCACGTCGTCCCGGGAGAAGTTGATGGTGAAGGGGTGCTCCGTCTCGCCGATGGTGCAGTGGTTTCTGTCGATGCCCATGACATCCATGACGAAGTCGGAGAACTCCCGCTGGATGGGGATGGGGAAATCGGCGTGGAGCGGTGCATCGTCCACCCGGTCGGCGTGGGCGGTGACGCGCTGGATCAGGGGCACCAGCTTTTGCCGCAGGGCAGCGAAAAATTCGTCGCAGGCGGCAATGGTCAGGCCCCGCTCATAGTTGTCCAGCATCGTCTCGTAGGGAGCCTTGTCCGGCTCCCAGTACCGGGCGAAGCGCTTCAGGGTGTCGAACATCTCCTGCAGATACGGCTCGAACAGGGCGAAATCATTGGTCTCTTTGGCGGTCTGCCACACATCGTCAGCCTTGATCGACAGACGCTGATAGGCCACGAACTCCTCCTCCGGGATGCGGCGGGTACGGTCGTAGCTGCGCCAGTACTCCTCCACCTTGCGGCGGGTGACGGCGTCCAGCTCCTCCCGCGCAGCCATCAGGGTCTCCAGCATCTCCACCGTCTCCGGTGCAGTGGTGAGCTGATAGTCGATACGGCTCAGCTCCGCCGATGTGTCGCCCCGGACGGCGGCAGCGCCCTTGGGCGCCACGGTGACGCCATCGTAGTACAAAAGGCCCATGGCGTGGCCCAGTGCAAAGCTGGTCTGTTCATAGGTTTTCAGCTTTTCCAATGCTTCGGTAACAGTCATGCGCATACCTCCTTTTGTCATTTTTCTGATTATACCATCCGCGGCGGAAAGACACAAGCAGGGAAAAAGTATACAGAATCTTAATAGACTGCCGGCGGCAAACATGGTAGAATAGAGAAAATACAGCCAGAAAGGGCGGAGTACACTTGGAACTCAACAAAAAAACCATGCAGCGCATCATGCTGCTCATCGCCTTTGCGGTGCTGCTGTTCTGGGGACTTTACAACATCTCGGCAGTAACAAAGGTGCTGGGAAAGCTGCTGGATCTGCTGTCGCCGCTGCTGCTGGGCATCAGCATCGCCTTTGTGCTGAACCTGATGATGGCGGCGCTGGAGCGGCTATGGGACCGTGCGCTGGCCAAATGGGACAGCCGGTGGAGCCGGAAGCTGAAGCGGCCCGTCTGCCTGACGCTGACCATAGTGCTGTTCATCGGCATCATCTTCGCCATCTTCTTCATCCTTATTCCCCGGCTGGAGGAGGCGGGCTCCACACTGGTGGCCAACATCCCCACCTACGTGACCCAGATCCAGACATGGTGGGAGAACCTCAGCGCCTTCGGAGCGGAGCACGGCGTGACCCTGCCGGAGCTGTCGCTGGACGCGGACAGCGTGAAGAATACCATCACCGGCTTTTTGCAGGAGAAGGGCGACAGCGTGGTGAACACCACGGTGAACATCACCGCCTCCATCGTGGGGGCGCTGGTGAACTTCCTGCTGGCGCTGGTGTTCTCCCTGTACCTGCTGGCCCAGAAGGAGACGCTCCTCGCCCAGTCCAGGCGGCTGCTGCGGCGCAGTCTGCCTCAGAAGGCGGCGGACCGGCTGCTGCGGCTGCTGAGCCTGAGCAACAACGCCTTTTCCAGCTTTGTCACCGGTCAGGTGACGGAGGCATTCATTCTGGGCACTCTATGCTGCCTGGGCATGCTGATCCTGCGGCTGCCCTACGCCCTGCCGGTGTCGGTCATCATCGCGACACTGTCGCTGATCCCCATCTTCGGCGCGTGGATCGGCGCGGCCACCGGCGCGTTCCTCATCGTGTTCCAGAGCCCCATCAAGGCCCTGACGTTCCTGATCTTCCTGCTGATCTTGCAGCAGGTGGAAGGCAACCTCATCTATCCCAAGGTGGTGGGCAAGTCCGTGGGACTGCCCGGACTGTGGGTACTGGCCGCCGTCACCTTGGGCGGCGGGGCCTTCGGTGTGCTGGGCATGCTGCTGGGCGTGCCGGTGTGCTCCATCGTATACTCGCTGGTGCAGGAGTTCATCCGCGGCAAGCCGGCGGAGGAGTCCGCAAAATAAACCGTGCAATCAGAAGCGCTCCGCCTTCCGGCGGGGCGCTTTTTCCCGCGCCGTGTTTACAAATAATTAAAATAGCCCCTATTGACATTATCTGGGGAGGGTGGTAAACTGCGTTTAGCACTCGAAAAGCAGGAGTGCTAAACGGAGAAAGCTATGGAATTGACAGACCGCAAAAAGCAAATATTGAAGATCGTGGTGGAAAGCTACATCAACACCGCCGAGCCGGTGGGCTCCAAGGCCATCGTGGAACAGATGCCCGGCAAGATCAGCTCCGCCACCATCCGCAACGAGCTGGCGGATCTGGTGGAGATGGGCTATCTGGAGCAGCCCCACACCTCTGCGGGACGTGTGCCGTCGGCCAAGGGCTACCGGCTGTACGTCAACGAGCTGATGGAGCGCAAGGCTCTGTCGCCGGAGGAGACGGCCAAGATCAACGATGCCCTGTCCGGCCAGATGAAGCAGGTGGATCAGGTCATCAGTCAGGCCGGACAGATGGTATCCAGCTTTGTGGGCTACCCCACCTACGCCGTGGCCGATCACCGGACGGTCGCCACCGTGCAGCGGTTCGAGCTCATCTCCGTCAGCGAGAGCAGCTTTATCGCCGTGGTGATGCTGTCGGACAACCGCGTCAAGAGCCAGCTGATGCAGCTGGACCTGCCGGTGGACGCCGAGACGCTGCCGCAGCTGAGCCACCTGCTGAACACCCACTTTGTGGGGGCGGCGCCGGAACAGATGAATGCCACGCTGATGAGCCTGTCGGATCAGGTGTCGGGCCAGTGGTTCCTGCTTCTCAACCGCGTGACGGAATATGCCTGCACGCTGTTGGAGGAGACCCAGCACCAGCAGGTGTTTACCAACGGCGCCAGCCAGCTTCTGAAGTTTCCGGAATTTCGGGACATCGACAAGGCTCACGATCTCATGAGCTTCATGGTGGACAATAAGGAGGACCTGCCGGTGCCCCAGAGCGATGCGCCCATGCAGATCCTTATCGGGCCGGAAAACGTCAACGACGCCCTGAAGGAGAGCAGCGTGGTCATCGCCAGCTACGACATCGGGGACAACATGCGGGGTCTGGTGGGCGTTGTGGGCCCCACCCGCATGGATTACGCCGCTGTGGCGGCGCGGCTGAGCTACTTTGCAGAGAGCCTGAGCCGCATGTTTGGTAAAAAACAGCTACCGGAGGATATACAATGAGCGAAAAGGATAAGCAGAAAAAGAAGGCGTCCGCCGAAGAAACGGCGGCGCAGGAGACGGCGGAACAGACTGCGGCGCCCGCTGAGGAGGCGGTGCAGGAGGAGACGTTCACCGTCACCAAGTCCCAGATGGAGCAGATGGAGCAGCTGGCCAAGGTGCTGGCCGATGCCAACGACAAGTATCTCCGTCTGGCGGCGGAATACGACAACTATCGCAAGCGCACCACCCGCGAAAAGGAAAACGTGTACGGGACGGCCAAAGCCGACACCATCAAGCCGTTTTTGGCGGTGCTGGACAATCTGGAGCGGGGCGTGCAGCAGTTTGAGGAGGGTGACGGCCACCGGCAGGGGCTGGAGATGATCGGCAAGCAGTTCATCGACGTGCTGGGCCAGATGGGCGTTACCGAGATCCCCGCGCTGGGGCAGCCCTTCGACCCGGAAAAGCACAACGCCGTAATGCACACGGAGGACGAGAGCGCCGGAGAGAACACCATCGTGGAGGTGTTCCAGAAGGGCTTCATGATCGGAGATAAGGTGCTGCGCTTCGCCATGGTGAAGGTGGCAAACTGAAAGGAGTATTTCCATGAACGAAAAGAAGCTGTATAAGAGCAGTACGGACAAGAAGCTGGCCGGCGTCTGCGGCGGCATCGCCGAGTATTTCAATATCGACTCCACGCTGGTGCGTCTGGGCTGGGTGCTGTTCAGCCTGCTGGGCGGCAGCGGCCTGCTGGCGTATATCATCGCGGCGCTGATTATGCCCGACCGGCCCTATTGATCTCTTAAACCCGTAAATAAATGAAATTAAGATAAATTCAGGAGGCAATCATTATGTCTAAAGTTATCGGTATCGACCTCGGTACGACCAATTCCTGCGTAGCCGTGATGGAAGGCGGCGAGGCAGTCGTTATCCCCAACGCGGAAGGCAACCGCACCACCCCGTCCGTGGTGGCGTTCAGCAAGACCGGCGAGCGTATGGTGGGTCAGGTGGCAAAGCGTCAGGCCATCACCAACCCCGACCGCACCATTTCTTCCATCAAGCGTGAAATGGGCAGCGATTACAAGGTGAACGTGGACGGCAAGGCCTACACCCCTCAGGAGATCAGCGCCATGATCCTGCAGAAGCTCAAGAGCGACGCTGAGGCCTATCTGGGCCAGACCGTTTCCGAGGCTGTCATCACCGTTCCCGCTTACTTTACCGACGCCCAGCGTCAGGCCACCAAGGACGCCGGCAAGATCGCCGGTCTGGACGTGAAGCGTATCATCAACGAGCCCACCGCCGCGGCCCTGGCCTATGGCGTGGACAAGGAGCAGGCCCAGAAGATCATGGTGTACGACCTGGGCGGCGGCACCTTCGATGTGTCCATTCTGGAGATCGATGACGGCGTCATCGAGGTGCTGGCCACCGCCGGCAACAACCGTCTGGGCGGCGACGACTTCGACCAGTGCATCATGAAGTATCTGGTCAGCGAGTTCAAGCGCACCGATGGCATCGACCTCAGCGGCGACAAGGTGGCCATGCAGCGTCTGAAGGAGGCCGCCGAGAAGGCCAAGATCGAGCTGTCCGGCGTCACCACCAGCAACATCAACCTGCCCTATATCACCGCCGACGCCACCGGCCCCAAGCATCTGGACGTGACGCTGACCCGCGCCAAGTTCAACGAGCTCACCGGCCATCTGGTGGACGCTACCATGGGTCCCGTGCGTCAGGCCATGTCTGATGCCGGTCTGAAGCCCTCTGACCTCGCCAAGGTGCTGATGGTGGGCGGCTCCAGCCGTATCCCCGCCGTGGTGGAGGCCGTGAAGAGCTTCACAGGCAGCGAGCCCTTCAAGGGCATCAACCCCGATGAATGCGTGGCCATGGGCGCGGCTCTGCAGGCCGGTGTGCTGACCGGCGACGTCAAGGGTCTGCTGCTGCTGGATGTCACCCCCCTGTCTCTGGGCATTGAGACCATGGGCGGTGTCTGCACCCGTCTGATCGAGCGCAACACCACCATCCCCGTCAAGAAGAGCCAGATCTTCTCCACCGCCGCCGACAACCAGACCTCCGTGGAGGTCAACGTGCTGCAGGGTGAGCGCGAGATGGCCGCCGCCAACAAGAGCCTGGGCCGCTTCCATCTGGACGGCATCGCTCCGGCCCGCCGCGGCGTGCCTCAGATCGAGGTGACCTTCGATATCGACGCCAACGGCATCGTCAACGTGTCCGCCAAGGATCTGGGCACCGGCAACGCCCAGCACATCACCATCACTTCCTCCTCCAACATGAGCAAGGATGACATTGAGAAGGCCGTCAAGGAGGCCGAGCAGTATGCCGCCGAGGATGCCAAGATCAAGGAAAAGGTGGAGATCCGCAACCAGGCCGATCAGCTGGTCTATCAGGCTGAGAAGACCCTGAGCGAGGTGGGCGACAAGGTGCCCGAGAGCGAGAAGGCTCCCGTGCAGGCCGGTCTGGATAAGCTGAAGGAGACTCTGAAGGGCGAGGACACCGACGCCATCAAGGCCGCCACCGAGGAGCTGACCCAGCTGTTCTATAAGATGAGCGAGAAGCTGTACCAGCAGGCGGCGCCCCAGGGCGATCCCAACATGGGCGGTCAGCCCCAGGGCGACCCCAATGCGGGCGGACAGCAGTACTACGACGCCGACTACAAGGTAGTCGATGACGACGACCAGAACAAGTAACACATATCCCACGAGAGGGACAGGGCAGCCTGTCCCTTCTTGTGGTATTATCGGAGAGAACGACGATGGCAGAAAATAAACGCGATTACTATGAGGTCCTGGGCGTCAGCAAGGGCGCATCCGAGGACGAGATCAAAAAAGCATATAAGAAGCTGGCCCGCAAGTACCACCCTGACATGAACCCCGGCGACAAGGAGGCCGAGGAGAAGTTCAAGGAGGTCAACGAGGCCAACGAGGTGCTGTCTGATCCGGAGAAGAAGGCGCGGTATGACCAGTTCGGCTTCGCCGGTGTGGACCCCAGCTACGGCGCAGGGGCAGGCGGAGCCGGCGGCGGCTTTGGCGGCGGCTTCGACTTCGGCGATCTGGGCGACATCTTCGGCAGCTTTTTCGGCGGCGGCTTTGGCGGCCAACAGCGCCGTAACCCCAACGCGCCCCAGCCGCAACGGCCCCCAGCGGGGTGAGAGCATCCGCGCCAGCGTGTCCGTGACGTTCCTGGAGGCGGCCCACGGCTGTGAGAAGGATGTCACTATCGAGCGCAGCGAACAATGCCCCACCTGCAAGGGCAACGGCTGTGCCCCGGGCACCACGCCGGAGATCTGCCCCGACTGTCACGGCAGCGGCATGGTGCAGGTGCAGCAGCGCACGCCCATGGGCGTGTTCGCCAGCAGCAGACCCTGCCAGCGCTGCCACGGCACCGGCAAGATCATCCACCAGCCCTGCGCCGACTGCGGCGGCAGCGGTGCGGTGCGCAGGCGCAAGACCATCAAGGTCACCATCCCCGCCGGTATCGTCAAGGATGCTGCAGGCTCGCTCAACGAGTCCCTGACCCTTCATTACGAAGGAGCATGGGAGGCGCCCGTAGTGAAAATCGAGAACATCACCCCGGCCGACGGCAGCAGCATGGAGTCGCTTACTACAATCGACTTCACATTCGCTGAAAAGACCAATCTCGTTTCCTCTAAACTTTCCGACATCAAGGTTATCAAGGGCGAGCTCGTCGATGGCGAACCCACCGGTACCTCCGTAGCCGTTGAGCAGTGGTGGGCCAAGAACGGCACCACCTCCGGAACTTCGCTCGGAATCTTCGCCGGCGACGAATACGACGGCTATACGAAGCCCATCTCTCTTGAGAAGGATGCCGACTACTATGTGGTTCTTCCCGCAGGGCTGTTCCGTCTCGCTACGAGCTACAACACGGTCAGCGACCGAATTATCCTCCATTACACCAATGACAAGTCCGGCGCGGTTGAAATCGTCGAAGCCGATGGCGCCGACACTCCCAAGGAATACTACACCATCGACGGACGCCGCGTTGCCGAGCCCGAATCCGGCCGTCTCTACATCGTCCGTCAGGGTTCCAAAGTTTCCAAAGTGATTGTGAGATAAGATCTTCTAATCAGTTGATAGGGTGTTGCAAAGCCAACAATTTCCGTAACACCATCATCCCCCAAAAGGGCGTTGTGTCGAAATCCGACACAACGCCTTTTTAGTTGTCCGGATGTTGAGGGTGCGGTCAGCCATTGGTCATTGGTCGCTTTGCCATTATGACACGTCCTCTTTTCTCGTAAAAATACCGTCGTTACCACATGGCATCCCGGTGGTAATGTCGTATATTTGCAGAAGTGGGGGAGGGGGAATGGGTATTGATTTCTTAAAATCAGGACAGTATAATGAGAATTTGCAATTTTCCCTCCCCTGATCAGATATATTATCCACTGAGGCCCTCCGGGCCTCGGAGAGGCGATGTCGTGGTATCAGCTCTACTTCTACAAAGGTGTCAATCAGCAGATTGCTATATGGAATTTAGATATAAAAAACAGTTTTGAACAGTTGCATATGGATATATTTTATCTTGTTGCGGGTCTTGTGCTTATTCTCTTGGGGGCAAATATGCTTACCGACGGCTCGGCCGATATGGCGCGCCGATGGGGAGTCTCCGATATGGTCGTCGGCCTTACGGTGGGTGCCATGGGCACGTCGGCGCCCGAACTGGTTATCAGTGTACTCTCCAGCGTGGAGAATCATGCCGGGCTGGCCATTGGCAACGTGGTGGGCAGCAACATCTTCAATATCCTCATGATTGTGGGCGTGGCTGCATTGATTAAGCCCATCAAGGTCGACAGGATGGTGCTTACGGCCGACATCCCTATGGTGATGGTCTCCTCGCTTGTGCTTCTGGCGTTCGGAAGTGCCGTATGGCTCGGAGGGTCGGAGCGCATCATAAGCCGCGCCGACGGCATCGTGCTGTTGCTCCTGTTCGCTATCTTTATGCGGCTGACGTTTGCACGCGCCCACGAGGGGTGCGACCGGCCGGACTCCGACGACGAGGCTCCCGCCAAACCGCCCATGCCTATGTGGAAGGCAGCCGTCTGGACCCTCGTTGGCCTGGGTGCGCTCGTGGGGGGTGGCAACTGGTTTGTCGACGGAGCCTCGGGTATCGCCTCGTCGCTCGGCGTGAGCGACGCCATCATCGGCCTGACTGTTGTGGCTGTGGGCACATCCCTCCCCGAACTGGCCACAACCATCATCGCTGCCATCAAAGGGATGCCCGGCCTCGCCATCGGCAACGTGATCGGCAGCAACATATTCAATATCTTCCTGGTGCTTGGAGTCTCGGCCGTAGTGCGTCCGCTCCCCTTCGGTGGCGTCACCCAAATTGATCTTCTTGTGCTCACCGGTGCCTCCCTGCTCTTCTGGATTGTAGGCCGTTTCTTCCGCGACCACACCATCACGCGCTCCGAAGGCGCCCTCATGATCCTCCTCTACCTCGCCTACACCGTCTACCTCATCGTCTCCCTCTGACCCTTCCGCCTTCCTTGTCAATATCGTCAGCGTTTGATGAACTTCACTGTGTGCGACCCCTGTTTGGCTACTGCTTTATGGCGCAATTCAGCCCTACGGCTTCATATCCCAGTAGACGGTGTAGCGGCGGTGGTGTAGGTCGTAGAGCGGGCGCAGGGTGCGGCCGTCAGGGAGGGTGAACTCCAGGGAGCCTTCGCGACGCTGTATCCCGGCGAGGTCGGTTTCGCTGAGAGTGGTGTTCAGCCCGGCGGGGATGTGGTAGTCGTAGGTGTAGTAGTCGTTGCGCACGGTCGGGTCGGAGAAGGGGGCTGGAGCCTCCATCCCTTCGGTACCCATGTCGCCGGCGAGTACAATCGGTCCGTAGAGCAGGGCGGCACGAGTGGAATCGCCGTGGGCATATTCCAGATGCAACTCCATCGGGAACTCGGCCTCGACGGTGTCGCCGGCTTTCCAGCGCTTGGTCAGGTTGATGTAGCCGTCGGCGTCGGCTTGCACGGCCTTCACCTTCTTGCCGTTGATTCTCACTTTAGGACGGTCGCACCATTCGGGCTTGCGCAGGGCTATCGTGGCCTTGTGGTCGTCGGCCTTGTCGATATGCAGGCGCGTGGTGCCGGCAACAGGGAAGTCGGTGGTCTGCGTGAGCGCTATCCCCTCGTCGGCCCAGTCGAGACACGAGGGAGCGAGCAGGTTGACGTACAGCTTGCCGGGCGCACGGTAGTAAATGCTCTCGGCATATTTGGCGTGACTCTCGAAGCCGCTCCCCACACAGCACCAGAACGACTGTTCGGGGGTGCTGTACACCTTGTAGGCTCCGCTCAGCAGCGGCAGAAAATAGCAAACCATGCCGCTTGCGGGGTCCTGCTGGGCGAGGATATGGTTGAACAGCGCACGCTCGGTGTAGTCGGCGATGCGCGAATCGGCCTCGCGGCAGAAGAGATGACGTCCGAGTTTCAGCATATTGTAGGTGCAGCATGTCTCGCCCGTATAGCCGTTTATATACTTCGACATCTGGTCGGGGCGGAAGAAGTGCTCCTTCTGGCTAAGCGAGCCCGTGGCGAAACAGTGGTCGGCGAGCATTGAATCCCAGAACAGCTGCGAGGCGCGTGCCGACTGCCGGCTGCCTGTCAGCTCGTAGCGGCGAGCTTCGGCTATCATTTTGGGAATGAATGTGTTGGTGTGGCGTGTCCCGAAGTCGGCTACGCCATCATACAGCGGGTCGACCACCTCGTTGTGGTGGAAGAATTCGGCCAGACGCAGATGGCGTGTGTCGCCGGTGATGGCGTAGAGGTTGAACCACGCCTCGTTAATTCCGCCGAACTCGTTGCGGAGCATCAGGCGGCGTGTCTCCTCGCCGACGCCGTCGAGCTTCCGGTAGGCCCAGTCGGCAAACTGTGTGGCAACCTCAAGAGCTTTCTGATTCCTCTCCATCACATACTGGTCGATGAGTCCGCCGAGGAGCTTGTGGAGCGTGTACCATGGCGCCCAGACCCCCTGGCCGCGCATGTTGCGGTTTATCAGCTCTTCGGGGAAGGCGCTGATGTAGCCGTTGCCGATGGCTTTCTGCACCTCCGCCAGACCGTCCACAAGGCTGTCGGCCTTCAGCTTGAATACCTCGGCACCGGTAGCCGCGTGCATCAGCGCGTAGGCCGAAAGCAGATGGCCGGTGGTATGGCCGCGCAGGTCGCAGTCGAGCGACTCCCAGCCGCCGAGCTTTTTGACGCTTTCATATCCTCCTTCCAGTCCGGCGAACACTCCGTGAGTGTTCCGGAAACTGTGCAACAGCCGTTTAGTGCTGATATTTGCCATCCAGGCCGAGTCGCGGCTGAGATTGTCGTGCAGACGGCCCGGCAGCCGCCTCACCGCCGCAAGCGGAAATGCCTGCGCCTTCATCTCCGGCACATTTTTCACTTTCAGCAGCGCGTCGGCACTTCCGGGATATATCGATTGGGCGGCCGCACAGATTGCGGTGGCGCATGTCAGCGCCAGCATGCCGCCTCGGAGCATCTTTTTCATCGTGAGTAACGGCTCAAGGTAATTATACTTGTACAATGGTTCGTCTGTAAGTTATTACGCCCGGAGTGCTGTTTCCGCTTAATGTCAACGCCCGCCCCCCGGACATCCGGGAGCGCCCTCGCAATCCGGACAAATACAAGGCGGTGCGTCAAAATTCCGGGTTTTGACACACCGCCCTGCTGTAGTTCGGGATTGTTTCGCTTATTCGAGGGTTACGAGTTTGTATTTGCGGATGCCTGCGCCGATTTTCTCGGCGTATTCGAGGTTCCATGGGCCGCTCTTCGAGTCGATGCGCTCGATAAGGTGGATTTTTCCGTGGTCGGGGCTCTGGCGCACGGCGTCAATACAAGCCTGATCGACAGCTACCGGGTCGAGCGAGGCGAATATGCCGAGGTCGCTCATTTCGGGAGCAGATGCTCACCGCACCCTCGGTTCGTGTGCCTTTCGGCAACAGCGTTATGTTCTACGAAACGGACTTTGACGCACTTATCCCTATCCTCATTACCGACTTCACGTCGGAATTTTCGGACACGGACGACAAACTCAACAAGGTTAAGTTTACATGGCGTTTCGCCGAGAACCGCCCCTTTGTCAATCTCTACGAGTCGCCCGGCATTTTCAACGACAAATTCAACCCCGTTTTCTCATAATGGCTCGCTCGATACACATATCCACCGCCCGAACAATGTTAAACTCAGGCGACCCTGTCGATATTTCCGTCTGGAAGTCCGACGGCTCTATCCTCGAACTCCGAAATTGTATCTCCTTGCGCTACAATTTTTATGGCGGTTGGCGTAATGTAAAGTTGCTCACCTCCGGCGAATGCCGCCGCGTCCGCGACTGCTGCATCTTCCGCGTCAACGACTGCGAAGTGTTTTTATAGTATCCCGATACCGTTTTGCAAATTATTAGTAACTTTGCACCATAATCCAATAACAAACTAAATCGAAGTTCCAATGAGAAAAGTATTTTTACTTTTAATGCTTTCGATTTTCGTATCAGCTTCATCTTTTGCTCAAGCACAAGCAAAAGATGAGGTGCCTGAATCGAAAAGCAAAGCTGTTGAATTTATGACAGCAGACGGCTCATTCCTCGTTAAGGAGTTCTATGACCTTCAGAAAATTAAAGGTGTAGAGTGTCAGGTACTCATTATGAATAACGTTGTATCAGGCAAAAAGATGGGATGCCTCAGACTCGAAACTCAATATCGTAGCCAATATTCTAGTGATAGCTACATTGGCACGCTTGATTCTGACGAGTTAGATGCCTGCATACAATCTTTAGAATATATCAAAAATACACTTCTACCATCTGCCCCATCTGTTTACACGGAGGCAGAATATAAAACTAATGATGGTGTGAAATTCGGAGCTTACTATAATAAAGGTAAGTGGACTGCATTTGTTTATACAAAGGGCTATACAAGTCGTTCTGCTGTCTTTCTTGATGTTGAAAACATAGACTCTTTTATAGCTGTAATGCAACAAGCAAAATCCATGATTGCGGAAAAGACTAAGTAATAACACGTCTTTTCGCTGACACCATAGAGTCCATAACTTCGCTGAAAATCTCAGCAAGTTATGGACTTTTCTTTTTCAGACCTTAATTTCAACTCCGTGGAGAACGTGCCGGGCTATGAAGCCCGCGCCGCGTTCACCGTCAATTCTTCCTCGGTATTCAAGGAAGACATCGACATCGTGCCTACAATCGTAGATGATACACTTTCATATATTCCGTGGGGCGGCGACAACCAAATGCAGCGCCTGCTGCATCATGGCGTAACCGGCTATTTTATTTACATGCTTGTCGACTATCGTCGATTCCTTGCCGTCGATTTTGGCGGTGTTGTATGCCTTGCCGCCCCAGTGCTTGAAATCCACTCCGAGGCTCAGGTCGTTGCCTTCCCATGGCTTGACGGTCTGATAGATTGTCATTTCCATGTTGAAATCCTTGGAATGGAAAAGATATGTGCGGGGTCTGTTGCGGCCGTCGAGTCCGTCGTCGATGTCGTGTTTGCCCCAGTTGTAGTATGCCTGGATGCCGCCGGAGGTTACATCGTAGCGGTTCTTTATGAAAGCCGACGCGGTGGTGCGCAGTTGCTTCGCCCACATTTCGAGCGGAAGCTCACGATAAATCGAGCCCGGATTGTCAGCCTTTGTCTCGGTAAGCATTACGTTGGCACCGGCTTCCCAATGGCCTGAAAAATCATAGCTCACAGATGCATATTGGTTAGCCAGCCAGTAGCCCATACCGCGGCGGTTGCCGTCGGTCGATTCATAGCTTGATGCGGCGAAGGTCCGCAAGCCGCCGTACTTATAGCCGCCCTTGATGCCATATTTCTGTGTGCCGTAGCTTCCGCCCATCGCACATAAAGAGCCTGCGAAGCCTTCCTACGAAGCGCGTCGGGTAATCAGGTTTACCGAACCTCCCATTGCCCCCGATCCGTAGAGAAGCGACGACGGACCGCTCACCACCTCGACCCGCTGAATGTCGTTTGTCACGTAGGTGTCGGGCAGAGAGTGACCGAATACACCGGCCCATTGCGGCTGGCCGTCGATCAGAAACAGCACCTTGTTGCCTCCTCCGACACCTCGGATGGACACCGCGCCGGCTCCACCTCCGCTCACACCGTAGCCGGCGAGTCCGCGTTCGGTAACAAATATCCCCGGAATTCTGTTCTGAAGCACCGGGAGCAGATTGGTCTCCGTGCTGTTGTCGATTGTCGCGCTGCCGACAATCTTTACATCAAGCGGAAGCAGCGGCACCGGTGCTTTTGCAGCGCTTTCCACAACCACGACTTCATCGAGAACTCTCGTCGTATCGTTTATTGCTGTGGTACCGGCAACCCCGGTCAGCGGGGATAAAATGAAAACTGTTGCTGATATAATTGCTTTCATGTCTGTGATGATTCGATTGCACAATACCTGACTCCGCTGCTCGCGTTCTTGCAAGGCCATTATGTACTTCTCAGGTATAACGGTAAAAGCGAACTCAGAATCTGGCCTGAATTCGCTTTTATTTTGGTGGCGGGAGGAGGACTCGAACCTCCGACCTTTGGGTTATGAGCCCAACGAGCTACCACTGCTCCATCCCGCGATGTTTCGTTTTGCGTCTGCAAAGTTAGTGCTTTCGCGGCAAATGGCAAGTGTTTGGAGTTGAAATTTGTGTTAAATAAATTTAATTGGCTGTAAATCAGGAGTGGTTTTTGGAATCGCCAAACTGCGATGTTGCTATGCTGTCGGAGCGTAATTTCCCATGGGGAATGTCGTCACGCCTCGCCGAGGAAGTCGAAGCCGGCGTTGGTTACGGCTTCGGCCACTGCTTTCGGGTCGTATGCGCCATCCACGGCCACACGGCCCGTGGGAAGGTCGACTGCAACGCTGCTTACGCCGGCTACGGCGCCAACGGCTTTCTCAACTGTGGCTTTGCAATGCGCGCAAGCCATTCCGTTTACTTTATAGACTTTCTGCATGGTTGTATCTGTGGTTGAAGTGTTGTTGGATTCTTTTCTGAAGCGGCGGCGTTCGGCGGCTCCGGCCACAAAGGCGCGTAAAAGCAACGCTACGAGCAGGGCGGAGCAGAGCGTGGGGAACCACGGCCACTCCACGTGGCAGTGGGCTATGGTGTCGGCGGCGCCCCCTATGGCGAACCATTGCGCCGGAAGCAGGTAGTCGATCAGCAGGCCGAACAGAATTGCCGTCACGACTACCGAAAGCACGTAGACTGCCGTGGCACGGCGCCCCAGGCTCTTGCTGAGCACCATCACCGACGCGAAGTTGGCTGCCGGTCCGGCCATGAGGAGTACGAAGCCCACGCCGGGGGTGAGCCCTTTGAGCATCAGCGACATCGCGATGGGAATCGACCCCGTGGCGCATACGTACATCGGCACAGCAACAGCCACCATTACGAGCATGGCAAGCCGCGGGTATTCGGCCAGACTGAGGAAAAGCGAGTCGGGCACCGCCACGGTAATCACCGCCGCAACCACCAGCCCGATCACAAGCCATTTGCCTACGGATGCCACCATATCGGTAAGGCCGTATTTTACTGCGGCCCACATTTTATTAATGAAGCCGCGCGGCGCCTCTGCCTCGGCCGCGCTTTGGCAGCAGCCGTCGCTACAGGCGGTGGCTGATGCGGTCACCGGCATGTCGTTGTCTCCGTCCTTGTCGCTTCGGTCCACAGCCATCCCTCCGGCTACCGAGCCGACGAGCGCTGCAATGGGCCTTACGATGGCAAATGGCAGGCCGAGCAGGGCGTAGGTGGCGGCTATGGAGTCGACGCCGGTCTGCGGAGTGGCAATGAGAAACGAGGTCGAGGCCCCTTTTGAGGCGCCCTGGCGGCGCAGTGCCACCGCTGTGGGAAGCACGCCGCACGAGCAGAGCGGCAGCGGAATGCCCAGCAGGGCGGCTTTCACTACCGGACGCCATCCGTGGCCGGACAGGTGGCGGCTCATGGTGTCAGGCCGGATGAATACATGGAGCATCCCGGCCAGGATGAAACCCAGAAGTATGTAGGGCGACATCTGGTTGAGGATGTTCAGCAGGGCGTATATAAGGTGTGAAAATTCCATCTTTGCTTTCTGTTATTATTTCGAATGCAAAGATAGTATCTTTGATACACCGGAATGTTACACGATTCCGGAGTCCGATTGCATATTTTCGCCCTTGGAAATCGCAACCCCATTGAGGTGGCGTCACACTTCATTTAAAGGTATCCGCTCCGGCCGCAGTTTCTGGAACTGCGAGGGGGTCATGCCGGTCTGTGTCTTGAACTGGCGCGACAGATGCGCCACACTGGAGTAGCCCGCACGGTCGGCCACCTCGGAAATTGTCATCTCCCCGTAGCTTAGCAGCTCCTTTGCGAACTCCACGCGCTGGGCTATGGAATATTTCTCGATGGTGCGTCCCTCTGTGGCAGAGAAGATTTTCGAAAGCGTGCCGTAGTCGGTGTTCAGATGGTCCTGAAGGCATGCCGAGAGGTTGAACCGGCAGTCGTGGTTGCGAACATGGTCTATAATCACCTGCTTGGCCGCCTCTACGAGCCGCTGCCCGGTGTCGAGGATGCGGCTGAAGCCGTGGGCGGCAAATTCACGGTCGAGGGCGGCGAGGAAGTCGGCATCGACGTTCACGCTGTCGGCCAGCGAGGCCTCTCCGAGCTTCACTTCAATCTGATCCGCACCGACGCCGAGGCCGTGGAATATCGCTTCCACAGCCTCGACGCAATGGCGGCATACCATTCCTTTTATGGCTATGTCAGTCATTTGGTCGGATTGACTTCGGAGGTCAGATACGCTCCAGAACGGTGGCTATAAGGTCGCGGATGGCGGTCTTGTAGTTGGGCGTCGCGTCGTGGCGCATACGGTTGGCGATGATCGAGCAGACGGTCATGGCGCGGTGGCCCATCAGGCGGCTCAGGCCCTGCAGCGGGGCGCTCTCCATTTCGTAGTTCGTGACTTTGCGGTCGCCGAAGCGGAAGCTCTCGATGCGGCTGTTAAGATCGGGGTTGGCCAGCGGCAGACGCAGCTCGCGGCCCTGCGGTCCGTAGAAGCCCACGGCCGAAATCGTATTGCCGCGCACCATATCGTCTTTGGCGATCTGATCGACCAGCTCGCTGTGGGCGTCGACCACGTATGGCTTGGCCCAGAGCGGGTTCCATCCGGTATGCTCGGTGAAGGCTTTCTCAAACTCGAGGTCGGCTATCTCGTTGCGGCCGGCGTAGTAGTTGAGCACGCCGTCGAAGCCGATGGCTTTTTCGGCCACCACGGGCGTTCCTACGATCAGTTCTGGCTGCAGGGCTCCGGATGTGCCGATGCGCACCATAGAGAGCTGGCGGAAGTTCTCTTTCACCTCGCGGGTCTTGAAGTCTATGTTGGCCAGCGCATCGAGTTCGTTGATTACGATGTCGATGTTGTCTGGGCCGATGCCGTGGCTGAGGCACATTATGGGTTTACCCTTGAAGGTGCCTCCGATGGTATGGAATTCGCGCGACGATACCTCGAAGGTCTTCGTGTCGAAGTGCTCGGCCACGATGTTCACGCGGGCCGGGTCGCCTACGAGGATTATTCTGTCGGTAAGCTGTTCGGGAAGCAGGTGGAGATGAAACACCGAGCCGTCGGGATTGATAATCAGCTCTGAGGGTGCGATAACTTTCTTTTCCATGGTCGTTGTGTCGTTAGTTTTGTTGTCGTAGGTTCGTATTATAGTATAATGTGGCGGTATGGCCGATGGTTCACGCGTGCCCCGGGGTCAGGCCATCCGGTAGCGGGCGCCGGGAAGGGCTACAAGCGTGCCGTTGAATTCAAGTTCAATCAGCAGCGCCATCAGCTTGCCAGCCGGAATGCCGAGGCTTGCCGAGAGGGTATTAGTCTGCGCCTCGCCGTTGTGGCGGATGAAATCCACCACCGCCTGCTGTTCTGGTGTCAGTTCGGGAAACATTCGCTCCTGGTCCCCCTCGCGCGGCCGGGCTGTCCAGCCCATGGTTGAAATCAGGTCGTCGGCCGTCTCTATCAGGTGTGCGGTGTTACTCTTGATCAGAGCGTTGCACCCGCCGCTATAGAGGTCGGATGTGCGTCCGGGCAGAGCGAAGACGTCGCGGTTGTAGA
>ENA-ORNO01000691-ORNO01000691.1-human-gut-metagenome-genome-assembly--contig:-NODE-691-length-20162-cov-6.648680_pt1 | contig 20162 bp, 16 predicted proteins | sample MGYA00242117_ERZ509026 | MGnify/ENA primary metagenome ERZ509026 (study PRJEB26280, sample SAMEA2338710) | human gut metagenome | biome: human gut; feature: human-associated habitat; material: faeces... | reverse complement strand
GAAGGAACAAGAAATACAGGAAGAGGAAGGAAAAAGCCTGTGGAGATGCTCCCCGATATGGGGCGTCTTCAGCCACAGGCCCGTGAGTTAGAGGAGGCTGTGTTGGGTGCGTTGATGCTGGAGAAAGATGCGTACTCGATCGTCAGCGAGATCTTGAAGCCGGAGTGTTTCTATGAGAAAGCGCATGAGAAGATTTATGCCGCTATCGTAGACTTGGCGTTGAGCCAGCGTCCCGTGGATATGCTTACCGTAACGGAGCAATTGAAGAAACGGGGAGAATTGGAGGATGTAGGCGGACCGTTTTATATCTCTCAACTTACCAGCAAGGTGGCCAGTAGCGCCCATATCGAGTATCACGCCCGGATCATTGCCCAGAAATATCTGGCGAGGGAGTTGATCTCTTTCACGGCGATGATCCAAGGAAAGGCATTTGATGAGACGCTCGATGTGGACGATCTGATGCAGGAGGCAGAAGGAAAGTTATTTGAGATTTCGCAACGGAACATGAAGAAAGACTATACGCAGATCAATCCGGTGATTAGTGAGGCGTATCAGTTGATTCAGAAAGCTGCTGCCCGTACCGATGGTTTGAGTGGTCTTGAAAGTGGTTATACCAAACTGGATAAGATGACTTCAGGTTGGCAAAAATCCGACCTTATCATTATTGCTGCCCGTCCCGCCATGGGTAAAACAGCTTTCGTACTTTCTATGGCCAAGAATATTGCCGTGAATTTTCGTAATCCTGTTGCTTTGTTCTCTCTTGAAATGAGTAACGTGCAGTTGGTGAATCGTCTTATTTCCAATGTGTGCGAAATCCCGAGTGAGAAAATTAAGAGCGGACAGCTTGCCGACTACGAGTGGCAACAGTTGGACTATAAATTGCGTGATTTGCTGGATGCACCGCTTTATGTAGACGATACCCCTTCATTGTCTGTCTTTGAACTTCGTACCAAAGCTCGCCGTTTGGTACGCGAACATGGTGTGAAGATTATCATCATCGACTACCTTCAGTTAATGAATGCAAGTGGCATGTCATTTGGTAGTCGTCAGGAAGAGGTAAGTACTATTTCGCGTTCACTGAAAGGATTGGCTAAGGAATTGAATATACCTATCATTGCCCTGTCACAGTTGAATCGTGGTGTGGAAAACCGTGAAGGTGAGGAGGGTAAGCGTCCGCAATTGAGTGACCTTCGTGAGTCCGGCGCCATCGAGCAGGATGCCGATATGGTTTGTTTTATCCATCGTCCCGAATATTATAAGATTTACACTTCTGCTGATGGTAGCGATTTGCGTGGTATGGCGGAAATAATCATAGCCAAGCATCGTAATGGTGCGGTAGGTGATGTTCGTCTCCGGTTTATCGGTCAATTTACCCGTTTTGCCAATCCGGAAGATGATATGGTCATTCCTCCTCCTACGGAAGGTGGCGGTGGAGCTACCTTTGGTTCGCGTATGAATGCGCCTATTGGCAGTCCTTCTACGCTTCCTCCGCCAACCGCCGCCGATTTCCCTGGTCAAACGGATAATCCGTTTGGAGGAGTAGGAATGGATGGTCCCTTACCGTTCTGATACGAGCATAAAGAAGTTATTGTATATAAAGAATAGGAGAGTGTCAATGTTATGGTTGATACTCTCTTTTTAATAAGTATCTGTATTATAATACAGGTATTTGCACATTTAATCTCAACTGTTGAAGAGGCTAAAGAGAATGGTGGCAGGCGGTTTTATCTAAGTATTCGGTAGAAGGGCATAACTAATATAACATGGGACAATGGGGGATTATGTCCCGTATCCCGGATATGAAAAATATGCCAGATTATGAACTTAAAGAAATATCGGCACTGTCCACAATTTTGTGGAAATGGAAAATACGGGATTCAGCATGAGTTCCGTATTTTTAATTTTATAGATTTACAAAATGAAGAAGATTATGAAAGAGAAGAATCATGTAGTGTCTAATGAGGTATTAAGCAAGGAGTTTTTTAGTCAGTTCAAGACAGAAGCTGATGCCAGCAAGTTTCTAAAGCAGCTACATGCCCAGATATTGGAGAAAATGTTTGAAGGTGAGCTGGATTTTCCATCCTCAACCGAATTTGGTATCTTAATGGTATCTTTTTATTATGTTATTATATACTAATACGCATCTATGTGTACTAACTAATGTAAAACAAAAATGTTTTTAAATATTTGATATTTAATTATATAAGTGGTAAAATACTGATATATAACAAAAAAAGCAGCTACCGAAGTAACTGCCTTATGTGATTCCGTTGCGATTCGAACGCAAGACCCACGCCTTAGAAGGGCGTTGCTCTATCCAGCTGAGCTACGGAACCATCCTTAATTGCGAGTGCAAAGGTACGGTTTTTATTGAAATTACCAAAAGAATCCGCAACTTTTTTGCATTAACAATCTATTTTTTTTCTATTCAGCATCCAAGCAAAAGGTAAATAGCAACAAATATGGAAAGCGTAAGACACTATATATGAATCTATTCCAACCCATTCCACCAAATTCGTATACATCAATGAAGAAAAGAACTGAACTATAAAAAAAAGCACCACAAAGTAATCGGCAAAACGAGAAAAGAGACAGGACATACCTTTTATTATATCCTTATCATCCCGAAAACGTCCCGATGCATAACCGAAAGCCATACCCGACAATCCCACACCAAACGAAATGAGATAATAAATCCCTTTTTGAAACGGAGAGTTCGTGAGAGATCCCGTCACGCTACGCAACATAGTCCATGGGGCAAAAGTGGTGCAAATAATCATTATGATATAAACAAGCAGTATACAACCTGCCAATATCAACGCACGTTTTTCCTTACGGGAAATGGGCTTTCCTCTTTTCACTATCCTCCCCAACGTACCCCATACCCCGGAATGAACCGTAATGCCGAACCCTAAAAAAAGCATCATTACTATGCCCAATGCCGGTGTCTGGACAAAATTCCCCATAGCATGCCTCAATTCCCACCGGATTCCTTCGGGACTGAGCAGGCTTTGCACCTTCCCCAGCCCATAAATACTTCCTATCCATGAGAACAAGGCTACAGCTACCGTCAGCAGAAAAAACACAGTAGCGGTATGAGGAAAATAATATTTACTCTTCATCCGGTTCCAAATTATCAATGTCAAGAATCCGCAACTCGAAAGCACGGGTCACCAATCGACAGGCATTGACACCACTTCTTTCATCCAATGTGAACAAACGGTTTATCAATTCATTCTGACGCTTCTCTATGGATTTGACCCCGAAAGGCATCCCTTTCAGATTAGTAATCATTTCTTTGGTATACCCCAAGGCCAGATGGCGAAGCAAACGCTCATCATATTCATCAATATCATAATTAATGACAGCTTCCTGCCTGCGCTGCTCCTGAGCCACCGACTGCTTGAAACGTGCCACTATTTTCTCCAGAATGGGATAATTGAAAACCAGTTTCTTGCCATCCATCACCGCCTGTACATCTGTGGCAGTCAGCAACTCTCCCGTCTTCAGGATTATACCATCCGCACCCGCATTCAGCGCATCCACCCATAACTTTTCGTTCAATACCTCACCAGTAAAAATCAGCACCTTCATATCCGGATAGTTCTTCCGTAAAGAAGAACAGATTTCCACACCGATGGTAGTCGATCCCCCCAAGCCCAAGTCCAATAAAACCATATCGGGCAACTGCACTTTCAGCAATTCCCAAAACTCATTCTCAGTCATAGCCGTTCCGATGACTTCCGCATTCGGAATTTCGTGTCTGAATATCTCTTCCGTTCCTTTTAATTCCAGTTTGACATCCTCTACAATGATGACTTTAAATCTATTATTCTCCATAATATGCATTGTTTTTTTACATTCTACATTCAACGGGCAGGCAGGGTGAACCATACGGTGAACCCTCCTTCAGCGGCAGGCTGCGCATTGATACGGCAACCGCGTCTTCCGGCAAATTCATCATGGTCACGAATCACCTGCTTACAAATAAGGTATTCCGTACCGGTCAGAACTCCTTCCTGCCCCTGCTTCATACGAGACAGATGCGGGTAGAACAACAAGTTCAACTCCTCCTGCGACTTTTCGCGACGCGTATCGCGGAAATCAAACCGCACAAAATCCTTATCCTTATAAATACACAATTCCAAAACACCATCCACCTCGTATGATAGCGCTTCATCTATTAAATTCTCCAACATAAACTTCAGCTGAATGACATCTCCCAATACGGAAACATGTTCCACCTCCGTCCTCAGTTCTACCCGATGCGGCATACGTTTTCCAGCACGTTTTATATACCGTACCGCATAATCGGCCAGTTCGCCGGCTTTCACAACACCTCTGCGGAAAGTAATTTCTTCCAACTGACGTGCGGCGCATGAACTCAGCAAAGTAAATATATCCTTATAATAACTGATCAACTCACCAATCGTTTCTACTTGCACAGCTTCGTTTTCTCCAGCCTGACGGGTGTTCAACCTGTCGATAATCTGTTTTATCCGGTTAGGATAATAGATTGTCTCATGCTTAATGGTTGACAAGCAATTGTCCAATACCAGATTTTGCACATGCAACTGGTTTTCCTCCCGTATGGCTCGGCGCGCATCATCCTGCGCACTTTCTATATCCCGATATTTCTGCGCCATCAGTACCACTGCATTATATACAATGATGGCTACATATCCGGCCACAAGCTCCAGCATCAAGCGGTCGTCCTCACGCTCCACAGGCAAAGCGATTTTCAATGCCAGCACACCCGTGCAACGATTCTCGTTACCTGCTTCCACCCACAAGGGCAAACATTTTACCCTATCTTTCTCACGCCAATAAGGTGTCTTCGCGTCAAAACTACGAGCCATCATCTCACGCATTTCTTCATTCTCATCCTCCACCGGTGAAAAAGCATAATTCAAGCTGTGGTTGTCTTCACTATAAACCGCTACGCCCAACACATCAACGGGCAGCAACTCATTCACCGTTTCAAACATATCCTTGACCAGACTTGCAGCAATATCCCGGTCGGCTCTTCCGTCAAGCAAAGAGGCCGAAAACACCTGCTTGTTGATTTCCAACACCTGTTCCAAGTTATAACGATAAATCAAACGGTGGCGGAAATACAGAATATAATATCCCACCAGCAATACCAACAAAATAACCACACAAAGAATGATAGCCACCGTCTTATTATTGGCAGAAAGCTGCATCTGGCGGCAATATTGCTCCAATGAGGTGTCCTCACTGATCTGTTTGTACAGCGCCGTATAAGCATTATTGTTATAACGATAAGTCTCCAGATTACCTAAAGCCAAAAAGGCGACTGCTGCCTCGTTGCGAACATCCAGCAAGGCATAGTAATCGGTATCAAAATGCCGGTTGAACCAATCTAAATCCGCTGCTACCCCCTCTCCTTCCAATTCCAACAAAGGCCCTTTGCTGCCCGAATACATAATATAATGCTTATTCAAACAATATAGAGCACTGTCCGCATAACACAATGCCTGTTGATATAATCCATCAATGTTACAATTGTAAACATCGTATGCATATTCATTCGCAACAGCCAATAATTTATCATATCGCTGAATGGAATCATTGACAGTGAGCTGTTCCGCTTTCCCATCTTTCTCCCTCCCCTCATTACATCCTGCCAGGACAGGAAGAAAAGCGACCAACACCAACATCAACGTTTTGCGCACTCCTTTGGGCAAACGGAAATAGAAACGGCTGCCTTTCCCCAATTCACTTTCTATCCGGAACAGGCAGACCCGGAATATCTCATTGGTCTTCTTATATTTATCAATAATGCCTTTGCAATTCATCAAACCGAAACCGTGACCTTTATTCTTCTGCAATTCGCTGACATTTTCGCTGGTCTGCAATCCGATTTTACCCGAATCATAAACTTTCTCACTCAGAATACGCTCCACATCTTCCTGTGAAAGTCCCGGACCGTCATCTTTCACCGAAATCTCCACGTAAGATTCCGTTTCCTGCGCATAAACAGAAACATTTCCTCCCGGCTGCGTATATTTACGGGCGTTTTCCGTCAATGTATTTATCATGAAAAGCGTCAGAGCCTTATCCGCTTTCACAATGGCGGCAGTCGGCTCTATGGTCAGAGTCTGTTGTTTCATCTCGAAAGTCTTACGCCCTTTTACCAGTACATCAAAAAGGGAATTCAACTCAAAATTCTCTATATTCAAACTCAGTGTCCCCTGCCGCATCTTAATCCATAAGGCCAGAATATCATTATACTCATTGATACGGGTAATCAGTTCGTCGATATAACGGTATTTGCTTTCTTTTATTTCTTCGTTCTGAATGTAGTTGTGTGCGGTTAGTTTATGCACTTCATTCATGATTCGGTCTATATAAGGCATAATGCCTGTGACAATAAACAGACAGGCTTTCTTCACCAGATTCTGCCGTTTATTCTCCGCCAAATGCTGTTCATGGACATATTGCTCCTTTTCCAGCCGTTTCCGTTCATCGCCCAACGAAATAAAAGCCAGTCCATTCTCCAGTGTCCACGAAATGTAAGGTGTAATGACCCTCATCAGTGCTTTATCATCTTTCTTCATTTTGTGCTCCGAATACAGGTGCACCTCGCCCAAAGGTTGTTCCCTGCCCGGAATATTCAAGATAAAACTTGTACAAACCCCTTGCCCCGGCACCTCATTCCCCTCTCCATTTTCAGCCACAATACGGAAGTCCGTCGCTCCCACCAACGAAAGGATATCCTCTTTCACCGAGGCAACTACCGCTTTTGTCACATCCTCTATCTCCCCCGCATCAATGGGTACTGAAGCCGTTATCTTACGGCATATTTCCAAAGTACGTTTCAACTTATCAATATAAAGAGCATTCCGCACACGCCATCTTTTATTCAATATCCAAAATAGAATGATAAGGACAACGATACCAATCACCACTACCACCAGAAGTCCGTTCAAGGCCTCCGATTCCTTTTCCAACGCATTATAACGGCTCTCCAATTCTTTGTCCTGGCGGGTGTAGTCCAAAATATCCAGATAAATATTACGATTATAATCCGACTGGGGTTTCATTCCTAACGCTGCATATGTTACACTCAATTGTTCACGGAAACGGGCAATCCATTCGGGAACACTTTTTATACCATCGTCATTAATCCATTCCAGTTCAATGGAAGTGGTAGCCATGGGAACATACGGACGTAGCCTGTCCATGGTATCCGTACAATGGTAATATTTCTCGTGATGCCGATTGACGTACCCCAGTGCTTCCGACAAGTAATGCAGCGCGTCTTCATACCTGCCTTGCTCGTTGCTGCACGACGCCAAAGTGCGGTATGTACCCGAAATCTGATACAAATCTCCATATTTTTTGAACAAATCCAAAGCCTGCCAGGCAAAACGCATGGTCAATTCCTCCCACGACAAGTCCTCGCTATTGATGGCACGCATCACATTGGGACGCCTTTCCATTATCAAATCGAAATTTTTCCTCTCTTTCAGCAATTCTGCCATTGCCTGAGATGCATTCGCCTCGAAATAGACATACCCGTATTCCCTGCTGATACCCAGACATTCTATCAGATAGTTAAACTCACCCAATACCACATCCTGCGGTGTATCCGCTTCATACATACCGCCAGACCCTTTCATATAATAATAATAGAGCAATTGGGCAGTATCACTTTCCAGCGCCTCGTCTACTTTTATTTCATTAATCGCCTCCAAAGACTGCTGTTCCTGCTGCAAATAATAGTAATAGATGGCAGAAGCAATGAAAAACTCGGAACGGGCATAATTAAGCCGCTCCAGCTCTCCGGGATCGGTTATAGCAGAACGGTCATCACTGATACGCTTCATACGCCGTAACGCACTGTTACGATAATCATAGAACTCCTTGTTCATGGCGGTACGCTGACAAATTTTCATCATACCGATATCTGCTATCAAACATTCCAATTCATTGTTTGATTCCTCATATACGCGAAGAAAAAGATCTTCGGCTTTTTCAAAGTCCATGTGGATAAAGGCGCAGAAACCCTGATTATTCAATGCCCCGGCACGCAGGGAGGGGAATCCATCCGCCAGTTTGTAGGCGTCATGCGCCGCTTTACACGCTGTGTCCAAATTTTTATAGCGCATACGATAAGAAAGCAAGTTCAAAGAATCCGCCTGACGGTATATAGCCATATCCTTCTTCTTTTCACAAGAAAAGAAAGTCCCTGCTATAATCAATAAAACCGCCCATACAGGCAATAGACACATATTCTTCATAAACATCCCTTCTCCTTTAGGTTAACCACCCACCAATAAAAATACAAAAATATCAATTATCCCCCGAAATAAAAGCAAAACCTGGTAGAAAATAAGAAAGCCACCCCGAAGGATGGCTTATAAAAATCTTTAAAAGACGAATGAAGGATTATTTAGAAGCTTCCAAAGATGCTTTTCTAAATTCTTTCATCAGTTTTTCCAATTCCAATGATGCTTTACGTGCGCGTGTTCCTGCAGCTTTGTTACCTTTTTCAATCTGCAATGCTGCATCAGACATAAAAGCTTCGTTCAATTCTTTGATTTTAGCAATTAATTCGTTCATGTTCTTTTTTTTATAAATTATAAAACGGTTCAAATTAAATTCTTTTTTGGCAATAAATCTCCTATCCATCTCTTTTTTTACGATTTTTCAACAGTTGATCCTCGTTTACAGGGTATTTCAATCCATAACAGGCAATATTAAAACGCCCTCTTGAATTTACAAACGATTATCAGCTGAAAATATAAACAATCACTCCGGTTATCAACACATACGCCAATGCATATGGAATGGCGGATTTTAGGATTTCTCCTTCTTTTCCCTGTTGGTTTCCGGCAGAAGTGGCAATAGCGATACTTTGCGGAGAAATTATTTTTCCACCTGTCGCCCCCACCGTATTGGCTGCCGACAACCAGTCGGGACTTACTTGAATATGCCCGGCCACATTAGCCTGTAATTTGCCGAACAAAATATTTGAAGAAGTGTCACTGCCCGTAATAAAGGTACCCAGGCAACCTATAACAGGGGCAAACAACGGATAAAGACTTCCTGTAGCAACTGCCAAAGCAGTGGCTATAACTGAAATCATACCTGCCGTATCCATGATAGTGGACAAACTCACCAGACAAATTACCGTGATAAAAGTTTTCTTTAACTGCTTTACCGTATTCCAGAGTACAGCAAACAGCTCCCATATCTTGGCTCCCTGTATCAGCCCGCCGACAAACGTGCCTACAAAAAGTAAAACTCCCGCATGGGTCAGCCAAGAAACCGTATAATTCATAGTTGAATCATTAATCGGAAGACTGATACGGGTCACCCAATTATTTTCAAGTGTTGTACGTAAACCGGGAAACAACGGACTAGTCAGAACAATCAAGAACAAGATAAGAAGATAGATACTCCACGCGTTCAGTACCTCTAGCCCTTTCAATGTGCTTTTCCTTGCTTTTTCCTCTTTAGAAGCAGTCAGTTTGCCATAGGCTACAATAACAATGATAGATAAAATACTTCCAATAATAGCCGGAGACTCCGCCCCCATATAGCGGGCGGCAATATACTGGCTGCCTAATGAGACACCACCGACCAACAAAGACAGGAAAATATTTTTAGGTAAGGATTTTAATTTCGAATCGGTCAGGAACAGCAATACGAAAGGAATGAGAAACATCAGTACCGAAAGCTGCAACACGACATTGGCGCTTAGCACCAATACATCCAGATTCGTTTCTTTCGCCAATACCAAGACCGGTGTACCAATAGCCCCAAAAGCAGTAGCCACACTATTGGCAATCAAACTGACTGTTGCCGAAAAGACCGGTTTGAATCCGAGACTGACAAGAATCGCCGCAGGTATAGCCACTGCCGTACCAAATCCTGCCATAGCTTCAAGCAAGCCGCCAAATCCCCATGTCAACAGCAATACCTGAATACTTTTATCGGTAGAAATAGAAGAAAACTGTTGCTTGATAATCTCCATTTTTTCAGTCTTCAATAAAACATTATAGCTGAATATCGCCATCAAAATAATAATCAGAATAGGAGAAACAGCTTTCAATGCACCATACAGAAAAGAAGACAGCAAATCGTTTACCGGAAAATGAAAGCCGAAAAAAGCAATCAGCATAGTAACGACAAGAGAAATCACACTACTTTTGTCACCGGACATTTTAAAAAACGCCATCAGGATAATCAATAACAATACCGGAATAATAGCAAGGACTAGATTCATAACCATTATATTTAAGTTAAAGAAACGGTATCCATAAACTCTTTAAATTAAGCCTTTGAAATCCCACTTCCGCAAAGATTCTTTTTTTTAATAACAAAAAAGAATCCTATTTGGATTAATGATCTATCCTTTTTTATCAGTAAAAATAAAGTAATGCCAGAAGCCTGTATAATGTATCTTTACACAAACCTCCGGCATACACTTCTTATCCATATATTGATTTTATATTGTAGTAATATTCCTTATTCTATATATAGTATATCTTATTAAATTCCAGCTAATGCCTGATCCAAATCGGCCAGCAAATCATCTATATGTTCCGTACCTATTGATAAACGCACTGTCCCCGGATAAATACCCTGTTCCGCCAATTCTTCCGCATTCAACTGGGAGTGAGTGGTACTGGCAGGATGGATAACCAATGACTTCACATCGGCGACATTGGCCAATAAAGAAAAGATTTCCAAACTATCGATGAAACGATGTGCTTCTTCCTGACCACCTTTCACTTCGATAGTGAAAATAGAACTAGCTCCATTGGGGAAATAACGCTGATACAGAGCATGGTCAGGATGTTCCGGCAAGGAAGGGTGATTTACTTTCTTGATCTTCGGATGATTTTTCAAATGCTCCACCACTTTCAACGCATTCTCTACATGACGTTCCACACGCAATGAAAGTGTCTCCAATCCCTGCAACAGAATAAAAGCATTAAACGGACTGATAGTTGCACCGGTATCACGCAATAAAATAGCACGAATACGGACAGCATAAGCAGCCGGACCTGCCGCCTCTACAAAACGCACCCCATGATAGCAAGGATCCGGTTCTGTCAGTTGAGGGAATTTACCTGATGCCACCCAGTCAAATTTACCTGAATCAACAATCACGCCACCCAGTGAAGTTCCATGGCCACCAATAAATTTTGTAGCGGAATGTACCACAATATCTGCTCCGTGCTCGATGGGACGAATCAGATAAGGAGTACCAAAAGTGTTATCAATAATCAAAGGTATGTGATGGCGATGTGCTATTTCCGCCACAGCCTCTATATCTATAATATTCGAATTAGGATTCCCCAAAGTCTCGATAAACACCGCCTTTGTATTCTCCTGAATAGCTTTCTCAAAATTAGAAAGATCACCAGGGTCCACAAATGTAGCAGTCACACCATAAGTCGGCAACGTATGCGCCAGCAGGTTATAAGTACCTCCGTAAATAGTCTTTGCAGCTACAACATGATCACCTGCACGAGTAATGTTCTGAAACGCATAAGTAATGGCAGCAGCCCCGGAAGCTACCGCAAGTCCTGCCACTCCCCCTTCCAATGCAGCCACACGTTGTTCAAAAACACCTTGTGTGGAATTAGTCAGACGCCCATAAATATTACCCGGATCTTGTAAACCAAAACGTGCGGCTGCATGTGCCGAGTTATGAAATACATAAGATGTAGTCTGATAAATAGGAACTGCACGAGCATCCGTAGCCGGGTCTGGCTGTTCCTGTCCTACGTGAAGTTGTAATGTTTCGAAATGTAATTTTTTTGTAGCCATAATCTTTATCTTTTTAGAGTTATATATTTCTGTTTTTACCTGTTGCAAAGGTATTAAAGGCAGTTATATCAAACAAGATATACTAAAAATAAAGAAAATAGAGCTACAATTATCACTATTTATAGAACAAATATTCTATTTACAAACGGATTATTACCTCCTGAAAGAAAATTATTCTTTGGCGACATCTAACAAAATAAAGTGACGGCCGATTCACATCGACCGCCACCAAGACAATTAATACACACAATACGATTAATACAAAAAATCACTCATGATCATGATCATGTTCCGTTTCAGTACCTCCGTCCGCACTCAAGACAATATTACGAGCCACTTCTGTCTGATTGCCCGCCGCATCGGTACACCATACCATCAGATGATAATCTCCGGGAGCAGCATCGGCCGGAATAACAATATCATGATGATGTACTTTTGTATTCTTCAAACCGGAAACATCATATACCTTGTCAAAAGTAAAAGCTGTGTTTTTCTCTCCGGCTGCCCGGGAATCATGTCCGTGGTGGTCAAAATTATTATGAATATTGATTTTATACGATCTCAACATCACATCATCTGACAGATTCATTTCAAAATGTACCCCTTTCCCATTACCAATTTTCAACACCGCTCCCTCTTCGGGTTCTATCAAATCGATCACGGGCTTTGTTACATCCCCTTTTTCATCATTATCACACGCAGGCAGACAAACAGAGCATATAGCCAAAAGGCTGATTACAAGAAAATAAAATTTTGTTTTCATTTTAATAATTGTTTAAATGGTACTTTAATCGAAATCTGAAAGCTTCTTCCCGGTTCAGGGATTTCCACTTTCCTATAAAAACTCAAATGATTGTAATATTTCACATCCGACAAATTACGAATGCCCAAAGATATTTCAATATCCGCCTTGGCCATAGGTATATGAATACTCCCACCCAGATGAATCAAACAAGCTCCGGGTGTGCGGTCTTCATTCCTCGCTATACGGTTCTGCGAAGCTATACTTTGAAGTTCAGCATACAACTGAAAATCCTTTTTATTCCATGTCAGAATATTACGCATGGATACAGGAGGTGAAAAACTTAAAGCCGTATGTTCGTCACGATTATAAGTATAGACATACTCACCGACTAAACGATAATTAAAATGGCGTAGAAAATCCATATTGAAATTTATCTCACCACCCATGAACAAAGCACGTGCGCCACTATATTGATAAATCTGTCCAGCATGGGGCAATACAGACCATTCTCCCATAGGGCGCAAATAAATATAATTATCAAACCAACTGGCAAAAGATGAAACAACCAGTTCCATTTTTTTATAAGCCAAGGTATAGGAAGCATCAATCTGCCATCCTTGTTCCGAAGAAAGAGTGGCATCCCCTTTTTCATGACGGAAAGTTCCGTGATGCACTCCGTTGGATGCTAATTCATTGACTCCCGGCAAACGGAAGCTACGTCCCACATTCATCTTCAGAAGATGACCGGCAGCGGGTGTCCACACTACTCCCGCCGAACAGGAATAATTACCATAAGCCCTGTCCACCGGATAACTTCGCCAACGATATGCCTGTATTACCTCTTCTTCATATCCCTGTCTGTGCAGATACTCCACCAAATAAGGATCTTCGAATGCCGTTATATCAATCCTTCCCCGATCATAACGTATCCCACCAGTTACAGACAACTGATTATCCAATCGGAAAGTCGTCAGCCAAAAAGCTCCGGTAGTAAAACGCTTGTATTCCGGTAGCAGAAAAGAATATCCGCCAATCGCATTTTTCTGTATCTGCATATTCCACCCTGCCATATGCTCCCAGGAAGAAGAACTGGACAACCGCAGCTTCAAAGAGGAGCTGAATGTATGCAGTTTGAACACCAGTTCCCTATCCGGATCCTTTGCAGGCATCACCTGAGTGTCATAATGGGTATGGAAAGCACTCCATTCCTCCCGATGATTGAACTGATAGCCGAAATCACCTGAAAGTTGTATCCCATTCCAAAGATACTGTTGATGCGTGGTTACTTTAAGATGGTTCACTTTGCTATAAGGCAATTCAATATTACGGCTGTTCTCATCATCCTCCAAACGGGAAATATCAGGAATGCCATGAGCACCGGGAAAGAAGCCCATCTTCTGATAAACATTGCTCACAGCAATATTCATCTGATAAAACCTCTTTCTATAATCTCCCATGACAGAAACATTGCGCTCGAACCCAGCGGTGTTTTTCAGCTTACGACCGTAAACAGGCACCAACTGGGTAAGATATACAATGGTATCGACCGGTACATGATAATCTCCATAGTGCTGTTCTGAAAAACGTACTCTGACCAGCCATGCATTCTTCTCAATACCTAGCATCAGTGAACCGCCCACAGTGCCGTTCACTGATTTTCCCAATAAGGCAGCCTCACCAAAAAATCGGTTCTCTTTTTGTGGAAGCAAAGGAAGGATTTCGATGACACCTCCCATCGCATCACTGCCGTAGAGCAGTGAAGACGGACCTTTCAGAATCCGTACCTCGTCTACATTAAAAGCATCAATTTCCAGTCCATGGTCGGCCCCCCATTGTTGCCCCTCTTGTTTTATTCCATTTTCGGATACGGCAATACGGTTGAATCCCAAACCACGAATCATAGGTTTGGAGAATCCCGCACCAATATCCATCGAGTGTACACCGGGAACATTTTTCAAAGTCTGTACCAAATTACCGGTAAAATGCCGGTTCAAATAATCTTTCTGAAACAACTCGAGTGTCAGGGTAGTCTTTTTCTCCTGAGCATGTCGGTAAGATCCAGTCACCACCACTTCGGATAAATCCACACTTTTAATCGTATCAGAAACTACCTGTGCATTTGAAAACAAGGTAAAAAACATTCCCAGCGTACCCGAAACATATCTGATACGCATAAATTACAATCATTTGATGTTGTGAATAAATAAAAGATACTATGTGAATCAGCAAACGGGAGGTGCACGCAGATAATAAGGATAAGATTTAACCTGGCAAACCTTATCCACTGTTATTTTCGGCTGATAATCAAAAACCGGAAGAACAATATGAAGTTGTAATGTTTCAACTTGTGTAAAAGGTGAAAGTGTGAAATTGCACACGGGACACTGATGAGAGGAATCATGAGAATTCCCACTATCAGAATGGCAAACGGCATCTTCTTCATGGTGGTGAAAAGTCTTCACCATGAAAAATGGCATAAGCGTCATTAACAACAGCCATGCTATAAAAATCCTGCCTTTTGCGTTTTCTCTCATTTTTGTGTTCAGTAAGACCACTACAAAAATAGAAACAAATAACAAACTCACAATAACATTTTATATTTATTATTAGTTTCATCCACTTTTTACCTACAAATGGGTATGTATACAAAACCGAGGTAACTTCCCAGTCACCTCGGTCACGACAGATCTTTATTTTCTAGAACAGCCTACAATCCGGTCATTCTAAAAAAGAGTAACCACTCCGTAAATAACAGCGGCCAATATTCCACTGACAGGAATAGTCAACACCCAAGCCGTCATCAGGCTTCTTGTTATTCCCCATCGGACGGCTGAAAGACGCTTAGTAGCACCCACTCCGATAATAGCTCCTGTAATGGTGTGGGTTGTACTTACAGGTATTTTCAAATATTCTGTCAGATACAATGTAAATGCGCCAGCAGTTTCCGCAACAACTCCCTCCAAAGGAGTTACTTTGGTAATCTTAGTTCCCATGGTTTTCACAATCTTCCATCCGCCTAACATCGTTCCTAAAGAAATGGCAGTAAAACAAGAAAATGCCACCCAATCCGGCAAATCATTGATACTATTTATTCCCATTCTTAACCCTTCCGAATGAGCAGCGATCAGGGCAGCAGCAATAATACCCATTACCTTCTGGGAATCATTCAGTCCATGCCCTATACTGAACAAAGCCGAAGAAACAAGCTGCAATTTCTTAAACCACATCTCAGCCGTATTCGGATGTGCACGACGACAAATGTGAAGGACAAGCAACGTAAATCCAAAAGCAACAACCATCCCTATAAATGGTGCCAAAAAGATAAAAACAGCAATCTTCAAAATAATATTGAGCTGAATGGCATCAAAACCATGAGCCATAATAGCAGCACCGGCAAAACCTCCGATCAGCGTATGCGAAGAAGAAGAAGGAATCCCCTTCCACCATGTAAACAGATTCCAGACAATAGCTGCAATAACCCCCGAAAGAATAATCGGCAAGGAAATATACTGTTCCACTACTGTCTTGGATACAGTATTGGCTATTCCGAACCCTCCGATTATACATTTAGCAATAAAGAATGCAACAAAATTAAAAAATGCCGCCCATATCACCGCTTGGAACGGAGTAAGAACCTTGGTTGACACAATGGTGGCTATTGAATTGGCTGCATCATGAAATCCGTTAATATAGTCAAAAATCAAAGCCAAAGTAATAATAATCACTAATAATTCCATATTGTACCTTCTGCTTTTATGCGTATTTCACAATCAGGTTTCTCAAGATTTTTCCTACCCGTTCTGCCGCATCGGTCGTTTTCTCCAATTCATGCATTATCTCCTTGATCTTAATCAGTTCTATGCAATCCTTTTCTTCCTCAAATAGTTTCTTAACAAAGAGTTCATATACATCATCCGCCTGATTCTCTATGTCATGCAATTTTGTACAACATGCTCTTAATTCAGTAGGCTTTTTACGGAAAATTTCCAATTCGTCCATTGCCTTACTTATATAAACAGCCGCTTGCTGTATCAACAAACTCAACTCTTTTCCACTATTAGCAATGGGATGGGGATTATAGATCGTGATACGTTTGGCGCAACTGTTAATCCCATCTATTACATCATCCATAGTTGATGCCAAATCGTGAATATCCTCACGATCAAAAGGGGTTATGAAAGTTTTTCCCAATTCGTCAAAAATTAAATGAGTCTGCTTGTCACCTTCACGTTCCATATCTTTGATGCGTTTGTAATAGTCTTCTCTCTCTTCCGGCTTATCATGCTGCATGCTTTCTACCAATAAATCCGATGATGAGGTCAGGATTTCAGACAAACGTTTCAACATAGGGAAAAACTTAGGTTCTTGAGGTGTAAATCGACTAAAAAAAGAATTTTTCATAAATGTAATTTGAATAAATTGTTTTTGATATGTTTGATTTTAGTAATGGCGAGTTTTCCACTTATTCCTGCCTACTTCTATAACGGCAGGCAATATAGAAACGACAATAATAGCCACAATCAGCAATTTCAGATTTTTCTGTACAAATGGAAGATCACCGAAAAAATAACCGGCATAACAGAAAATACCAACCCACAAAGCTCCCCCTATCAGATTATACACCATAAAATAATAATAATGCATTTTGCCCATACCTGCTACAAAAGGAGCAAATGTACGGACTATAGGTACAAAACGGGCAATAATGATGGTCTTTCCTCCGTATTTTTTATAAAATTCATGTGTTTTTTCCAAATGACTTTGCTTAAATATACGGGAATCGGGATTATTGAAAAGTTTATTTCCAAAAAAGTGTCCTATCATATAATTACAGGAATCGCCCAGCACAGCTGAAAGAAATAAAACCAAAGCGAGAATATTAACTTCCAAAGGCATATCGGGCAAAGCCGAAATAGCTCCCGCGACAAAAAGCAAAGAATCTCCGGGGAGGAATGGAGTGACAACCAATCCCGTTTCGCAAAAAATGATTATAAACAGTATGACATAAGCCCAAGTATGATATTCTTGAACAATATCTATCATATATTGGTCAATGTGAAGTATAAAGTCCAATAAAAATTCCATTATATATTAGTTATTAACATATAACACCGTTCATAAAAGGAACAAGCATCCACCCCAGTTCCCATTATGAAAATATAAAAACAAAAAAATGTAAGATATAAAAAACAGACCTTGCCGAGAAGAAAAAATAAACTAAATAAGAATACGCCTCAACTGATAAATATAGTATTCACAGGAATATTGAGTAAAATAAAGAATAGGTGAAAAAGAAATTTGCTTTTCTTCAGGAAGAAGTACTTTCAAGAATCTGGCCAACTTGGCTATGACGGAAGCAGAGGAATGAGTTCGCAGAATTTTAAAAGAGCACAAGGTGCGAAAAGAAAAAGAGGTAGCTGTACCGCCGATACCGACTTTATAAAAATGGTAGCTTTCATTATTTATCTCTTTTTTTTCCTGCCCGTTATTGCTTTCAGATATGTTGCACAGCGCCACCGCACTGTTTTCCAAACCAACTGTACGAACTACATCGTGCTCCTGTCCGCTATCAAATGCGGAACCAAAGCCCGCCAACAGGCATACACCTAACAAGATATAAAAAAGATATATATACTTTGTCATAGCAACTGCAAAGATAAAAAGTATTTTTGAGAGATAAAATCATTCTGCCCTTTTCTTGCATTCTCCGGCAAAAAAAGAATATAACCCTGTACTACATTTCCCGAAAATTCTCCGGAATCTAAAATAAATGCAATATATTTGTATTAACAGATATGAACCTCTTGAAAAAATATTATTCTATGAGTACTTTAGAGAAACTTGACAAAGTAGATTTGCAGATACTACGTACCTTGCAAGAAAATGCCCGACTGACCACCAAAGAACTGGCTGCACGGGTAAGCCTTTCCTCCACTCCGGTGTTCGAACGCCTCAAACGATTGGAAAATGGAGGATATATAAAAAAATATATCGCTGTATTGGACGCTGAGAAACTAAACCAAGGCTTCGTGGTATTTTGCAGTGTCAAGCTAAGAAGACTGAACCGGGACATTGCTGCGGAATTTACACGGATAATTCAGGATATCCCTGAAGTAACAGAGTGCTATAACATATCAGGCAGTTATGACTATTTGCTTAAAATACACTCCCCTAATATGAAGTATTATCAGGAATTTATCCTCAATGTCTTGGGCACGATTGACAGTTTGGGTTCACTGGAAAGCACCTTTGTAATGAATGAAGTAAAACATGAATATGGGATTCACATTTAAGTAAATCCCATCCATCCTCTCTCATCAATACCATTTTTTACGCTTAAAATAGAAGTAGATAACTGCTACTAGTATCAACATCAATGTCCATGCAAATACATAGCCATACCGCCATCCCAGTTCAGGCATCCATTGGAAATTCATTCCCCAGATTCCTGCCAGAAAAGTCAACGGAATAAATATAGTAGAAACAACAGTCAGCTGTTTCATGATGCTGTTCATCCGTCGGTCATTATTGGAAAGGTAAATATCTACCAAAGCTGAAATCATGTCACGGCAACCATCTAAAGTTTGCAATACAAACTGCAAATGATCATTGACATCATTAAAGAAAGGACGGCTTGCTTTGTGCAACAAATCATTATCGATCGGATGCAACAACTTGCTGATTTCCTCCTTTAATGGTAAAATACATTTCTTTATTACACGAAAATTACGACGGTATTGCTGTATATTTTCAATACCGAGCATATCAGCCTGTTCCGGCGAAAGCAATTGCTCTTCTAAATCCTCTAATCCGTCTTCCAATTCCGAAATGATGGATATAAAGCTGGCCATCACACTGTTTAGAATAACACTGAGCAGGAAATCAGACTGCCGGCTACGTATTTTCAACACATTCTTTTCCAATGCCGTATTTATATCATTCAGAAAGTCTGTTTCCTTTTCCATAAAAGTCAACAGATAATTTCCACCTTGCACAATGGCTATTTGTTGTGGTACATAGCCATCATCATTAGAAAAAAGCAACTTCAAAATCACTACATTATATGTATCATGCTGTTCTATCTTGGTCTGATGGTCGGAGTTCAAAATATCTTGTATCGTCAAAAAGTCGACATTAAAATTCTGACAGACATGCTGTATGACCTCCGTATTCTGAAAGCCATGAATTTGTATCCAGTTTATAGCATTCTTATTCAAATAAGGGATTAAACTATCTATATCTTTCCCATCCTTCATACAAATACTTTCAGCATTATAACTGCACAAATGCAGATGCGTAGGGGTACAACTGACACCAATATAAGCAAGTTGCTCACTTAGTAAATTATTCTTCGCCATAGTTTCAGTAATGAATAGTACAAATATAATTCTTTTTTAAAAGTTCAACTGTGTTCTCTACAAAAAAGAAAAGATTCCCCCAAGTTTTTTCAAACTGATCCCCGTTTAACTCTCGGTTTAACTGAACCATGTAAACCAGCACAATTTGGGCATAAAAAAAGAGAGCTACTTTAGTGTAACTCTCTGATTTTCAAGTGATCCGCCTGGGGCTCGAACCCAGGACCCCAACATTAAAAGTGTTGTGCTCT
>ENA-ORNO01000673-ORNO01000673.1-human-gut-metagenome-genome-assembly--contig:-NODE-673-length-20470-cov-13.390252_pt1 | contig 20470 bp, 13 predicted proteins | sample MGYA00242117_ERZ509026 | MGnify/ENA primary metagenome ERZ509026 (study PRJEB26280, sample SAMEA2338710) | human gut metagenome | biome: human gut; feature: human-associated habitat; material: faeces... | reverse complement strand
TTGCACTCTGTTCTGCAAGGTTTCTGATCTGATCCGCAACAACAGCAAAACCTTTTCCGGCTTCTCCAGCTCTTGCTGCCTCAATCGAAGCATTTAATGAAAGAAGATTTGTCTGGCTTGCAATATCTTCAATCTGTGTGATAATTGCTCCTATCTTCTCAGAGGTTTCATTTATGCGTGACATAGCCTGCACTAATACTTCCATATCTCCACGACTGCCTTCTGCAATCTCCGCATACTTATAGGCTTCATCGTAAGCTGTTCCCAATTCTTCTGCTGTTGTTTTTATTCCGCTTGTAAGTTCATTGATAGTTGCCTGCATTTCCTCAACCGATGCCGCCTGATCCGTTGCGCCTTCTGCTAAAGACTGTGCCGCTTCTGCAAGATTTGTGGAACCTGTAAGAACCTGCCCCGATGCATCATCTACCCCTCTTACAGTTGTATCAATCTCCTCATTCATTTTTCTTATGCCTGTCAGCAAATCGGTAAATGCTCCTGTATATACTTCCTCACACTCTGTATCAATCGCAAAATTACCTTCTGACATTTCATTTAACATTCTGCCAGAATCTTTAATGATAACTCTGATTCTGTCTGACATTGCAGATACACCAGACACCCAGTGCCGATAATATTCCAAAAATGAGAATAATCTTTCTGAAAGATTTTTTCAGTCGTGCACCAATCTTCATTTTGTTAAGTTTCTTAAACATTTGTCTTGTCTCCTTCCTAATGGATAAAATGGTTCTTTGTTGTCCCATCAATATGTATATACAAGTCAATATATGACCGTACATCAAGGTGGTTTCAATATAAAAGGCACATTTCAATTATGCACTAACGCATAACCAAAATGTGCCATATACAATCAGATCATGCCAAAAGAAAACAGACTTATCCTGTCTGTCTGTCTGTCTGTCTGTCTGTCTGTCTGTCTGTCTGTCTGTCTGTCGAGATTATATGTATCAGCCTGCATATATGCAACCCCTTTCTGTGTTTTTTCATATAAAATTTGTTACTTGCAAAATTTTATACATAACCACAGTCCATCTATCTTACTCAAAGGATAACTTATTCCTCGATAAATTACTCGCCATTTCTTGCATTTTTTTATATTTTCGCCATTTTTTGCCTGCTATTAAAACAAATAAAAAGGACGCAGGATTTTACTCCCACGCCCCTAAACTTATCTGGCTTTATCTTCTCTGACTTTTGGCAGCTCCTTCCCTGCCGTTTCCTGCTTTGCCTCCGATGTTTTTCTTGCCGCAAAAGCATCTGCATTATACTTGTACTCCTGTGGTTCAGCTACCATCGGTGAGTAGATGATCTCTCTTTCTGTATCCGGTGCTTTCTGTTCCTTATCCTTTGTCTGCTCCATACGCTTTTCCTTATCAAACTGCACATTCATAGCCAGATTATCCAGCTTATCAATCGAGGCATCCAGATGCAGCTCCATTGATACAAGCAGTTTTTTCACTGCTTTCATAGGGGCAAGCACCGCCTTTGTGAAAGGGTGTTTCTGTTCCTTCTGTGAATAATCCACCTCCGGCTTATCTGCAAAGGTATGGAACGCATTGTTTACGATCTGACCAGCTTCACGGAGTCCCTTTGCAAGAAGTGCTATCCTTGCAATATCCCTGTCTGTAGATACAATCATATCTTTTACCGCTGTTCTGACATTGAGAAGTCTTTTCTTAATTCCTACAAATTCTGTCACCCTGTAAAGTGCCGCCCTGCCCTTTGCCTTTGTTTCATCAACAATATTCTTGGCAGTAGATTTTACCTGTACTTTTATCTCAGATACCTGTGACTTTATCTGCTCACATCTGGCATTGAGTCGCTCCTGTGCTTCTGTTAATGCTTTTTTTGCATTATTGATAAGGGTATCTTCCTGCATTTTCTTGATCTGGTCCTGCATACTGGTAAGTTCTTCTGTCATAGACACAATCTTTTTTTCCAGACCATCCACATAGGTGCATATCTCAAATACATCATTTGCCTGTTCTTTCATAGTATTCTTTTTTAATAAATCGAGAAGTTCTCTTATGATCTCCTCATTAGTAAGTGTCTTTTCTGCTTCCATCTGCTTTTCCTCCTTATAAACAGGGCAGCATATGCCGCCCCTTAGCCTTAATTATCGAAAGGGTGTATCCTTTTTATCCCTGTCGGGATTTCCGTGGTTCTGTTCGGCATTCTCCCTTGCTTTTTCGTTGCTCTTATCCTTTGCTTTCTCATATTCTGCAATAATCTCATTATAGAGCTTCTCCCTGAAATCCTTTGTGACCGGATAGCAGACATCCTGATAAATCGGTTTGCCGTGCTCGTCCACCTGCTTTGTTTTATAAGAAGGCATTGATACAAAGATTTTCTCTTTGCCCTGAAGGATGTTTACATTATTTACAATGAAGCTGTTTTCAAAGTAAATACGGGCAAGTCCCTTGATATTACTGCCTTCCCTTTCATAAGGTGTTACCGTCACGGAAAACTCCGGCATTTCCTGAGTTTTTCCCTGTGTCTGTGTTTCTGCTTTCTCCGGCTCCCTGATTTTTGCATAAGCCTCAAGGATATTAGTATAGAGTTCCTCACGAAACTCTGCCGTGATAGGATTGCATACATCCTTATAAATCACGCTGTTTTTCTCATCACGCTCATTTGAACGGTATCTTGGCATTGATACAAAAAGCTCTCCCTTTTCCTTATTTTCAAGGATTGCGATATTGGTAATCTTGAATGAATCACCAAATACCACGGTCGCAAAACCCTTGATATTGCTGCCATCTTTTGCTCTTACCTCGTTTACCTTAATTGAATACTTCATACGCTGTTCCTCTCTTTCTTATACTTCTGAATTATCATTGTTTTCTGGTATGATAAGCTCACACCAAAGCTGTTCTATCTGTTCACAAGACAATCTGCCATTTAACCAGTTGCCAAGTGTAACGACCATTCCGTCCTGCTCATAGTATAATGAGTCAGCAGGAAAGGATGCTTGCATACTTTCACCTGACTCATTAACGACAGAAGCATCGCTTCTGGAGTAGCCCGTTTCAATGTTCCCCTCATACACGATAGTCACATCAAAATCAGGCATAAATAATCCTTCCTCTGCATCCCATACACAGGCTATTCCCTGTCTGAGTGTCAGATTCAGGCTTTCGACATACACAGACCAGCCGCTTACGACTATCTGAAAGTCATCATCAATCTCTGCAATATCATCCTCAAGCCCGATTAACTCCTCCATTTCCGATACTGCCTCTTCTATCTCACCTAACCGGTATCTCTTATTCATCCATCACCGCCTCCTTATAAATGCACCTGACCACAAAACGCATGGTCCCTTTCTGGGAACAGGTAAAAAGAGTTAATTCTTTTTCTGTACCCTGTGTCTTGATGCTGTTATCATACGGATTTACTACCTCTGTCTCTGTTACCTCATAGATATGCTTCAGCCCATTTTTGTCGGTTATCATTACTTCATCACCTATGGATATCTGACTTAGTGGTGTAAAAAATGTGCCATATCTGCTGCCATTGTGACCGCATAACACACAGTTGCCACTTTCTCCGATTCCTGCTGTTTCTTCTATATGACCGATCCCGGCATTAAGCACTTTACTTGTGGTTCCTTCCATTACCGGATACCTGATATCTAAGCCCGGTATCTCAATGATGCCGATAACACCGCCTTCTTTAAGAATGGCTTCATCCTCTTCACTAATGGAGGTTTGCTCTTCCTCCACATCTGTTTCTTCATCGTAATCATCCTCCAATGTCTGCTCAAATTCACTTATGAGCTGTTCTGTCTGTTTTTCTCCGGTTGCCCGCCAGAAAAAAGGGACTGCCATAATGGCAATCCCTGCTGTAATCAGTAGTCCTGCGACCACTTTTCTTATGCTCATATTATTCACTCTCCTATCGTGTTCTGCCCTCTCTGTCCGCTGGATAAGCACCTTTATCCTCTGCTACAATTGCTGCAGATTCCATCCTGTCATCTGCTTCTCTTTCTTCCTCCGGTCCGCTCAGGTCTGCATCCACAGCCTTTGCGTTCTCAAGGTCAAGCTGGGCATTCAGTTCACACTGCCTTGCCAGCTTTTCTTCCAGTTCCTTGCTGTACGCAAATGGCTTGTCATACTCAGTCTTTGATGCTTCAAGGTCATTCTGGTACTGCTCAATCTTCTTTTCTAAGAAATCAATGTTCTCATGGAGTCCATTGAACAGGTTTTCCAGCTTTACCATGCTGCCGACCGGACTTGTGGAAAGTTCTGCCTTGTACTCAGTCTTTCCACGAAGCACCATATAATTGATGCCAAGGAAGTTCTTTTCCACAAGCAGCTCAAATCCGTGGAATTTACCGATTGCAGTTGTCTCTCCGGTCTTGCATTTGCTGATTGCTTCAAGCATCATCGTTCCACCATCCACACGCTCTGTGTAGGTTGCTTTGCCTATGGTAATGGCAAATTCCGGATTATCAATCAGCTCTTTATCCCTTGCCTTTACATCCTCTCTTACATTGGCAAGCTTTTCGGTTGCTGTCTTAATGAGCTTCGGGTACTTAATCATAAAGTTGTCCTGAAGTCCATATCTCTGATTGTCATAGGATGCCTTTAAGAGCTTTAATCTCTGGACATCATTGTCAATCTCCATCTTTTCCTTGATCAAAGGATTACCGGTGGCAACCGCCTTAATCTCTGCATAGGAAAGTGTTGCCTCGTCGATATCCTCGCAGCTTCGGCTTACTGCCTTGCTTGTCATGACCTGACTGATGAAACGCTGCTTATTTTCAACGAGCGACCAGTTGTATGCATCAAAGGTTCCTTTGGTGACATATCTGTAGATTGCCACCTCTTCATTTTCGTTGCCCTGCCTGATGCCTCGTCCTTCCCTCTGTTCAATAGAAGATGGCTTCCAAGGACAGTCCACATGATGCATTGCAACAAGGTGTGTCTGCACATTGACACCTGTTCCACACTTGTCCGTTGAACCGATAAGAACTTTCTTTTTACCTGTCCTCATTTCCTTAAAAAGTGCATCCCTCTGTGCATCCGTTTTGGCATCATGGATAAATGCTATCTCATCTGCCGGAATACCATACTGGATAAGTGTTTCCTTCAGATAATCGTAGATGGTAAAGTCCTTATCCGGTCCCGGTGTGCCGATATCCGAAAAAATAAGCTGGCAGCCTATATGACCGTTGGCATTTCCTTTCTCATATTCTTTCCAGACATTTTCTGCTACCTTATTGAGCTTTCCGTCAGGATTACTTGGTGCGTCCTTATCAATCAGCCTTGCATCTGTTCCGAGTAATCTTGCCTCATGAGTAATCTTTAGGAAGTTGTCCACACTTGGATCAACTCCACCACCTCTGATACGCTCTGCCCTCACAACAAAGTCTTCCATAACCTGCTTTACATACCAGTCAGGCTCTGACTCCACTATGATAGGCTTGCCACCTCTGAGGGCTGGCACATCAAGGTCAAGCATGTCTGCTGTCTGCACATCTGCTACCTCACGGAAGATATTCATAAGCTCCGGAAGATTCGTAAATTTATTGAATCTGCTCTTAAAACGGAAACCGCTTCCCTCTACAGTAAGCTCCAGTGCTGTTGTCACTTCACCAAAGTTCGCTGCCCATGAATCAAAGTGATAAATCCCCATCTCTTCAAGTGCCGCTTTCTGCAAGTAAAGCTGCATGACATACATCTCACACATGGTATTAGATATTGGTGTACCTGTTGCAAATACAATGCCTCTGCCATCATTTGTCTCTGATAGATACTGGCATTTAAGCTGCATATCCGTTGACTTCTTCGCTCCACTGCTGCTGATACCTGACACATTATTCATCTTGGAAAAAATCGCAAGGTTCTTAAAATTGTGCGCTTCGTCAACCATGATAGAGTCCACACCAAGTTCCTCAAAGGTTATAAGGTCATCCTTCCTGCTCTCATCTGATAAGGATTTCAGCTGCTCCTCCAACTTTTTCTTCTGGCTTTCCATCTGTTTTACAGTCCAACGCTCCCCGTTACGCTCCTTCATCTCATCAATCGCATAGCTGATTTCATCAATCTGCTCATTGAGCATTCTTTCCTTTCTCTCTGCTGAGATCGGGATTTTTTCAAACTGCGAGTGCGACATGATGATACAGTCATAGTCACCTGTTGCAATCCTTGATACAAACTGCTTTCTACGGCTCTTTTCAAAATCACGCTCTGTGGCAACCAGGATATTTGCTGACGGATAAAGCCTTAAAAACTCTGATGCAGTCTGCCCGATAAGTGGCTTTGGAACAACCATGATTGTCTTATTGGCAAGTCCAAGTCTCTTCTGCTCCATGCAGGCAGCCATCATCTCAAAGGACTTTCCGGCACCGACACAGTGTGCCAGCAGGGTGTTTCCTCCAAGAAGGATTCTTGCCACCGCATTCTTCTGATGTGGCTTTAACTCAATCGCCGGATTCATTCCCGGAAACTGTAAGTGACTTCCGTCATACTCACGCAGACGGATGTTATTGAATGTCTCGTTGTAATACTCCACATATTTCTGTCTTCGCTCCGGCTCTGCAAACAGCCATTCCTTGAACTTCTCCTTGATCATGTTCTGCTTTTCCCTTGCAAGCATTGTCTCGTTCTTATTGACTTCGTAATGATACCTGCCATCACCATCATCAATCCTGTCCCTGACTGTTACAGTCTTTAGGTTCAGCGTATCCTCAAAAATAGAATAAGCATCCATGCGGCTTGTACCATAAGTCTTAGTAGCTGCCACTGAATGCTTATCCATGCTTTTATTCTCAATGAACCATTCCATGCTCATCTTATTTAAGTGTACCTGAATGCCTGTATTGTAAAACTGGCTTCTGACTTCCCTTGCACGCCTTGGCGTATTGAGAAGTTCATAGATAAACTGCTCATAATCCAGCGGTTCAATCCATGTCGTACCAATCTTTACATCAATATCCGAGGCTTCAATCCATTCCGGCTGCACCTTTTCAAGTGCTGCCACATTTCCTGCAAATCTTTCTGCCTGCGGATTGTCTGTATCAGCCGCCATAGCCTTTGCTACACGAAGTTTGTCTCTCACATTTCCCGAAAGATACTCGTCTGCTGTCTCCCAGCCGATGTCGGGATTGTTCTCGTTGTAGCGGTCTGGATTTAGGAAAACCAGTCCGTCCAGCTCTTCCACAAGGACTGCCCTTCTAAGCTCTGCTAATGCATCATCACTTAGCGTTATCTCATCCACTGTCTGTCCAGACTTTTCTGCAAGTTCTTCCTTTGCATTTGTAATATCCGGCTCATAGATAGAAAGCATATAGGCAAGATTTACATATCCAAATTCATTGACGGATACATTTAATGCTTCCACAGCGGTCTCCACTCTGTCTATGACTGTCTTTGCCTTAATCGTCTGCTTATAAAACATATCCGCTTTTTTCACCTCCCCATCTTCGTTTACTTCCTCAAGACTGCAAAGAAGTGGATAATCGCTGTCATCCCTGAATGCTATTCTGTTTGCTTTTGAAGTAATGGCTCCATACTGCTTTACGAAGGCATCATATTTCACATTAAGAAGTCTCTGCTTATCAGAAAGCTCCTCCTCGCTGCAGCCATCCATCTGGATATCAATCAGCTCTCTTGTTATCTGTCTGATTTCATCAAGGCTTCGGATTCGCTCCTCGGCAGTCTGTGATACTTCTTTTCTTACCATCTCGGAATTTTCCCTGTAATAGAGTTTTCCTTCAAAAAATGTGTAAGTGTAGTTTCTCACATCCGGATCAGCCGGGATAACTTCCTCCGTCTGCTCCGCCTCATCTGCCACTCTCTCAAAATCTGTCATCTGTGCTTTGATATTACCGATAGCCTTATTGAGAGTCTCATACATATTGAAGTTCTCATCATTATTCACACAGACTGTATATCTGCTGTCCTGTCCGTAAATCCTTGTGTCATATTCCATAGATCCAAGCATCATCTCCGGATGCTCTGCAAAATAAGAGTTGACTGCAATGCCATTCTCAGTTACACCAAGGTGTACCCAGTCAGGTTCAATATCAATCTTTCTCTCCCTCTTCTGCAAAAACAGGATATCTGCTGTCACTTCGGTTCCTGCATTATCTTTAAATGCAGTATTCGGAAGTCTTACTGCTCCCACAAGCTCTGCTCTTTCAGCCAGATACTTTCGGATAGTAGGATTTGCCTTATCAAGTGTTCCCTTTGTGGTGATTACTGCAACCATGCCTCCCGGTCTTACCTGATCAAGTGCTTTTGCCAGAAAATAATCGTGGATACGGAAGTTATACTTGTTGTACTTTGGATCAAATACCTTATAATCACCAAATGGCACATTTCCGACAACCACATCAAAGAAGTTATCCGGATATGTGGTATTCTCAAATCCTGTGATACTGATATTGGCATTCTGATAAAGCTGCTTTGCAATTCTTCCTGAAATGCTGTCAAGCTCCACCCCATACAGCTTGCTTCTCTGCATTGGTGCCGGCATACTTCCAAAGAAGTTACCGATACCCATAGATGGCTCTAATACATTGCCGCCTCTGAAACCAAACTGGACAAGTGCCGAATTTATGCACATGGCAATCTCCGGTGAAGTATAAAAGGCGTTATTTACTGTTGCCCTTGCAGCACTGTATTCCTCATCAGATAAAAGGTCTTTCAGCTCTGCATATTCTTTGCTCCAGCCTGCGTTATTCTCATCAAATGCCTGTGACAGTCCGCCCCATCCGACAAACTTCGACAGAGTTTTCTGTTCCTCAGGTGTGGCAAGCCTGTTCTCTGATTCAATCTGCTTTAAAGTGCGGATTGCATCCATATTCCACTGGTATCTGGTCTTAGCACCGCCTTTTTCCATTTCCCAGAGGTTATAGTGGAAATTGTGTTTCGTCTGCCCGGCAACATTCTTCTCATTTTCAAGACTTTCTACTTGCTGTACTGGTTCCTGCTTTGGTGTAAAATCTACAGTTTCCTGTGATTCTGTATCAGCCTGAATATCATCCACAGATACTGATACTGCATCATCTGAAACCACATGTCCATTCTCATCAATCTTGGTTTCCCAGCCATTCGCTATTGCTCTTTCCCTGGTTTCAAGACGATTGGCTTTTACACTATCCTCGATATCAAAGAATCTCTTATAGACCGGATTCATCTTATCCCTGTCAGCCTTCTGCTTTGTCTCCTGATAATACTTCTTCTGGTCTTCTCCGCAGTAAAATGGCTGTTTTACCATATAAGATAAGATTTCATATAACTCACGCCAGTCGAGAGCACCTTCTTTACGCACACCATTCCTGTTCTTATAGCTGATCTTCACATATCCGCTTCTGATTGAGTACTCCACAAGACCATACTTATTGTTGGAATATGCCTTTCTTTCTGCATTATCTGTCCCTAATGCAATATCCCTGATAAGGTCAAGTTTATTGGGCATAAATGCAAAATCAGACTGCACCACATCCATAAGGAATGCCCTAAACGGAGTGTAGCAGCTGCAATCTGTTACAAGAATCTCCGCCGCATCACGCAGGTCTTCATCAAGCTCTGCAATACGCTTGGCATAATCAATCGGTGTAATATACTGAAGCTCTGATGGATCTTTTTCAGTTGTTTCAGCTTCTATCTCTGCACCATATTCTGCCTGTGTTACCATGCGGTCTTCATCGGCAGTTTCCTGTGGTGTCATGCCTTTTGCACTTACATAATCTCTGTTAGAAGCATAGCTCTCCGGCTCATCCGGTATTGCATAATCATCAATCTCTGATTCTGCCTCCTCCGGTTCCACTTCCCGGTATTCGGCATCAATGACCTCATCATCCTCACGGAGTCCGTCCATCGCAAGCTCATCAATACGAGGTGTCTCAGACTGGTATTCCCCTGTAAGAATAAGGACACCAAGCTCTTTTTCGATATCTTTCCACGAAACATATCCTTCAACCTCTCCATCCTCATCTCGCCACTGAAAACGCAGTCCATTCCCATGAAATGTGTCATATCCGTGCAGTCCCAGTCCGTCAACCGGCCAGCCTGCACCTCCCTGACCATACTCTGCTTTGATACGCTTTGCCCTGGTTCCTGCATCAATCTCTGTTTCAAAAATCTTGCATACCCTGCCCTTGCCACCGACAAAGCCTGTACCTCTCATAAGCACCTGTTTGATATACTCACCTGGTACTGTTGCAGACTTTTTGGGATTCAGATAATTGTATTTACCTGCTAATGCAGCTTTTCTGTCCTGCTCGAACTGACGCATAAACTGATTATTGTTTTCGTCCTCAGTATGAATGGTGCCAATGCTTGCCTGCCCGTTCTGGTCGAAAAAAAAGGAAGCCTGTGTATATTCGGCTTCCTTACTAACACCCAATGAATTGATTTCATCAAGTTCCCTATTCAGTTCTGTATCATCTGATTCTAGTGGAATCGCATCACTATCTGATTCAGTACCACTTCCTCTGCCTGCATCTTCGCCTGCTCTCTTATCTTCCACATCTCCATTGTCGATGACGGATTCTGTGGCTTGTGCTTCGCCAGATACTGCATCTCCAGCTGGTCGTACAGCTGGTTCGCTTCCTCCTCTACCGCTGACATCTTCTCGTACATCTTCCCGAATCTCATCAGCGTCTTGTATCTTGCCGGCTCGTTCTCCTTTAGATAGTTCATCGCCATCCTTCCGTATTTGCCCAGCTTCGTGAGATCCTCCGTCTCGTCCGGCATCTCTATCTGCGGATAAAGCAGTCCGTCCACTTCCTTGTAAGTCATTTCTTCTAACATATCCAATTCTCCTTTCGCTCTCGATTGCCTTTAAGTTACGACTAAATTCTCTAAGAACACTACAGGAGACATCGCATACAATGGAACCAAGACGGTAAATGATCTCTTCGTCTTTGATATTTACGATCTGACTAAAATCCTGTTCTTGCACAGATAAGTCAAATCCGCATCTCGTCCCTACAGCATACATGACACTTGCATATACAAGCTGCTCCATGTCCATTTCCTGCTGTAAGCCATTGCGTTTCTTACTTTCTTCCTTTATCACACTACCTGATAGCTGCATAAGCTCGGTCATTCGGTCTCCGAACTCTTCTTTTATTATAATCCAAACATCTGTTCCTGTAAACTGTTTTAATATATTTTTTAGAGACTCCCTGTCGCTGTTATCGTACTGCTCAATCTGACCTTCTGACACAAGAAAATCCACATAATCCTTAAGATTTTCTCCCTCAAGGTCCCATGTCAGCTTAACATTCTTCCCTCCGGTATCACTGATATCAAAGATATACCTCATGCGTGGATTCAGTGCCCTCGACGGGAAGATAGCGCAGCCTTTCGCACCACGCTTTACATATCTTCCCACCTTTTTCCAGGTATCATAATCTGCCATGAGTGTGCTTTTTTCCGGAGGTCTCTGAGCTGTTACCATAACGATATTGTCAAATTCATAGCGGTATAACTGACCTGCGACCTTTAACACATCCTTCCAGTTCTTTTCTGATCTGGTGATGTTACCAATTTCAGAATCGTATATCGCTTTGACCTTCATATCAACGCCCATACCTTTGTCCTCCTCTACTTAAACATCTCTGCAAACAATCCCTTAAATAGCTTTAACTCATCCTTATCCAGCTCGATTGCAAATTCATTGTCGATTGCCTGTTTTTCGCATTTATCCTTTTTCTTTGCAATCTTACGCACCACACGAAGAAGCACATAGCACTCCTTGGACTTTGCAATGCTCTGTTTAAAGGTCAGCTCATCCTCATCGACTGACTTCTGCGTCTGATAGATAATCTCTTTTAACTTATCATTGATACCATCTACTTCCTCAAGGGAAATAATAACGGATGCCTTAGAAGCACCCGATCTGTCCCACTCCTTATGAAGTTCCTTTACTAAAAACTCCATGTTCTTAATTACTGTTGTTGAATCACTTTTCATCTTGCTCTTCCTCCGTTTTCTTTTAATGAAGAAGGGAGCTGACCTTCGCTGATAGGCGCAAAATCAACTCCCTTCATGTCCTCTGCTCCAAGGACTATCTGCTCTGCATAATACATATCCATTGCCTTATTGATGGCATCGTCAAGCGACTCTGCCTTTACTTTCTGTACTCGTGAAAGCACTTCTTTTATCTCAACATCAAATTCCTGTTCCATATGATATCGCCTCCTGTAAAAATCTCATCACCGGCTCTTTTCTTCCTTTACCTGTCTTTCCTTAAAGCCTTCATCGTACTTTCCATCTTCCAGCCTGTCGTAAAAACAGTCCTCTTCAATCGTTCCGAAATCCTCATACATCTGGTGAAGGAAGTCATTCTGCAGCTTCTTTGGTACATCATCATCCTTTGACATATCCTGATAAAAATAGAACTTCTGCTTTAGCTTTGCCCTGTAATCATAGATATCCTCTATCTTTTCCGGTGTGCCATACTCCCTCTTGTATGCCTTGAAATTTGTAGTTGAAAGTGTGGAACCTAGATAAATGCCATGCTCCCACGATACCCCGATTGTGGTATTGTCCTTTGTAGGCTTCTCATCCTTCGGATAACGCTTATACTCTGTCGCACCAAGGGCGATTGTAAGGGAACCTGACTTCATATCCATCACCACAAGATTCCTTGGTGATAATGCTTCAAGCACCATGTAATCATGGTCATTGAAGTTATGAAATGTCTGTCCCCTTTCAAATGAGCGGTTCTCCATTTCATAATGCAGGTTAAAATCATCCACCCAGCCCTTATCGGTCATTCCAATCTCCTTAAGCTTTGCAACACATTCAGAAGAACTGGCTTCTTTATCAAACCGAAATTCTTTGGAATCGTTATAAAATCCCTGAAGAAAGTGTCCCAGCTGAATATCATCCAGACAGAATCTCGCAGATACAGTTACATTTGCTGCCCTGTAATACTCTGCGAAGTTATCTGCTTCACCAAGTGTCCTTCCAAGCTGCAACAAATTGTCTGCAAGCTCTGACATGTCATCAACTGCTATAAAACTCTTATAATCATCCAGAGTCATCAGCATATTTGTCTCTGTTCCCCTGTCGTTTTCTGTTACCAGTATCATATCTTTTAAATCCATTCTTACCTCCAGTCTCAGAGAGGGACTATGCCCTCTCTGCAAATTTCCTGTTATGGTCTTCCTATCACAACAATCTTTCCTGTGCTTGCCACATCCCTGTAGACCACACCAAGACTTTCATTAAGTGCCTCTACCACCTTGCCATTTCCGACGTATACTGCCACATGGCTGATGTTCTTATATCTTCCATTGCATGTAAAACTGTAGAAGATAAGGTCTCCCGGCTGTAACTCATCAAAGGAGACAGTCTTTCCGGCTTCATCCAGTCCCTGTGCCTCCGCTGCCGCTGTGGTTGCACCGCCATAACTAATATCCACGCCTGCATCTTTCCATGAATAATAGGCTAAGGAACTGCAGTCATAATAGTTACCGCTGTCTCTTAAATCCTGACTATAAGGAAATCCAACTCTGTGAAGTGCATAGGAGCAGACTGTTTTCTGCCTGCTGTCTGTAATTCCACTAAGGATGGCATTGATTTCATCCTCAGTCATGGAGCTTACTCCCGGACTTCCGCCTCCGCCGCCACTTCCGCTTCCGGCATATCCAAGCTGTCCCATAAACTCCGGACTCATGATCTGCTCAAGCATTTCCACCTGATCAGAATTAAATCCATAGACCGAAATCATATCTCTGTACGATTTCAGTGTGACATTCACATACAGAACCGACTTCGTGACAGTAGTTACATTACCGTCTGCATCTGTTTCTTCCACATCCTTTGTTCCGGTGCTTGTGGTGTATGAACACATATCATTTACAACTGCCTGCAGCCAGCCTTTAGAAGTATCATTCATGACTGTTGCAGTATCTCCGACACCATGCTTGACCATATAGACTGCCATGATGTCATAGTAATTGCTTGGGTTTTCTTCCATACCTTCATAATCCACATAGACAAGCTCTCCAAGGTCATATCCGGTATGCTCATTCACTTTCGTATTCACATCCCGGTTAAACTCCTGCACATAAGCACTCGTTACTGTCTGCACGGTATCTCCTGATTCAAGTGGTGGCAGAAATAAAGCAAATGGAGAATTGTAAAGGATTGCTATCACCGCTATAACCGGAACCGCAATCATGGCAACTACAAGAACAAGTAATAAAAGCACCAATCCGATAATCGGTGCAGCTGCCTTTACCCAGGTAATCGCTTTTCGCACAATCAGATCCTTTACCAGCTTTGCCACGCTGTCCGTCTGATTCTCCTGTGCTTTCATCTTATCCAGAAAGAACTTTATCTTCCTGCTCCGGTTGGTCATCTTTTCATCCTTGACCTCTATGGACACACCTGCAGCATATCCGGCTGCCATGCCGATTGCCGTGCCAACTCCCGGTGCAACCGCTGTTCCTGCCGCCGTAGCAGCTGCCTTTGTCGCAGTTTTCGTTGCAACCTTGGCAGTAGTCTTTGCTGTTTCTTTTGCCGTCTCTTTAGCTACCGCCTTAGCTGTATCTTTGGCAGCTTTCTTTGCTGTTTTTTTTGCCAGCTTCTTTCCTGTCTCTACCTTTTTGATACGCTTCTTTGCCTCGGCTGCCGCCTTTTTCCTGAAAAGTGCTGCACCCTTAGAAGCAGTTCCGGTAACAGGTCGGCTTGATTCATATGCAAGATATGCTGCCTGCGATACCTCATGCCCGCCTTCCACCTGCTCTGTTACTGCCCCGGCTGCAAGTGCTCCAGTTCTTCCTGCAATGTGAAGATTCGTGTTCTTGGTCTTGATGGAAGTGTTGGATTCTTTAAGGTTTCGCTTGAATCTTGATAATCCCTTATTCTTCGGCTCCGACTGATGAATGGTACTCTTGCGATAGGACTTCTTTTTATCATCAGATACCTTTGCACCGATAGTCTTAGGACCTCTCTCTACTGTATAGATGTTGCTGCCTTTAATCTTGGCTCCCTTTGGTTCGTGGGCATGAATCTTGGCTTTCTCCTTGGTGTGAATGACCATTGGCTTGTCATCAACCTTTCTAATTTTCAATTTTCTCACCTCCTACTTTGAAAAATAAAATAAGCCGCTAGGGAGCAAAAATTACTCCTTAACGGCTATGTAAAATCATTCAATATTCAATTATTAAAAGCAACATGAAACTGAAAGTTATCTATACTGCGATAGGTTTTAGTCCGTTTTTTCTTATGTTTTCTAATTCTTCTGCCATTAAACACTGCGACTCATAAAGACGCAGATATTCTTTGGATACGTCTGAGTCAAAGATCAAAACATCATCCGAATTTATCGTGACATCGACACCACTGCGATACAGTTTTCCAATTGGATGCACGGACATATCCGCAACCCTTCCAAGCAAAATATTACTTGTCGGTGTGATATTTAATCTGATTTTATTATCTGCCAGAAAGCGGATCACGGATTCATCATCGGCTGCCGCGATACCATGCTGCACCTCATCAAGTTCTAATTCTTCTACTGCTGTTCTTACGTCTTTCGCAGTCCCCCATTCTCCAACGTGTGCTTTTAACCTTAATCCTTCTTTTCTTGCCCGACGATAAATTCCTTTAAAATTTTCGATTGGTTGTGCTAATTCGTCACCATACAGATCAATCGAATAAAAATTTTTATTTCCCCAAAAGTGAGATAAACATTCTTCTAAATAATCGATAGGACAATGTCTTGATAATCCGATTTGAAGCCTTAATTCTATATCAGGAGCGATTTCCTTTTGCGCACTTGTAAAAGCATCAACCAGCTCATCAATATCATTATGAAAAAATTCATTTAACCCCCAGACATCCTCACCAATTTCAAGCACAGTTACTCCGTCTTCTTTGGCCTGTTGAAAGGTGGCTTTGATTAAAAGTTTTCTCATCTCAGTGCTGTTAAAATCCTGACCAATGTATTTTTGACTCCATTGATCCATTTCCCCCATCGATGACAAAGAATTCTTTAATGGCTCGATTTTTTTACCGACTGCCTGATATAAGAAACTTCTGCTCCCACCAAGCACAAAATGATTGTGCAGGTCTGCCTTAGGATACTTTCTTAATTCTTCCAGATTTCTTTGCTTCAATGCATATGTAAAACGATTCATAATTCAATTCTCTCCTAGCTGTTTGATTTTCTCCACAAATTTCGATTGAGATTTTACCTGCTCCCAGTCAGATTTTAAATATAGATATGCCCTCTTCATACATTGTTTTATAAGGATCTCCAATCGCCGCGAAAGCATCTTTTTCACTTTTTCGTTCCCAATCCATATCTATATACCCATCGGTTTTTACATGATGTTTTCCCGCAAGCACACAAAAATAGCTGCACACAACTTCATTTAAAATCAGATACTCCAGAAGTGTCCTGTCATCCACATATTTTTCAAATACAAGGGTGCCCCTCTCATAACAAAACACCCTTGTCCGGTATTCCATAATATCAATTTTAAGTTCCATATCAAATTTTGAATTGTCAATCATTCTTTTAAAACTTTCAATCTGATAACTTACCGGAATTTGCGCCTTATCAAGCAATTTATGCACATTATAAAATATTTCTTTCTGTTTCATACCTGTCCTCAATGCATTCTGCTCCGTTGTATTTTCTTCATCCCTATCCGAAAATAGAAATCTATCTGATTTACATTCCAGTTCCCGAAAACGGCTGGCTAGCTGGTCGAGCCGTTCTGTGCCAAATGCCTCATATTCTTCCTTAGTAATTTCATAGTACCGATTATACCAGGCAACCCATGTAACCACACAACTTAGAATATATTTATCCACTTCCGGAACATATCCAACACTATACAGCAGTTTTGTATTTACTTTCTCATTTTGTATATTCATATGCCCTCCAACTATATTCATATCCATTATAATAATCCCATTCGGGTATAATCTCAATATACATATCATTTCACTATCTAAGGGGGCTGAAAAGCCTGTAAAATAAGGAAAGTTCAGGAAATCTCTCCACAAATTCAAATTCTATTTCCAAGGTCTCTTTTTCTCTGTCCATCCCTTTGATTTCCAATGTTCAACATCACGAGGATTAAAACCATTCTTCTGCATTATATGCATAACCCAAAACATTCCCTTGGTTTTTATCCCTGGTTTAACATTTCCCGAATTATGTATAATTTTCTTCGCAATACTTGATGTTGTTTTGTCAATTACTCTCTTTTTCTTTTCGCTTACGCCGTTCCAATCGACCGCCGCAACACCAACTCCATATTTATATCTTTTAGCTACTCCCCAGAAAAACAAGCTGTCCATCATATCTTTATTTGTCGATTTCATACCAGCTCCGGCAGCTGTGGATATGCATACTCCTTGTTTCTTAAACATAGATTCTTCTGGACTATGCACCATCCATCTGTATCCGTAATGGTCTAAAAAAGCTTTCATCGCCCCAGTCGCATGAAATACATAAACCGGACTGGCTAAGATAATAACATTTGCTTCATCCATTGCATCAGTAAGAGGCTTTAGTTTTTCATAATGCGGACATTTTGTCTCGGATTCAGTGAAACACTTTGTACAGCCTACACAAAATTCTCCAAAATCTTTTGGAAGAAAAAATTCTTTTATATCGCTACTTATTTTCTCTGCCAACATATGAGCTATATGATATGTTGAGCCTTTATGACTTTGACCATGTATAATTACTATCTTCATATTTTCTCCATTTGCTTCGTGAAATTCAAATTTTCTTTTCCCTAATAATTACAAATATTCCTTGGAAATTGCTTCCACACCATACATTTCCATAAATGCATCCAGGTCCGCTGCATCCCCAATCAACATATTCTCGTCAAAGTGTACGATATGCATATCTTAAAATCCAGCCACATGTTCTCCGGTACAAATGATACATTTTAGAACTGCTTCCTTATTTATTTTTCATATCGAATCTTATATGCTTTTTTCTTTAAAATAGGGAATATCTAATTTATTATCATCAAGGTCGGACATTCATCCGACCTCTTGATTATACTATAGATTCTATAAAAATTCATCTGTTATCACTGCAGCATTGCTTCTTTTTTCTTCTGTTCCGCAATCTTCTCATGAATGTTGGTATTATACAGCCTGTACAAATCTGTATCCTTACTAATCTGATTATCAAATGGAATCACCACAGAACCACACTTGATAAGTCCCATTCCCGATGCAGTATTGGTTACGAATCTTAGCTGTGCCTCTGATACCCCGATAACTTCCGCCATCTTGGAACTGTCTGTATTCGCCTGTTTTAAGAGTGCCACAAACTCAGAGTTTGCAAGCATTGTGGTTGCTGTATAGTTCTGCAACAGATCGACGACATTCTGCGTGATACCGGTACAAAGTCCTCCCTGCTTTCTTACTTTCTTCCAGAGCTGCTGCAGATATTTTGCAGAATACTCGGAATTAAGCAGGACGTGAAACTCATCAATATAGAGCCATGTTGCCTTGCCTCTCTTGCCATTCTCAACAATCCTGTTCTGAATAGACTCCATCATGACAAGCATTGTGATAGGACTAAGCTCCGTACCTAAGTCCCTGATGCCATATACTGTGAATCTGTTATCCACATCCACATTTGTCTGATGATTGAAGATATTAAGTGAACCATTTACGAAAAGCTCCAAAGACAATGCAATGTCCTTTGCCTCATCCTCCGGCTGTGCCATAAGGATATCGTAAAAATCACTCATCACCGGGATATACTTCTCTTTGCTCCTTGCAATGTCGATATACAGCTTTCTCACACAACGATCAATGATTGACTTCTGTCTTGAATTTAAGCTGTCCCCGATACACTGCTCACATAGACCTAGCATGAACTCGCCTTTTTCTCTTACCATTCCCTTGGAATCATTCGAATCAAGGCTCCACACATCCATCTCCAGCGGATTCACATAGTTATCCGTATAGGTAGACATATTTACTACAGTTCCGCCATAAGTCTCGGCAATATCAAAGTATTCGTTCATTGGATCTATGACGATTATTTCATCATCTCCCGACAAGAATACGCTGCCCATCTCCATCTTACAGAAGAAGGATTTACCGGAACCCGGCACACCAAATACAAAGCCATTTCCATTGATGAGCTTCTTTCTATTGCCGATATTCACATTCTTGCTGATCTGGTTGATACCATAATAGTTGCCGGTGCTGTCATTTAATTCCTGCACATTGAATGGCATAAGCACCGCAAGTGACTGGGTAAGAAGGGTACGCATAGTCTCCACCTGTCTTACTCCAATCGGAAGTGCTGTGTTGAGTGCTTCCCTCTGCTTTAAGTAGTGTGTATCAATTGTGCAGCTGTTACGTTTTCCGATAGTCTCTACTGTCTCACATACACTCTCAAGCTCCTTCTTGCTTTCTGCCATAAGAATAATGGTTACTCCCACGAAGAAAAGGCACTGGTCATTCTCACGGACATCATCCATGATTTCCTCAATCTCCTTTTTCTCCGTTCTCTTGGCATATGAGATTTCCGTAGAAAAGTCGTTATTCTTATTACGGACTCTCTGCTGCTTAATGATATCCGACTCAATACCAAGGTATTTCTTCTGAAGCACCTTTGTAGTCAGATCCTTTGGTACGGGCACCACATCAATACTCGTGATGGAATGAACCGGAAGGGAAGTAATCTCATTGATGAATCTGTCTGACAAACTGCTCGGATACTTTTTGATGAAAAGCGCCTTGCAGAATTTACTCTCATCCTCAAAATGGTCTGGGAAATATTTCACCATCCCATTGCACAGATCATTTCTAAAATCTGCCCCGACCTTCTTTGCCTTTTTGATATCAAAATCAAAGCTGCCCTCATCTCCAAGATGATAATAGTCATAGAGCACTTTCAGTCTCTCATTGCCATTAAGTGGTACAATCTCCGCACCAAGCTCAATGAAAGCCTTGTGTATCGTTGCCTCAAGGGTTGCAAACTGTGCCTTTGCCTCCTCGAAGTTCTTTCTCTCAATCGTGATTGTCAGGTATCTCTCCTGCTCAATCCCCTGTCTGCCCTCAATAATCTTCTCCTCAATGATGTCATTGTAGATACTTCTATAATTATTGAAGCCATCGTTTTTCTCAGCAATCAGAACCTTGTCACGGAGTTCATCCATGTTTTTGTTCTTATTGTTGATCGTAATCTTATAATTACAGTCCAGCGAATTTAAGAACTTACAGTATCTCTCGAAAATACCGATCTGCTCATCCTCGGTTGCTGTCGTGTAATTGATGTCCTGAAAGCGGTAGCATTTGGAATACTTATTTTTGCTTACTTCAAAAATGCCGTTTTCAGCCACCGCCATAATCTCTATGGTTTCCTGAATGGATTTAGGTGTCTTATACAAAGGCTCACTCGCCTTCTTTAATAACTTAAATCCGTCTGTAAATAAACCCATGTCTCTAACCTCGCTTTCTTATAATGAAAGCCCGCCGGG
>ENA-ORNO01000668-ORNO01000668.1-human-gut-metagenome-genome-assembly--contig:-NODE-668-length-20549-cov-3.563336_pt1 | contig 20549 bp, 15 predicted proteins | sample MGYA00242117_ERZ509026 | MGnify/ENA primary metagenome ERZ509026 (study PRJEB26280, sample SAMEA2338710) | human gut metagenome | biome: human gut; feature: human-associated habitat; material: faeces... | reverse complement strand
CCGCCGGAATGCCTACCGCCCACGGGAAATAGGCTGCCGAGGAGGCAATGACTGTGGAATCGTCGGTGAGCAGAGAGAGGAACGCGCTGCCGCCGGACATATACACCACGGTATAAACAGCTGCGAGAATGACGCCCCACATGAACAGACGCCGCACCGTGGAACGGAACATCTGCATGTTGCGAGCTCCGTAATATCTGCCGCAAAGTGCCTCTCCGGCATAGGCGAAACCGTCCATCACGTAGGAGAAAAGGGTGAAGAGCTGCATGAGCAGGGTGTTGACAGCAAGCACCACAGTGCCGTGGGAGGCTCCTGCCGAAAGGAAAAACAGATTGACGGCGACAATGAACAGCGTGCGGATAAAGATGTCGCGGTTGACGCTGAAAAAGCTTCGCATAGCCTGAAAGGCGAACAGTCCGGATGAGGAATAATGGTTGCGCAGACGTCTGTAACCGATTATCAGAAACACTAAGGCTGCGAACAGACCGGCATACTGGGCTATGAGCGTGCCGAGAGCCACACCGTCGACCTTCATTCCGCAGGCATATACCAGGCTCAGACTCGCCACGATGTTGACCACATTCTGCATAATGGAGATGAACATCGGTATGCGTGTGTTCTGCATACCTATGAACCAGCCCGTCATACCGTAAAGGCACAGCATGGCGGGAGCGCCCCATACGCATATGCCGAAATAGATGCGGACGAATGCGGCTATGTCTGGAGAGGGACTGACAACCGCAAGGGCGAGACTCAAGAGCGGACGACGGAACAGTATTATCATAACAGCGACGGCAAGACCCACCGCGAGCGAGCGCAGCAGCAGCCTCACCACCTCCGGCAGGTCGCGCCGTCCGAACGACTGGGAGGTCATCCCGCTCGTACCCATACGCAGGAATCCGAATATCCAGTATATCACATTGAATATCATGGAACCCACCGCTATCGCCCCTATATACACCGCGTCGCCCATGTGCCCTACAATGGCGACATCGACAAGACCGAGCAACGGCACTGTTATATTGGAGACAATGGAAGGGAGTGCTATGTTAAGTATCTGACGGTCGATATGTTTCATATTAATATGTATGTGTGTTTTATTGTTCCCATACAGCCAAAATAATGCAAACGAGCGCAATGAGAGCTTGCTCTTACATTGCCGAGTGCAGCTTATCTTATGCAAAGATAATGCGAGGCGAGCGCAGCAGCAAGTCGGGAAAACCTTGTTTTACCGGACTTGATATTGCCGAGCCGAAGCTTATCTTATGCAAAGATAATGCAAACGAGAGCAATGAGAACTTGCTCTTACATTGCCGAGTGCAGCTTATCTTATGCAAAGATAATGCAAACGAGAGCAATGAGAACTTGCTCTTTGTTTCCCGAGTGCAGCTTATCTTCTGCAAAATTATCTGTTTAACAACAAACGTCTGACACCGCACTGTTCCTTTTAACATTTATTCGCTTTGCCGTTCCGAGACCTTGACTTATCTTTGCAGAAGATAAGCTGCACTCGGGAAATTAAGAGCAAGCTCTCTTTCCACTCACTGGCATTATCTTTGCAGAAGATAAGCTGCACTCGGGAAATTAAGAGCAAGCTCTCTTTGCACCCGTCCGCACCCTACACTCCGCCGCTTATAAAAAAGCAAGCCGCAAGACCCACAATCATTACACATTCATACGGAACCATTCAAACAATAGAAGAATATGATAAGAAAACTGTTTCTTTCAACATTTGCCCTCATTATGGCAATTGCCGCGACGGCGCAACCGAAGGTTTACGTAACGCGCGACATTTCTCCTGAATCCCTTATTAAGATTTACGAGGCTCTCGGACGCAAGGCTGAGGGGCGCGTGGCGGTGAAAGTGAGCACCGGAGAGGCTGGTAACCCCAACTATCTGCAGCCCTCGCTCATAGGCGGACTGGTGAAGAAGGTGGGCGGAACCATCGTAGAGTGCAACACGGCATACGGCGGACGGCGCGGCACAGTGGAGGAACACATGCGCGTGGCGGAGGAACACGGATTCACAAAGATAGCCAAGGTGGACATCATGGACGCCGAAGGGGAGTTCAGGATTCCCGTGCGCGACACCACAAACATAAAGTACGACCTCGTGGGAAAGAATCTGAAGAACTACGACTTCATGATTAATCTCGCACACTTCAAGGGTCACCCGATGGGCGGTCTGGGCGGAGTGATAAAGAACCAGAGCATCGGTGTGGCGTCGGCAAACGGCAAGGCATACATCCACACCGCCGGTTATCAGGACAAGGTGGAGGGTATGTGGAACCATACACAGAACCAGGAAGGATTCCTCGAGTCGATGGCTGCGGCGGCACAGGCGGTGGCTGACTACTTCGGAGACAGGATTCTGTATATCAGCGTGATGAACAACATGTCGGTGGACTGCGACTGCGTAGCCACTCCAGAGAAGCCCACGCTCAAGGACTACGGCATCCTGGCGTCGCTCGACCCCGTGGCTCTCGACCAGGCTTGCGTGGACATAATATTCAACATGACCGCATCCGAGGGCAACGACAATGCTCCCCTGAAGGAGAGGATAAGCTCGCGGCACGGCACGCACACCATCGAGCACGCGGAGAAGATAGGGCTCGGCAGCCGCAAATATACTCTCGTAAACATCGACAGATAATCATAAAACGACAATAACATTATGCGACACCAGACCAGACTATACTCTCTCTCGCTGAGAGACGGGCGCACATATGCGCTCACAGCCATCTTCATGCTCGGCAACATAGCCCTGCCGCAGCTCTGCCATCTGGCTCCTCACGGCGGACAGATGTTCCTGCCTATATTCTTCTTCACCCTCGTGGGAGCTTATAAATACGGTTTCACGGTAGGACTTGCCACAGCCGTGCTCTCTCCCATAGCCAACTCCATGCTCTTCTCTATGCCATCCGCACAGATGCTTCCGCCCATGCTGATACAGTCGGTGATGCTCGCGGCAGCCTCGGCGGCACTCGCCCGGCACATGGGAGAAAGGGTGACGCACACCGCGCTCGGACTCACCGCCACGGCATGCCTGCTTGCCGGACTGCTCATAGAGCGCGCCATGATAAGTGTGGACCACGGCATACTCTCCTCGCTGGCACTTGCCGTGCCGGGACTGTTGCTCCAGACGTTCGGAGGATACTGGCTTATCAGAAAACTGTAAAACCGACACCATATGCTGAGAAAGACAAGAATAATACTCGCGGCGGTGTTCTATGTGCTCATCACACTGCTCTTCCTCGACTTCACGGGCACCCTGCACGCATGGCTCGGATGGACGGCAAAGATACAGTTCCTGCCGGCTCTGCTCGCGCTCAACGTGCTGGTGGTGGTTGCGCTCGTCGTTCTGACTCTCGTCTTCGGACGCATCTACTGCTCCATAATATGCCCGCTGGGCGTGATGCAGGACATCATAGCGTGGCTGGGACGCCGCGGACACCGCAACAGATACGGTTTCTCGCCTGAGAGGAAACGGCTACGCTACGCCCTGCTCGCATTCATGGCGGTGACGCTCGTGGCTGGACTGGTGCCGCTGGCTGCGCTCATCGCTCCGTACAGCAGTTACGGACGCATCGCCGCCAAACTCCTGCAGCCTGTATATATAGGTGTGAACAATCTGCTGGCAATGGCTGCCGAGCACGTGGGAAGCTACGCCTTCTATGAGCGCGACGTGTGGGTGCGCTCGTGGGCGACGTTCGGTGTGGCTGCGGTGTCGTTCGTCATAATAGCTGTCATGGCGTGGCGCGGCGGACGCACATACTGCAACACCGTGTGCCCCGTGGGCACCCTGCTCGGTATCCTGTCGCGTTTCTCGTGGCTGAAGATACGCCTCGACACCAACAAATGCACCGGATGCCGTCTCTGCGAGCGCAACTGCAAGTCGGCATGCATAGACATCAAGAACCGCAAAGTGGACTACAGCCGCTGCGTGGTGTGCGGCGACTGTCTGGACAAATGCCGTTTCGGAGGGCTCACATATACATCGCGCAGACCTGCGAAGACCGCTGACGCTCCGTCGCGGAAAGTCGGCAGGGCTGAGGTTGACACTTCCAAGAGGGCTTTCCTCTTTGGAGCGGTGACGGCGGCGGCAACGGCTGCGATAGCCGAAGACAAGGTGAAGTTTGACGGCGGACTGGCGAAGATAGAGGACAAGGTGAGCCCCGAGAGGCAGACACGGCTCACCCCGCCCGGCTCAATGTCCGCCCGCCACATGGCAAAACACTGTACCGCGTGCCAGCTTTGCGTCGCCGAGTGTCCCAACGACGTGCTACGGCCGTCCACAAGTCCCGAAACGTTCATGCAGCCCGTCATGTCATACGAGCGCGGCTATTGCCGTCCGGAGTGCACACGGTGCTCGGAGGTGTGCCCCACGGGTGCCATAAAGCCCATAACAAGGGCTGAGAAGTCTGCCATAAACACCGGACACGCCGTGTGGATAAGAAAGAACTGTGTGCCCGTTACCGACGGACAGCCGTGCGGCAACTGCGCGCGCCACTGCCCGACAGGTGCCATCACGATGGTGCCGCTCTATCCGGAGGCACAGAAAGACGGCGGGAAGGACGAGGAAAAGAGCCGTCTGATGATTCCCGTGGTGAACGAGGAGATGTGCATCGGATGCGGGGCGTGCGAGAATCTGTGCCCGTCACGTCCGTTCCCGGCTATATATGTGGAGGGTCACGAGGTGCACCGCAAGGGATGACAGCACGCGCGCCATTTATAAAAAGCATTGCCAACACTCAGTAAAGCAACCAATATGACAAACATAAAAAAACATATCTCACGACGCGGATTCCTGAAGCTGATGGGCGGAACGGCTGCCGCGGCTACGGCGTCTCTTACGGGATGCAAGGACAAAGACCTGTCGACAGAAGACGACTACAGGAATCAGGTGGAGCCGCCGAAAGGAAAGATGACCTTCCGCACCGACCCCAAGACCGGTCAGAAGGTGTCGATACTGGCATACGGAATGATGCGTCTGCCGTCGGAAGAGCGCGGATCGGCACGCGAGAACACCTCCTCACCAATAGACCAGGAACAGGTTAACCGTCTCGTGGACTACGCCATAGAACATGGAGTGAACTATTTCGACACGTCGCCCATGTACTGCCAGGGCATGTCGGAGCGGGCAACGGGCATCGCCCTGAGCCGTCACCCGCGCAGTTCTTACCTCATCGCCACCAAGATGTCGAACTTCGCGGCAGAGAACCAGACACGGGAGAAGTCGATAGAGATGTTCGAGAACTCGCTCAAAGAGCTTCAGACCGACTACATAGACTACTATCTGCTGCACATGATAGGCGGAAGCGGGATGGAGGAATTCCGACGGAGGTTCATCTACAACGGCATTCTCGACTGGCTGCTCGAGCAGCGCGAGAAAGGACGAATACGCCATCTGGGGTTCTCCTACCACGGTGACGTGAGCGTGTACGACTATCTTCTCGCCAACAACGACAAGTACCGGTGGGACTTCGCGATGATTGAGCTGAACTATCTCGACTGGAAACACGCCAAGGATATCAACGACCAGAACACCAACGCCGAGTATCTCTACAACGAATTGGACAAAAGGCAGATTCCGGTAATGGTGATGGAGCCGCTGCTCGGAGGCCGTCTGTCAAACGTGCCGGAGCCTATCGCCGTGGAGATAAAGCGGCGCGCGCCGGAGAAGACTGTGGCTTCGTGGGCGTTCAGATATGCCGCAAGCAAGCCGCGAGTGCTCACAGTGCTGAGCGGAATGACCTATATGGAGCATCTGAAGGACAATCTTCTGACCTACAGTCCGCTCGTGCCGCTCAACGAGGAAGAGGAGAACTTCCTCGAACAGGTGGCGAAGAAGATTCTCACATTCATGCTCATACCATGCAACGACTGCAAATACTGCATGCCGTGTCCGTATGGTGTCGACATACCGGGCGTACTTCTGCACTACAATCTGGTGAAAAGCGAGGAGCGGTTGCCCGAGGACAGGCGTCATCCGGACTACGCGCGGTATCGCCGGGAGTTCATTATCGGACAGAACAGGGCGGTGGATGAGGAGCGGCAGGCTAACCATTGCATAGGCTGCGGACAATGTGTGCCGCACTGTCCGCAACGCATCGACATTCCGGCTCGGCTGCATGAGATAGACAACTTTGTGGAAAGACTGAAGCAGGAACTATGATACTTACAACTCTATATGCGCTTATGATGGCACCGGCGGCGGCATCTGCCGCCACGGTTGAGCCGTCTGACTCTCTCAGAAGGAACATTGCGGAGGTGGTGGTGACAGGCACACGCTCCACAACCGACGTCAGACATCTGCCCATGACCATATCCACGCTGAACCGGAAGCAGCTCACGGCAGACTTCAGAGAGTCTGTCCTGCCCACCGTGGGCGAGCGTGTGCCGGGACTGTTCGTCACAAGCCGTGGCGTGATGGGATACGGTGTGTCTACCGGGGCGGCAGGTTCCATAAAGCTGCGGGGCATCGGCAGCGGCGCGTCGATGTTGGTTCTCGTGGACGGACAGCCGCAGTATGCCGGTCTCTACGGCCATCCCATACCCGACGCATGCCTCACCATGACCGCCGAACGGGTGGAGGTGTTGCGCGGACCTGCCTCATTGCTCTACGGATCGAATGCCATGGGAGGCGTGATGAACATCGTGACGCGGCAGGCAAAGGCAGACGGTGTGAGGACAGACATATCCTTTGAGGGCGGATCATACGGTTCGCTGCACGGCGAGGCGTCAAACGAGGTGAAGGCGGGACGATTCTCCAACACCGCAGCCCTGTCCTACAGCCGCACCGACGGACACCGTCCCGACTCGCAGTTCGAGCAGTATGCCGGATTCGTAAGACCCGTATGGACGTTCAACGACAACTGGAAGGCTGGCGGCGAGGCTAACGTCACGTTCTTCAAAAGCTCGAATCCCGGACCGGCGGAGGCTCCGCTGATTGACAACGACATGAAGATAACGCGCGGAACGGCTGCCGTGGCTCTGCAGAACGACTACGGACACACGTCGGGAGCGTTGCGCCTGTACTACAACTGGGGTCATCACAACATAAACGACGGGCACACCGCGGACGAGCAGCCGCGCACCTCGCTCTATCTGCACGATGACGTGATGGCGGGAGTGTCGCTCTATCAGAGCGTGGAACTGTTCGGAGGAAACCGCACGACCGTGGGATTCGACTACCAGCACTTCGGCGGCAAGGCATGGAACAGAGCCATAGAGGGAGGCGCGGAGACCGTAATAGCGGACAAGACGCAGGACGAATACGCCGCTTATGTGGACATTCGGCAGGACATAACACCGTGGCTCACGGCAGGAGCGGGGCTTCGTGTGGACCATCATTCGCGCTCGGGCACCCAGCTTGTGCCGCAGGGCGGACTGTCGTTCAGGCTATCGCCGGACGCAGAGATAAGGGCGATGGTGAGCCGGGGATTCCGCAACCCCACCATTAAAGATATGTATATGTTCAATCCGAAGAACCCCGACCTGGAAGCGGAGAGCATGACCAACTATGAGCTGTCGTGGTCGCAGCGGTTCATGGACGGACGGATGAGGGCAGGACTGAACGTGTTCTACCTCAAAGCCGACAATCTCATAACAACCGTTTTCACCGACGGACGGCCGCTGAACGTGAACACCGGCAGGACCGAAAACAGCGGTGTGGAGGCAGAGATAGCCCTTCAGGCGTCACCGCAACTGACGGTTGACGCCAACTACAGCTATCTTCACACAAGCGCGCACATCACCGGAGCACCCGAGCACAAGCTTTATGCGGGCGCGACATACACCCTGAAGCGTCTCACTCTGAACTCCGGACTGATGTATTTCGCCGGTCTTCGCACAAGCGAATCGGACAACAGCACATCGCATGCAGCCCTCTGGCACCTCACGGCGAGCCTGCGTCTGGGAAAGATTCTCAACATCTACGTGAGAGGAGAGAACCTTCTCGCACAGGAATATGAGATAAACAAGGGTTTCACAATGCCCCGGGCGACTGTCACGGCGGGCATGAAACTCAGTCTGTAATAATTCTATACAACACGGAGCGCAGCATTTTGAAGTTTCAAAATTTGCTGCGCTCTTTCTTTTGGAGTATCTTTGCACGCGGTTGGCATCACCGTATTTTAAAACAGAAAAAACCGCGCCACGTGACAGGCGGCAAGACAATACAACCTCAAAAAGGAAAACTGACATACATTATGAAGACATCCGGGAAATACATTCCCCTCATTGCAGTGATTGTCACAGGCTTGGCGACACTGCTTCCCTTTCTCTGGCAGACTGAGTTTTTCAGCATGGACGAACCGCGCGAGGCGATGGTCGCAGTGTCGATACTGAAAGACGGGAACATCATCCTGCCCTTCACGTCGGGCAACGACCTCACGGCGTGTCCGCCGCTCTATCATCTGTGTGTGGCACTCGTGTCGCTGCCGTGGGGTCACGTGAGCGAGTTCACCTCGCGTCTGCCCTCCGCCCTGTCGCTCGTTGTGATGTGCGCGGCGGTCTTTCTGTTCATGCGCAGACGCTCGACAACACCGCGCGCCATGCTCGCCGCACTCGTCATGCTCACCTCTTACGGCTTGCACCGCGAGGCGACGGCATGCAGTCCCGGCATGATGGGGGCGGCGTTGGCAACCGGAGCGATGCTCCTGCTCTACCGGTGGCATGAGGACGGCATGCGCGGACTGCCTCTCGCGGCAACGCTCTGCATGGCTCTCACAGGACTGACGACAGGTCCGCTGATGGTGATACTGCCTCCGGCGGTGTTCTGCATATGGCTTCTTGTGCGTGGAGAGAGCGTAAAGAACGCCGCGGCAAAGTCAGTGCTGTGCACCGCCATTGCGCTCATAGTACCGGCAATGTGGTATGCCGCCGCCTTCGTCCGGACTGAAGGAGACTTCGGCAGACTGTTCATAGCCTATCACTACGGCTCGCTCAAAGGCATAACGACACTCAATCTGTTCGACCATAACATTGCGGGCAATCTGGCATATGCAGCCACCGGATTTGCGCCATGGCTGATATTCATCGCCTTCACTCTCCTCGCACGACCGTGGAAGAGCGCGGGCATAAGACTCACTCCAGCCTTTCCGGCACAATGGCTGCGCACCGCACGACCGCTGGCGTCGTTCTCCGCCACAGCCGCAGCGGCTCTTCTGGTCCTCTCATGGCTGCCTACGGGTCATCACGACATAAGCCTTCTGTGCTGCCACGTGTTCCTCTCGATGTTCACCGCACTCTATCTGGCGTGGCTCTCACGCCGCCACAGGAGCAGCGCGGTGGTTGTCTTCGCCGCCTTCACCGCACTTGCCGGAATACTGTTCAGCACGGTTTTCCAGGTGATACAGTCGGGCGCGTTCTCCGACATCTTCTTCGGCACACACAAAGCCAACGCCCGCCTGTCGATGGCTAAAGCTCTATACGACATCACCCCCGACGCCACCGAGACGGCACTCATGACCCTTCCGGCTGTCATGGGCATACTTCTGGCTGGCGTGCTGTGCGCAGGCAGACTGCGCCGGAGTGTCCGCACGCTCACCGCAGGCACCCTCTGCGTGTTGTTCAGCATATATATCGCGCTCGACGCGGTGTGTCTGCCTACAATGACAGGGGTGGTGTCGCTGCGCCAGATGACTGAGGCAGTGAACAAGGCGTTCCACGGACAGAAGCTCTACTCCCACATCTCGCGCCCGGGCATGCACTTCTTCGGAGCCGACTTTTATCTCGGCGGCACCATACAACCGTTCCTTAATCCGGCTCCCGACAGCCTCGGAAGGGTGAGGAAACCTACCGGCGGCATACTCATAATACCCGAAAAGGACAGCGAGGAGTTCATAGCGCGACACAAGGAATATGTGTTCACGCAGCGCATGCGCTCGCTGGGACATCCTTCCGAGGTGCGCGACAGGATAAAGTTCTATAAGTTCGTGCACGTGTCGAAGGTGAACTCACCGGAAGACAACTACGACCCGATGTCGATAAAGATAGATTTATAAGACAAAGAAAAGCTACGCGCGACACTCCACGCGGGCACGACGGCAAAGGAAATGACGGCAGAAAACATGGAACAGAAGCCATACGTAAGACTCGAGAGACTGCGCATAGGCTACCGCACAGGACGACACGGACTGCGCATAGTGGCTGATGCGCTCGACGCCACCCTGCCGCCCGGACGGCTGACATGCCTCATCGGGCGCAACGGGACAGGCAAATCGACTCTCCTGCGCACCATTGCCGCACTGCAACCTACGCTCGGAGGAAAGATACTGATAGGCGGAGAGGACACCGGAACGCTCTCGCAGAAAGACATGGCAAGGCGGGTGAGCATAGTGCTGACAACCGCACCGAACGCCGTAAACATGGATGTGGCGCAGCTCGTGGCTCTCGGACGCACGCCGTACACGGGCTACTGGGGCTCGCTGAAAGCCGAAGACCTGCGCGCCGTACAGCGTGCCATGACCCTGACAGACATCACACGGATAGCCCGGCGCGCCGTGAGCACACTGAGCGACGGACAGCGACAGAAGGTGATGGTGGCAAAGGCTCTCGCACAAGAGGCTCCGCTCATGCTGCTCGACGAGCCCACCGCCTTCCTCGACTACCCGTCGAAGGCGAGGCTTATGCGGCTGCTCGTAACACTGGCGCACGAGGAGGGCAAGACCATACTGCTCTCCACGCACGACATGGAAATGGCTTTGCGCTCGGCTGACAGGCTCTGGCTCATGGACAAAAACTCGCTCACGGAGGGCACTACGGAGCAGATGGCTGCCGACGGAACGATAGACCGATTCACCGACGGACTCATGCCGCGCGACATCCTCACCACTGCGAGATGACCACGCAAGCCTGACAACATTCGCAGAAACATAAAAACATCATTAAAAGGAACAAATATGGAAAACGAATTTCTCAATCTCATCCGCACAAGACGGAGCTGCCGGAAATACAAGACAGAACAGGTGGACGACCGGCTGCTTGAAGAAGTGCTCAAGGCAGGCACTTACGCGCCTACCGGACACGGCTCGCAGGCACCCTACATAGTGGCTGTGCAGAACAGCGGACAGCGTGCCGCGCTGTCGAGAATGAACGCAGAGGTGATGGGCGTCACGTCCGACCCGTACTACGGCGCGCCCACAATAATACTCGTGTTCGCACCGTCCGACTACGCCAACGCATTCCAGGACGGCAGCTGCGTGCTCGAGAACATGATGCTCGCGGCGCATGCCGTGGGACTGGCTTCGTGCTGGATAAACCGCGAACACCAGATGTTCGCCACGTATGAGGCAATGGGGACTGCCGGACGGTCTGATGGGCATCGGCGCGCTGTCACTCGGCTACGCTGCGGCTGAGCCAAGGGAACCGAAGCCGAGAAAAGAAGACTATTACCGCATAATACGCTGACGCCACCGACTCACGGAAAAGGCTTTCCCGCATCCTCAAAGAGCCTTTTTTGTGTCATGAAAGAGGCTTTTTCACAGTATGAAAGAGCCCGTTTCATGCGGTGAAAGAGGCTCTTCCGCGTTATGAAAGAGGCTCTTCCGGGACACGACAAAGCCCGTTTCGCAGCATGAAAGAGTCTCTTTCTCAGCATGAGCCACCTCTTCCGCAGCGTAAACGAATCTTTTTATAGGCATAAAAAAACATCTTTAACAACACAATAAAAACCTTTCCCGTTCTGCGGGAAAGGCTTTTTTGTTTTTTCATAATGACAAACAGCATCCGGTGTCCGGTCAGAACCGTTTTCCCACATCGTGCCCATTGCCGGGACACATAGCAATGCCCGCAGCGTCATCCCGCTCCAGCTACTCCGCCGCCATAGCCCTCCGAGGGGGTAAAGACAGGGTAGAGAGTCCCCGTTTTAGTCTAAATTAACCCGTCAGAACACATTTGGAAAGGTTTCTTCCATGCTATATGCTACTTTTGCCGCAGTAAACCCGCAGAGGAAATCAGGCTTTATCCTTATTCCGTACTGCTGTCGCTCAGATTGGTTTCCGCGTTTGCCGAAGGTGTAGCGGGCTACACCGGGAAAAGACGGGAGGCAAGATGACGGCAGCAGTGCGGAAGAAGGATGAAGAGCCGGCAACCTGATGAAAGAGCCGCGCAGGCGGCATGATGCCCTCCGGGGGTTGAACCCGCAGCGGTAAAATACATGTCTTGACGTGACATAAACTTATTAACATATAATATAAGGTATGACTATGGAATATTGTAAAACACAATCCTCACTGCACGACGCGACAGGCAGCCCCACCATGCCTACGCGCGAACAGAGGGACGAGGGGCGTAAGATGATGGAAGAGGCGTTCGTAAGGCTCATGAAAGAGAGCCGCAAGGGGCACATCCGATGGACAGGCACGGTGAAAGACCTTATGGAACTGACCTACATCGCATACAGGGGATGCGCCGTGAGACACTCCGACGGAAGTCCGGCGCCCATGTCCGAGCTGGTAAGGGAGATATGCGCGCGACTGCATGTGCGCACGCCCGCCAATCCTTACAAGGTGGCTGTCGACGCCATGGCGCGCAAGGGAGTAAGGCAGCAGGCTTATCTGGAACGGTTCTGCTGGCTGCATTTCGTGGCTGGAATGGCTGACCCGACAGACGCGGAGATAGAAAGGACGGAATGAAAAAGCCGTCAGTAGAATGGAAAACACACAAATCTTAATAATCGGAATATGAACAAAAACACACAAGGACACATGGACACAATCGATCTTAACCTCAGACTGAGCCCCCACTTCACTCTAAGGGAGTTCACACTTTCGGGCACCGCCATCGCGCACAACATAGGAAACACACCCCATAAGGAGCACGTGGAACGGCTGAAGGCTCTCTGCGAGAACGTGCTCGAGCCGCTGCGCCGCCGCTTCGGGGTGATAAGGATAACCAGCGGATACCGTTGCGCGGAGCTGAACGCACGGGTGGGCGGCTCGCCGGCGTCCCAGCACATGCGCGGCGAGGCGGCGGACATCAACGTGTCGGGCAAGTCAGGAGCCATGAAAATGGCTGCCTACATTCGCGACAACCTGCCTTTCGACCAGCTGCTGATTGAGAGCAGGGCTAAGGACAGCGTGTTCTGGCTGCACGTGAGCTACAGAAGCGACGGGAAAAACCGGCACGAATGCGGCAGGATAATGAAATGAAGAAAGAAGGATGATGTGATGGACAAACAATCATAATGTGATGAATAAAGAATGATGATGTGATAAACAAATGATGATATTGTGATGAAAAGAACGCGGAATGCCTGACGCCATCATTACGTACATGCATTCGCGACACACGTGACACACCGTTCCGGCACACGTCATTACGGTTGCGACGGACATGAAAAAGCGCGGCAGACCCACCGTCATACGGTGTCTGCCGCGCTGCTTTTTATCTGCAAAAACAGAAGCAAAACAAACTTATCTCACAACGACCTTCCTGCCGTCTACGACATATATGCCCTTCGGCAGGTTGTCCGTGCTGTCGCCGTCGGACACTTTCTGTCCGTTGAGGTTGTATACACCCTCCATCCTTGCGCCTTCCGCACCATCCGTTGTTATATCAGATATTCCTGTAAGCTCTCCGTCACCGAAGTCGAATGAGAGACGGTTGCCATCCACCACATTGCCTGCGGCGTCAACTTCCTGTAATGTCCACATAGTGCCCATCAGACCGTTCCACGGCTGCGACAGCCAGTAGACCGTACCGTTACTCAAAACATAACTGTTGGCAGGAGCACCATTGGTGTTTCTGTAGAAGTAACCTTTGAACATGAGGTCATGTCCGCCGCCATCTTCTGTGCGATAATACTTCGTCACGACGCCGTCCTCGTATGTTGTGTTCTGCACGTCATAATTGTTTGCCTCTATCAAAGCCGGCAATGTATTCATTCGCGACACACCCTCAAAATGGTAAACCGGACCCGTGTAGCGGATTCTTCCGTCAAGAATGTCTGCGTCAACGTTGTATACATTAAACTCATAAGGCGTGTTTCTTGCAACATCAGGAGCGTCCACAACCTTCACAGCATAACATTCTCCGGCATAGACAACAGTCTCGCTTGTGTTCGTAAGATCCACTTTATCAAACTGTATTCTGTTTCCTCCGTTCTGGAGTCCGACCAGATGGCACAGCTCAACATCATTGCCGAATGTCTGGCGCAACTGTCCTGCTGTAAGGTTAACAGGCATCACCAGAGCCTCCCACTTAGGTTCGGCAATCGAGTTTCCTGTTGTCTCCCCGAAATCACGTGCAAGATTGAAGCGGCGGGAGTATCCGTACTGGAACTCATCGAGGGATGTGAGGTCGTCGGATGTCATGGCAGCAGACTTTGTACTGTACGCATTGATACCGAATTCGTTCATTCCGGAATAATTGACCTTTATATTATCCACATAAACGCGACCCTGCTCAGAGGCTTTAACCACACCTATGGTAAGCGTACCTGTACCTTCCGGATTCTCAGCTGTCACCGTTCCATCGTCAGCTGTCACCGTTACGGCTATTCTCACGATATGGTTTGTCTCGTCAGGACTTGTCGTTGCCAGACCGGTAGTCAGCTCACCACCGTTCGACGCGAGGAACTCTCCGGCGGCGACATTACGTCGGAAGTATAAGCTGACGTCGTTTGCGCCTTCGTCAAATTCATTCATGTGTTTTGTTATAAATCCGTTGAATGTAGCCTGTTCGCCCTCCGACAGTCTCGGAATGGACGCGCCTGACGAGAGCGAAGCGTCACCGGCAGAGCCTGTGGCGGCAAAAAGATAAGCCACGTCAGCGTCTGTTACAGGTCTTTCAGAGTTGTCGTCAGACACGAAAGCCTGCGCCGTAATAACATAAGTTCCGGGTTTCAGACCGCTTACAGTCTGACGCATGATAATGGGGTCACGCATTTCAGCGGCACCGAACGCTCCGTATGTGGAAACATAACTGTTTCTGCCGTAAGGATAACCATTGCCGTTTCCGATATGAGGATCTATCGCACGGTATGCGCCCTTGTCCACTATACCTCCGAAACTGAGTTCTCCGGTCTGGTCTTGCTATTGACTGTAATCATTGTTGTAATTATATATATCTTCATTCAACAGTTCTCCGATAGTGCCTGCCTGTCCGTCTGTGCCCGGCGTATAGTCTACCCACTGCCACGAATAAGCTTCCGGAAGATTACGTAAGAACCGTGTATTGTTGTACAGACCGCTCACATCGATGTTGGTCTGACGCTCAACGTTAAGCACAACTTCCTTGAACTCGGTGCGCGGTATGATGAACCAGCGACCGGAAGGACTGATATTAGAAGTTGTCAACAAGCCGTTTTGAACTGTAAGATAATGGTCTCCATCAAAGATCGTACGACCCTCTACATATATCTGATATCCGTTTTTAAGGTTTCCGCTTACCTCCCACTGCGTGTCCTGATCAAGGTATACGTCACTACTGGAAAAGATGCCTGACGGATAACCCAAGTAAGATCCGTTGTCATCCTGGTTCGGATTTCTCTGCACACTCTTAAAATTAAAACCGCTGCTGCTGCTTCCGCTCACGTCGAACCGGAGTCCGCGGTTTGTCAATATGCCTCGTGTTCCGTTGTCAGCACCTGCTGTCACAAAGCCATATCTGGTTTCTCCGCCTTCCTGATACCTGTAACAGAGGTATACACCTTCACTTTCATCTGCTGCATTTTCAATAGCCACGGCATGATTCTCCCAAGGAACAGCTTCCTCAGTAGCATATTCCTGGGCATACGAGTTGCCTGCAAACAATGTTGTCATAACGACAACCATCAAATAAAACAGTTTATTTTTCATACCCGTTATCTCCTACATTTAAGTTACTTAATCCCATAAGCTTTTACTTCTCATCTCGTTTGTCACGTCCTCTGTCTCACCGCCACCCTCAGGCATGAACCCTCCGGGAAGCATGCTTCCTCCACTTTCAACATCATCAACATCCGGACCGAATCCTACAGTAGTAGCCTGCAGGAGGTCGCTTTCAACCTCCACCTGCACAATCTCCGCACAGGGCTTTACATAATGTCTTTTTACCATCTGCTCTAATGATTAAAGTTTATTGTATAACTGATTTATATCTATACTTGAAAATCGCATCGGCGGACGCCGGGATAGCCGACTACATGATGCACGATGCAGCCTGTCTTATATATAATAAGATTGAATCTATGTCATTGAACGCTTTTCCATACACATCCATAGCTCCGATGTCTTGCACTATATCTGGTTAAATAAGCTGTAAAAAATAGTTAAAGCAGATTAACATATGTACACTCTCGTACTTACATTTTACCTGTTTACTGTTCTTTAATACCGCAAATTTAAGCACAGATAATTATAGTATGCCATTTTACCCCATCTGTAATGTTTTTTAAGATTTATTATAATACATTGTAATACAGGTTTTCCCAGACCCTTGTTTGCAGACAAACACACCACTGCAAGGTAAAAACCTAACAGTCAAAGAGATAAACATATGAATTGAAACCGATTTCTTTGTATTCTTACAAATTTCGTATAAAATCACACAAACGTCATAAACGAGCAACAAAAATATACCTTCCACATATCCTCAAAGCAGTATTTACACAGTCCGGCTGTTTACATTTCTTAACAAAAACACGCTCCATACGGTGCTTTTCATGTGTTAAAAGCAGTGCGGCTTTTTCTCTGTCGCGACACGGTTTTCAGGATGTCGGACGGCGGTTTCAGCCGTTTTCCGCAGTCATAAAAACGCTGCGTGACAGCCGGACGGGACATTCTGTTGTGCCAAACGGGCTTTTCCGCGTTGCAGGACGGTGTCTGTCGGACTGTCGGAAAGGCTTTTCGGTGCGGCGATAAAGCCCGTATGGCAGGACGGAAGAGGCTTTTCGGGACATCGGAACGGGCTTTTCCGGGCGGAGACAGAGCCGAGACGGGCGGGCGGTTGCGCGTAAGGCGTTGACGGACAGGGGCGTATGCATATCCTCGCAATACACAGGCATTTTGCCGAAAAAGTGATTTTCATCGGTCAGGAGCGTTAAAATGGCGTTAATAAATGTTATACACAGACTTGCCGGACAGTATTGCATACGCTCCATATGAGGGCATCGCATCAGACCGGAAAACGGATGTGCGGTGGCAGAAGAGGACTCACAGCAGGATATGTTTCATTATTTTTAACAGCCGGACAGATATTATATATACTAAAAATCATTATTTTTGCTTATTCGGGGCATTCTGTCAGGCTTGCCATCTCAACAGCATCATCCCCCACGACAGGCGTCCGGCAGGAAAAGAAAGACTGAAACCGAAACATATAACCCAAAACAACCGTAAATGAAAAAGAACATCTACTTACCTTTAAGAATGCTGATAGCGACCGCATTCACAGCCGCACACGCCTTCAACGCAGGCGCGCAGGACAGACTGATAAGCACGTTCAACGCCGATAGACCCATTCTGCCGTCATCGCAGTATACCCCTGCGGAGCAGTATCAGGCAGACGTTTGGATATACGATTCGGGCATGCGCTACAACGACCAGTATTATAATAAGGTGTGGGGCGAGCCCGACGCCGACTCCGAGGGCAGGATGTGGTATGAGCCCGGATATGAGCTTACCGACGGCGAGAGGTCATGGCAGAGAGCCACATCGCCGTTCAGCACGGACGAGTATTATAAGGACAAAAAATCGTTCAGATGGATTCAGGCTGAGATAATGGGCGACATATACATGCGCCGCACCTTCACCGTGGACAGGACGGTGCCCGGCACGGTGTTCCTCAGCGCAGGTCACGACGACGCTCCGGCTGAATGGTATATCAACGGAGTGAAGGTGCACTCCTCGGCAGACGGATGGAACAACGACGAATACATTCTGCTCACCGACGAGCAGAAGGCTCTCATAAAGACAGACGGGTCGGAGAACGTCCTCGCCGTGCACGTACACCAGAACTGGGGAGGCGCGTTCGCCGACTGCGGACTGTATGAGGCTGACATGACGGCAGCCACCGACTACCTCACCACGGTGGCTTCGGGCGAGTGGGACTGCCGTTACTACTTCCTCAACTACAACTCCGACATAGCCGTGGCGGAGGCTGGAGAGTGGGCATCGTTGCAGGAGGACGAGCAGGACTGGATTCAGGGAGTGGGTCCGTTCAGCAACGACGCCAACATGTTCTTCATCAACAAGTGGGCGAGTCAGGTGCGCCCGATGCTCGTAAGGCGTCATTTCAGTCTCACGGCAGCCGACATCGAGAAGATAAAGGCTGGCAGACTGGTGCTCTCGTGCAGCTATGACGAGAACCCGAAGGTATATCTCAACGGCACGCTCATATGGAGCGCGACGGGCTGGAACGACAACGACTACGCCGAGCACGCCCTCACCGACACACAGAAAGAGCTGCTGCGCGAGGGCGACAACGTGCTTGCCGTGTCGCTGACACAGGGCGAGGGAGGCGGACACATAGACTACGGACTGAGCCTCATCAGCGAGTACATACCCACAGGCATTGATGCCGTAACGGCTGGAAAGAACGTGCCGTCAGACGCGGACAACAGGGTGTACAGCCTGAGCGGCACCTATCTCGGCACGTCTACCGACGGACTGAAGAAAGGAATATACATCGTGGGAGGGAAAAAGAAGGTTACAGGAAAACAATAACACATCATACAATGGACAAAAAGACTCACAGCAACAGGAAATGGATTACCGCATGCGCCGCCGCAATGCTCTTCGCGGCGACGGCACAGGCTCAGGACAAGGTGACGGTGACAGACCGTCCGCTCGTCTCCACAAGCTCAAACTACACCAACTTCAGGGCTCCGCTGAGGCAGGCTCCGCTGCTCAAACTGCCCGTCGGACAGGTTCAGCCGCGCGGATGGCTGCGCAAGTATCTTGAGCTTCAGCGCGACGGACTCAACGGAAAGCTCAATACCATCAGCGCATGGCTCGACAAGAACAACAACCAATGGCTCTCCGACAGCGGCGACCACGGCTGGGAGGAGGTGCCCTACTGGCTTAGAGGCTATTGCAGCCTTGCCTACATACTCGACGACGAGGACATGAAGAAGGAGGCGCAGGTGTGGTTCGACGCCGTGTTCGAAAACTTGAAGAGCGACGGTTTCCTCGGTCCGCGCAACTACGAGAACGGCAATCCGGAGGTGTGGGCGCAGATGGTGATGCTCTGGGCGTTGCAGACCTACTACGAGCACAGCGGTGACGAGAAGGTGCTCGACGCCATGACAGACTACTTCAAGTGGGAGATGACCGTGCCCGACTCTCAGTTTCTCAAAGGACTGTGGCAGGAGAAGCGCGGCGGCGACAACCTTTGGAGCGTCATATGGCTGTACAACCGCACGGGCGACGAGTCCATACTGCCGCTCATAGACAAGCTCCATCGCAACACGTCTGACTGGACCATGAAGGACGATCTGCCCAACTGGCACGGCGTGAACGTGGCGCAGGGATTCCGCGAGCCTGCCACCTATTATATGTATAACAACGATCCGGACATGCTTCAAGCCACATACAACGCGTTCAACACCATGCGTCAGCGTTACGGACAGGTGCCGGGAGGAATGTACGGAGCCGACGAGAACGCGCGCGACGGATACTTCGACCCGCGTCAGGGAGCGGAGACGTGCGCCATTGTGGAACAGATGGCAAGCGACGAGATACTGATGGGCATCACAGGAGACCCGTTCTGGGCAGACCACTGTGAGAATGTCGCGCTCAACACATTCACCGCCGCGATGACCAGTGATATGAAAGCGCTGAGATACATCACGTCTCCCAACATGGCGATAAGCGACGAGAAGCTGCACGGACCGAGCATTGACAACAATCTGAGAGGCATGCTCTCGATGAGTCCTTTCAGCAGCCGGTGCTGCCAACACAACCATGGAATGGGCTGGCCCTACTATGCCGAGCACCTCGTAATGGCGACATCGGACAACGGACTCGCCACAATGCTCTACGCGGCAAACGAGACCACGGCGAAGGTTGGTGCTGAAGGACATACCGTAAGACTCACGGAGGACACGGAATATCCGTTTGAGGAGAAAGTGACCCTCACCGTCCACACCGGCGGCGAAGGCGTGACCTTCCCGCTCTATCTGCGCGTTCCGGCATGGTCGGACAAGACAGCGGTGAGCCTGAACGGCAAGAGTCTCAGCGTGGCAGGAGCTGAAGGCAAGTATGTGCGCATAGAGCGCGAGTGGCAGGACGGCGACAAGGTGGAGCTCGAGATGCCCATGTCGGTCACCTCGCAGGTGTGGCAGCAGAACAAGGGGAGCGTGAGCGTGAACTACGGACCGATGACTCTGTCGCTCAAGATAAAGGAGAACTTCGAGCAGCACGACAGCCGCGACCCCGACTTCGTGCAGGACGACTCTCACTGGCAAGAGGGTGTGGACGCCTCGCTGTGGCCCTGCTACGTGCTCAAACCCGAGTCGCAGTGGAACTACGCCCTGAAGGTGGACCGCTCGTTCATCCCTTCCGGCATCACCGTAACGAAGAAAGAGTGGCCCGCAGACGACATGCCTTTCACTGCCGAAAGCGT
>ENA-ORNO01000613-ORNO01000613.1-human-gut-metagenome-genome-assembly--contig:-NODE-613-length-22023-cov-2.755645_pt1 | contig 22023 bp, 21 predicted proteins | sample MGYA00242117_ERZ509026 | MGnify/ENA primary metagenome ERZ509026 (study PRJEB26280, sample SAMEA2338710) | human gut metagenome | biome: human gut; feature: human-associated habitat; material: faeces... | reverse complement strand
AGAGCCGGAGCCAACGAAAAACCTGATAGATTTTTGTATGAACCATCAGCTTTCAATGACAAATCTGTTGTTACTTGGTATTCGTACATATCTGTCAAAGATGAATCATGGACAGGAAGATATTACGATAGAAAACTTCATTTCAAGACGGTCTACCCATGATGAATGGACCTCCGGTGGTAGTCGGACTATTATGTTTCCATGTAGAACTGTGATTTCGGCAGATACTGATTTCCTGTCGGCAGCATATGAGATTCAGAATATGCAGAATCGGATCTATATGCACAGTAACTATGATCCGGCGTTGATCAGAGAGGAAATGCAGAAACGATATCATACACCGAAGAATACAGCCTATGAAAGCTGTTACCTTACTTATCAGCCGATGCCGGTAAAATTGGATAATCCTCATCTGGTACAAATTCCACAGCATGCGAAATGGTTTGCAAATGGTGCAGCTACAAAGAAAATGTATCTGACAGTATCTCATACAGATAATGGAGGTATGAATTTTTCATATCATTACCAGACCGCACATTTGGCAGAACATGATATGGAATTGTTATATTACTATATGATGCGGATATTGTTTAAAGGAATCGCGGAACCTGATATGAGTATCGGAGAAATCATGGAACAGGTATAAAATAAAACATATAAAGGAGAAATTATTATGACACAGGAAATGCAATTTAAGAAAATCATAGCACAGTATTGTGATGTTAAGCCGGAGGAGATGACAAACGATATGAAGTTCAGAGAAGATCTGGGCTTTAGTTCGCTTGATTTTATGTCTTTCTTGGGAGAAATTGAAGACACATTTGACATTGAACTGGAGGAAGACGATGCACTGCATGTATTCACAATTGTAGAAGCACTTGATTTGTTAGAGCGATTACAGCAGGAAACTGTATAATCAGAGAATATAAGTATATGATCGCAGTAAGTATGTGCGGAGGTATAATAAGATATGTTGATTCGTGATATTTTGGAAGAAAGCGAAAAAAAGTTTTCAGAAATAAAGGCAGTAAAATGGTTGAAGAAAAAGGAGATCTGTGATAGAAGCTACCGGGAGCTGATGGAGAATGCCAAGTCTGTCAGAAAAGGATTGTGTGAGGAAAGCTTTCAGGGAAAGCATATAGCATTGATCGGTAGTAGTTCTGTGGAATGGATAGAAGCTTATCTGGGAATTATAACAGGTCAGGCAGTAGCCGTTCCTCTTGACGCAGGACTTCCGGCAGAGGATCTGATAGATCTTCTGAATCGTTCAGATGCAGAAGCACTCTTTTTAAGTCCTAAAATTCAGACCTTGTCGGAACGGATACTGGAGGAATGTCCAAAACTGAAAAAAATCTGGATATTACAGGAAGAAAACATCGAAACAAATCAGAAAAAAGTTGCATCTGTAGCAGAATTAATGACGTCAGGTATAAACGGTACAGATGATTTTGCAGCACCGGATCCGGAAGATATTGCTACGATTATTTTCACCTCCGGAACTACAGGAAAAAGTAAAGGTGTTATGCTGACACAGAGAAATCTGGCAGAAAATGTAAAATCCGTTAATTATACTGCAGATCCCGGAACCATAGTATTAAGTGTTTTACCGATTCATCATGCATTTTGCCTTGTTATGGATTGGCTCAAGGGTTTTTCCTTTGGAGCAACGGTATGTATCAATGATTCTCTGTTGCATATGGTAAAAAATATGGGCGTCTTTCATCCTGATATCATGTTGATGGTACCTTTGATGGTAGAAACAATTTACAAACGTCTTTCGGCAATGAACCCTTTGATCCCAAAGAAAATAGTTGCAGCCAAGGCATTTGGGGGAAAGCTGAAAACAATATTTACAGGTGGAGCACATCTGGATCCGTTTTATATTGAGAAATTTGCAGAATATGGTGTAAATATTTATGAGGGATATGGAATGTCGGAATGTTCGCCTGTCATCAGCAGCAATGTACCGGAAGATCATAAGGCCGGTTCTATAGGACGACCGCTTTCCAATGTTGAGATTTCTTTTGAGGATGGTGAGATTCTGGTACGAGGCAGTAGCGTTATGAAGGGTTATTATCAGATGCCGGAAGAGACTGCAGAAGCCTTAAGAGGTGGATGGCTGCATACAGGAGATAAAGGATATCTGGATAAAGATGGATTCTTATTTATCAATGGAAGAATAAAGAATCTGATCATTCTTTCAAACGGAGAAAATATATCACCGGAGGAAATAGAAAATAAGCTGGCTCTTGGAAAGTTGGTGGGGGAGGTGATTGTGACAGGAGAGAACAATGGTCTTATTGCAAGGATCTATCCGGATCAGGATGCTGTCTCGGCAAAACGGATGAATGAGGAAACAATCAGATCAGAGCTTCAGGCATTTATCGACAGTTATAATAATACGCAGCCGACCTATCGTCGGATTACGGGGTTGGTTATTCGTAAATATCCATTTATCAAGAGTGCGACTAAGAAGATAAAAAGGCAGGAAGTTCTGATTGATGAAGCACTTTAAGACAGATAAGGAAGTATACCTGTGAGAAATGACTGTGTCAGTATTCCGGCAATGATTTCTTCGGAACTCTTAAAATTTTCTCTTGTCCATTTATGGAGAACACCCAAGGTACTGCCAATGCTGCATGCGATCATATATGAGACCTCTTCTTTGGAGTGCACGGAAGACGTTGTTTTCCGGGTGGCATCTGTTACATAGCGGTGGAACATAGTTAAAGCCTTTTCAAAGAATTCATCGCCTCTCGGACTCCGGAGAATATTTGCCAGAAACGGATTCGTTTTGGTATAATTACAAATCGTCAGAAAGAAAGATTTGCATATATCCTGATTATTTTCAGGATGAAAGTCTTCCATGAGGGTGAAAATATCCTGGATAGTTTTATCTTCAACAGCAGTTATAAGAGCTGGAATATTTTCGTAGTGGTTATAGAATGTACTGCGAACAATTCCGGCTCTTTTTATGATGTCTGTCACGGTTATTTTATCTATTTCTTTTTCTTTTAATACCAATAAAAATGCATCACAAATGGTATCTTCAATAAAGCAGTAGCGTTCATCGGATATTTCATGCAACATAGTGGTCTCCTTTCTGATGTATATTTATTTTATCACAGTTTTTATATAACCGGGTAAAAATGTAATGAAAATAGTGCCTTTTTATATATTTATGTAAAAAAGTTTATAATATCTTTATTTCCCTTACGAAATATGGTAACATATAAAAGTAAATTCGAAAATAGAGGAAAAGCAGATGAAGTACAGATGCGTGGTTTCAGATTTGGACAGAACGATTTTAAGACGGGATGGGATTTCCCATAGAACAAAGGAAGTTCTTGAAAAACTGGCAGATAGCCACGTTATTTTTATTCCGGCAAGTGGAAGATCTGTTTATTCCATTCCAGAATGCATCCGGGAGATTCGGGGTATCCGGTATGCGATCACATCCAATGGGGCAGCAATCTATGATTTATCAGATGATCATTCAGTATATAATTTAAAATTACGACCGGAAGTACCGGAGCAGATATTTGATCTGGTTACGGATAAAGATGTATTCTTTGAATGTTTTATAGACGGTAGAGGATATACATCTGAGATGTATTATGAGAATCCAATGAATTTTGGAGAGTCAGAGGATATCAGTGCTTATGTAAGAAGCACCAGAACGCCGGTGCCTGATATAAGGCAGTTTATTTTACAGCATAATACGGAGTTGGATTCGATTTCAATTGTAGGACCGACAGAGAAAAAATACCGTATCATGCATGAATTAACGCAAAATATCCATACTGTTTATGTAACATCCGGAGCGCCGCGGCTGATCGAGATATCTGATCGTCATTCCGGCAAACATAATGGGTTAAAGGAAGTTTTACGATTCCTTGGAATATCAATGGAAGAAACAATTGCTTTCGGCGATGGAGATAATGACAGTGAGATGTTAGCAGAAGCCGGACTTGGAGTTGCGGTTTTAAATGCGACAGAGCGTTGCAAGGAAGCGGCAGATCTTGTGATCGGTGATTATCTGGATGACAGTGTAGCCGATTTCTTAGAGAAAACGGTGCTGTGAGGTACATTCATAAAAAGTGTTTTGACAGCAGGTACGTTTTCTGAAAGAAACAGTGCTGTAACGGCACACAGAGTTTTGATTATAAAGCATGGCGGATATCTGTAATGAGGGGCAGGTAGACAACCAATGCTTTTAATAAGAATAAACAAAAGAAAGGAAGGGAAATATGGATAAATTTTTCCACATTTCAGAGCGCGGTTCTAATGTTCGTACAGAGATTATGGCCGGACTCACAACATTTTTTGCCATGGCATACATTGTCCTGGTAAACCCAAATCAGGTAGCAGCAGATGGTAAGGCTGGATGGCTTGTTGCAGAAGGCGCAAGCGCAGCAGAAGTAGGCAAGGTTTGGAATGCAGTATTTATCGCATCCGTTCTTGTGGCTGTTATCGGTACACTTCTTATGGCATTCCTTGCCAGAATGCCGTATGCACAGGCATGTGGTATGGGACTGAATTCATTCTTCTGTACCTCATTTGTATCCGGTGCATTCTTTGCAGGCTGCAGCGTGATTGAAGGTTATCAGTCAGGTCTTGTTATCATCCTGTTATCAGGTATCGTATTCCTGATCCTGTCTGTAACCGGACTTCGTAAGTACATTGCGACAGCCATGCCGGAATGCCTGAAGAAATCAATACCGGCCGGTATCGGTTTGTTCATCGCATTGGTTGGTTTAAAGGGTTCAGGTCTTGTACAGGCGAATAAGTATACACTGGTACAGATCTTTGATTTCCATGGAGCAATTTCAGGCGCAGAGACACCGGCAGATGCATGGAAAGCAGTTATTCCACCAGTTGTAACTATCATCGGTATTATCCTGATCGCAGTTCTTGCAAAGTTAAATGTAAAGGGAAATATCGTAATCGGTATCATTGTTTCCACAGTTCTTTATTATGTATTTAATCTGGAGACACCATCTTTTGATGTATCCAGCATCGGTCAGTCTTTCAAAGACTTTGGCGAGATCGGTTTCCTTGGATGCTTCAAGGCGGATGCATGGAGAAATGCATTTGAAAGCCCATATGTTGGTGGCGTATTCTCAGGTATCATGCTGATCGTTGCATTCTGTCTGGTAGATATGTTTGATACGATCGGAACCTTATACGGAACCGCATCACAGGCAAATATGTTAGATGAGAATGGTGACCCGATCAACTTAGATAAGAGTATGATGTGCGACTCTATCGGTACAGCAGCAGGTGCTATTCTTGGTACATCGACATGTACAACCTTCGTTGAGTCAGCATCCGGTATCGCAGCAGGTGGAAGAACAGGTCTTGCAAGTTTAGTTACGGCAGCTTGCTTCGCAGTATGTCTGTTCTTAAGCCCGATCGCAGGTGTGATTCCAACATGTGCAACAGCTCCGGCACTGATCTTTGTAGGTGTATTAATGGCTAAGAATTTTGCCAAGATCGATATGGATGATATGCGTTCAGCAGTTCCTGCGTTCCTTACCTTCCTTATGATCCCATTAACTTACTCTATCTCAAATGGTATCGGTGTAGGATCAATCTCATATGTTTTGATCACCTTATTCACAGGTAACTACAAGAAGAAAGATATCGTTGTAACGATCATCGCTGCGTTATTCGTTGTGAAGTTTATCTTTGTTACAATGTAGGAAGGTATCTTATTTCTAATGAAATGGATTCTTATATTATCATGTAAAAGATACATTTCGTTTTCTGTTCGGTTTGCACGCTCATTAGCCAGCAGTCGCCCAGACTCGTCCTTCGGACTCAGACATGGGCTTGATGCTGGCAGCTAGTGCAAAGCCTCACAACGAAAACTGCATGAACATCTTTGTACATGATAATATAAGTAATCATTTCATAAAGAAATAAGGTATTTTATTTTTGAAACAGGCAATAATTTTTTTGTTGTTGTGCTGCCAAAGACAGAAAACGTCTGCCCTGAAAACTATGTTCTATAAGCAAACCTGTTCGAACGTCGGTCCTTAACGAGTCACCAATAGGTGACGAGTTTAGTACCGCTACGTGAAAATAGAACGAGAGTGTTCTGCGCAATAAAGATATAGTGATAAGCCAGCGCGCATATTTTTTAGATAAAATCAATATATTATTTCTTCTTCTTTTCTTTCAGAATCTTCTTAATGGAATATTTCTCTAACGAATCCTCAAATATCTCACGGAGTGGTCGAGCATTTTTCATAGCAAGGAAGAAATGTGATTTTTCCTTACGGAGCTCAGCTTCCTCTAACAGATGCTGTTTGAGTTCGTCAATCTTAACGACGATTTCATATTCGGCAGCCAGCTTACGTATCTTAACGATAAGGTTGAAGGAGTAAACGATATCAATCAGGAACACGCCGTAGAAGAATCCAATAAAGAATGAAAATGCAAGGTTTCTGGATAACCAGTCAAGTGCTGATAAAACATGTGGATGGATCAGCAGGTAGTAGGTCGCGCCGAGAACTGCCCAGAAGAATGAAAACAGTGGACAGATGATTCCCTGAATATTGCCCCATCGGTCTGTGTAGTCCCAGAGTTTTACATTCATTCCCTTAATGAAGATCAATCCGGTGATGTATTCGATCACGGTCATAGCGATCGCCATAAATACAAATAAAACAATCTTCTCAATGATTGGATGTTCATCCAGAAATGACAGGTTAATAGATGCTAGCATATACAAGACGCATAGTCCTGATCCATATAGCGGAAGGTAAGGACCGACCAGAAAGCCGGGATTTACCCATTTCTTTGTTGTTCGACCATTTGGAGAACAGAATCTGCGGAAGAACAATTCAATCACCCATCCGATCAGACTTCCGATAAAAAATAAAAACAATAATACAAGAGCTTTATTCATAATATTTCAACCTTTCTGATTTATATTTTTCCATAGAATTATGGCTCTTTTTTTCATTGATACAAATTGTGACATATCGCGGCCATAAAGTCAATAAATTAAATGTGCTCAGGCTTTTTGTACTGAAATAGATGGTAATCTTTCTCAATATGCGGTATACTTACTGTGCATTCTTTAACAAAAAATGAAAACATAACAGACAAAGGAGAAAATTGTCATGAATATAAAAGAGATGCAGGATGAAATAATGAGAATAAAGAAGGAAAAGGATATTTGTATTCTTGCACATGCCTACCAGAGCCATGATATCTGGGAAGTAGCTGACTATGTAGGAGATTCCTTTGGCCTTGCACAGAGAGCAGCGGAAGCACCTCAAAAGACTATGATCATGTGTGGTGTGCGTTTTATGGCAGAGACTGTAAAACTGTTATCACCGGAAAAGACAGTATACCTGCCGGAGCCGGATGCCGGATGCCCGATGGCAGACCAGATCGACTATGATCTGTTAGCTGCCCTTCGTGAGAAGAATCCGGATTATACAGTTGTAGCATATGTGAATACTACAACAGAAGTAAAGACGTTGAGTGATGTCTGTGTTACATCTTCTTCGGCAGTAAAGATCGTGAAGAATATGCCGGAAAAGGATATCTTATTTATTCCTGACTGTAATCTCGGTTCATGGGTAAAAAAGCAGGTACCGGAAAAGAATATTAAGCTGGTGTCGGGCGGCTGTCCGACACATGTCAGAGTAACCGTAAAAGATGTAGAGAAAGCAAAAGCAGCTCATCCAAATGCATTACTTCTGGTACATCCGGAATGTTTAAAGGAAGTAACGGAGCTTGCAGACTATGCCGGAAGTACAACCGGAATTATGGATTATGCAGCAAAGAGTGATGCAAAAGAATTCATTATCGGTACAGAGAACAGTATCGTGTCACACCTTCAGCTTGCACACCCGGAGAAACGTTTCTATGCATTGTCTAAGGATTGTGTATGTCACAACATGAAGATGACGACACTTGGTGATGTCTATAACTGCGTGGTAAATGGTGAGGGCGAGAGCATTACCCTTACAGAGGAGACAATGCAGAAAGCCAGAAAGAGCATCGATGCGATGCTGCGCCTTGGCTAGAAGCCGGACGATCACTGTATTTCATATAAACAAAAATAGCAGGAAAAAATGCGAAACTTACTTTGCTTCGATTGGTTTTTATATGCACGGGATTTCGGACACGATAAAATCGTTGTGTCCTCCATCCCGGCACAAAACCATCGAAACGCAGGCGTTTTCGCAACATTTTCCTGCTATTTTGTTTATTATATAATACGGTGATCTGCCTAAGCTATTCAACAATCGATTGCGTATGCCACGGTCGCTTCCGTTATGGTTTTATCATACGATACGGTCGTGCTTTATTATATATTATTCTGGTGGTTGGAGGAGCTAAAGATAAATAGCAGGAAAAAATGCGAAACGCAGGCGTTTTCGCAATATTTTCCTGCTATTTTGTTTATTATACAATATGGCGATCTGCCCGAGAGGTCAGTTTACATAATCTGATATCTGGTATTTGCATATGTGACATATTGATATGGCCAGTTTGGATATAAAAAAAAGTTTAAAATTGAATATTTCAATATGGTCAGATAATTTTATAATAAATCCTAGCAGGTTTGTAGTGAATCTGTTCGTGATTTTGAGTAGTGATATTCAAGGATGAATATGTTACAGATAAATACACACATCAAATGAAAAAAGGAGTTACGATTATGGCAAACAGACAGTATGAATTAAACAAAGAATTGGCACAGATGTTAAAGGGTGGCGTTATCATGGATGTAACAACACCGGAGCAGGCAAAGATCGCAGAGGCAGCAGGTGCTTGTGCAGTTATGGCACTGGAGCGTATTCCTGCTGACATCAGAGCAGCAGGTGGTGTATCAAGAATGAGTGATCCTAAGATGATCAAAGGTATTCAGGATGCAGTATCTATCCCTGTTATGGCAAAGTGCCGTATCGGACATTTTGTAGAAGCTCAGCTTCTTGAAGCAATCGAGATCGATTACATTGATGAGAGTGAAGTTCTTTCACCTGCTGATGATGTATATCACATCGACAAGACAAAGTTTAAAGTACCATTTGTATGTGGTGCTAAGGATCTCGGCGAGGCACTTCGTAGAATCAATGAAGGTGCATCCATGATCCGTACAAAGGGTGAACCCGGTACAGGTGATGTTGTTCAGGCTGTAAGACATATGAGAATGATGAACAGCGAGATCGCACGTATTTCTTCTATGCGTGAAGATGAATTATATGATGCAGCAAAGGTTCTTCAGGTTCCATATGACCTTGTATTATATGTACATGAGCACAAGCGCCTTCCGGTTGTAAACTTCGCAGCAGGCGGTGTTGCTACACCGGCAGACGCAGCTCTTATGATGCAGCTTGGTGCTGAAGGCGTATTCGTTGGATCCGGTATCTTCAAGTCAGGAAATCCGGAGAAGCGTGCAAATGCCATCGTTAAGGCTGTTACAAACTTCACAGATGCAAAACTGATCGCTGAATTATCAGAGGATCTTGGTGAAGCTATGGTTGGTATCAATGAGAGCGAGATCGAACTCCTTATGGCTGAGCGTGGTAAGTAAAATATCAGACAGACAAATAGATGCGGATATCGTAATGATGGATGATCGACATAAGCGAAAGGATGAACAGACACGATGAAGATAGCAGTATTAGCGGTTCAGGGCGCATTTATCGAACACGAGAAAATGTTAGAGAGCCTTGGAGCAGGAACAATAGAACTCAGACAGAAAAGTGATCTGGAACAGGATTTTGACGGTATCGTTTTGCCGGGTGGCGAAAGTACTGTTCAGGGTAAGCTGTTAAAAGAGCTTGATATGTATGATGCATTAAAAGAAAAGATCGAACAGGGCATGCCGGTTCTTGCAACCTGTGCGGGACTGATCCTTCTTGCAGAGGAACTGTCCAATGATGATAAACGTCATTTTGCGACCCTTCCGGTCTGCGTAAAGAGAAATGCATATGGCAGACAGCTTGGAAGCTTTCATTATGATGGCGAGATCAAAGGTCTTGGAGTATATCCGATGGAATTTATCCGTGCACCATATATCGAGAGTGTAAAGCCGGGTGTTGAGGTATTAGCCGAGGTAGATGGTCACATTGTAGCGGTAAAATATCAGAACCAGATCGCACTGGCATTTCATCCGGAGCTTTCCGATGATACCCGTATTCATCAGATGTTCTTAGACATGATCAAATAAGGACAATAAAAGTAAACAATAAGATAACGGTATTTATTATTGAGCAGGTTGACTGTACGATAATAAATACCGTTTTTTATTGTCCATATATAAGAACTATGTGATATTCCGCCCTGCGCCTGTCCTTATAGAAATGCCATTGCGAGGATTTCGTTATGAACTGCACATTGTTAGTAAATACGGGTGCTTGTTTGAGCCGAAGGCGAGTTAGCACAGGAGTATTTACGAATTTAACATGTGCAGTGAGTAGAAAACGCAGCACGGCATTTCTATAAGGACAGGCGCAGGGCGGGATGCCATAGAGTTTTTGTCTATCTATAGAATGTAAAAAACTTGCATAATGCTTTCTTCCCACATATAATATTTTATAACTATGGTATCGCAAGGTGGGTTGTGATGCCTGCAGGAATAATGGGAAGGGCGGTTTGCTATGCTGACATATGCACTGGAAAATCGAGGAACAGATACGTTATATGAATATCTGTACAAGCAGATCAAAACAGATATTTTGTCTAAGAAGCTTGTAGCAGGGGAACGTTTGCCATCGAAGCGTCTGCTTGCAAAAAATCTGAATGTCAGCACGATCACCGTGGAAAATGCATACAGTCAGTTGGTTGCCGAAGGATATATTTATTCGATTCCGAAAAGCGGTTATTATGTTACGGACATTTCGGCAGATCTGATGAAGCCGTTGCCGGAGCGACCGGCGAAGCAATTTGAAAAGCCGAAAGAAAAGAAAACATATTTTGCGGATTTTGCCAGTAACTCAACGGTAGAGGATGCGTTTCCATTCAGCATCTGGTCAAAGCTTTTAAAAGAAGTGATGGCGGAAAACAGCAAAGAGCTGATGTCCAGATCACCGTCCAAGGGTGTCTATGAGCTGCGAAACGCGGTAGCAGGCTATCTGTATCAGTTCCGTGGTATGGATGTGAAGCCGGAGCAGGTCATCATAGGAGCCGGAACAGAATATCTCTATGGTCTTATCATTCAGCTGCTTGGCTATGACAAATGTTATGCGGTCGAAGATCCGGGGTATCAGAAGATATCGAGGATCTATCAGGCACAGAATGTATGCTGCAAATTTGTGGCAATGGATGAAAATGGGATCAATATGGAGGCTCTGGAAGAATCTGGTGCAGATGTACTTCATATTTCGCCGGCGCATCATTTTCCGACCGGACTGGTAACACCTGTCAGCAGGAGATATGAATTGTTATCTTGGGCATCCAGAAAGGACAACCGCTATATCATCGAAGATGAATATGACAGTGAATTTCGACTGGTTGGCAAGCCGGTACCTACACTTGAAAGTATCGATGTGGGCGAAAAGGTCATCTATATCAACACATTTTCCAAGAGCCTTTCCTCTACGATCCGTATCAGTTATATGGTTCTTCCGGAGAGTTTGATGCGGCGATATGATGAGATGCTCAGCTTTTATGCATGTACGGTGTCAAATATCGAGCAATATACACTTGCAAGATTTATCACCGATGGTTGTCTGGAAAAACACATCAACCGCATGCGTAATTATTACAGAGAACAGAGGGATCTGGTGCTTGCATGCATTAAAAAATATATGAATCCGGACAAGATTCGTATTCGCGAAGAGAATTCAGGGCTGCATTTCCTGTTGGAGATTGATACGAATTACAGTGATGAGCGGTTGCGGAATAATGCCGAAGCAAGAGATATTCACATTTCATTTCTCAGCCAGTATTATAGAAATACCGAAAATGCCAGATATCATACACTGGTCATTAATTATTCCGGTATCATGCCGGAGCATATAGAAGAAGCAGTCAGAAGATTGATTGAAAGCATCGAATAAAGAGTGTGCGGATGTTAATATAAGGAACCATATAAGGAGGGATCATATGAAGATATCGTTTGATACAATCGCAGAATCAGCGATCGAGAATTTTAAAGGGGGAGAAGGAACATTCCATGTGCATATGTTTCAGGATATGAATAACAAGATCATGAAGGGCAGACTTGTGCCTGGTTCATCGATCGGAACACATACGCATGAGACAAACAGTGAAATCATTTACGTACTTTCCGGTGTTGGAACGATGGAGTATGAGGACACCAAAGAGAAGCTGTATCCGGGCAACTGTCATTATTGTCCGCAGGGAGCAACCCACAGCCTGTCAAATGAAGGCAGCGAAGACCTCATATTCTTCGCCGTTGTACCGGAACACGAGCACTAGAGTCGTACGCTTCGCATAATCACTAATGCCTGTATATATATCTTTATTCCGCAGAACACTTTCGTTCTATCCTACTCTGTATAACTTCGAACTAACCTCGGCAAAACCTCGCTAAGGTCTCAGTTATCACGTAGCGGTACTAAACTCCTCACCTTACGGTGATTCGTTAAGGACCGACGTTCCGGATAGGTCTGCTGCATAAAATATATATACAGGCATTTATGATTATACGAAGCTGTGTGTGGCTATCCAGTATCAATTTTCAGATGGGGCATACTATTATGAAGCAAGCCTGTCCGAATGTCAGTACTTAGGTAGCGTATTTTGCTACCTTATGTACTGCTACATGAGGATAGAACGAGAGTGTCTTGCGGAATAATAGGTATGCCCCATCTGAAAATGTCACTGTACAGCCACCACCTCACACACTGTGAGGACGTTGCCGTTGATGTGGAAGCGCACGTCGAAGCCTGCGAAGGCGACGCCATATCTACGATAGGGATCGTGCTGGTAGCCGGGACGCGGATCTTCTGCAAGAATGCCGATCAAGGCAGGACGCTTGGCTTCCGGGATCATTGCCAGAAGCTCCGGCGGAAAGATGACATCCAGTTTTTCCGTATGAATGTGTTCGGTAAAACCGCCGGTGGCATCCGGGTGGCAGTCCGTATATGGAATATAAGGTTTGATATCATATACAGGAGTACCGTTTAACAGATCGACACCGGAGATATGCAGAATCGGACCATAGTCATCGGTATATTCAATTCCTGTCAATTTTACAGAAGACAGACCTATATTATTTGGGCGGAATGGCGATCTGGTCGCGAATACGCCCATTCTTTTATTGCCGCCAAGTTTTGGCGGCTTTACTGTTGCACTCCAGTTCTCCCGTTTGGCTTTATGGAATTCCCACAGGATCCAGATGTGGGAGAAATCCTCCAGCCCCCGGAAGGCTTCCGGTTGCCTGTATTCCGGCAGAAAAACGACCGTTCCGGTCAGTTCATCCACCAGACCGCTCTGTCTGGGAATTCCGAATTTTTCCTGAAAATCTGTATATACATGTCCGATGATATTCATATCGTTCTTTTCTTTATCCTTTCAAAAACGAAATTGTATCTGCTGTTCATAGTAACATGAATATTTTTTATTTTCCATAGAAACTCATAAAGTGCTTTTCTTCATAATTTTACATTTCTTCCGTTTACACAAAGTTTTTACTTTTCCTTTACTTTGGGATGGTGATGTATTTTACATAGATGCCGTATGATAATCCTGCGATCCGGAAAAGGGCGCGCGATCCGGTTTCGCAATTTACATAATTTTGAATGGATCAGAAAGATGAACGATTCTGAGTCCAGAGAGTCAATTGGAGGAAAATTAAAATGAAAAAAGGAAATAAGATTTTAGCGGTAACATTAAGTGCAGTACTTGTGGCAGGATGCCTTGCAGGATGTGGAAGTAAAGGTGGTTCAGATTCCAAGAGCGGAAGTTTTGATACATCACAGGAGATCTCAGTTGTATCCAGAGAGGAAGGCTCAGGTACAAGAGGCGCATTTGTGGAACTGACCGGTGTAGAAGAAAAGGGCGCAGATGGAAATAAAGTTGATAAGACAACTACGAGCGCGATTACAGCAAACAGTACAGAAGTAGTTCTCACCACAGTTGCAGGAGACGATTATTCGATCGGTTATATCTCACTCGGAGCATTAAATGATACAGTAAAGGCAGTTAAGATCGGCGGCGTTGAAGCAACAGCAGATAATATCAACAACGGTACATACACATTATCAAGACCATTCAACATTGTAACAAAGGGTCAGGTAAGTGATGTAGCACAGGATTTTATCAACTATATTATGAGTGAAGATGGACAGAAGATCGTATCAAGCAATGGTTACATCGAGATTGCAAATTCAGGAGCATTTAAGTCTTCAGGAGCAACCGGTAAAATCGTAATTGCCGGATCATCATCTGTAACTCCTGTTATGGAGAAATTAACAGAGGCATATAAGGCAGTGAACAGTGGTGCGGATATCGAGCTTCAGGAATCTGATTCAACAACAGGTATTACGGCAGCGGCAGATGGTACATGTGATATCGGTATGGCATCCAGAGAACTGAAGGATAGCGAGACAGGTGAAGGACTTACAGCTACTGTAATCGCAATGGATGGTATCGCAGTTATTGTAAATAAGAATAACCCTGCAACTGATTTAACTACCGATCAGGTAAAATCAATCTTTACAGGAGAAGCAGCAACCTGGGCAGATGTCAAATAGTAAGGAGTGTCCTCTATGCAAAAGTTTAAAGAAATATTCATGCATATCGTATTCCTGTTAGCGGCATTTGTATCGATAGCAGCGGTTTTATTGATCTGTGTGTTCTTATTTGCAAGTGGTATTCCTGCCATGAAGGAAATCGGTCTGACTGATTTCCTCTTTGGCAAAGTCTGGAGACCGACCAATGATTATTTTGGAATCCTTCCGTTTATTCTTGGCAGTATCTACGTTACGGCCGGGGCAATCGTGATCGGCGTTCCGATCGGACTTCTGACAGCGATATTTTTATCAAAGTTCTGCCCACCAAAAGCATATAAGGTCATTAAACCATTTATCAATCTGATGGCAGGAATCCCATCGGTTGTATACGGATTTTTTGGAATGTGTGTACTTGTTCCGGCAGTCAGACAGATTTTCGGAGTGAACGGAAATACAATGCTTACCGCATCTGTACTGCTTGGCATCATGATACTTCCGACGATCATCAGTGTATCTGAAACTTCGATCAGTGCTGTCCCGGATAAATATTATCAGGGTGCATTAGCACTTGGAGCGACACATGAAAGAAGTGTGTTTCTTACCGTAGTACCGGCTGCAAGATCCGGTATCATGGCAGCGATCATCTTGGGCGTTGGTCGTGCGATCGGTGAGACAATGGCTGTTATCATGGTGGCGGGAAATCAGGTCCATATGCCGAAAGGATTGATGAAGGGTGTTAGAACTATGACTGCAAATATCGTAATGGAAATGGGTTATGCCCAGGATCTTCACAGAGAGGCTCTGATCGCAACAGGTGTTGTATTGTTTGTATTCATTCTGATCATTAACCTGCTGTTTTCAATTTTAAAAAGAAAGACGGTGAACTAAATGGGAAAAAGAAATTTACTTGCGGAATATAAAAAACGTCCCGGCTCACTGATCCTTCGGATACTTGTTTATCTGGCAGCAGCTTTGACGTTGGTTTGTATTGCATTTATTTTGATCTATATTCTTGCAAAAGGAATTCCGAATCTGACACCGGATCTGTTCAAGCTGGAATATACATCGGATAATTGCTCGATGCTTCCGGCATTGGTTAATACGTTGTTCATGACATTACTGTCACTGCTGATTGCAGGACCGATCGGTATCTTCGCAGCTATTTATCTGGTGGAGTATGCAAAATCAGGAAATAAGCTGGTTGGAATTGTACGTATCACTGCAGAGACACTGACAGGTATTCCATCTATTGTATATGGTTTGTTCGGAATGATCTTATTTATGACAAAGCTTGGATGGGGATTGTCCCTGTTGTCCGGTGCGTTTACACTGGCGATCATGGTGCTTCCGGTTATCATGAGAACAACAGAAGAAGCCTTGCTGGCTGTTCCAAAGTCATACAGAGAAGGAAGCTTTGGACTTGGTGCAGGAAAACTTCGTACAGTATTTAAGGTTGTTTTACCGAGTGCTGTTCCGGGTATTTTATCCGGTGTTATCCTTGCAACCGGGCGAATTGCCGGAGAGACAGCAGCGTTGATCTATACGGCAGGCAGTGTGCCGAGAATAGCGAAGAATTTATTTTCTTCCACACGAACCTTGTCTGTACATATGTATCTTCTTTCCAAAGAGGGACTTCATACGGATCAGGCATATGCAACAGCCGTTGTTCTTCTTGTATTCGTAGTATTGATTAATTTCGCATCCGATGCAATTGCAAAGAAAATGTCGGCGAAAACAGAAAAAGACAGATAACAGATAGATATAAACGGAGATAAATTGATGAGCAATATAAAATTTGATGTAAAAAATCTGAATCTTCACTATGGTAAATTCCATGCGTTAAAAGATGTAAATATGGAAATACCGGAAAAACAGATTACAGCATTTATCGGACCTTCCGGATGCGGTAAATCAACATTCTTAAAATGTTTAAACCGTATGAATGATCTGGTGGAAGGTTGTAACATCACGGGTGATGTGAAGTTAGATGGTGAAGATATATTTGACGGAATGGATGTAAATTTGCTAAGAAAACGGGTTGGAATGGTGTTCCAGAATCCGAATCCTTTCCCAATGAGTGTATATGACAATATAGCATATGGTCCAAGGACACATGGTATTCATAATAAAGAAAAACTGGATGAGATCGTAGAACGATCTCTCAAACAGGCGGCAATATGGGATGAATTAAAAGACAGACTGAAGAAATCGGCACTGGGTCTTTCCGGCGGACAGCAGCAGAGACTTTGTATCGCCAGAGCACTTGCGGTTGAACCGGAGGTCTTATTGATGGATGAACCGACATCTGCGCTTGACCCGATTTCTACGTCAAAGATCGAAGATCTCGCTATGGAGCTGAAGCATGATTATACGATTATCATGGTTACACATAATATGCAGCAGGCAACTCGTATTGCAGACAAGACAGCATTCTTCTTACTGGGTCAGGTGATCGAATTTGATGATACCGAGAAGATGTTCTCGAAACCACAGGATAAGAGAACTGAGGATTATATCACAGGAAGATTTGGTTAAAAGGAGTAAAGATAATGAGGACAAATTATGACAGACAGTTGAAAAAACTCAATGATGAAATGGTTGAGATGGGATCCATGATCGAGGGTGTGATCGAAAAGGCGGTCAAAGCACTTGTAAATCAGGATGTTGATCTGGCACAGGAGGTTATCCGCAGGGATGATCAGATCGATCAGCAGGAAAAGGATATCGAGAGTCTGTGCTTTAAACTTCTTTTAATGGAGCAGCCGGTTGCAACAGATCTTCGTCAGGTTTCATCTGCGCTCAAAATGGTAACGGATATGGAACGTATCGGTGATCATGCAGCAGATATTTCCGAACTGACGATCCAGATGGCAGGCAAACCTTATGTAAAAGAATTGGAACATATTAAGGCAATGGCAAAAGAAAGCATGGTCATGTTGGTTGACAGTATAGAAGCATATGTGAATCTTGATCTTACAAAAGCAAGAAAAGTTATTGACCAGGATGATGTGGTAGATGATCTGTTTATAAAAGTGAAGAGTGAATTGATCAATCTGATCCACAGGAATGCAGATGCAGGGGAACAGGAAACCGATCTTTTGATGGTTGCAAAATATCTGGAGCGGATTGGCGATCATGCAACGAATATTTCAGAATGGGTCATATATTATATAACAGGAGAACACATATCCGGAAATTAAGAGTCTTATGAGATACAGGATCAGGAGGTGATTGTCATGAGATGTATATGGAATATGACAGCAGATGCCGGTAAAGGAAAAAGTAAACAGCACCTGATAAAAATGTTTTTGTTATTGAACAGTATCGTCTGGGGCGTGATTGCTGTGGTTGTAGCTGTCACGTTGAAAGGAATCGGGCTTATGTCATCATGGAGTATGGCAGAGAGCATTTTGGTATCGGTAGGATATAGTATTTGTCTGGTAGGACTGATTGGCGGTACCGTATGTATTTTACAAAACGATGGTCCTGACAGAACGTATCTTGAACAGAGACAGGAAGAATATTAAACGCATTCAGCGTGAAATGTAAAATAAATTTTAAAATTTTACACAGACTTTACGTAGGAATCCTTTCCTTTTTACATACCTGTTATACGATGATGTGCGAAGGTACAAATGTCTAATTTATGTAAAAAGGAAGGAATTTTTTTATGAGTATTTTTGATGTACTTGCACTGTTTGGCGGACTTGCATTGTTTTTATTTGGTATGAACGTAATGGGAGACGGTCTGACCCGTGCGGCGGGCGGGAAGATGGAACGTATCCTTGAAAAGCTGACTTCAACGCCGATCAAAGGGGTGCTGCTTGGAGCGGCTGTAACAGCGGTTATTCAGTCATCATCGGCTACAACCGTTATGGTTGTTGGCTTTGTAAATTCCGGGATTATGAAACTGCGTCAGGCGGTCGGCATTATCATGGGTGCCAATATCGGTACGACAGTTACTTCCTGGATCTTAAGTTTGTCAGGAATTCAGGGAGACAGTATCTGGATCCAGATGTTAAAGCCATCCTCATTTTCTCCGATCCTAGCGGTTATCGGTATTGCATTTCTGATGTTTTCCAAGAATGAGAAAAAACATGATATTGGCATGATCTTTTTGGGATTTACGATCCTTATGTACGGAATGGATGCAATGAGTGGTGCGGTTGCTCCTCTTGCAGATGTTCCTGAATTTGCAAATGTGCTTTTAATGTTCTCAAATCCTGTACTCGGAATGATCGTAGGAACATTATTTACAGCAATCATCCAGAGCTCATCGGCATCGGTTGGTATCTTACAGGCACTTTGCATGACAGGAGCAGTTACATATGGAACGGCACTTCCTATTATAATGGGACAGAATATTGGTACTTGTGTAACGGCATTATTATCCAGTATCGGAGCAAAGAAAAATGCGAAACGTGCAGCTTTTGTACATCTTTACTTTAATCTGATCGGAACCATTCTCTTTATGATCGTATTCTATTCGATCAATGCATTTGTAAATTTCGGTGTATTACAGGATATGGCAACCCCGGCTGGCATTGCAGTGATCCACAGTATATTTAATATTCTGACAACAATTGTATTACTTCCGTTTGGAAAGGGTCTTGAGAAGCTGGCAACTCTTACGATCCGTGAGAAGGAAGAACCTGTTGAGGAGATTGCGGAGCTTGTATCGTTAAAGCATCTGGATGCCAGATTCCTGGAGCAGCCGGCGTTTGCCGTTACACAGAGCATGGATGTTATGAATCAGATGGCAGGGTATTCAGCTGAAGCGTTATACGATTCATTAGAGTTGATGAAGAATTATTCGGATGAGAAATGGCAACGTGTTGAGGCTTTGGAAGATATCGTAGACAAATACGAAGATGAACTTGGAACGTATCTGGCGAAGGTCAGCGGAAAAGAACTGGCAGAGGAAGACAGCAAACGTGTATCCAATGGGCTTCATTGTATCGGAGATCTGGAGCGTATCTCCGACCATGCATTAGCGATCGCAGAAATTTATGCTAAGATGCACAAGGAAGAAATGGTATTCTCAGATAAAGCAATGGCAGAATTAAATCTGTATTCAAATGCAGTTTATGAGATCATGAGCATGACCTGTAAAGCACTGAATGAAGATGATATGAAAATAGCAAAGAGGATTGAACCATTGGAGGAAGTAATTAATGGGCTGAATGCTACGATTAAAAAGCAGCATATCAAACGTCTGCAGAAGGGAAAATGTACGATCGAGCTTGGTATCGCTCTTGAAAATCTTCTGAATAATTATGAACGTGTGGCAGATCACTGTTCAAATGTGGCTGCATCACTGCTTCAGGTTAAGACAGACAGCTTTGATATGCATGAGTATCTGAACCGGGTCAAACAGGAATCAAATGTAGAGTTTCAGGCGATGTACAGCATGTATAAGGAAAAGTACAGTTTATAGTAAAGCATACGATATCATAAAGTGTAAATTACTTTGACCATATATTAGAAATATATTATTATAGATAAGAAAGAACAGAGACAGGAGGAATGGCAGATGCAGGCATTGATTTATATTGTAGAAGATGATATGAACATTCAGGAAATAGAAATGTTTGCCTTAAAGAACACGGGATATGTAACAGAAGGATTTGCAAATGCAAAGAGCTTCTTTTCCAGGATGACAGAGAAGATTCCGGATCTGATTCTACTGGATATCATGTTACCGGATCAGGATGGACTGGAGATTGTCAGAAAATTAAGAGAACGTCCGGAGACTGTGCGTGTGCCGATCATTCTTGTGACGGCAAAGACAACAGAACTTGATAAGGTAAAGGGATTGGATATCGGAGCAGATGATTATCTGACAAAGCCATTCGGCGTAATGGAGCTTATATCCAGAGTTAAAGCATTGCTTCGCAGAAGCAAGAGTATTCAGGAGGATCAGATTCTTAGACTGAAGAACGTAACCCTTGATTCCGAGAAGCGTATCGTGCATGTGAATGATATTCCGTGTGAGTTGACCTTTAAGGAATTTGAATTGTTAAAGCTGTTAATGATCAACGCCGGAATTGTACTTCGGAGAGAAGTGATCATGATGGATGTGTGGGGAACGGATTACGAAGGTGAATCCAGGACTCTTGATATGCACATCAAGACTCTGCGCCAGAAACTGGGAGATGCAGGGAATATGATCAAGACAGTTCGTAATGTCGGATATAAGATGGAATAAGAAGAAGCAGGAAAATTTTATAAAAGAAGAATCTTATAACAGAAAGAACAGGTTTTTATGGAAGAACAGAAAGATAAAAAGGATAAGAAGGTCAGGAAAGACAAACGATTATCCAGTAAGATCAACAGTCGCTTTATAGCATTGACGCTGATTGCGATATTGTGTACGATGATACTTTCGACAACGGTTTATTATGATCTGTTTAAAAAGGAGATCATGCGCGATCTGGAAAATTACACACAGACCTTGAAGAGTGCAGGATTATTTGATGATATCAGTGAGCTCCGCAATGTAAGGATTAAGAATACAGAATTGCGTATTACATTAGTTGCACCGGATGGAACGGTTAAGTATGATAACATGGCAGATCCGGAGACCATGGGAAAACACAACGACAGACCGGAGATTGAGGAGGCATTTGAGAAAGGAGAAGGCGAGGATACCCGTCTTTCCCAGACGCTCAATATGAGTACATTCTACTATGCGATCCGGCTTTCAAATGGTTGTGTACTTCGTGTATCAAAGGAGACAAGCAGCATTGTCAGTGTTTTTTTGAAGGGACTTCCAAGTATGACGGTTATTATGCTGGTACTTGTGACTATCGTGGTTCTGATATCGCGATATCAAAGAGTATCGTCCGTCCGATCGGACAGATGGCAAAGGATCTGGATCATGTTGACGATATTAACGCCTATAAGGAGATTCGTCCATTGATCGATACAATCCGGGAACAGCATAATGATATTATGGAGAATGCACAGATGCGACAGGAATTTACGGCAAATGTATCTCATGAGTTAAAGACACCTCTGACAGCAATCTCCGGTTATTCTGAGCTGATTGAAAACGGAATGGCAAAGCCCGAGGATGTCAAGCCGTTTGCACACACTATCAGAAAACAGGCGCTTCGCCTTGTTTCGTTGACAGAGGACATTATTCAGCTTTCACAGCTTGATGAAATTGAAGATGACCTTTCAATCGAAGAGGTTGATATGGGCAAAATTGCAGAAAAGTGTGTTGACGCACTCGAAATGAATGCAAAGGCAAAGGGTATTGAAATCAATCTTAAAGAGGAGCACGCCGTTGTCAACGGCAACGCATCGCTTCTTGAGGAGCTTGTTTACAATCTTATCGACAACGCTG
>ENA-ORNO01000603-ORNO01000603.1-human-gut-metagenome-genome-assembly--contig:-NODE-603-length-22224-cov-4.409446_pt1 | contig 22224 bp, 16 predicted proteins | sample MGYA00242117_ERZ509026 | MGnify/ENA primary metagenome ERZ509026 (study PRJEB26280, sample SAMEA2338710) | human gut metagenome | biome: human gut; feature: human-associated habitat; material: faeces... | reverse complement strand
GCTTGCCTGCCCGTTCCTGATCCTCTGCTTCTACATGGTTCTCGGCGGCATGGTCATGCGTTACGCAGGCGGCTACCTGCTTGCTATGTTCGGCGTTGACACCTGGGGTGTTGCCGACATTTCCACCTACTTCGGCATCTTTACTACCAACGGCACCTCGATGGTCATTTGGACCCTCATCTTCATCGCAATCAATGCAGTCATCGTTGCGGCAGGCATCGGCGGCGGTATCGAGAAGTTCTGCAACATCGGTATGCCCTGCCTGTTCGTTATCCTCCTCATTGTTATCGTTTATGTCGCTGTTCAGCCCGGCGCAATGGGCGGCTATCAGTTCATGTTCGGCGTGAACTTCGAGCCCCTGCAGAAGGACTTCGTAGGCGTACTCAAGACTGCGGCAGGTCAGATGTTCTTCTCGCTGTCGCTCGGCATGGGCGCTATGATCACCTACGGCTCTTACCTGAACAAGAAGGAAAAGATCCAGAAGAACGCAGTCATCATCGTCGTCATGGATACCCTCGTTGCAATCATGGCCGGCATGATCGTTATGCCTGCATGCTACGCATTCCTCGATGGCAACACCAGAGGCGGCCCCGGCCTGCTGTTCCAGTCCATGCAGATGGTATTCCACAACATGGGCGGCTTCATCGGCGACCTCATGGGCTTCCTGTTCTACTTCCTCGTTTTCATCGCAGCAATTTCTTCCTCCATGTCCCTGCTCGAGGCTCTGACCTCCTCCCGTGTTGACCGCAATGTTGAGGCAGGTAAGGCTCCCGGCCGCCGCAAGATCGTTATCGTCTTTGCTATCCTCGTCGCCATCTTTGCTCTGCCCAACGCACTTGACGGTATCGGCGCAGGTGTTGCAGGCAATGCAACGCTCGCCACTCCCGCAGAGCTGTTCGGCATGACCGGCGACTCGGTCAAGATGTGGAACGACTGCTGGCTTGACTTCTATGACATGATCTCAGAAGGCCTGCTTATGCCTATCGGCGCAATGATTATGTCGTTTGCGATAGGCTGGATCTGGAAGATGGACTTCGTTGTCGAAGAGTGCGAAGCATCCGGACATAAGTTCTGGGGCAAGGCCTTCTTCAACATCTGCTATAAGTTCATCACCCCGATCGGTATGATCGTCGTTCTCTACGGCCAGATCACCTCTTACTTCTTCTAATAGCAACTTCAAAGCAGCGGCATGAGCCGCTGCTTTTTTCATCGTGTCAAAAAAGCCCTGTGACTTTTTTGCACGCTGAAAAAACGCCACATTTTTTGTGAAGCGCAGCTTCGCAAAAAATCTCGCTACGCTCGTCAAAAAACCTCAACAGGCATTTTTGATAGCTATAATCCAATTTGAGGTGGGACCTTTCTCACTGCGGCTCGGTCACGGTGCGGCTCTGACATGCCCCCGGCATGTCATTCACTACCGCACCGACACTTCGTTACCCCCTCACACCCCCTGCTGCGTATTAGATTTTACTGGTTGTGCCTATATTTCATGGTTATTTGACAGTCTGTCAAATATAAGCCCCAAGAGTATTGCACTCTTGGGGCTTATATCGTTCTATAACGGCTTTGTTATGCAGGAGGGAAGAGCATTACCCCAACAAAAGTACGCTCCTGCGGCGTTTACATAGCCTTAAATGGCGGCTTGTCAAGGCAGCTTCTTGCTTTTCACCGTATTTTGCCTGCACTCGGGTTACATCACTGCGTTACCATATAAGTCGTTGCTTTGTGCATCAGCACGCTTCGAGCAGTCATTTTGCACTGTGCTATATATTCACCCTACAGCCAATAGAAAACCCCGCCCTTTGGTAAGGGCGGGGTCGGGTTTTACTTAGATGGGACCTTGATTACTGCTCACGCTTTTTATGGTAGAGCACTGTGCCGCCGACTGCCATCGAGATGACCAGTACGCCGATCCACATTACGATGCGGCTGTCATCGCCGGTCTTGGGCTTGTCGTTATTCGACTTTCCGCCATCCGGCTTATCCGGCGTATCGGGATTGCTCGGAGTGTCCGGCGTGTCCGGAGTGGGTTTATCCGGCGTGTCCGGAGTGGGTTTGTCGGGAGTGCCCGGAGTGGGCTTATCGGGGGTCTGGACTGCACCGCAGTTTGCGCATACACCGTTTACATAGTCATGACCCGTTGCGGGGATGACCTGCGTCTCGCTGTAGCCGCATTCGCAGCTGCGGGTCTGCTCGCCGGGCTCGGTGCAGGTGGCAGCCTTGGTTACTGTCCATTCGCCGAACGAGTGGGTGTGCTCGACCTTGTCGCCGCACACTACATCGGCACGGTCACGGATGCGGATGCGGGGTGCAACTGCTGTGCCGTCGGACAGAGTGAAGGTGTTGTCGTAGGAGGCAAGGCCGGTGGCGGTTATCTCACGGCCGACCTCGGCGTTCACGACATCCTTTGCGGTGGTGATGTAGCCGTCGATGAACACACGGCTCTCATCGCCGTTTGCGTCCTTGACCATGATGGTCTGAACAAGGCCGTTTGCCATTTCAACACGGGTGATAACGCCCTTGACGGTCACGAGCGAGCCGAGCACGCTGCCGTCGTTTATCTGCTTGGAGGTCACAACGGTGGGCTGGACGGGAGTTTCCTCGCCGATCTTTTCAATGCTGCTCACAGCCAGCTGGCGCTCGCCCTGATAGGAGCTCGTTGTGCCGCTGATGCGGACCTTGTCGCCGATCTTGAAGTTGCCGGCAACGGGGAAGCAGTTGATGCCTGCGGTGCCGTCCTGGACATAGATGCAGTCGAAGAATGCGGTGTCCTTATCGTAGCCGGAGGCGTTGGAGGTCACGATGCCCTCAATGGTGTACTTGACATTCTCGTCCTTTTCGGCCTGAACATCGGCGATGGGCGTGATGGTCACGGGATTGAGCATGCCAAGCAGGTTCTGGCAGATGCGGTAGTTGGAGTAGTTCTTCTCCGCACCGTTATCGACCTGAGCCTGAACCTCGAAGTTGGACATGAACGCAGCGCCCGAGACAACGATGAGACCCTTGCCGTCAAGCTGTTCTGTCGCCATTACCATCAGGCGGCTGTCGTTATCCTTGAATGCGTACTTGGGAGTGCCGCTGCCGCCGAGACCGTCGCCATCGACATCGATAGAGTAGGTCGTAGCGTGACCGTAAACAACGGGAGAAACGGTGGCGGGAAGAGTGCTTGTTGCGTTGCCGCTTGCGTCTACGGCGTAGATCGATGCGCCGCCGTAGTGGCTGAAGCGCTCGGTGTAGAGCTTATCGTACGGGTGGTCGGCATCATAGATGACACCGCCGGTCAGCGGATTATCGTTATTATAATCGCTGAAGTACAGTCTCCACTTATCAACGCCGTCGGCTGCGCTGCGAACATCGTCGTATGTTGCATCGTCGCTGATGCGCAGGCTTGAGCCGAGGGCTGCAAGCACCTCGTTCTGCGTTTCCGCCATGTGCTTGATTGCGGGGTTGTTCTTGATAACATCGTAGTTTTCGTAGTTATCCGACCAGCCTGCAAGTATCACAGTGCCGCCGCTTGCGTTGAATGCCTTGATGGCCGCAAGCTCGGCATCGGAGTAAACCCTCGGATCTGCCTGTGCCGCTTCGAGACGGCGGGAGGGAGCGGTGAGGATAATTGCCTTGTATTTGCTGTTTCCGCAGGCAGCGATGAGGTCAGCGGAGGTGCCCAGCGTAACGGTACGCACGCTGTACTGCGCTGCGAGGTTGCCGAAGTTGCCCATGGAGTCTTTGTAGTTGCCTGCGACATACTCGTTGTAGTGGGAGGCATCGATGCCGATGTACACGAGCTTGTCTGCGTCCTGAACATCGAGCTCAAGGGTCTTGGTGAAGGTGTATTCGTTGCCGCCCTGCTCTACGACTGCGGTCACGGTCACGGTGGTGACACGGGCCTTGTCGGGAGTCCACTTGAACGGGATCTCGAGGGTGCTGCCTGCTGCAACGGTGTAGCCGGTCTGGTCAACGCCGATGCTCACACCGCCGATGGTGTAGGACAGTGCCTTGACCGTTGCGTCGGTGGTCTCGCTGTTGAACATGGTGGTCGTCAGGGTAAGCTCCTCGCCCGTTACGGGAGTGGAGGTGCCGCACACGAAGCTGGAAACGCCGAGCTTGAGCATTTCGCCGACCCAAACGGGAGCGGTGACTGCAAGGTCGCCGTCAGCCTCGGTTACACGCACGAAGTAGTAGCTGTAGCTGGGAGCAAGCTGAGCGGTCAGCAGTCCTGCTGTGAGCCCGGCCGGATCGTCCCAGGTGTAGACGACCTTGCCGGAGTTTGCAACGATCTCAACCTTGCTGATGGAGTCGGTCTTGTCGGGATCGGCCACGGAGACCTCAATATCGAGTGCCTCGGGGACGGTGGAGAGGGTAGAGCCCATCATGCTGCCGTTGACGGTGTAGCCGAGCTCAAGGTTCTTGTCCTCGGTAGAGTACATGCGTCTTTCACGGATGGCCTCGTAGATGCCCTCCTCGCTGAAGTTATCGGTGATGATAACATCACGGGCGTCGTTTGCGTTGCCCCACTTGCCCTTGTGGTTATCCTGGTTGTTTGTCGGAGCAACATGCCAGCCCTTGTCCAGAGCCATGATGTAGTACTCGTAGCTGGGATAGTAGCCGCCTGCGCCTATCTGACCTTCGCCGTTGCCGACCTCGACCATGTAGATGCGGGAGTCGATGACGCCGTCCCAGTAGGCAAAGTCAGAGAAGGTGCCGAAGGTCGTACCGGGGTGGTTGAACTGGCTTATGGAGTCGATACCCTCGGACTGGCTGAGCAGTGCATAGTATGCCTTCATGCCTGCGTCGGAGGTCTTGTTGTTGAGCGTCTTGTTGTTGCGGGACACGATGCCTTCGGTGTTGAAGGTGTTGATATGACCCGGGCCGCCTGACCAAGTCATCTCAAAGCCGCCGATGGCGATAACGCCGGTGTTGGCGCTGTTGAAGTCTGCGATCTTGTCCTTGTATTCCTTCCAGCGCTGCTGGCTGTAAGCGGTCGCAAGATCCATGTCGTACAGGGCACCCTCGGGGTTGGCTGCACTGGTGGTATCAAAGTAGTTCGAATGGTCGGTGAATGCGACAAACTGGACATTTGCGCTCTCGGGCAGGTTCTTTACATAGTCAAGAGCCGTGTCGAGAGAGCCTGAGCCGTCGGAATACTGGGTGTGGCTGTGCAGCTGACCGAAGTAGCGCTGATACTGTGCCTTGCCGACGATGAAGTACCAGTTGAGCGTTGCGGTCTTACCATCGGTGCGCTTCACGGTGACCTGCACATCGACACGGCCGTCTGCCATGTCCTTATCGGGGGTGTAGCTTATCTTGCCGTTTGCGACAGTCGCCTTGACGGCGGTGCCGTTCACGGTCATCTCGATCGTGGGATCAATGCCTGCGTTTACGATGGTCGCACCGATGGTCGGGCGCTTTTCGCTGCCTGTCTCAGAACGAGCCTCGGGCATCGGATCGATGACGGACGGGTCGTCCTTGACCTCGATCTCGACTGTGCCGTTGATGGGGATGTACTTGTTGTCCGTACCCTTGACGGAGACAGTGAGCTTATCGCCGGAGATAAGAGCGTCCGGGATGCTGATGGTGTAGGTGCCGTCCTCGTTCTTGGCAACGCTAAGTGCGGTGCCGTCACTCAGCCATGCTTTTATGTCACCACTGACGCCGAAGGGGGCGTCTACGGTGAAAGTCAGCTCGTAGTCCTGACCGACATATGCAGGGAGCACTGTGCCAAAGTCGAAGGCGGGCGTATTCACGATGCCGTCCACGATGGTGCTGCCCACCGCAGGGTAGAAGTTAAACGAATAGATGGTGTAGTCGGTGACATTGTACATTGAGTACACCTTGAAGCTGTCGTTGTAGTACTCCAGCCACTGGCTGTGCTTGCCGTTGAACTTTGCCGTGCGGCTTTCCATCTCAAAGCCGCCGACACCGCCGGAGCAGGTGCGAACCAGCCAATCGGCGTCTTCGCTTGCGGTCTGAGTATAGAAGGCGTTGTTGCCGGTGCCGTTTGCGCACAGGTAGCCGTAGGTCTTGTTGTAGAAACGGTAGTAGTCGCCGTTTTTCTCAACGGTGAACACGACTGCACCGTTTGCGCAGGAGGCCTTGCCGTCCTGAATGGTGGCGGCTGCCTTGAGTATCGACGGGCTTTCGGTGTTGCTGTCCTGAGCGGCGAGGACCGCTGCGGCGTTGGCGTTATAGATAACAACTTTGCTGCCGGCCTCAGGGAGACCGCCTGCGGGCGTATCCGAGCCGCCGTCGTCGATAACGAGATAGAACTGCTGAGCAAACAGAGCCTCATCGCCTATCTTGGAGAAACTGCTCCAGTTGCCCTTGTCGGCGTACCATTCAAGATAGTTGCCACGGACCGTATTTTTAATGTAGAAGCAGTCGGAGGTTGCTGCCTTCTCAAGCTGCCATGCGGTGTTCACATCGTCCAGCGGGGTGCTGGTGAACTTAGCACCCATGGAGAGCTTCTTGCCGTCTGCGGTGGAGAAGGTGTAGCTTCCGTCGGAGTTAACACCGACTGTCCAGACATCAGCGGCGGTATAGCCGCCAAGCTTCGTGCCGTCGAGGGAGACATCAGTACCCTGATTGTAGTAAGTCCCGCCGTAATCGGTGGACAGAGCCTTGAGGTTTGCGGGGTTGTAGATAACGACCTTGTCGCCGTCCTTGAGAAGTGCGCCGGGCTCGGGAGTAGGCGTGGGATCGGGAGTTTCGGTATCGATCACGAGGTAGAGCTGCTGCTCAAAGGCATCGCCCGTGCCGGTGTATGCACTCCATGTGCCCTTTGAGGCATACCACTGGAGACGGTACTTGTCGGTGCGGCCGGTGTTGTCGATATAGAATGTGCCGTCCTTGCCGCCAACTGCGGTGAGCTTCCAGCTGCCGTTGACCTTGTCAAGCGGAGTGCTGGTGTAGCCGGTGTCCATGGAGAGCTTCTCGCCCTTTGCGGTGGAGAAGCTGTAGGTGCCGTCGTCGTTAATGCCGAGCGTCCACTTGTCGACATCGGTAAAGCCTGTGAGCTTGCCGTTCTCGACCTTAACATCGTTGCCCTTGTTGTAGAATCCGGAATATTCCGTGGACAGGGTCTTGAGGCTTGCGGGGTTAAACACAACGACCGTGTCGCCGTCCTTGAGGGCGCTCAGGTCGGTGACTATGCCGCTTTCACGGACGGCAGCGGCGTTGAGCTTATAAAGCGTAAACTCGGACGGGTAGCCGCCGGGGGTTTTCTCGACCGTGGCATTTTTGTATGCACGGAACTTGTTCTGCGAGCCCTTGTTGCTTGCAAGAGTAACGGTATCGTCGCCCTGACCGGCAAAGCTGAACTTGCCGTCGGCGAAGCTGACCTTCCAGCTGTAATCGCCGGACTTGATGCCGTTATTATTGCCGCCCTTGGGAGCAATGGTGTTTCCGCTGCTGTCTTTGAGCTTGATACCGTCAGTGCCGACGGTGACCGTCCACAGCAGGGCGGGGTCGACCGTAACGGCGTTTTCATCTGCGGTGACGGCTGCTGCCGTTAACCAAGTGCCGTCGAGGACACCTGGGGCATAGCCGCTGTCGGTGACGAGAACATACTGACCGTCAACAAGCTCAGACGCTTGCGTGATCTGAGTCGCAGTCACGGTGGTATCGTCCGCCAGTACCGAGATTGGCAGCAGCGAGACCAGCATGAGCAGCGACAGCAGAGCGCTTAATAATCGTCTGCCTTTTGTTGCTTTCATCAAAGGACCTCCTTTTTGATTCAACTTTTCCGTTTTTTGACCCGTTCCGGCAGAATAGCAAAAAAATCACCCTCGCCTGCGAAAACAGGCGAATGACGATCTGCAGATTAGGAGGGGATTGCCGAAGCTAAGGCAGAATTTGTCCTAAAACGCAGATTGAGCCATAAACCGGAGCAAACCATATTAGTTGATGAAACCATTTTAACATACCGTTTCCGTAAAAGCCACAAAAATTTTACTGCTTTACGCACATTTTACGAGCTTGACAGGGGCATACAAAATTGCTATGCTGAACATAAAATGAAATGGGGGGTCTTTTGGATGGAAAAGCTTGCTCCTCGGCATAATTTCAAACAGTGGCTGAAGGATAACCGCATGAGCATCATCGTGCTTGCGGCGGCACTTGTGCTTTTTATCGTACTGCGTGTCATCGCTGCACCCGAGGACGCTGCACCGACGACCGACGGTGACTATGCCGAGTATGAAAATGCCGTTGTGACGAATGTTCTGTCGGACACCACATTCGCAGACCCCACGGCGGACAATGCACTGCGTGGCGAGCAGCTTTTGCTTGCCGAGGTAAAGACCGGCCGGTACAAGGGCGAGACCTTGCAGGTCAGCAACTATGTCGGCCCTCTCTACGGCGGCAGCGTCGAGGTCGGCGACGGTGTGACGCTGCTTATCTCCACCTACTCCGACGGCAACCACACGGCGACGGTCTATGAGTATAACCGCACGAGCATGCTTGTTATAATAGCTTTGGCGTTTGTCTTGGTCACGGTGCTTGTCGGCGGAAAGGTGGGCGCAAAATCGCTTGTTGCCCTTGCCATCACGCTTGCCTGCCTGTTCTGGCTGCTGATACCGCTGCTCATAAAGGGCGCACCCACGCTGCTCACGGTGTTCCTTGTGTGTGCATATATAACCGTGGTCACGATGGTGATACTCAGCGGCACGGGACGCAAGAGCGTCTGCGCCATGCTCGGCACGGTCGCCGGTACGGCTATCGCACTGATGTTCGGCCTGCTTGCGCAAAAGCTTGCACGCATAAGCGGCATGCGCCTTGCCGATGTCGAGCCGCTTTTGCAGCTTCGCCAGACCGGCACGCCCATCGGACTTCAGGGACTTCTGGTCGGCGGCATCGTCATAAGCGCACTGGGCGCTGTGATGGATGTTGCCATGAGCATCGCCTCGGCGCTCACCGAGGTGCACACGGTCGCACCGCAGATGAATGCAAAGGAGCTGTTCCGCTCGGGCATGAATATCGGCCGTGACATGGTCGGCACGATGACGAATACGCTGATACTTGCGTTCTTAGGCAGCGGCTTTGCACTGGTCATTTACCTGTACTCGCTGAGCCTCAGCCCGCATCAGCTGCTCAGCTCATCGTATCTTGCGATAGAGGTCGTCAGCGGCATATCAAGCAGCATCGGCGTTATCCTGTCCGTCCCGCTGACGGCGCTCATCAGCTCCGTGCTTTTGACCAAAGATAAAAAACACGAATGATATGGCAAAACGCACCGCTTCGGCGGTGCGTTGGTTTTTATTCTGCGGCGCTCGGTGCACGCCACATGTCTCTGTATTTTATAAAGTAGAAGACGGCCATAACAAGGCTCAGGAGCTCGCCGACCGTGAGTGCCATCCATACGCCGTCCATTTCGAAAAACTTCGGCAGGATGAGCACCGGCACGACCATGAACAGCATCGTGCGGCAGAACGAGAGTATCGCCGAGGTCTTGCCGTCGTTGAGGGCTGTAAACCAGCCTGAGGCAAAGACATTGAACGCCATCATCGCAAAGCTTATGGCGACTATCCTGAAACCGTGGAGTGCGACCTGCGCAACATGTGCATTGCCTTTTGCAAAGAAGTCGACGACCGCACCGCCGAAAATGTAGCTTATTGCGGTGACAACGGCTGAGGTGCCCAAAAGCGTCCACACGCTGATGCGGAAGGCCTTCGACAGACGAAGCTTGTCGCCTTTGCCCAAGTTGTAGCTCACGACGGAGGAGATACCGCTTATATAGCCTCTGAACAGGCCGCCGAACAGCCCCTGAGCGTACCAGATGATGGTCAGTGACGCAACGCCGTCCGAGCCGCCGATGTCCATGAGTATGCGGTTAAACAGGATCGTGATGACCGAGAACGCAAGCACGCTGATCATTTCGGACGAACCGTTTATGCAGCTGTCGATGATGGCTTTCGAGCGCCATTTAGGCCGCACGATGTACAAAACCTGCTTGCGGTTTACGCAAAACCACACGGCGCCCACGAGCGACTGCACGGCATAGCCGATGCTCGTTGCGATAGCTGCACCGGCAAGTCCCCAATGGAACACGGTGATAAACAGCCAGTCGAGCACGATGTTCAGCACGCCGCCGAGCACGGCGAGAAATGCGCCCAAGCCCGCTTTGCCGACGGTTATAAAGCTTAAGTGGAACACCATGCCGAACGCCGCAAACGGCAGCATTATCAAAACCGGTATCATGTACTCACGGCAGTAGTGCAGCAGCGCTTCGTCCGAGCCGAGGAAGCGGCACAGCGGGTCGAGAAAAACAAAGCACAGCGCCGCAAGCACGATGCAAAAGCCGAACGCCACTGCTATAAGCAGCGAAAAGTCCTCACGGGCCTCCTCGAGCCTGCCCATGCCTATCTTCTTGGCAACGAGCGCATTGCCGCCCGTGCCGAACATCATGCCAAGTGCCAGCGACAGACCGATCATTGGCATGACGATATTTATCGCCGACAGAGCGTCCGTGTCGACGAAGCGGGCAATAAAAATGCCGTCGATGGTGGAGTATATGTTTTCAAAAATGCTTGAGAATATCGTCGGCAGAGCAAAAAGTATCAGCCAGCGGAAGCTTACCTCATGCTCAAGCTTCATTTCCAGTTCCATGTGTTTTCCTCTTGGTGTTCAAAGCTTTTTCATTGCGCTTATGCACGCCGACATGTACCGGCGGGTAAGCGAGAGAAGCTGCTCCTGCTCACTTTCGGTCAGCGAGCCCATCGCAATGCGGTCACATTCCTGCAAATTTTGCAGAATGCGTCCGGCTTCACTCCTGCCAAGCTCCGTCAGATGCAGCGCCTTGTTGCGCCTGTCCTCGGGCAGCTCCTGCATCCGCAGCCAGCCCTTGTCGTAAAAGCCCGTGACGGCTGCATTGACCGTCTGCTTTGGCAGAAAGCACAGCGAGCAAAGCTGCTTTTGCGTACAGCCGTCTGTCTCATAAATTGCATTGAGGATGCACAGACTTGTGTAGCTCAGCCCCACGGACTTGGCGTAATCCTCATATGCCGCGTCCCATTCGTGCAGGCACGAGCAGTATTCGTGAATGTACCCGGCGGTGTTATCCATAGCGCTCTCCTTAGTACGAAAACATTTTAGTCCAAATGCTGTACTATTCTACTGCGCACTTTCACCAAAGTCAAGGGCAAGTTTTTTAACAATTTGACAATATTGAGATTATGGTGTGTGTTCTAAAATGCATGTGAGACCAATGGATAAAAAGAATATTATAAGGGTTGCTGCATGGCTCGCCGGAGCGGTTATATGGGCGTGGCTCGCCTGCAATAATTTCTCCCAAGGACGCACTGTTTGGACAGTGATTCAGATGATCATCTGCGTTGGCTTTGCCATAAATGCGCTTGTAACATACATAAGAGCGAAAAAGTAAACAAAAATGCGACCCGAGATGGTCGTTTTTTTGTTTATATAGTTTACAGATGCCGAAAAGGCAAGTATAATCAGCTTAAGTTGACGGAAGCCGAACACTATCGGTTTTGACGGGCAGCTTTTCGCTCATGCTTCGCTAAACCCCTAGTCCATATATCTCCATTATGCCCGTCGGGCTTTATCTTTGCCTGAACGAAAATCTGCTCCGTCAAAACTGCAAGGCATCTGTCAGTGATGTTTTTCGAGGGATTTTCGGCTTTTTTTGGCGTCAATGGGCTGACGCCCATTAAGACAAAAAAGGCGAAAAGTACCGAAAGGACACACTGACAGACGATAGGGTTCGGCTCCCGTCAACTTACCAAGCACAACGGAAATATAAAAATCAATAAAGGAGGAAAATGATGAAAAACTCGAAGGTATTGTACCTGCTGCTCGCGTTTGTTATGTGTCTGAGCCTTGCTGCATGCGGCGGAGGCGGCGAGGAGATAACCACGCCCGCATGGTTTGAGGGCATGGTCAGCGACTCACAGAACAAGGTCGACATCAACACCTACGGCGGTACTTGGACGGGTGATAGCGGCAGCATGGTCGTCGAGCTGTCCGAGAGCGGCGACGAAGTGCGCTTTGCGTTGCATGACGCTGCCGGGGAGATAACCGCCAGCGGCTTTATCCAGACCGAGCCCCAGTACAGCGCCGATTATTTCTACAACGAGCATGACGGTATTGCCCACCGGTGCTCCGTCCCCGGCGATATCCTTGAGGTCGACGGCTTCGGCGAGTTTACCAAGGTAAGCGGCGACAAGCAGGGCGACGATGTCGGCGACGGCGATTACAGCGCCCTTGCCGGCGAGTGGTATCAGGACGGAGAGCAGGACGCACTGAGCGTCATTGAGATAAAAGCCGACGGAAGCTGGTCGCTTCTCGAGCTCATGGACGGCGATACCGAGCGCACTGCGGTCGACTGGGGCAAGCTCCAGACAGCCGAAGGCGAGGGAGCATACTCCGCCGTTTCCGATAATTTTGAGGATGTCGCCTACGACATGACCGTTATCGACGGCACGACATTCTACTGGGGCGGCGAAAACGACAACTATCAGAAGCTGTCGTAAGGGGCGCTGCGATGAAAAAACTTTTTGTGCTCGTTATTGCACTGCTTTTGTGTCTAACTGCCTGCGGGGGATCAAGCGACACTGCGGGCGACGATTGGCGCACAAGCGGAATCGTGGTCGCTGACGGAACGATAACCCATGACGGCGAGAGCGTGGATGTGCTCGTGACCATAAGCGACACTTCTGCTGCGTTTTACCGTGACACCGCCGAGCAGGTGCTCTTTGACAGCGTGCTGTTTCCCGAGAGCATCCCCGACGCAAAACAGGCGTTTGAAAGTATCTCGTTTGACGATATCAACGGCGACGGCGAGAGTGATGTTGTCGTCCGCTTTAAGTTCAACGACGGCGGCGGGGAGGAGCTCGTGTGGATATGGGATCCCGCCGAGCGCTACATATTCAACGGAGAGCTGTCCACTATCACGCATGTAGAGGAAGAGACCGAGCCGTACTTCGCCGCAAACGGTCTGCTCACAAATGGCGAGGTGGGGAAGGGCAGATTTAAGCTCAAAGACGGCGCAAGCTTCTATGCAAATCTGGGCGAGGACTACGACGGCCTCGTTTTCGCCGCCGAGGCTCAGCCGGATAATTATAAGGACAGCGCAAAGCGCATGCAGCTGGACAGCATCGCACCCGAAGCAGCAATCATGGATATCCCCACCCTTGACCCGCACGGCAATCTGTATTTTGCCATCTGTGGGTGATATGACATTTCAAAACGCCGCAACGACCGTTGCGGCGTTTATTCTTTATTTCGTTAGAAAAGTGTTAGAAAAAGCGGGCAGCAAAATTTTAATAAAAAACATTCAAGAGGTCAGCGGTTCAAAAGTAGGAAAAAAGAAAAAAGACAGGAGCAAATCCTGTCTTTTTTACATGGTGGAGATAAGCGGGATCGAACCGCTGACCTCTTGAATGCCATTCAAGCGCTCTCCCAGCTGAGCTATACCCCCAAGTGCAAGAGATATTTTAGCAGAATCGAGCGGCGTTGTCAACTGTAAATATTCCGTTTTTGCGCTTATTCGTCGAACATATAGCTGATATCCTTGCGATAGCGGAACTTTTTCTCCTTGCCCTTAATAAGCCGCACGATTCCGTGGCGGTTTTCAATGAACACGACGAGTGCCGTCAGCAGCACGAGGTACTTGACAAAGGGCGTGTCGATCATCATAAGCGTCACAAGGCACATCATGAGCGTTGCGGCGAGCTTCGCAAGTGAGACATAGCGGGTGGCAAAGTACACGGCGAGAAACACGACCAGCGTGGCAAAGCCGACGCCGGAGCCGATGAAAAACGCACCAAGGCCGACGGCGAGAATGGTCGTCGAGCCCTTGAAGCGGTACATTATCGGGAACACGATGCCCAGCGCCATGCAGAACATCGCAAATGCACGGCCGATATCGGCGTGGTCGACGATGCCGAGCAGTATACCGCCGAGTATCAGCGGGATGAGCGCCTTTGCGGCCTCAACACCTAAAAACTTCGCAAGACCCTTGACGCCGAAGTCCTTGACAAAGCGGGTGATGCCGAGGTTGTCGAGCGGGTACTCCTTCTTGATATCACGGTGGAAAATCAAATTTGATGTGAGGTTAACGGTGCTGATGCTGCCGAAAAAGTAAGCAACAAGAGCGGTCACGGAGAGCAGAAAAGCGGTCATTCCTTGTCTCCCTTCTGCCGGATGACCAGCCTGATGGGCGTACCCTCAAGGCCGAACACGGCACGGATCTGATTTTCAATATAGCGCTGATACGAGAAGTGGAACAGCTCCTTTGAGTTGCAGAAAATGACGAAGTTGGGCGGCTTGATGCCGGTCTGCGTCATGTAGTACACTTTGAGCCTGCGGCCCTTGTCGGTGGGCGGCTGCACACGGGCCTGAGCGTCGGCAAGGACATTGTTGAGCATACCGGTGGTGATGCGCATATTGCTCTGGTCGTTGACGAAGTTGACGAGCTCAAAAATTCGGTCGGTGCGCTGGCCGGTGACGGCGGAGATGAACAGCACCGGAGCATAGCTCATGAAGCTGAGGTCACGCATGACATCCTTGCGCATTTTCTCAAGCGTGCCGGTCTCCTTTTCGATAAGATCCCACTTGTTGACGACGATGATGCTCGCCTTGCCGGCTTCGTGCGCAAGACCTGCGATCTTGGTGTCCTGCTCGGTCACGCCCTCACGGGCATCGATCATGATAAGGCAGACATCGGCACGCTCAATTGCCATCTGCGCACGCATGACGGAAAACTTCTCGACACGCTCGTCGACCTTCGACTTGCGGCGGATACCGGCGGTATCGATGAACACATATTTGCCGAACTTATTATCGATCTCCGAGTCAACGGCATCACGGGTCGTGCCCGCCATATTGCTGACGATGACACGCTTTTCGCCGAGAATGTGGTTAATGAGCGAGGATTTTCCGACATTTGGCTTGCCGATGACGGCGACCTTGATGCGGTCGTCCTCCTCGTCCTCACCGTTATCCTCGGGAAAGTATTTGATGCACTCGTCCAAAAGATCGCCCGTGCCGTGGCCGTGAACGGCCGAAACGGCGATGGGGTCGCCCATGCCGAGCTCGTAAAACTCGTATATCGCAGGGTCGACACGGCCGGTCGAGTCCATTTTGTTGACGGCGAGCACCGTGGGCTTTTTCGAGCGCAGCAGCATATTCGCAACTTCCTTGTCGGCGGCGGTGACGCCCGTGCGTACATCGGTGACGAGGATGATGACATCCGCCGCACTAATGGCGATATTCGCCTGCTCACGCATGAACATGAGTATCTCGTTATCGGTCGTGGGCTCGATGCCGCCGGTGTCGACGATATCAAACTTGTGGCCGCACCACTCGCACTCGGCGTACAGCCTGTCACGGGTGACGCCGGGCGTGTCCTCAACGATGGACAAGCGCTTGCCCACTAACTTATTAAACAGCATCGATTTGCCGACATTAGGTCTGCCGACAATGGCTACGAGAGGTTTTGACATTTATTCAACCTCCATTCTGATTATATTTATAAAATTGCTCTTTATCAAATCGGCTCAATTGCCCGTCTCGGGCGGGGAGCTTCACCTCGGGCAGATTATCGCCGGAGATAGCGTCCCAAAGGTCAAAGCCGTCCTGACCGATGGGGTAGATGGGAACGCCGAGAGCGGTGACGGCGTCCTCGAGCAGCACATCGTCCAAGAAGTCCATCTCGTCACGGCGGAGCATATTCTGCGAGATGAAAAGCCGCTTGCCGAGAGGCTTGCCCTTGAGCTGACCAATCAGGTCACGACCGGTGATAAGGCCGGTGACATTTATGCTGTGACCGAAGAAGTCGTTTTCAATAGCATAGACCCTTCCATCTATATTATCATACTTTTCGTGCGCTGCGCAAACAAGTTTCTCAAAAAACGGGGCAACCGACACGCCGCAGGCAATGGAAAACGGCACGCCGTCCGGCTTATCCGACAGGCTCAGCGCCGATTTAAACTCCGCCTCCAAAAGCCGTATCATGCCGACACCGTTTTCAAGCTGTGTATGCTCCTCGTAAAACTCGTCGTCGGGAAGCTCACGGTTTGCGCAGATATACATCTCGTCCGAGCAGAAAAACAGCCGTGTGCCGAACTTTTCGATGCACTTATCGCCGAAGTCGGTGACGAGGTCTATTGTCTCGCCGGCGTGCTCGGGCGTGAACGATTTAAGCTCATAAAGTCCCTCGCGGAATTTTGTAAGTCCCACCGGCACTATGGAAACGCTGTGCACCGCAGGGTACATTTCCGCAAGCTCACGCATGGTGCGCTCAAGCTCATCTCCGTCGTTTAACCCCGGGCAGCAGACGATCTGACAGTTCATCCTGATGCCAGCCCCGGCAAATCGGTGCATGATATCCACGCATCTTCCGGCAAAACGGTTGCGCAGCATCTTGACCCGAAGCTCGGGGTTGGTTGTGTGTACCGAGATGTTGATGGGGCTTATATGCAGGTCGCATATGCGCTGTATCTCACGGTCGGAAAGGTTCGTCATGGTGATGTAGTTTCCCAAAAGGAAGCTAAGGCGTGCGTCATCGTCCTTGAAATACATCGTGCGGCGCATACCCTTGGGCAGCTGGTCGATAAAGCAGAACACGCAGTTGTTTGCACAGCTGCGGGGCTTGTCCATGAGGTAGGTCTCAAACTCAAGCCCGAGATCCTGCCCCTCGATCTTCGCCACATGCACGGTGTGCTCGAGCCCCTCGGGCGTGCGCACGGTGACGCTGACCTCGGGGTCGTAGCCAAAGAACTTGTAGTCGAGCACATCAACGACCTCCTTGCCGTTTATGGCAAGCAGCGTATCGCCGACACGGATGCGGTGCTTCAGCGGGCTTCCGTCTTCAATTTTGGAAATCACATTACCCATTTAGATTCCTTTAAGCATAAGGGGAGTATACAAACCCGCCTCTGCCATGCCTTTTTGCCCTTTCTCTGCGTTATCGTCCTTGAAATACTTGTGTATTCCCGCCTCCTCTGCCTTGACAAAGGACAAAAATCCTATGGCAGAGGTCTTTCAGATTTTTAAGCGAGAGAGGAGCGTCGCAGGCAAGGCTTTGGGAATGAGGAAGGCTGTCGCCTTGTGATTGAGCAAAACGAAGCTTGCGGCGCTCAAATCCGTTTAAAAACGGGTTCGGATGCTCCCCTTATGCTTAAGCAAAAAGAGGAAAGGGATAACCTTTCCTCTTTAAGCGTTTCAATTACTCTTCTACCTTCAGAACCTGACGGCCATTGTACATACCGCAAGCCTTGCAGGCACGATGAGGCATTTTGAAAGCACCACAGTTGGGGCACTTTACGATACCGGGAGCCTCAAGCTTCCAATGAGAGGAACGTCTCTTGTCTCGTCTCTGTCTTGATACTTTTCCCTTAGGGACTGCCATGGTGACACCTCCTGTAATTAGCTGTTATGAGCAGCCTGTTCTTATTTATCCAAAAGCTGCTCAAGCACAGCAAGTCTTGGATCGATTTCTTTCCTGCAACCGCAGGGTCCGAGATTCAAATCAGCTCCGCATTTGGAGCAAAGACCTTTGCAGTCCTCGGAGCAGAGAAACTTCGTTTCCATGTCGAGAATGAAAAGGGTGGAGAGCGTTTCCGTAAGATCGAGCTTGTCCCCGTCGAGAACAAAGGCCTCCGGATCATCGGACTCTCCGTCGGAGATATAGGCATTAAGGTCCATTAACTTGACGCTGTCAAACTCTTTACCACATCGGTCGCAGACGCAAGTCATATCAGCTTCCAAAGTACCCTCGAGTGTCAGGATACCGGCTGCATTGAACACACGGCCTTCGGCTACGGGCTTGGAGCGATACGCCCTGATCGATTCGTTCAAAAGCTCCTCGGGCTCCAGCTCACATCTGAACGGGACGCTCTTTCCGGGGACTTCAATTATTTCTCTCAGATCAAGAAGCATAGCACACCTCTCCATAGTCGCTTGAATATTATAGACGAATAAACGGGCGTTGTCAACTCAATTTTTCAGGTTTTTCAGTATGAAAACGCTAAAAAATGCACCTTGCGGCAATATATCCGCCTGTGGTATAATTTCGGAAGAAAGGTTGGTCGGTATGAAGAAAAAAGTTGAAGTTACGATAATCGCCCTTGCGCTGGTCGCACTCATTCTCGGCGGCATCATGTTCCTTATACGCCAGACCCGCCATGACGAGCTTCTTATAGGTGAGACCAGAGCCGAGACCGTTGCGCTCACCAATGCGGGCTTTGACGAATCGCAGGTGGAGGAGCTTGCATCGAAGCTCAGTTACGGCAGCGACGGCTGGTGCTATAAGGTGAGCTTCAAGACCCTCGCCCTTGAGTATACCTACAAGATCGAGGCTTACAGCGGAGCAATATTAGATAAAAAAACGAGATAAGCGCTCTTGGGCGGGTTCAGATAAGGAGAAATCGGTTTTGACCGGCTCTTTTCCACCCATGCTTCACAAAAATTTCCGGTAATACACAAAGTATTGCCGGAAATTTGTTGTTTTGCCTGAACGAAAAATAACTCGCTCAAAACTGCTGCGCACCCTGTAAAATTAGATTTTTTCTCGAGGCAAGGCAAAGCTTGACGAGCATAATGGACATATATGGCCTAGAGCTTTAACGCAGCATCGGGGAAAAAGACTTTTTACAGGGCGATTTCTCCTTATCTGAACCCGCCCATTCGGGCGCTTTTTTCATATCCGGCGTAACAAACGGACATGAAACGGTAGTATATAGGTGGAGGGACACACCGTGGAAGATGAAAAGATAATCACCCTTTTTGAACAGCGCAGCGAGCGGGCGCTTGCGGAACTGGATACAAAGTACGGGAAAGTGTGCCGCAGTGTGTCGCACAACATTTTGCACTGCAACGAGGATGTCGAGGAGTGCGTGAACGATGCTTACCTCGGCGTGTGGAACGCCATTCCGCCGGAGAAGCCGAACCCCTTGGCGACATTCGTGTGCCGCATCGTCAGGAACATTTCGCTTTCAAGGCGCATTGAAAATTGAAAATGGCATGAAAACCGTGTTAAGCACAGAAAATAGGCTATTTGACAACGAGATAGATGTTCAGTCAACAAGAGCTAATACCCCAACATTCAGCTATTATTGGAATAAAAGCTCATTGACTGTATATGTTGATGGGAGTATAAGAGATAGATATAGTTCCTACACTCGTGGAGGTATTTGCGTTAATTCGGTGATGCAAATAAACGCACATTATCGGACAAAATATTACAAGACAAGAGGATTGTGGCAAGCTATTGCATGCCATGAGTTTGGGCATGCACTAGGCCTTGACCATAACACAAGCTCATCTCCATCCATAATGAGGCGTGTTGCTAAACAGTATTACAACCTTGATGGTGCGCCTAAATGGACAACTCCCAAATCGGCGGATATTGTTCCAATAAACCTAAAATACTGATATTTAAAAAAAGCGAGTGGATTTTTCCACTCGCTTTTTAGTTCAATTTCATCCAGCAGGTCGTGCCGGGGAGGGTATCATAGACGATGGGGACATAGCGGTATTTAAGCTCGCCTAGCTCTATCATGCTCTTGACGGCCTTCTGCTCGTCACCGGCGGTGTCGGCGCTTGAGGTGCGGTAAACACGGTCAAAGATCTTGAAAAACAGCGGCGCACTCTGCCCGGTGACCTCGTCGACCGACTGCATGGCCTTGGCGCTGCCGACCTGCACGGAGAGATTTGCGTTCATGCTCTTGAGCGTTCTCGTAACGGATATCGCAAAGCCGGAGATGACGGTCTGCGGCGTGGGGGTGGCCGAGGTGGTGCTCGAATATGCATAGGTCACGCCCTCGGTCTCGGGCATTCTCATGCCGTTTAAGAGTATCTCGTCAACGCCCATTGCGTCAAGCTCCTTGCACAGCGAAACAATGTAGTCACGCACGATGGAGTTTGACGGATCGAGCCATGCGCCGTTATCGTCGGAAAACGCCTCACCGGTGCTCCTGTGCAGGGCAAGCTGCTCGTATCGGGATGCCAGGGTGTTGTCAACAAAGCAGCACAGTCTTGCTGCGACCTTGATGTCCTTTTCGTGCAGCGCCGTGATTATGGGCTTGAGGTCAACGGTGCCAGTTGTGCCATAGCCCTTGGCAATCTCCGTCTCAGACTTCCAAACGAGCATTCCGGTGACTGTCTTGAGGTCGAGCATCAAGGTGTTTCCCTTGCCGATGCTGTCGGCATAGGCGTTCACGCTGTCGGCATTCACCTGATCGGCGGGTACTAAAACCGCCTTGAGCTCCGTGAGCCCCTCACCGGCGGTCGCACGGACATTGGTGTAGTCCGGCTCGCCGACTATGAGCTCGGCATTGACCGTCTCAAACTTACGCACGGTGCTGTCATCGTTGCCGGTTTGGCTCGTTTTCGTGTCGGCAAGTATCGGCAGGTCAAGATGCAGGCCGCTGTTCGTGACCACTATATACTTTTGCAGACCGTAGAAAAGCAGCACCACAAAGGCGATGAGTGACAGCACGACTATCGAAACTATCAGCGCCGGGCCGGTCTTTTTTCGCTTTCCACGGTAAAATTCGGATCTGTTGCCAGCCAATTTTATCAGTCCTCTATCATGTTGATGCGGCGGACATGACGCTCGTCGCCGGAGAAGGGAGTGTCGAGGAAGGTGTCGACTATTTTAAGGGCAAGACCGGGGCCGACGACCCTTGCACCCATGGCGAGGATGTTCGCATCGTTGTGCAGTCTCGTCATCTCGGCCGAGAAGCAGTCGCCGCACAAAGCGGCACGCACGCCGGGGACTTTGTTTGCGGTGATGGAGATGCCGATGCCGGTGCCGCAGATGATGATGCCCTTTTCGCATTCGCCGTCGGCAACTGCGTGTGCGACTGCCTTGCCGTAAACGGGATAGTCGCAGCTTGCGTCGGAATAAGTGCCGTAGTCTTTATATTCAAGACCACGGGCCTCAAGGTGCTTTATGACCTCCTGCTTGAGGGCGAAGCCGCCGTGGTCGGAACCGAGTGCTATCATGAGTTAAACCTCCAAAAAACTAATTCATATAATTATACAATACTCAACATCAAAATACAATATTTAAAACGGCCAGCTCGGCATCCACTTTAACAGCCGTGTCGCAAGCTCGGAATTTACCGGCTGCCCGGACAAAACAGGGTAGAACACCGCAAAGAGTATGATAGACAGCGCCGTCAGCCCGTAAACATTAGCCCGCCAGCACCTCGTCCCCGTGCGCATGAGCGAGAATATGCGGCACAGCGCAAGTGTCAGAAATACCGCCGAAGGGAAGTAGTGGTACTCAAAGGTCGTGCGGGTGATGAACACCCACGGCAGAAGCTGCGCAAGATAGCCTATGACGATGAATGCCGAGATCCTGTCTTTTCGGCTGATTGCAAGGTATGCGCACATGACGACGGAAACGAGCCCCGCCCAGCACAGCACTGGATTTAAGAATGCGCCGAAGGAAGAGCGGGTGCCGTTATCAAAATACAACAGGTAGTACAGGATAGGTCTGATATCGAGCACCCACTGATACCAGCGAGAGGAGTAGGGATGCTCCGAGTGCACGCCCGAGTGGTAGGTGAACATGAACTTCTGATTTTCTATAACGATGTCGGCGTATTCCTTTGTAAAGAACATACCAACACCGTGCATACCCCTTGCCGTGCCGTAGGCAAAGTAGCTTATATAGTAGACCAAGCAGGGGATAGCCACAAAAAACACAAGGCAGAACAGGCAGTTTTTAATAAACTGCTTTGCGCCGCAGCCGTCCTTGAGCCGGCTTATCCAGTGAATGAGCCAGATGACCGCAAGTCCCGCACCGGCGTACAGGCATGTCCACTTGCAGGCAACGCCGATGCCGAAGAATACACCCGAAAGCGCCAAATGCCGCAGCTTGCCGCCGTTTACATACAGGTACATGAAAAGGTACATGAGCAGAATGAAGAACACGGCGTAGGTGTCTATCGTTGCGATGCGGGTCTGCGTGAAGTGCATGAAGTCAAAGGCAAATATCGCAGTGCCGCAGGCGGGAACGGCGATGCCGCCGAACATTTTCTTCAAAAGCACATACAAAACCGGCAGCATCCCGACACCGAACAGCGTGCCGGAAAAGCGCCAGCCGAACGGGGTCATACCGAAAAGCTTGATGCCGAAGGCTATGATGAGCTTGCCAAGCGGGGGATGTGATATCTCGTAGGGGTTAATGCCTTGAAGATGCTCGTAAGCAGTCCTTGCGTGGTATATCTCGTCAAAATAGGTGCTGTTGAGGTAATA
>ENA-ORNO01000596-ORNO01000596.1-human-gut-metagenome-genome-assembly--contig:-NODE-596-length-22370-cov-4.740130_pt1 | contig 22370 bp, 38 predicted proteins | sample MGYA00242117_ERZ509026 | MGnify/ENA primary metagenome ERZ509026 (study PRJEB26280, sample SAMEA2338710) | human gut metagenome | biome: human gut; feature: human-associated habitat; material: faeces... | reverse complement strand
GGCCGGGTGTACAAGCAGCCGGGGCAGCGGTATGTGTTGCGGTAAAATTGTGGGCTGAATTTGTAAAATAAACGCAAGAGAAAACGCAAGAGAAATCTTAGCGACTTCTCTTGCGTTATTTTTTTGCGCATTTTTAGGGAAAGCGAGGAAAAAGCAGGACATGGCAAAGCACATGACCCAAGATGACCGCAAGACGCTGGAAGCCCGGTACAATGCCGGGCAGAGCGTGGCGGGGATCGCAAGGGCGATGCAATTCAATTACTCGACAATATATAAAGAGTTAAAGCGCGGCGACACCGGCAAGATGGACGCCAATGGCCGCGCCGGGTACAGCGCAGCGCTGGGACAGCAGCGTTTGTACAACAAGAAGCAGCAGCTCAGGTATTGGGCTGACCGCCCGGCGGAGTAAAAAGGATGGGAGAAGTATTCAAGCTGAACCATTGCTACAACGTGGACTGCGTTCCGGCAATGGAACTGTTCCCGGACAATTATTTTGATCTGGCCGTTGTAGATCCTCCGTACTTCTCCGGTCCAGAGCGTCGGGGCTTTTACGGCTCCAAGGTAAGCAAGATAGGCGTACACCGGGACTATCCGATTTCACCGGCATAGATCAGGCCGGGACCGGAGTATTTCAGAGAACTGCTCCGCGTTTCCAGACACTACATCGTGTGGGGCTGCAACTACTTTGATTATAAGTTTGCAACCGGGCGGATCGTGTGGGACAAGTGCAACGGAAGTTCCAGCTTTTCGGACTGCGAGATAGCGGCGACCGACTTATTTACATCGGTGCGGCTGTTCCGCTATATGTGGTCCGGCATGATGCAAGGAAAGAGTATTGCAGAAGGCAGCACCATGCAGGGAAACAAATCTTTGAACGAAAAGAGAATCCACCCGACCCAGAAGCCGGTTGTCTTGTACGACTGGATATTCAAAAACTATGCAGAGCCGGGGCAAAAGATTCTTGATACTCACCTTGGAAGCGGAAGCAGCCGCATAGCAGCCTATGAAGCGGGACTTGATTTTATCGGCTTTGAAATTGACCCGTTCTATTTCCAACTGGAAGAAGAACGATTTGCAGAGTATACAAGTCAAACCAGCCTGTTTCACATGGAGGGAGGCGAAACGAAAAATGAAAATTGAAATCACTGGCGAGGCAAAAGAAATTGCGGTCTTTGCGTTGGAACTGCAAAGGCCGCAACCGTTCAACGTCCCCAATAAGGAAGCGCTGTCAGAAGAGCAGATGCGAGAATTTACTCACTATCTGGAGAGCCATCATCCTCAAAATGAAGAACCCCACTTTGCTTGAGGATGTCGGAAACCATGTGAGCAACGGTGTCAGGAATCGAAGTTGCGAGATAGGCAAGGGCGGAACTTTGACCGCCGGATCGGTATGCTTCCTTTACTCCTTTGTTCAATTCGGATTCTGTCTTTTCGACAATGGCAAGGACAATCTGGTTATATTCAGAACGCTTCAAAGAAATCACCTCCTTTCCGTGCTCATTGTACTACAGGAAAGGCTAAATGCAAAGAGAGGACAAAATGATGCTTGAAAAACTCCACCGGGGAATCAACGGATTCCACAAGGCGTTCAACTGGCGGCGATTCCGCCGCGATGTGCTGCACCTGGGCGAAAGCCTGCTGGTGTTCGGCATACTGTACGGCATTTTCTCAACCCTGATCTGGGGCGTTTGCTGGATCTTCAAAATCAATTACGACCCGGATCTCGTTGCCGTTGCATGGGCGGTGCCGGTGCTGCTGGACACGCTGGTAAACAAGGCTTACGACTGGAACAACGAAGTCCGGGACTGGGACTGACAGAACCGGAAAGGCATGGGCAGACCTACCCGCCCACCATGCGGCTGAACTACGAGGGGAAGCCGCCCGGCTACCGCAAGGCCGGGGCCTTACCTGCTGGGGGCAGAAAGAACACGGCAGGGCGGTCCGCATGGGCAGGAGGAGCGGTATCGTTTGTCCGACGCCGCTCTTTTGATATGGTACAGCCAGTGCAGGAGGGGGTGCATTCCCTTCCGTCCGGTGCTAACCCCGGAATGTACCACCATTGACCGAATATTCACGCAGTACAGAAAGGACAAACAACATGGGAGAAGATTACAAGGCAAAGATCGAAGTGGTACTGAATAACGAGGATCATGTGGATATGTGTCTGAACGGCGAAACCACTACCCTGCAGAATCTGGCAATCGGCGTGATGGCACAGACCATCGCACTGGGCACGGACAGCTGGGATGATGCAAAGCTGCAGCTGGCAGAAGTTGCGTTTGCTCTCCCGATGGCGCTGGAAGAGGCGTGGAAAGACAAGGAGGTAGACAACGCTACAGCCACCGACAAGAGCGTAGCCACAGATGCCGCCCAGGATGCCATGCAGAAGGCGCAAGGGAGAACGACCATGGACAAGAAACTTCTGAAAGAAGAGTACAAGAGGCTGCTGACGAAGGCCATTGAAGGCAGACCGGGCGGCATGGCATTGATGATCGTCCTGGAAGAAACGGACTTCTACAACTCGCCCGCCAGCGCAAAGCATCACCTGAACGTCCCCGGTGGCCTGTTGCTGCACTCGCTCAACGTAGCAAGGGCTGCACTGGACCTGTGCGAGAATATGCCGCAGTTTGCGAGGTGCGATAAGAACGCAGTCCTGACTGCAGCCCTGCTCCACGACGTTTGCAAAGCCGGAAATTACATCCAGAAACCGGATGGAAGTTATCAGTATAGAGATACGGATTTGCTGGGGCATGGTGAAGCGTCCGTAATCAACATTCAGCACTGGATCCACCTGACGGAAAAGGAAGTTCTGGCAATCCGGTGGCACATGGGTGCCTATACCGGGGAACGGGACTGGGACACTCTCAGCAAGGCATACGACAGATACCCGGAAGTCCTGTGCCTGCACATGGCTGACATGATTGCAACGCACATCATGGAGGCAGGAGAGTGAACGGGCGCGCTGCTTACATAGATCTTCCGAACGGTAAGAGAATGGAACTATCAGCAAGTATACCGGATATCGAGGAAGTGCCGGGACCTTTGTCGGACGAAGAAAAAGCACTTATCGAAATGCTGGAAAATGAGTTTGAAACATTCGTTGCAGAGCTTTACACAGGTAGGCCATTGTGGAAAAGAAGAAACCTCAACATCCCAGAGCGCTGGAAAGTAGTGCAGGACAAACGCCGCAACCCTTCCCCGCTTGGGCGGTGCAGCTACCTACATAAAGCAAGGAAGGTCAAGAGTTTGGCAAGGAGTGTACATACCAGAATTGCCCCGCACAGGGGCGCAAAGAAGGATGACGTAGAACAGTGCAAGCACACGTTCAAAATCACAGATGCTCGGTGCGCACCGTGCAACGGGTACAACACTGAATGCGAACACTATGAGAAAAACGATGCTGCTGATACAAAGCATAGTTCTTCTCTGGCGTAAGATAAGCAGCCCTGCACCGCAGAAGCGGGGCTGCTTTTTATATGGCGCAGAGCGCTTCTTATAGGCGGAAGTGCTGCGAATGGGGCCAAACCCCATCTGCGCCTGGGTTGTTTTCCATGAAAGCCGGGAAACTTTGAAACCGGTTGCCCGGCATAGCGGAATGGTGCTGTACAGCAGCGTCCTCCTTTCCGTTCAAGCCCGGTGAAAGGCCGGGCTGCCATTTCCGCGAAAGACGCACCCGCATGGAGCTGAAGGGAATGGGTGCGCCGCAGCATGAGCGCAGAAATGCTCTGTTCAATCCGCTCAGGACAAAAGCGGTAGGCCGCTGCAACGGCCGCCCCGCCCGGTGCTCTCTTTACCGGGCGGGTTTGATATGCGGACGCATAGAGGATGAACCTGCTTCTGATAATCCCCCATGAACAGGTGAGCCAGTTCGATGATGGCCGTCCGTGCAAAAAGAAAAGAGGTCAATATGATTCATCTGGGCGACATAACAAAGATACACGGCGATAAAGTGGAGCCGGTGGATTGCATCACATTCGGAAGCCCCTGTCAAGATCTGTCCATTGCTGGGCGCAGGGCAGGGCTTGCGGGAGAACGGTCTGGGCTGTTCATGGAGGCGGTTCGGATCATAAAGGAAATGAGGTCAAGCACAAATGGGCTGTATCCAACTTTCGCTATTTGGGAAAACGTACCCGGAGCCTTTTCCAGCAACAACGGAGAGGACTTCCGGGCAGTTCTGGAAGAACTTGCCCGCGTGGAGCAACCAAACGCTGTTATTCCTGGACCTCCGAGGGGGGGCAGATGGAGCAAAGCTGGAGCAATCGCTGGAAACGGATGGTCTTTGGCGTGGAGACAGCTGGACAGTCAATATTTCGGAGTGGCCCAGCGCAGAAAGCGTATCGCTCTTATCCTCGACCTTGGAGGTCAACGCGCCGGAGAAATATTATTTGAGCGCACGAGCCTGTCAAGGCATCCTGACCCGTGCATCCCGGCGTGGAAAGAAGTTGCCAGACTTACTGCAAACAGTCCTGCTGGAAATGATCGAATGGTGGGAGCCGGGTTCCTCTGCGGCAGTAGTAGAAATGCTGATAGCAGAGGAACGGAGGCGGACAGAGCGGGAAAAAGCGAAGCAGAGGAAAGAACGAGTGGTGACAAATGCTGTGAAGCAGCTGCGTACACGCTTAAAATCCGTTCAGGGTGCGCCGGTGGTGGAAAGGGCGCGCTTGTGCAAACAGAAAAAGTCGGGACGCTATCGACACTCCAAACGCTCTTCCAACTGATCCAGGAACCGACATACTGCATCAGCGGGAATACGGTTGACCGGAAAACAAACCAGAACGGGACAGGCGTAAGAGAAAGCGGAGCCTTTACGGTGAACACGGTAGACCGTCACGCGGTAGCGTACGCATTACAAAATCAGAATCTCTGCATTGATGATGCCCTTCCGTTCGATACGACCCAAATAACAAGCAAGGTAAATAAATCCAATCCACAATGGGGCGACCCATGCCATCCGTTAGCAGCGGCGGCACACCCGCCAGCTGCAGTAATTAGAATCAGTGATGAAGAAATGCCAGCCCAACCGATGGTTCTGGAAAGCAATCAGGTTCATGCAACGATCACACAAAACGGAATCTGCCCGACACTTCCGGCGAGTATGGGACTTGGCGGCGGGTATATTCCGATGATTACGGACCGCCCGGCGGACAGGCCTGTTGTTTTTGAAAACCATGCGCAGGACGCACGGTACAAGGAAGCCCCCACCTGTTCCCCAACGGGCTACGACCGTTGGGGAACAGGTGGGGGAAATACGCCACTCGTAGCCGTGCCGGGGCCGGTCACAAGCTACGGAATCGGAAACGGACAGGCTCATGCCTATGCCAGCAAGGAGAAATCCGGGACGCTGGACACCATGCACGATGCGCAAGCTGTGGCAATCGAATACTCCGGCTGCCTGAATCCATGGGACACGCAGGCGCGGCGGGTATATGGCGAAGATGGTGCGTTTCCTGCACTCACGTCCAGAGGAACAGCCGGCGGAAACCAGCAGGCAGTGCTTGCCGGGCAAAGAACAAGATGGATCGTTCGCAGGCTGACACCGACAGAGTGTGAACGCCTGCAAGGCTACCCGGACGGCTGGACGGACATTGGAGAATGGACGGACACCAAAGGGAAAAAGCATAAGCCGGCAGACAGTCCACGGTACAAAGCACTTGGAAATTCCATTGCCCTGCCGCAGTGGTTCTGGATTGCCCAAAAAATGAAGTCATACATGGGCGATGGCGCAAAGCTAGGAAGTCTATTTGACGGCATCGGCGGATTCCCGCTGGTATGGGAGACTACATACGGGAAAGGCACGGCACGCTGGGCAAGTGAGATAGAAGAGTTTCCAATCGCCGTTACGAAGAAGCACTTCCCGGAAAGGAACGAACATGAAAATTGATGTAGGAAAAATTGCTCTGGTGGTAGTCCTGATCGCTGGCGTACAGACGAACGCGCTTTACCACAGAATCAACGATCTGGAATGCCAGCGAGATATCTACAAGTCCAGGTATGAGGACTGGGAGAGCGTGTCGAAAGAAATTGCAGGGTATGCAGACACCCTGCGGGATTCTCTGAAAGCACGGGACCGGTTGGATGGAAAGTTACTGGTAGAGGATGCCGGAGACTTCCTCTGCACGGCATACTGCACCGAAAAGCGGGAGCACATCTGCGGAACCGGAACGGGAATTACCGCCAGCGGCGCACCGGTTGAAGGAGGCGTGACAGTGGCGGCAGACCCGGACATTTTTCCGTTCGGGACCGTCCTCTACATTGAGGATGTGGGCGTGAGAATCGTTCAGGACACCGGCGCAAGCGTCAAGGGAAAGCACCTGGATGTTGCCGTTTCTGGTAGCCATAAGGACGCACTGAACTGGGACGGCTACGGCCGGCACAGGGTTTGGGTCATAACGGAAAAGTAGAAAGGAAGGACGACATGGAAGGACTTGTAAAGACACTGGGAATCTTGCTGTTTGTACTGGGCGTGGCGCTGTGGGCAGCGGTGATATTTTTTGTGCCCGCTGCGCTGATTAAATACTGCTGGCTGTATCTGTTCGCATGATGAGGAAGGAAATTCTGGCGGCAAGGAATGTTCTCTGCAAAAAGATGCGGCAGAACTTCCTGCCGTGTGCAAAGTGCCCGCTGGGAAAGATCCGGGACGAGGGCACGGCTTGCAGGGATAGCGTGCTGAAGCACAAGGCGGAGGCAGAAGAGATTCTAAAAACAGAATAGTGCACTCCACTATAAAGGCCGCCCGCCGCGGCGGTCTTTTTTGTGAGCATGGGAACAGGCCCGCACCCGGTTCAACTCCGGGATTGCCCAAAATCGGAAGGAGGACGCACCAATGCAAAGGTATTATATCCTGCTGAAAGCAACCGGCGAAAGCGGTATGCCAGCGTGGCTGCCTTATAGGCTCACAGCAACCAGCGCAGAGCTGGCCGTTGAAAAGGCAAAAAAGATGGCAGGAGATCACTACCGAGAGTACAAGACGTTTGAGGTTCAGGTAATCGAAAATGAAGGGAGTTACAAATGAAACTGGCGGCAATCGCAAAACTTATCAAGGCTGACGAGTATTGCAAACTCTACAAGGCACTCTTTCGCGGCGACACCGGATGTGAGCTGTACATCGGCACGAAAACGGCAATCTTTCCGTTGACCGGATTCCCGAAGGCACAGAACGAAAGCGAGTTGGCAACACTTCTGGGTATCAGCAAGAGCGAGTGGGCGGATATCCAGTTCGGCGCTGAATGTACGGATGACACTCTGCGCTTTGACGGCATGAATCTGGATGACACGGCAGACGGTGAGGTGGACTGCGTGACCGGCAGAATCAGCATCCGGTACTGTGGGAACGATCTGATCCCGATGATTGATCCGAACCACAGGACGGTAGGCTTTGTGGATGCAAAGCAGATCCTGCCGGTGGCGGATGAAATCCGCAAGAGCGGGTATTTCAAATACTGTCTGCGACAGATGGCGAGCGGCGGCCGCTACTATGTTATCAAAGACGGCATGGTGGTGCGCGGCGCTGTGCTCCCGGTGAAGATGGAACCGCTGGCAAAATCCGAACTGCGTGGACTTGCCGATATGGTGGCAAAAACGGCGGACGTTGCGGACGTTGAGGATTTATGCAAGCGGGAGGACGAAGAAAATGCGTAAGACCCTGAAAGCACTGGCGCTGACAATCTGCGCCACCGCACTGTGCGGAACACTGGAGGGATGCGAAGCTGACAAAGCTATGGGGATAGACGAATATCCGGCCAGGACGGTGTATGTCTATTCACCGGATGGCACGTTGCTGGACAAAGGCGCATACGAAGGCGGCTCCTGGTCTTGCGACTGGCCGGTTATTTCGGTAAAGGTCAACGGGAAAAAGTATAAAACGAGCTGGGCTAACGTGGTTTTTGTGGAGGAATAACATGGACGCTGTGAAGAATGATGTGAAGCGGCTGGTCAAGATTGAACTGGCCGCAGCAAACAGGAAGTTTCGGATGTTTGCAAGTAACCATGAGGGCGTGGCTGTGATCCAGAAAGAAGCCGTGGAAGCTGCACGGGAAATGGATGGGCTGCATCGGGAACTGAACGCAATGTGGATGGGCGTTTACTCAAACGATCCGCAGATCTCCACGAAGGGCGTATACGACCGGGCGGTTGCCCTGGCCGTGGAGGCTATTCAGGTAGCGGCAATGGCACGAAAGTTTGAGCGTAGCCAGCGCCGGAACTGGCCGGGAGCGAAGGAGCCGCACTATGGCGAAGAAGAAAAGTGATGCACCGGCAGAGGTCGAAACCATTACGCTGACCATGAGTCGTCCGGTGGCGGAGGCTGTGCAGGCTGCCTGCGAGTGGTACTTGCGGCTGCACATGGGGCAGTTCTGGGATCTGGCAGAAGGCTTGTGCTTTGCAAAATTCTACTCGGACGCGGAAAACAATGCGTTTCAGAGCGAGGAACAGCGTAAAAATGCTTTTGACGTTGCGATTGATCGCAGAAATACCATGCTGTTAGAAATGGAACGGCTGTACAGCAGATGCGTTCTCCCTGCCCCGATCTCAGACGTAATGAGGGTGCCGTACCGGGCAGAACAAGTATGGCTTGCCATTCGCCACGCCCTAGCATGGCATGACAAGCCGGAGGGCGACCGGATGAATGTGGCGTTCGATAAACCGCTGAACCGTTCGGATCAGCCACAGCCAATCATCAAGTTGAACCTGATTCCAGCCGGAAGAGAAGCGGACCGGCGGCGGAAAGCGCAACAAGAGCAGGAGAAATGGAAAATAAATAACGGCGACTTCATCCGTTCCATGACGGACGAAGATATTACCGAAAACCTGACACCGGGAATCTGTGACCTTATCAAGCACCGCGACCCAGAGCGATGCCAGAACCGGGGGCGTTGCTTCCATTGCATCAAAGACTGGCTGAAAGAAGAAAACACAATCCTTGTGAGGGCTGACCAATGGAAAGTATGATTGATTTTTCAGACACCACGTTCTGGATGGTAATGAATATTTTGCTATTCGACTACACCGCCGAAAGAAATATTATCTGGGCAACAAATCCGCCGCCAGAGGCGGGCTGTGGACCAATGGATGAAATCACGATGGAACAGCTTGAAAAAATCCCGCTGGTTCCCCGTGCGTGGAAAAAGCCGGATGAACAAAAGAACCGCACAAAAGAAAAGGGCGAGGTGTTCACTCCGCTGTGGGTGGTAAGCAAAATGGCAGACCACGCAGAGAGGGAGTTAAACAAGGGAAATCTGGAACAATTTGTATTTGCGAAGTGCCTGGAAGTCACCTGCGGAGAGGCACCGTTCCTTACAAGCAGATACGACCCGGTTACAGGAGAACCCGTTGCGATTTCAGACCGTGTAGGCATTCTGGACAGGAAGTTGAAAGCAATTCGGAAAAATGAAACGGACCCGTCCAAACAACAAACGCTTATGATCGGCGCGTACGGATCGATATATGGATATGAGTACCAGGGTGACAGCTTGCTTCTCGCAAGAGTTAATCTGTATCTGACGTTCACCGAAAATTGGACGGAAATGTTTGGGTCTCCGCCGGATATTGGATATGCTGCACTGATTGCACAAATTATTTCGCAGAACGTCCTGCAGATGGACGGGCTGAAAAAGACTGTGCCGGGAACGGATATTCCGTGCAAAGTCTATGACTGGAAGAAAAACGAGGAAGTTCTATTCCGAGATATTGGAAAGGAAACTGACGAAGAATGAAATACAAAGCAGAGGTTGTAGCCTACGAATCTTACGGAGAGGTTTGTCTGGGAGAGTTTGAAGTCGAGGCAGATAACGAGGAAGGGGCGGACACGGCCGCCCGCCGCGCGGTCAAGAAGTTGCACCCGAATCTTGAAGATTTTGAGGTTATGAAGTTGGAGAAAGTGCAATGAGACAGAACGGAGCAATGTTTATCTGCAACCGTTGCCGGAAGCAGGTATTTGCAGAACGGTTTGATGATGGCCGGTTTGACCAGAAGGCACTGGATGGGTGGGCGCTTGAAACAAGGGACTTCTTTGGAGTTGGCGACTTGTGCCCGGAGTGCTTCAAGGTGTACCGCGAAACGATGGAACGTTTTTATACGGGAGGCAAACGTGGAGCCTGAAAACACCTGCTGCACCTGCTATTACCATGACGCTAAAAGCTGGTTCTGCTATAACGGCCTGTCACCGAAAGGAACGGAGAACACAGACCCAGAGGACACCTGCGAGTTTTACGAAAAGAGAAGCGAGTGCGAAAGCTAACTGCCTGAAAATGGTGGTGGACGGAGGTGTACAGAGCGATGGAGAAAAAAGTCATCATTGAACTAACCGTCGAAGTAGAAAACCCGGACGACAGAAGCGTAGAAGAAGATATTATAGGCGCTCTGAGCGAAAGCCTGCACCACTTTGACGTTGTGAATTACACAGAGGATCCGCCGGTGCGGCCATGCTGGGGAAAATGCTATGGAATCCTGAAAGAAGGTTACTACGACTGCCCTATTTGCGGCTACATAACGAACTGGCAACCGGAGACCTGTCCGGTGTGTCACACTCGGCTGGAAATGTGGGACGGAAAAAGGTAAAGGAGCTTAAAAAATGAACAGAAGTGAACTTGAAAAGCTGGCAGAGCGCTACCAGCAGAGGGCGGACCGTGCCTTTGAGAACTATCAGGATACCGGCCTCCGGCGCTACGATACAGAGCGCAACAACATGGAGGACCTTGCCGATGCGCTGCGGATGGCAGCAAATGCGGCAGACGAACACGATGAGTACACAAATATGCGGGGATCGCTTGCTGGGTTTGTAAACGCTGCGCAGAACATCAAATGCACGAAAGACCAGGACGACCGTGTGAAGATGGTGGACAAGCTGGTGGAAGATCTGCTGGCCTATGGCCGGATGCACAGCTGGATCGCAATGAAAGGCTGAACGAAACTAATCAAGCTCCTAATCAAGAATTAAGCAAGCCCGTCGTAAAATTGCCGCCCTGACGAGGCGGCAAGGGGCTTGTATGTGTAACTTAATCTAGCGACCAAGGGTTATCACACGCCGGGGAAAGCGGGGGTCAAGGGGGAGAAAACGAGGGCGGGTCTGTAGGGCTTGACGGAATAGGAAACTTAGAAAGACCTGCCCGGCGTTGTATCCCCCTTGTCCTGCGAAGCCGTGTGTGTTTGGTCCACAGAAAAGAAAATCCCAGTAGAACTTTGCGGAAGGAGGAAGTGAACGGTGCGGGCATGGTACATTCGGGAGCAGAAACACATTCTCGGAACATCCGATTATGCAGAAGTGGATCTCTTTGAAACAACGGACAAGGAGCACACCGCATCCACCCGCCGCAAAAGAGAGCTGGCGACCTCCATTGCGCAGCAGAAGTATAACGACATGATAGCAAGGCGGTATTTCTGCCAGCTGGCCTATACGAATTTCGGGGAAAGCGACTGGGCGGTCACGTTTACATACGACCAAGACCACCAGCCAGCGCCCGGAGATTTTGACCAGGTAGACCGGGACTGGACGAATTTTACCCGCCGCTTGAAGCGCTTCTGCAAAAAGACGGGGCGGGAAGCATCCAAGTGGATGCAGGTTGCAGAGTACAGCGTGGTGGACGAGGACGGGAAAGTTACCGGCAGACACCACCATCATGTGATCCTGCAAGGCAATCTGACATGGCAGGAGATCAAGGACTTGTGGCGGGACAGCACCGGGCGGCCGATGGGGCTTGTGAAAATTGAGCCTATCGACCTGACCTGTTCCAGCTTTGAGCGCTTGACAACCTACATGACGAAAGCCCGCGCCCGTATCCGGCGCTGGCGGCAGAGCCAAGGGCTGCAAAAGCCGAAAACCCCGCGCCCGAACGACACCAGATGGAGCCGCAAGCGCTTTGACGAAGCGTTTGCCCTGCCGGATGACCGTGAATACTGGGAGAAAAAATACCCCGGTTATACCCTGCGGGAGTGCGAACAGCACATCACGGGGAACAACACCAAGCACCTGATCGTGAAATTGAAAAAGAAGCCGGACACCCGGCGGAAGAACAGGAGGAACCAGCCATGAGCGCCAGACTGGAACTGGACGACCTGCCGCCGCGCTACCGTGCGCAGGCAGAGGCTCAGATAGCGGCCAGACAACGGGGAAAGTGTACCCATACGCAGCCAATGGCGGAGGCCGCAAGCGCTGCCGGGCGGTTGAGCAAAACTTTTGATTCCTACGGAGAGTATGTGTATTACATCGGCACCATCTTGCCCGGCATTCAGTCCGGGGAAATCGTGTCGGCAGAACCGCACCCGAAGTGGACACTACTGCCGGAGGAAGAATACTGCGCGGTGAAACTCCCGGCGGCGCATTATACGGCGGACTATAAGCTCACCTATGCAGACGGACGGGTAGATGTGGTCGAGATCAAGTCGAAGTTTACCAGGAAAGCGCAGCGGGATTATATCTATCGCCGCAGGCTTTTTATAGACCTAATAGCCAAACCGAAAGGCTGGGGCTTTGTTGAAATCATCACACCGGACACAAAAGCAGAAACGAAAGAGTGGAAGCGCCTGGCTGAACAGGCGGGAAAGGAACAATCATGGGCAAAAGCAGAGCAAGGATGCCGGCATTCTACCGGCAGAGCATCCAGAACGCGGTGAACCAGCAGATCAACATCAGCAAGTCGAAGCACCGCACCATGCTGAACCGTGAGGCAATCAGGCAAGTGGTTTCGTACTGCACCATTGCAGCGACGCATGATCTATGGGACTGGGGCGAGAAAGAATCAACTATCCTGACCCTGAAAATGAACAATGCTGAATCCAGGTACATTCTGGATCTCGACAAGTATGGCACCCCGGAAGCCCGGAAGCGGCTGAGAGAGCGCACCGCCCACCTGATGCCGGAAGAGTTCTGGCTCCCGGCGGGCGATCTGGTAGGCTCTGAAAAAAAGTTGCGCATTCTGGCGGAGCGCCGCGATGCCGCAAAAATGATTATCCGCTTTATGGCGGAATCGCTGGAAGAAATGGGATACACGCCTGAACAGATCGAGGCTGTGAAGAAAGAAGCCAAGGCGAACTATGCCCAGTTCCTTGAATGGAGCAAGGGCGGCGAAGAGGTGGCCTATGACCGTCTGCGCCGTGTCATTGAAGATATCTACGGCGTAGGTGCCATGGTGGAGCGCGTGGAGGGAGAAGATCCCATTTTCGGCAAACCCCTTTTCAAGAAAGATTTTTGAATTTCGGGAGGATTGAACAGTGAGGGTACACGAGGCGGAGGCAATTTTGAAATATTACGCAGACATCCCGCAGCGGATTGAGATCATCCGCCGCCAGTGTGCCGCGCTGAACGATGAAATAGACCCTATGCGGGGTATGGGTGCAGATGGGATGCCGCACGGCGGATCTCACGGAGATAGTACCGCAATGATGGCGTGCAAAATGGAAGAACTGGGCATTGGCGAACGGATGCGCCAGCTGGAACAGCAGCGGGCGGTTTTGCTGGGAGATCAGCGTATCATCCAGGGACAAATGAACAGGCTGGACAGTGGCCACAATATGATTTTGACCGAGTTCTACATCAGCCACAAAAAATGGCATGAAGTGAAGCAGAAAGTTCCGTACAGTGTGCAGCACTTGAAGTACCTGCGGAACGTGGCTCTTGCACAGCTGGGCAGCGGTCTGGAACGGCTGCCGGAGTGCGGCGCATTATTATCGCGTGCGTTAAACGTGCGCGAGGGGCACTGCCGAGCGGATGCCTGGGCAGAGGGCGATATTATCTTATAGGCAAGGAGGCCTATGAAACCTCATGCACAGGCGCTTCCGCAAAATCGTGTCTACCATCCGCAGAAAAACAAACACGACTATCCCGAAAATCTGAAAACAGGCATAGAAATAACCCAGCGGGCAGTTGGCCTACCGGGTTTTGTGCAAAGGAGGACAAAGTTATGGGGAAGAAGCATAAAAACAAGGTTCGGGTGCTGCCCGGAAGGATGTATAGGCTGGTGCGGAGTGACAGGAGTGTATACCGCGACGCAGAGAACGCGCTCAAAACCTGCTTTATCGAAGAAACCAAAGAGCAGCAGGCAGCACGGGAAGAGGGCGAACTGTGCCGGTTCGTGAGGATGGCACCGGATGGTGGCGCTGAACTAATCTCAAATGCGGGCAACGTGGTTCGCTTCAAGAACACAGGAGATCTTGTGAAAACGCTGAGTTTCGCAAAAGATGCTCTGAGGGTTACGGAGGCCTTGAAAAATGGGAGTCAAAATTGAATTGAAAAAACGCATCGAGAAAACCATCAAAGAAAGAGCAGCCAGGAAATTGAGCCAAGAGGAACGCCGAAAATGGGATTCCTGCCCGGTAGTTCTGAAAGACGAAAACGGGAACGTGTCTATGTTTGCACTGGGGTCGGATGTTATTCGATTCAAGAACAAAGAAATGGCAGAAGCGACAATGGACGCTGTTATGCGGTTATTCGATGAAACGGAATGATGGAATCTCGATGGTTTCATTCATACGTTTCGGAAATCGTCCACGGTGATTCTTTCGCAAATGCTGCTGCACGATGTAGCCAAGTGATTCCATAGACAATTTTTCCGAGGATATAACACGAAGCGCGGAATCTTTGCTGGCTTGAACGGTATATTCAATTTTACCTCCAGCAAGATTTTTGGTACTTATTCTAACCTGCTGTCTGTTCTGCATACAAAGTCCTTTCAACACTTTAAGCCCGTCAGGTCATCGACCCGGCGGGCTTTTTGAATTTCGTGATTTACTTTTCGTGTGGCGGCTGGTCATCCGGCGGAGCGTTGCGCTTGATGATGATCTGCGCCTCGTTGGGATCACGGCCTTCCTCTGTGTTGGCCTGGGCAATCTGTTCAGCCAGACCTACCGGCAGACCGTTTTCGTCCAGCGGCCCAGTGTAGCCGTCGTAGTCCACGATGTTGATGCAGGGCGGTGGCGGGACGGTCTTGTAATACCTGCCGTCCTCATAGTTCTGATCCGTGACCCGGTTCCAGTAACCAATGTCGCCGTGCTCTTCCTGGGCGGCTTCCATTGCTTCTCTGGCCTGTTCTTCCGTAAGACCATCGAACAGCAGGCGGGAGCCGTCCGCAAAAGCAGCGACCAAACGCCACGGGGCAAAAAATTCAATTTCGTCCATGAATATGCTCCATTTCGTGCCGTTTTAGTGAATGAGTTGATGTTTTGAGTACGGAAAAGTTCAATTCAATCACAAAAAAGTGAATTTCGTGTACAGAATCAGCGATTCGATTTCGTGGGGATGTAACCGTTCAGGCAGCGATTGAAACCGCGTTTCGTGAGGGCATCGGTAACTCTGTCCTCTGGGAAGTAGTAAGTGGACCCGTCTGCCGCGGGCACAGCCCCGGCGGGATACTCTGCGCCGGTGTACCAGTCCGTTTCCGTGTCGTACTTGCGGTGCAGATACTTGTAAACGTCACGCTGGGCTTTGTCGAACACCTCCACGAAAGAGAAGGACGCACAAGGCGGCAGCTCTTTTGCCAGCATGGGCGCGTTCTGCGCCAGCCATGCAGCCATTACGGTTTTAGCTGCGTTTCGTTTTGGCTTGCCTTCCCGGTGCACCAGATCCAGCAGCTGAACAACAAGGGGCTTTGGAAGATCGTGCAACACCTCTTCCAGCGGGTAAGGATTTTCGTGCAGCAGCGGAGAGGTGCGCAGTTCCGGCACAAGATCGAGTTCGTGGCAGGTGATGGGCTTCTGCCGGTCATCTACGCGCTCGCTGGTGTAGCGCAGCATTTCCTTGATCTCGTTCTGCGCTGCATCGGAAAGCTGCTCCACCAGGTCGAGGCAGTCTGCAAAACTAAGCTGCGCTTCGTTCCGCTCGCCGGTGCTGCGGCCGGTCTTATAGGCTGCGTCAATGATACCCAGTTCCATAGCCAGCCGGAAAATGTGCTTGCAGGGCTTTTTCCGGCGCACAAAATCGTTGCAGGTGCAGCTTGCAAGGGTGGTCTGGTAAGGGTCTTTGCCGGAGCCGTAAAAAACACCGGTTTCGTGCTCCTTGTCAATGCTGGTCGGGGTGGTCTTGCTCTGCTGGGCGCTGGCAAGGCGCTTTTCTTCGTCAGCGTCTGTGGGGTGCTCTGGCCATGGGCCGAATGCGGGAATCATAGTCATAACGGGAAACCTCCTTTTCGTGTTTCGTTACTGTCATGATAGAACAAAACGCAAACAAAAGCAATAAAAGGCAAGAAGATTTCGTGCAGAGATACCAGGTCGGCGAGGCGGGGCACGGTCAAGTGGTGACGTTCTGTCACCGGTTCCGGGCACTGGTGCTCTGGTTCTTCATGGTTGTTGCTCCTTTTCATGATACTGGATTTCGTGATACTCCCGGCGGGCTGCCGGGACGCTGGCTGTCAGAACGGCAGGCCGGTATAGTTGCGCATGGGAATGGCATCGGCGGCGGGCACCAGCATATTGAGCAGTTGCCGGTATAAAGCCGGGTTTGCTGCACGCTGGGTGCGGAAGTCCTCCAAAAACTGCGCCTGCGATGCCAGATCGGCCAAGTTTTCGTCATCCACGTTGTAGCATTGGCATTGATCCGGACCGGCGGAGTATATCCAACATCGAACCATGAAAACACCTCCTTTCAATTTCGTGATGTTCCCGGCGTAAATGTCGGGAAGATGGGGCGGGGTTGCTTTGCCCGGTGCAGCCCTGCCAAAATATCCGGTTTCGTGTTAAGCATTCAGCTGTAAAAACGTGCTCTGCGTGGGGATTAGGTGCCGGGTGAGGGTGTCGGTGTAGCTGGCCTCTCCCTCGTAGCTGTCAACCACCCGGCGGTCTGCGGCGGCCATATCGTGATAGCTCTTTTTGCCGTAGGTGGGCGGCAGCCAGCCTTTGCGCTGTCCGGCGTAGAGGTTGAAAGACTTCAAAACGTCCGTGTTCGTAAACTCGATGTGGCAGGTGCCTTTCTTGTAAAACGTGGCGGTGAAATAGTGCAGCTGGATCTTCTGGGTCTGGCCGCTCTTTTCGGCGGCATCCAGCACGGCGCGGAGCTCGTCCCCATTGTAGGGCTTGCCGTTCGTGTCCAGGAAGTGCAGCACCCGCTCGATCTGGGCAACATGGCCTGTTGCATTGTACCGGGGGCAGAAACGCCCATCGTATGTATCAAAGGCGTTGCAGCGGAAAATGACCTTGCGGTTGATCTTGTACGCGGAGTTCGTGCACCAGCCGTTGTAATAATGCACGTTCTTGCTGTACTCGTCGTTATAATGCAGGTTCGTCCAGTCGTCGAACAGCTTTATAATTTCGTGGTCGATGCTGGAAAGAAGATTTCGTGAAATTTCTTCCCGGACGGTCAGAATGTTGTACGCGCTGAAGTCGTAGCCTTCAAGCTCTTTGATTCGCTTCTGATAATCCTGCTGCATTTCGTAGGTCATCGCATCGAACAGCTGCGGCATTTCAAACAGCTGTTTCCAGTACATCCCGCGCAGTTCCCGGATAGCGTCGTTATAAGATTTCGTGAAAGCCATCACAGGGTTTTCTTTCTTACCAGCGCCGGCAGAGGAAAACAACGACTTGATTCCGTTGTACTCTTCATAGATCCGGCGCACACCCTCTGCGGCGGCGTTGTACCGCTCAATGGCTGCCGTGATGGGGTCGGAAGATACCAGGGCGGCAAACTCCGGGTTTTCTTTCAAGCGCTCTGCGGTTTCGTTTTTCAGATCCAGGCGGATCCGGCTCACCGGCTCCCGGTCGGGAATGTCCACCGACACAAGCGCCACCTCCACGCGGGCGGCGCGGCGGGCGTTCTTGAAAGCGTCCGGGTAATACTTCACTGTTGCGTGCAGCGCTTCCAGCCGTGCGGCCAGCTCTTTCCGTTCGTTGGTGCAGGGGTTGCGCAGGGTTTCGGCGTTGAGCAGACAGCGCACCTTGCCGCCGTCCTGCATGACATCCAGCGCTTTGAGCAGGTGCGCGGCACCGGCGGAGAAAGGCGGATTCATGACGATTGCGGCGTATTTCGTGGTGGGGCGGAAGGTCAGAAAGTTATCATGCACCACCCGAAAACCGTCTTTCTTCAGCACGGCGCGGAAGTCGCTGGAAAGCTCGATGCAGTCAAGCTCTGCGCTTCGTGCCTTTCCCTTGTCGTAGTAGTCAACCTCGCCGGTCTTATAGTCGTGGTGGACGTTGAACGCCAGAGCGTGGACCTGACGCGCAAGCGCTCCATCACCGGCGGACGGTTCAAGGATGGGTTTCGGGTAGGTGGTGAACCCGGATTTTACTTCCCGCAGAGAGAAAACCATATCAAAGGCCAGGCTGTCCGGCGTGGGGTAGAAGTCCAGGGAATCGTTTGGGGTGGTCATCGTGTAAACCTCTTTTCGTGTTTCGTGATATGCCCGGCGGAATGCTGGGCGGTGGGGCGGGGCCGCTTTATCCGGTGCGGACCCTGCCAGGGCGTCCGGTGCAGGTCATGCAAACAGGCGGTTGCATACCTGCTGTATTTCGTCGTTCGCCTTCATCGGGGCAATGAGCACGGCCACGGCGGCGCGCTTCGGGTCTGCGGTGTCAGTTGCCAGGATGGGCGCAAGCGGGTTGTTGCTGCCGTGGTAAACAAATTCGTGATGATCCACAAAAGCGTCATACTCCGAATTTATCATGATGGGCCGGGATCCATCGCGGAACATTCGGAACGTGCCCCAGATCTTGCCCTTCATCTCGACTTCTTGCAAAAGAGAAGTGCGCTTGACCTCTTCTTTGCAGTTGCTGAACTTCTGGAACATCTGCGCGGCGGTCAGCTGGTGCGGATCGTTGGCCACAAACCCGTCATCGCTGGAAACGATGGTCACACCATCGGCGGGGGCCGCCTGCATGGTCACGGGCTGGATCACTTCCGGGTAAAGGACGGCGGGCAGCTTGAACGCTGCATAGCTGGTGAAGATGTACACGCTGCCGCCCTGGCAGGTGATCCGCACGGCGTTGCGGTTCTTGGCTTGGCCTTTCAGATAGGCGGTGATCTTCTTCACGTTCAGGCCGGCGGGGGCGCTGCTGGATGCTCTTTTCATATTGAAAAAACTCCTTTTCGTGTTTCGCTCTGGTTTTCGTGCCCGGCGGGCTGCCGGTGCGGTGGGGCTGGGCTGCTTTGTACCGGTGCAGCCCTGCCAGAGCATCCGGGACGGGTCAGGCAGTGAGCAGGTAGCCGCGGCGGGCACAGATGAGGCGGAGGCGGGCGGCGGTGATCTGCTGCTGAACCTCTGCGGGGTGGCCGGTGCACTCTGCCTTGCGGCGCAGGTCCTGCAGCGTCCACTGCTGGCGCAAAACCTCGTTGATCTGGTCAATGACGTTGCTAAACTTTTTCATGGTTCAAACTTCCTTTCGTGCTTCGTTTTGTGGTGATCCTCCCGGCGGGGTGCCGGTGGGAAGTGGGGCGGGGTTGCTTTGCCCGGTGCAGCCCTGCTAAAGTTTCCGGTTTCGTGGTGGTGGATCATGCCAGCAGACCGGCGGCGATGCTCTCAAAGTCCAGCTGTTTCACCGGCGCTTCATCCAGCACGGCCACGGCGGCGGGGGCGCTCTTGGCGTCCTCTACGGCCTTCCGGGTCTTGCGCCAGGCGTCCAGCGCGGCGGCCTGACCCTTGCGGTCGGTGTCGGGGACAGCCAGGAAAGCGGCCTTTGCCTTGCGCTCTGCCTGCTGTGCGGTGCGGAGTGCATCCGGGGCGGGCTGCGCGCTCTTCGTGACGGCGGGTTTCTTTGCGCTCTTCGGTGCGGTGGGCTTGCTGGCCTTCTTTGCGGCCTTCTTGGTGGGCAGCGGGCTGGCGTGCACCAGCTCCGGCAGTTCGTGCTGCTCTTCGGTGATGACCGGGGCCTGGGCGCTGGCGGCCTGCTCTGCGGCGGACTTGGCGGCTTTGCGCTGATCCGCCAGCATCTTGTTATAGGCGCGGATCTCGTCCAGGCTCTTAAAGCGTCCGGCAGGTGCGGGGCGGCTTGCTTCCACCTGGCCGATGTGGAACAGGTGCGCAGGTGCCTTGTAATAGTTCCCGTTGTCGTCCTGCTCTTCGGCTGCCTTGGTCAGCGCGTCCGGCTCCTTGCCGCTGCTGCGGGTCTTGCGGGGGCGGGTGTCCAGCTTCCAAAGCCGGGTATCAATCGCGGCCTTCTCGCCGGTCTTGACGCTCTTGCCGCGCTCCTTCCATTCGTGGAACGTGTGGAACAGGCCGGCAAGCAGCAGCTTTTCCAGCTCTTCGCCCTGCTGCTCTTCGGGCACGTCCTGGAAGTGAATTTCTTTGCCCTTGGCGGCGATCTGCTCCGGGGTGTAGGCCAGCGCCAGGATAGCGCGGCGCTGTTCCGGGGTGTGATACTTCGCGTTGACTTCGCTGTAAATGATCTCGTTGTTAGTCATGTGTAACGCTCCTTTGTTCGTTGTGGTTGATGTTCGGGATGATCTCCCGGCGGCTGCCGGGGTAGTGGGGCGGGGCCGCTTTGTCCGGTGCGGCTCTGCCAGGGCATCCGGTGGGCATTCAGCCCAGAAGCGCGGCGGCGGCATCCTGCCAGGTGGGGAAGGCGTAGAACGTGCGGCGCTCTGCGTTGGTGTTCTCGCTGGTGATTCGTGCGGCGATCCGCTGCCCGGTGCGGGGGTCCCATCCTTCCAGCCGATACCCGGCGGCCTGAAGGCGGCGGGCTGCGGCGTTCTCCTTGCGGTTCCGTTCGCGGATCTGTTCAAGTGTCATCATGGTGCAGGCTCCTTTCAATCTTCGGTGCAGCCGTGGCAGTAAAGCGCGTCAATCACTTTGTCATCGCTGAAATCTTCCGGGGTGCCGTTCGCGTCAACCACCAGGTCAACGCGGTCATAAATTCGCAGATCGGTTTCAGCATCCACCAGAAAATACCAGTCGTCACCGTCCAGCGCGTCGGTGCACCAGACTTCAACCGCGCCGTCATCGGTGGCGGTCATGCCCTGCACAATGGCCGGGGCGATGTAGCGGCCCAGGGGGCCGACGGTGTAGGAACAGGCGGCGGCTTTGGGGGCTGTGCCTGCCAGCATTGCGGCCACCAGTGCGGCGGCGGTGGTGATCTTCTTTGCAAGTTTCATGTTCTTTGCTCCTTTGCTTTTTCAGTTTCACCCGGCGGACTGCCGGGGTAGTGGGGCGGGGCCGCTTTGTTTGAGCGGTGCAGCCCTGCCGGGGCATCCGCTTGACTATCACCCCCGATCTGTGGTAAACTGGCTTACAAGATGGACGTTCGGAAATTCATCTTGCAAGCCTGTCACCTGCTCAGCGGGTGGCGGGCTTTCTTTTTGCCCACTGTTCGAGCAGTTCCGCCCAAATCCGCCGCTTGACGGATTCGGGGAGCTGGAAAAACTCTTTGCTCATGCGGTTCACTCCTTTCGGCTTACTCGCAACCGCTCCGGCTTGTCGTCCGGCTCGCTTGCTGTGTCTGCATGATATCATGCCGAAAATGCAAAGTCAAGCATGATATCATGTTTTCGGCACTTTTCACAGAATGATATCATGCGAATTGTGCAAAGTGTGCATGGTATCATGCCGCCGCATTATGTATAATATAAATATTCCAAGTGCACCGAAATGGGGGATATTATGGCATTATCGAAAAGCAAAGCGGCAACAAATGCCGCGCACATGAAAAAACTTGACGCAATGTTAATAAAGCCGTACAAGAACCAGGGCGCAGCGATCCGCGCCGCGGCAGAGAAAAGAAATCAGAGTTTGCAAAAATATATTCTCGATGCAGTCCGCGCCCGGATGGAGCAAGAGGGGCACGAGTGGCCAGAACCGGACAAATCCGGGGAAGAAGGGGGATTATAGGGGGTTACTGGGGAGGCTATAACTCGCTAAGTCTAAGCCCTACACATAGGGCACTACCCGGTAAAGTGGAGAATCTGACCCCTCCGGCAAACGGCAAAAACGCACCGGATGGAGCACCGCCAGCGCAGGCCGTGCCACGCTGGAACATTGCCAGCCGGAACCGTTGCGCCCGGATCAGTGCCAGCGCCAGCAGCCCGGCACCGGAACGGGGAGCAGACCCCCGCCGCCCACGATATGCACCGGGACGCACCCGGCGCAGCAGATCACACCGCCAGTGCAGGCAGAAGGCCAGAGCAGCAGCGCACCACGCGCCGCCGCCCTGGCCTTTTTCTTTTGCCTTGCCTTCCCGCCTGCCGCCTGCACGGCCTGCCGGATCAGCAGCCCGGCACGCGCTGGGTGTTGTGCCGCCCCGGGGAAAAGCTGGAAAGTACCCGGGGAGCGCTGGGCGCAGTGCATGGATATTGCGCCAGCCACCTGCACCGGGAAGAATTAGCACCGCCAGCGCTGCACCAGATGACCACGCCAGCGGCAGACCGCCGCCCACGATGACCACGCACCAGCGCCAGCCCTGCCCCACCTGCACAGCGCCCACAGCCTGCCAGCCTTGCCAGACCTCACAGCAGCAGCGCCGCCGCC
>ENA-ORNO01000590-ORNO01000590.1-human-gut-metagenome-genome-assembly--contig:-NODE-590-length-22539-cov-3.765033_pt1 | contig 22539 bp, 14 predicted proteins | sample MGYA00242117_ERZ509026 | MGnify/ENA primary metagenome ERZ509026 (study PRJEB26280, sample SAMEA2338710) | human gut metagenome | biome: human gut; feature: human-associated habitat; material: faeces... | reverse complement strand
TCTTATTCCGTATTGCTAAACTGTATGCCTATCCCCACTAAAAATCTACTGACCCGTTGTCTGGCAGGGGAGTGATCCAGTTGTCGGCAGAAACCGGCATCGCGGCAGCCATTGCAGTTATGACCGCCGCCATGAATTGTAGTATGTTTTTAGTCATAGTGTATGGTTTTTTATGTGTTACGGTCTTGCTTGCGGGGCTGCTCTGTGGTCACGGCAGTTTGCCTTTGTCAATCATGTCCTTGAATATGGACAGTCCGTATCTGATGGAGCTCAGTCCGAACAGTTCGGTGTGTATGTCTTCTGGAGCCATCCAGAAACATTCGGCTGCGTCGTCTCCGGCGCGCAGCTTCGTGGTGTCTGTCACGCGGCAGAGGAAGAACAGGTCGAGCGTGGGTATGTCGATGCCGCTGAATCGGTAGGAGTTGGGCAGGCTGAACATATAGCGCGGGGAGGTGATTTCGAGTCCCGTCTCCTCCCTCACCTCACGTATGACGCCCTCCTCAGCCGTCTCTCCCGCGTCGGCGAATCCTCCGGGCAGGTCGAGCGTGCCTTTTGCAGGCTCTCTGAGCCGCCTCTCCACGAGCAGCCTTCCTTCGTTGTCGAGTATGAACGCCGCGTTAGAGGAAGCCGGGTTCACAAAATATTCGAATCCGCAATTGTCACATTTCTTGCTTTTCACGCTGTCTGTCGTGAAATGGCTGCTGCCGCATACCGGGCAGAAAGCAAATTTTTCGGTTATCCGCATGATAATAAGCTGTCTGATTGTAATATTGTTTTTTTGGTCCGGGACAGCCTTTAGTTGCCCCGTCACACTGCAATATTATGAAAAAAAAGTTATCTTTGCAAGTAAAAGGTTTTAATATTTACAAAGACGATATGAGATTGAGAATTATGGCATTGGTGCTGGCAGCATCGGCGGCATGGCTCGCCGCTCCTGCCCAGAGAGTGTTTGACATGGACTTGTGGCAGGGCAAGGTGAAGGTGAAAGGCAGCGATCCTGCCGACACGGCGAAGGTGAGGGTGTTCCTGCCTGAGGCTAAGAACGCCACCGGACGTGCGGTGGTGATATGCCCCGGAGGCGGATACGAGCATCTGGCGATGGGACATGAGGGCTACGACTGGGGACCCTTCTTCAACGACATGGGCATAGCGGCGGTGGTGCTGAAATACCGTATGCCGCACGGAAACCCTGAAGTGCCGGTGAGCGACGCCGAGGAGGCTATGAGACTTGTGAGACGCAACGCGGCGAAGTGGAAGATAAATCCTGCCGACGTGGGCATAATGGGATTCTCGGCTGGCGGACATCTTGCCTCCACCATTGCCACACACTCCACGGGCGACGCCTTGCCCGATTTCCAGATACTGTTCTATCCGGTCATAACCATGCTGCAGGGCTACGCGCATCAGGGCTCGCGCGACAATCTGCTGGGCACCGACGTGAAGAAGAAGACGGAGCGTTACTATTGCAGCGACAGGTATGTGACACGCACGACACCGCGAGCCTGCATCATCCTTAGCGACGATGACGACATCGTGCAGCCCTCAAACGGGGTGAACTATTACATCGAGCTGTTCCGCTACGACGTGCCGGCGGCTCTCTATGTGTATCCTTCCGGCGGTCACGGGTACGGACTGCAGAGCAGTTTCAAGTATCATGTGGAGATGATGCTCGACCTCAGGGCGTGGCTGCGGAGCTTCTGAGAGTGACGCTCGTGGCGTCTGCCGGTCTGAGGAACGTGCAAGGGGGCTGAGACACATGTTGTCTCAGCCCCCTTGCTTATGCGCGTGCGCCTCCGGCATAGGTGCGCCGCCGTTCATAGAAGAGCCTCTATCTCGGCATTGACGTCCTTTATCTGGGCGTCGCGCTTCACCACGTTCACGTTCTTGTCGAGAAGGAAGAATGTGGGCACAGCCTGCACGTTGTAGTTGCTCAGCACCTTTGTGTTGTTGTCGTCCATGCGTACGCTTATCCACGGAAGGGCTGCCGTCTTTGTCTTCCAGAAGTGTTCGTCGGTGTCGACAGACACCTGGTATATCTCGAATCCGCGGCTGTGGTACTTGTTGTATATGTCGCGCATCATCATGATGCGGTCTGCCGAGCCGTCGCCCGAGAAGAGATGGAAGTCGAGCAGCACCACCTTGCCTTTGAGGTCTGACAGCCTCCGCACGTTGCCCCGGTTGTCCTTGAGCACTATGTCTATTATTCCGGATGTGTCTACGACGTCGGGATTGATGGTCTTAGCCATCTCGTTCCTTATGATGCGCACGTTTTTCATGCCCTCGATGGCTATGTTGTGGAGGTTGGCTCCGCGCTCCGCCTGCGGGTAGAAAGTGTCCCAGCTTGTGGCGACTGCGGCAAACACCTTCACGTCGTCCTCACTGTTGCGCGGGTTGAAGATGAGCATCGACCTGTAGCCCATGCTTATTGTCTGGAAAAGGGCGAAGTAGGCGTATGCCTTCATCGGCTCCTTGTATATGTAGTCGGTCTTCACTCTTGTCTTGTAGGCGTCTATTGTCTTTGCCACACTGTCGTTCACAGCCTGTATGTTGAGCGTGGGGTCGGCTGCGATGGCGTTGATGTCGCGCTGCAGCCGCATCTGCATGAGCGTGAGCTCCTTTATCTTCGAGCATTCGTAAGAGCCTTTCACCTCATAGGCTGACGCCATTGCGGGCCATGCGGCGTTCACTTCTATCGTCTCTGTGGAGTCTACGGCGATGTTTATTATCTGTCCGGCTATGCGCAGGCGGTAGAACTCCGGCGTGACAGGGTCTTTGCCGCTGAACGAGAACGAGCCGTCTTCGGGCAGTCTAACCGAGTCTGCCGTCACCGGACCGTTGAGGCTCATGTGCTCCAGATAGAGTATGGAGTCCCTGGCGTCGGTTATCTTTCCGGTGATGTGGAATTTTCTTTCGTTACATGACGATATTGCCATGAGCATGGCGATGATTGCAGCGAAGGTGATATGGCTGTATCTGTTGTACGTCTTCATATGCAGTGTGATGTGTTGATTTGTTGTCTGCAAATTTAACAAATTTTTTCGTACGCAATGCTCTTCGGGTGATATTTTTTAATAAAACAGTGCCTGCGGGCGCAATGACAGTCTGCTCTCTGATTGCCGGGCGCAGCCTGTTTTTTTATAAAACAGACAAAGGGCAGACCCGAGAGCCTGCCCCTTGCCGTAAAAAGGATGCCGTGCGTGGCGGCTCAATATTTTATCCTGATGAACTTCACGCCGTGCGACGGAATGAAATAGCGCGTGTCTGACGTGCTGATGTCTTTCTGCCGCCACAGGTCGCGTGCGTAGGTGATGTTGCCTATACCGAGCTTCCCGAAGTATGAGGAGAAGTCTACCGTGGCGTCGCTGTCGCCCAAGTTGAATATCCCCACGGCATAGCTGCCGTCTGCGAGCGGGCGTTTCCATATCTGGATGTCACCGTCGGAGACCTCGCGTTTTGCCTGCTTGCCGAGTATGTCCTGGTTTACGGCGTTCACCTCATTGTTGCACAGCAGTGCGAGAGTGAAGTCGTCGATGCGCGATATGTCGCAGCCTATGAGCATGTTGGAGGCGAGCAGCGACCATAGCGAGATGTGTGTGTACTGCTCGTCTGGTGTGAGTCGTGTGTCGCGCAGGTTGTCGCTCCATCCCACCATGCCCACGATGAGCATGTCGGGGTCGTTCCAGTGTCCGGGCGCGGCGTACGGATGAAGGTCTGCCTGACGCACGAAGCCTATGTCGTAGAGCGACTCCCATGTGTCGGTGATGTCGCCAGTGGTGCGCCATGAGTTGGCGTCGACCACCGGACCCCATTTCCATACATCAGCCATGCCGTACTGGCAGAGACTGTAGAATATGTCGCGTGGCTGCTCGCGAAGGTATTTCTGCATGTGCATATAAGGACGGGCGTATGCGGCGAGGCTTCTGTCGGTAGACTTGTCGAACTCGCGCGAATAGCCGCACCAGTCATATTTCAGATAGTCTATGCCCCAGCTGTTGTATGTCTTGGCGTCCTGCTCCTCATGACCGAGCGAGCCGAGATAGTTGCCGCAGGTGCGGTCGCCGGGCGACGAGTATATTCCGAACTTCAGACCGTTGGAGTGCAGCCAGTCGCCCAGACCTTTCATGTCGGGGAACTTCTCGTTCACGGCGATGGTGCCGTCGGCGTTGCGCTGCGGGGCTTCCCATGCGTCGTCAACGTTGATGTAGCTGTAGCCGTAGTCGGCGAGCCCTTTCTCTATGAGGGCACGTGCCGAAGACATCACTTTCTCCTGCGATACGCTGAGCCCCCAACAGTTCCAGCTGTTCCAGCCCATGGGAGGTGTGAGCGCTATCTTGTCTCCCACCTTTATCGTGAACGGCTGTTCTGTCTTGCCTTTGGCGTTCTCTGCCACGATGGTCATCTCATAGTCGCCGCGCTCTCTGATGCTTCCGCTGATGACACCGTTGGCTGCATCGAGCTTAAGACCTTCTGGAAGATTGTTCACGGAGAACTTCATCGGACGCTTGCCCGACACCGGTATGCGGAAGATTACGGGTGAGCCGGGACGCACTCCGTATACCAGCGGACCGTTGTAGCGCGGTGTAGCCGGGGCGGGTGGGGTGAGGATGTATTTCGGGATATATGAGAAGACTGCCTTCTTGCCTGTCGTGGCGTCGGTGCATGTCACTTTTATCTGTACGCACTTGCCTTTGCTGTAAGCCAGGTCGAACGGTTTCGCCCCGTTGCCTTTCACCGTCAGCTTCTTGTTGATGTGCCGCAGGCTCTGTCCGTTCTCCGTGTCGGTGACGTCGATGTCGAGGATGAGGCGGACGGAAGATTTGTTGGTGTTCTTTATAGTGGCTGTGCATACAGGGTTGTCGCCTGACGATTTCTGGGCGAAAACAGCCTTCATGCCGTCTATGCGGCTCGGAACGCTGACGCTCACACCGCTTCCGAACATGCCGCCGGGGTCGTTGCCGTTGTACACTCTCACTGCGAGCACGTTCTCCTTGCCCCATCTTATGGCTTTGCTTGAGGCGGATACGGAGTAGGTGCGCGGCTCTTCCCATTTTGACACGTATCCTTCTTTGTCGCCGGGTGTGCTTCCAGTCTTGCCGATAAGCACTCCGTTGAGATATGTCTCGTCGGCATCGTCTATCTTGCCCATGACGAAGAGCACGGTCTCTTTGATGTCGGAATTGTCGAGCATGGACTCCGGCAGGGTGAAACGTATGCGATACCACGCATAGTTGTTCGGATTGCTGATGCCCTGATCGGTCCATGGCTTGAGCATGGAGAGTGATTGCCACCGGCTGTCGTCGAACGTCGTGTTTTTCCATTCCATATTGTCGCCTTTCTGGAATTTGGCATCTGTCAGTTTCAAAACCTGGGCAGTGGAGCCCAGCATGGTGGCGACAGACAGATAAAATGTCAGTAATATTGATTTCTTCATATCAGGTTGAATGGTTTGATTGTTCGTTGTCGTGACACATTATATAATATATAACGTGCGAGGTATGACTCTACAAAGATATAATAAAAATCACCAGACGTGGCAGACTTGCCTGTGTTTTTTTCTTTTTAAGGTCATATGATGGGGTGTTTATATCAAAAAGACAAACACGTATGTGTTTTCTTACAACTCATTTGCTGCGCTACGGTTTTAGTGTGTCTGTGTCGCTGCGCTGTGACGGAGATGTGAAAAGGGACGCGCCTTGGCGGAGCGTCCCTTTATAAAGATGTTTCCCGATGGTGCGGGATATGTTTTCAGTATTTTATTATCTTCTCGCTCGATGAGCCTGACTTGCCCTTTACGTTTACGATGTAGAGTCCGTCAGGAACATCGGTCACGTCAACATCAACGCTGCCATGACCTTTTCCAGACTTCATCTTCTCACCGTGGACGGTGACAAGCTGCCATTTGAACTTGTCGCCGCTGTTCTCGGTAATGGTGAACTTGTCGTGAACGCGGCGCGGGTCGACGCTTATGGTCTTGTCGCCGCCGGCAGACACCGTGCTCTCTATGGAGTTTGTGGTGTTTATTATCGGGCGTTCGGCTGTGACAGAAGGACGCAGGTTCTCTACGACGGGCCATCCGTCCTCATCCCATGTCACCTTGTCGAGGAACACCTTACGTCCCGAATCGATGTCTTTTGCGTCGTATCCGTGATACAGCATCCAGTGCTGTCCGGCATCGTCGAGCACGAGTTCTGAGTTGTGACCGGGACCTACGACGTCAGGACTGCGGTACATCAGGTTGGAGAACTGGTTGTCGAGAGCGCGGTCTCCTACTTTGTTGACATACGGACCCATCAGGTTCTCGGAGCGTGCCACAACCACATGATAGGTGCTGTTGGCTCCGTCGCAGCACGAACCGGCTGAACCGAACAGGTAGTAATAGCCGTCGCGCTTTATTATGTAAGTGCCTTCCGTGAGCGTGCCTGCTATCTGCACCTTCTCAGCTCCGGGCTTTATGGAGAGTCCGTCGTCTGAAAGCTCAATGCCGTAAATGCCGCGGAACGAGCCCCAGAAAAGGTATTTCCTGCCGTTGTCCTCAATGTAGAACGGGTCGATACTGTTCTGTACGCCTATCTCATTGCTTATGAACAGTTTCTTGGCATTGAGGAACGGTCCCTCGGGACTGTCGGCTACAGCGCAGCCTATGCCGCATTCCCATTCTCCGCCCCATGCCGATTTGGAGAAGTAAAGCACGTATTTGTCGCCTATCTTGTTGATGTCGGGAGCCCAGATGCCGCCGTTCGGCACCATTGTAGGACGTGTGGCTTCGGTGAAGGCAGTGCCGATGAAGTCCCAGTCGACAAGATTCTTCGACTTGTATATAGGTGTGTTGCGCGTGTCTTCCGTACCGTACAGATAGTAATAACCGTCGTCGGCGCGTATCACAGTCGGGTCGGGGGCACTCACATTGATGACAGGATTGCTGTATGTATCGGTGCTCTCTTCCGGCTTTTCGGGCTTTATCATCTCTTCTGGAACGCTCGCCGTGCTGCCGGTAACATCCACATTCACCGTGCTGAAAGGCGATCCGTTGTATGAGGCGTTGACGGTCTGTACTCCTGCGGTGTAGCTTCCGTCGGGCAGGACGAGCGTTATCTTGCGGGCGTTGTATGCGTTTCCGGGCTGGTTTACCTTGCGCACGCCGTCTTTCTCACCACCTATGAAGGAGTTGCCACCGGCAACCACCTTTCCGTCGGAGTTCATCACGTAGTATTCGAAAGTCTCGTTGCCTACGGCTCCGGCAGGCATGTCCCATGTAAGAATGAGTTTTCCGTCTGCCACTTCAGCCTTCAGATTCTCCGGCTTCTGAGGTGTCAACACCGTTGTGTTGGGATTCTTTGTGGCTGAGAATACGTTTTTCAGTCCGTTGATTCCGCTGTAGAATGTCTCGTCTGAGGACTGCGAGACAGTCACATAGTCGTTTACGCCGTCACCGTTGTAGTCTATGAATACCAGACATCCTTCCGAACCGCCTCCCATGCGTATGCTTTCTTCAAAGGAAGCGTTGCCGTCGCCCATACCGATGAAGCATGTCTGGGCACTGACTTCAGGCGACCATCCGAGGTTGAATATATCAAAGTTGCCGTCGCCGTCCCAGTCCATGGCTCCGTATTGGCGGTTTGTGCTGTTCTGTCCGCGCATCTCCGATGTTCCGGCGGCGCCTTTCGCGGTGTATGTCACGCTTCCGTCCGGTGCGATGGAAGAGGTGTATACGCCATATACATAGTTCTGTCTGCCGTCTCCAGCCCATCCTGAGAGGTAAATGTCAGGTGTCCCGTCGTTGTTGAAATCGGCTACGGCAATGCCTCCCTCGGATATAGCCGGTATGGCTCCGTCGGTGACATATTGTCTGCGGAAGTGTCCCGGATGCTCCGGATCGTTGAGGAACAGGTCGGTGAAATGGGTGTTGTTGCCGTCAGTTGTCCCGAGTTCGTCACGGTCGTTGGAGTTGGAGTTGATGAAGAAGTCAACATATCCGTCGTTGTTGAAGTCGTATGCGAGCACCTGTCCGCACTCGAAATGATACTTCTTCCCGTCCTGTCCGTATTCGAGAACGTAGGGGTCGGTGAGGAAATGGCTTATCTCGAATACGCCTCCGCCTCTGTTCAGGAGAATGACATTGGCGTCCGTGTATGTCGTCGGGTCACCGCTCTTGTTCGTGTGATAGCCCATTCCGACGATGTCGGGCAGTCCGTCGTTGTTGAAGTCGGCTACATCTCCGGAGAGAATATAGCGCATGTCGAACTCCGCAGGGTTGCCCTCAGAGTCGACAAACTTAGGTTTGAACTGCTCGAACGTACCGTCTCCGTTGCCGAGGAATATTCCCTCACGGCTCACGTTGTCCACGAACGGCTCATCGTTGTATGTCCTTCCGGCTGTCTCGAAAGCCACGACGTCCATTATTCCGTCCTGATTCATGTCGCAGGCAGAGAGTGAAGGTCTGTCTGCCACGTTGATGTTGATGCCTTCATTGAAGTAAGACAGGTTGTTGTTCACGTTTCCGACAATGCCCCATCTCAGCCTTCTTCCCGGTTCGGCAAGCATCACATGCGTCTTTCTTTTCTTTTCCCAGCTCTGCACTCCTGCGTCGTTTGTGGTCTGCGAGCCTATGCCTGCCATTATGAGGTCGCGCAGTCCGTCGTTGTTCACGTCTATTGCGACGGCATTGGAGTTGTGCGCTCCCCATTCCATGTTTATCGGACTGCTTGGCAGACTGGTCTGAGCCTGTGTCGCTGTGACTGTCAGCAGCATTCCGATCAGAGTAGTTGTTTTTTTCATTTCAGATGTTTTAATTATGAAAATTAGATAAAATGATAATCTGTCCGGGCGTATGTCCGGTGTGATTCCGGCATTTGAGGACGGTCTGTTCCGGCTGTCTGGCGGACAGAAAAAGCGTCTTCTCTTTGACGGAAAAGATGAGAGTGGCATAATGCGGTGTGCTTATCACCGCATTATGAATAAGTATGTCTGCTCCCGTGAAGATGTCCACGTTCTTTCTTCTCACGCTTTTTGTGAACTGTAAGAGCGTTTCCCGTCTTGTGCGGGAGCAGATTCACATGTGTTCATTTCTCTATGTCTGCCGACGGGGGAGCCGCTTTCTTGTCGGCACCCCATGCTTTGTTAGGATGGCGACCCATGACAAGAACCAGCTTTCCCCCGTTCTTTATGTCGCCGTGGGTGACCCATGGCTGGTCCAAAGGCTTGCCGTTGAGGGTCGCGCTCTGTATGTATTTGTTCTCGTCAGAACAGTTTTCTGCGTCTATCTCGAATATCCTGCCGTTCGGAAGGGTCACTTTCACATTGCTGAACAGCGGACTTCCGATGTTGTATGACGGAAATCCGGGAGTCACGGGATAGAATCCTATGGATGAGAACACCACGAACGAGGTCAGTCCTCCGCCGTCCTCATCGCCCGGAATGCCCATCACATCGTTGCGGAACCATGTCTTCAGCACCTGTCTCACGCGCTTCTGGGTTTTCCAGGGCTGCCCTGCGTAGTTATATAAATAAGGTATGTGCAGTGAGGGTTCGTTCGCCATGGTGAACTGCCCGATGTTTCCGGTCTGGTCGGGCAGCTGTGTGTAGAACTCACGTTTGCCTCTTCCCATCGGCTCTGCGAACGTCTGGTCGAGGTTTCTCGCAAAGTTCTCGCGTCCTCCCATGAGGTTTATAAGGTCTGCCATGTTGTGTTGCACGTCCCAACGGTATGTCCATCCGTTGTTCTCATCGTATGCGTCGCGTGCTCCTATTCCTCCTGAAAAGCGGTAGTCGAATGGTTCTATGAAGTTGCCATCCTTGTCTTTGGGATGGAAGAAAGCCGTCTTGCTGTTGAATATCGTGCGGTAGTTGCGTCCGAGCCGTGCGTAATGGGAAGCCTTGGCGGTGTCGCCCATGAACGCTGCGATGCGCGACAGACACCACATGTCGTATGCCGTGCCGAGCGTAACAGCCACCGGCTGTCTCTTCTCGAATCCCGATACGTTCGGGTCGGTCTCCTTTTCACCTTCGCGCAGTGCGGGTATGTATCCGTTCTTCTTGTAGAAATCGTCTATCCATCCGGCTTTGTTGCCCGACCACGGAGCCAGAGTCTTCTCCTCGATTCCCTTCCTGCAGTATTCGAACGCGCGCTCCGCGTCCACCTTGACACCTTTATAAAGAGCGTCGGCTACCATTGCCACGCCGTGGTTTGAGTTCATGCGCCTTGAGTCACCGGTTATTTCGGGGAATGTGGGCATCCATTCCGTCCCCATCTGTTCAGCCATACGCAGGTATGACTCGATGATATGGCTCTGCTTCTCGGGCTCGATGAGAGTGCGCAATGGATGAGCCGCGCGGTAAGTGTCCCATATCCAGTCGTCGGTATAGAACGGTGTGCCACCGTCATCATGCACCTGTCCGTCGTAGGCACTGAAGTATCTGCCGTCCTCGCTAAGGCATACCGGACGCTCGAACGTGCGGTAATAAGATGTGTAGAGCACCGTCTTCTGGTCTTCCGTGCCCCCTGTGACCCTTATTTTAGACAGAGCCTCATTCCACACCTTGCGTCCTCTTTCCGCCACCTTGTCCACATCGTAGCCGTCCTGTTCGCGCATCAGGTTCTTGCGAGCCTGTTCCTCGCTTATGAAAGACACTCCGTAGCGCAGTCTCACCTTCTGTGTGCCGTCCTTGTATCTCAGCACCGCGCATGCGTTGTTGCCCTGTGCCATTGACGTTCTGCCGTCAAAGCCGTCGGCTGCGAGTATTCCCGTTGATGCCGGAGCGGTTTCGGTCTCCACATAAATATACACCCTTGTCCTGTCGTTGAGCTGCTGGTAACCGCTCACATAGTTCTTTCCTATTCTCATCATTCCGTTTGCGGAGTTGATGATGACATACACCGGCTTGTCCTTCCTGTAGAACTGAAGCTCATACACGGCACTCTGTCTGTCCACGGCATAGCGTGCCCTCATGGTGTTGTCGTCGAGTTCGATGTCGAACGAGTATGGGGTTATGCGCTCATGGTCGTAGTTCACCGGAACCACCGGGCTCAGTTCGCTCCTCTGACTCGGGCTTATGCTGAATGCCGAACGTTCGCGGTGGTTGGTCACAATCATAGGAAGCCCGTTCACATATTCCGACGTGTAGTCAGCCCTTGCGGGGTAAACTCTAAGCATGCTGTTGGGAAGCTGCACCGTGGCGAAGGTAGGTACGAGCAGGTGACTGATGTTTCCGATATACGGATTGACATAGTCCACCGGTTCCTTTGTCTGTGCTCCGGCAGTTCCGCACAGCGTAATGCACATGGCGGCAGCCACAAGTGTGATGATTCTTTTCCTCATGTAATAATTACTGTTTTTTAATATAATGGTAAAGTAAAATGACTGTTTCTGTCTCAGATTTGTATTGTTGAATGAAAATCCCCGCACAGACACGTGTCTGCACAGGGATTTTTATGTCATAAGCCCGTTCAGTCTATATCGCTGTTGTGGTCAAGACTGTCGTTGAACGGTTTCGGTTCGTGTCTGTCGTTGCCGTCTGCCGGCTTGTGCTCGAAGCGGCGCTGTGCTCTGCGCTCGCCGTTCTCGCGTCCCGGTCTTGGGCGACGCTCTCCGCGCTCCGGTCTCTGTCTGCGCTCATGCTCGGCATAACCTTCCGGTTTCGGAATGAGTACGCGGTGTGAGAGCTTGTATTTTCCGGTCTTCGGGTCAATCTCCATGAGCTTCACCTTAATCTTGTCGCCTTCCTTTATACCGGCGTCCTCCACCGTCTCAAGGCGTTTCCAGTCAATCTCGGATATGTGGAGCAGACCGTCCTTGCCCGGCATTATCTCTACGAAACATCCGTAAGGCATGATTGAGCGTACCGTTCCCTCGTAGGTCTCGCCCACTTCGGGTATTGCCACGATGGCTTTTATCTTGCTCATTGCGGCTTCTATGCAGTCCTTGTTTGCCGCGCTCACCTGTACCTTGCCCACACCGTCGATCTCGTCGATGGTTATTATGGCGCCGGTGTCTTCCTGTATCTGCTGTATGATCTTGCCGCCCGGACCTATCACCGCACCGATGAACTCCTTGGGAATCTCAATCTGTACGATGCGCGGAACCTGCGGTTTGAGCTCAGGTCTCGGCTCGGCTATTGTCTCGGTGAGCTTGCCGAGGATGTACTCCCGTCCGGCTTTTGCCTGCATGAGAGCCTTCTCCAGAATCTCGAAGCTCAGTCCGTCGCACTTGATGTCCATCTGTGTGGCAGTCAGACCGTCCTTTGTTCCTGTTGTCTTGAAGTCCATGTCGCCGAGGTGGTCCTCATCGCCGAGGATATCGCTCAGCACGGCATACTTGTCTTCTCCGGGGTTCTTGATGAGTCCCATGGCAATTCCGCTCACCGGTTTCTTCATCGGAACGCCTGCGTCCATCAGCGCGAGTGTGCCCGCGCAGACTGTCGCCATGGATGACGAACCGTTGCTCTCGAGAATCTGCGATACGAGGCGCACGGTGTAGGGGAAGTCCTCCGGTATCTGCCCTTTGAGTCCGCGCCATGCCAGATGTCCGTGTCCTATCTCGCGGCGACCCACACCCCGCTGTGCCTTAGCCTCTCCTGTGCAGAACGGCGGGAAGTTGTAGTGCAGCAGGAAACGCTGGTATCCGCGGTCGAGCACGTCGTCAACGAGTTTCTCGTCGAGCTTCGTTCCCAGTGTACAGGTGGTGAGGCTCTGTGTCTCTCCACGTGTGAAGATGGAGCTTCCGTGCGGCATCGGCAGCGGTGACACCTCACACCAGATGGGGCGTATCTCGTCTGTCTTGCGTCCGTCGAGGCGTTTGCCCTCGTCGAGAATGCAGCGGCGCATAGAGTCGCGCATCACATCGTCGTAGTAGCGGCTTATCATTCCGTGCTTCTCTTCGAGCTCCTCGGGTGTCAGGTCAGCGTGTGCGGCGTCATATTCTGTAGTGAAGTCCTCTATGATCTGTGCGAAAGCCTCCTCGCGTTTCTTCTTGTCGTGGTCGCCAGCCTCGGCAATCGCGTAGCACTTGTCGTATGTCTTGCGGCGCACATCCTCGCGCAGTTCGTCGTCGTTCACCTCATGGCAGTACTCGCGCTTCACGTCTGTGCCGAGCTCTTTCGACAGTTCTGTCTGCAGCTCGCACATCGGTTTGATGGCGTCCATGGCAGCCTTGAGCGCTCCGATCATGTCCTGTTCTGACACTTCTTTCATCTCGCCTTCCACCATCATGATGTTTTCTGCGGAGGCACCCACCATGATGTCCATGTCGGCACTCTTCATCTGCTCGTATGTAGGGTTTATTACATACTGTCCGTCTACGCGAGCCACGCGCACTTCGGAGATGGGGCATTCAAACGGAATATCTGAACAAGCCAGAGCGGCTGATGCTGCAAATCCTGCCAGAGCGTCGGGCTGGTCAACGCCGTCGGCGCTGAGGAGCATGACGTTCACATAAACCTCTGCGTGGTAGTTGGAGGGGAAGAGGGGTCGTAACACACGGTCGACAAGGCGGGACGTGAGTATCTCGTTGTCGCCGGCTTTTCCCTCGCGCTTTGTGAATCCGCCCGGGAATCGTCCGGCAGCGGCATACTGCTCTCTGTAGTCTACCTGGAGAGGCATGAAGTCTGTTCCGGGAACTGCATCCTTTGCGGCACAAACAGTGGCGAGGAGCACTGTGTTGCCCATGCGGAGCACACATGATCCGTCGGCTTGCTTTGCCACTTTCCCGGTCTCAATGCTGATGGTTCTTCCATCAGGCAGTGATACTGTTTTCGTAATTACGTTCATCTAATATTACATCTAATAAAATAAAATCGGACAAAGATAACCAAATAATGTGGAATGCGCTACAAATCAGCCTTTTTATTATTATTTTTTATGAAAAGAAAACCGCGTGTTCCGGTTGCCTATATGTCAGGTATGCTTGCCTCGGCATGATGCCGTGGCGGTGTCTCTGTTTTAATGCCGTTTAGTGGAATGCGCGGTGTGGCGTTTTACTGTTTGTCGGATGGAGTTTTATAAATATTACATTTTGAAATTAATTTCAAACAAATTGTTTCATTGTGAACGCTTATTAATGGTTTTTATATATCTTTGTGACCGTTCCGTAGGGCTGATGCGGACAGATTGTATCAGCTGTACGGACGTTGTTTCTTTAAAAAATTAAAGTGTATGAGAAAACTTTTACTTTCGTCGTTTGTACTTTTCAGTGTCATGCTGAACGCACAGACAAGTTTCAAGAGCGGTCTGCTCACCTATACTGTAACAGGTGAGGGGACTGTTGAAGTGTCGGGTGCCGACAGCGAGGATGCCTCCGGTGAGCCCGTGACCGACTATGTTATACCCGAAAAGGTTGAGAACGGAGGAGTGTCGTACAGTGTCACAGCCATAGGCGAGGAGGCCTTCCATTGGAGCGACCTCAAGTCGGTGACTCTTCCTCAGACCATCGAATCAATCAAGCGTTCGGCTTTCAATACGGCGCGGAACCTCACTTCCATAACGCTTCCTGCCGGACTGAAGCATATAGGAGAATATGCTTTCGACTATGCCGGACTCACATCCATAAAGATTCCCGACTCGGTTGAGGATATAGGGGACAACGCTTTCTTCGCCTGCGGTTCGCTTGCCACGGTGGAGCTGGGCAGCGGTCTGAAGTCAATAGGTGAGGCGGCGTTCTACAAGTGCGCGTTCTCTGAGATAGAGTTGCCTGAAGGTGTGACGAGCATTCCCACCGCCCTGTTCTACAACTGTGCCAATCTGAAGTCGGTGAAGCTGCCTTCCGGTCTGAATACCATCGGCAAGCGTGCGTTCCGCGAGTGCACCTCCCTCGCCTCGATAGACCTTCCTTCAAGCGTGAGCTACATAGGTGAGGACGCGTTCCTCATGTGCACCGCGCTCACGAGCCTGCAACTTCCGGCGTCGCTCGAGGAAGTGGGAGTGAACTTTATAGCCAACACCGGCATCACCACTCTCACCGTGGAGAGCGGCAACGAGAACTTCGTGGCAGACGGAGGAGTGATATACAGCACCAACAGGAAAGTGCTCTACGCCGCGCCGACAAAAGGACTTTACGAGCTTACTCTTCCGAAATCGTGCATCGGCATATACGGTGGCGCGTTCTCCGGAAGCGAGATAAAGAAGGTGACCCTTCCCGAAGGATTCCTCGCGGTGGACAGCTACGCATTCTGCGAGTCGGCTCTCGAGAGCATAAACCTGCCGTCGTCGATGGTGATGATAGGCGAGCAGGCTTTCGCAGCGACGCAGCTCACGGAGGTGACACTGCCCGAACGCACGGAGACACTCTACAGCGCGGCTTTCGCGGGATGTGAGAAGCTGACCACAGTAACAATCCCCTCTGGACTCAGATACATCAGCAACCGCGTGTTCTTGGGCTGCACCGCGCTGAAGACAATCAACTGTCTGGGTGCCACCCCGCCAGAACTTGAAGAGATATACGAGCCGTATGAGGACCAGTTCTACGGCGTAAGCGGAGCCACACTCTATGTGCCGAAGGGCTGTGCGGCATCCTACCGCGACGCAGGATACGGCACGTCGCTCACAATAGAGGAGACAGACAAGGGCGTGTTCACGCACGTGTCTACCACTCCCGCCGCCGGAGCCAAGGTGGAGCCGGGCTGGATGCCGATGTCGGTTGAGGTGGAGTTTGCCGAGCCTGTCACCGTTGTCAACGCCTCGCCTTACGCAAGTCTGTTCGACGGTCAGCTCGCAGGAGGCAGGGAGATACTGCCCGACGACGGATGGAAAGCCACTGTGAGCGACAAGAGCAAGAACACGCTCGTGGTCTGGGGCTCCGACTTCGACGGATTCACAAACGCCTTCAAGGCTGAGAAAGGACACGGCTACACTGCCGTAATACCTGCCGGAGTGGTGAAGAACGCTGCTGGCGAGCTCAACGGACAGATTGTCATCAGGTTTGTCTGCGACGAGTCGACGGGCATAGTAAGCACGGACGCTCCGGCAGACGTGAAGGTCACGGCACGCTACGACCTCAACGGGCGCAAGCTTGACAAGGCTGTCAGGGGCATCAACATCGAGAGACTGTCTGACGGCACTGTGCGCAAGGTTGTCGTGAAATGACATGCCTGACGGCTGGAGGCGCGCCTCCGCGCCTGCGTCATGCGGCATATGAATGAAAGGAGACAGACGTACGGGAACATGTTTTCCTGTCGTCTGTCTCCCTTTTTTTGTCCTGAGAGTCCGTTGCGGATACGCTTGCAATGAACCGTCATCCGTTCCTTTCTGTCTGGAAAAACGCCACGCGACGCGCCGGCAGTGCGACGTCCGCCGCCGCACACAGCCGTCTTTCCGTGCATTATAAGTCATTTTCTGCAAATAAACATATCCGTTTTGTGCTGCGGACGAAAATAATCGTTAACTTTGTGTGCTATATACAGACTCATAAAAAACACGACTTATGATTATGAAAAACATCCGACGCAGGTCTGCGGCTTATCTCATGGCGACGCTCATACTGCTCGCACAACTCATGCCTGTGCCTGCATTTGCCTTGCGCGGTGCCGGTTCTGACGGCGGAAACCTTTCTGACAGCCGGTGGCGGGGACGCCGCGTGGCATTCCTTGGAGACTCCATCACCGACCCGCATCACGTGGGCACCACCCGCTGCTACTGGGAGTTTCTTGCCGACATGCTCGGTATAGTGCCGCTGGTGTATGGCGTCAACGGCCATCAGATGAGCGACCTGTACGGTCAGGCACGACGTATGCTCGCCGAGCAGGGCGACAGTGTGGACGCCATAGTGGTGTTCGCCGGAACCAACGACTATAACGGCGGCGTGCCCCTTGGCGAATGGTATGATACGGGCGAGCGCGAGACCGTTGTGGGCGGAGGCGTGAAGACAGTGCGTAAATACCGCACGCCCGTGATGAGCGGAGCCACGTTCAGAGGCAGGATAAACATGCTGATGGACTTTCTGAAGACCCATTATCCCGACAAACAGATAATGATGCTCACTCCGATACACCGCGCCTACGCATGTTTCGGACCGGACAACGTCCAGCCAGACGAGCGGTTTGCCAACAGCATCGGCGCTTTCTTCGACGAATATGTGGATGCCGTGAGGGAGGCGGCTGGTGTGTGGGCAGTGCCGGTGATAGACCTCAACAGCCTGAGCGGGCTCTATCCGCTAAACGACTCGTTCGTCCACTGTTTCAGCAATGGCAAGACCGACCGCCTGCACCCCAACGCCGAAGGGCACAGACGCATGGCTCTCACCATCGCCTGCCAGATGATGGCGTTGCCTGCGACGTTCGACTGAGCTGCGGCGGAGCGGCATGCATGTCACCGGACGCCTTGTCCTTGCTGCCCGTGCAGCCGTGACAGCATTCCCGTTTTGACGGTTTTTCCGGCGTAAAGACACATCTATGTCAGATATGATTTATAATATCGTTTTATATTTTATATCTGATTATGATTGGATATTCTTAATCATACGGCGGCTTAATGTTAAAACAATGCCGTGAATGCGCGTGTTTTTCCGCACCGAATGCTTTTCCGCACGTTATACCGCGTGTTTTTCAGCTTTTCCGCAATGTGCTGACCGCCAGACGGTTGGGCGGAAAGAACGCGTCCTCATGATATTTTTCTTTTTACGGAACGGGCTTTTCCATGATGCGGAAAAGCCCGTTCCGCAGTGTTACAAAGCCTCTTCCGGACGATGGAACGGGCTTTCCGGCACACCGGATACCTCCGGAAGGCATGATGGCGGAGTGTTTATGGTGCGTCTGAATGCGTTTTCCTGCCCCGTCATCATGTTTCCGCAGCATCGCGGCATGGCTTTTACGGGCATGTGTTTTAACTTAAAACTGTTAATTGCCGGGACGCTTACACAGTTGAATGGGAGTGGGGCGGATGGCGCATAAACGCGCCGGGATTTTCTTGCATGGCTCTCTGGGCGGTGTGGAACATGAATCCGTAAAACTGGTATATATGTCCGTCAAAGAGGTATTGTGCCGTATTTGTATCGTAAGTATCTTTGCATCGAACAACAAAACATACTTGCGATATGAACATAAAAACCGTAATGACAGCGGCTGTTATGGCTGCCGCTTTGACAACCGATGCCCAGACGGCATATAAAAACGATACTGATATGGACAGACTTGAATTGACAAAAGAGTGGGACAAGACATTCCCGAAGAGTGAGAAAGTGAGTCATGAGAAAGTGACGTTCCGCAACCGTTACGGCATAACGCTTGCGGCAGACCTCTACAAGCCCGTCGGCGCGGACGGCAAGCTTCCTGCTCTGGCGGTGTGCGGTCCGTTCGGAGCCGTGAAGGAGCAGGCTTCAGGTCTTTATGCTCAGGAACTGGCAGAGCGCGGGTTCCTCACCATAGCCTTCGACCCGTCGTTTACGGGTGAGAGCGGAGGCAGTCCGCGCTATGTGGCGTCGCCCGACATCAATACCGAAGACTTCTGCGCGGCGGTCGACTTGCTGTCCGTCCGCGATGATGTGGATGCCTCGCGCATAGGCATTCTCGGCATATGCGGGTGGGGCGGACTCGCTCTCAACGCGGCTGCTGTGGACTCCCGCATAAAGGCGGCGGTGGCTTCGACGATGTATGACATGAGTCGCGTGACGGCAAACGGATATTTTGATGAGGCTGACAGTGCCGGAGCGCGCAACACCATGCGCCGCATGCTCAGCGCGCAGCGCACTGAGGACTACCGCAACGGGACATACGCGCGCGCCGGAGGAGTGGTGGATCCGCTGCCTGAGGACGCTCCGCAGTTTGTGAAGGACTATCATGCCTACTATAAGACGGAGCGTGGCTATCACAGACGGTCGCTCAACTCCAACGACGGATGGAACACCACGTCGGCTCTCTCTTTCCTAAACATGCCGCTGATGACATACATCGGAGAGATAGAGAATGCGGTGATGATAGTCCATGGTGAGAAAGCCCACTCGCGCTATTTCGGTGAGGACGCTTTCAGACGTCTGAAGGGCGACAACAAGAAACTGCTGATTGTGCCGGGAGCGAGCCACACCGACCTGTATGACAACATGGAGAAGATACCTTTCGGCAGCATAGTGGAGTTCTACCGCACGTATCTTCGCTGACCCGGATGTGCGCGGTCACGCCCGTGAGGTAATCCTGCGGCACGGGCAGAAGTACAAGACGAAACGTATCAGAGAGGCGGATATACAGAACCGGGACATCATTCGCGCGTCGTGGCTGCGTAATGATGTCCCGGTTTTCAATATGTGTCTTGTCTGTCCCGGCATTGCCGCCGTTATTCCGAACAAGTCATCAGACTTCCATTCTTGTTTCATGCTGCTGTCAGGCGGACTGTATCCTGCTTTATCGAAGATGCGGCGGGCTGCACCGGGGAAAAACCGGATGCAAGATGACTGCGGCAGTGCGTAAGAAGGACGAAGGGCTGACAATTAACCTTAAACGTATAATCGGCGTTCTGATGACCGATTCGGTATTATGGCGTATGTGCCCTTATTTGCCTTCGTTCTTAGGCTTCAGTATCGCCTCATACTCCTCTGGCGACCTCAGCAGGCGTATCGCCTCCTTCATCTGTTTGTCGTAGCGCAGGGCGTTCTCTATGGCACCTCGCTGGAAGTAGTATGCCGTCACGATGTCGGACGACAGAATCTGTTTTATCATCCTCTTGTTATAGTCGAAGTCGAGGTCCTTTGCGATGTTGTGACTCAGTTTTTTCTCCAAAGCCTCAAACTCGGGTTTGGCGTCCTCGTAGTAGCCTTCGAACTTGGCGAGTTTAACGAGTTCCTCGAGACATTTCTCACTCACGCGGTCGTAAGTGAAGCTGCTTGCGATGACGCGCTGCTTGAACTGCTCGTAGTCGGAGTCGCTTATCTCGAACTCCGACGCCGGGGCTATCGTGGGGTGAGCCTTGATGTAGTCCACCACATAGTTGAACATGAGGTCTGTGGTGTCCACGCGCTGCAGATAGTAGGCTATGTTCGGCAGCGAGTCAGGCTCTATCTTGATGTCCGGCTCTATGCCTCCGCCGTCGTGCACGATGCGTCCGTTGCGTGTGCGGAACTCACGTGTGAGCGAGTCGGGCACGTGTTCGGTGTATCCGCCCTGCGAGTGCTTGTAGTTGATAGCCTGTATGCAGCGTCCGCTGGGAGTGAAGTATTTGGCTGTGGTGAGCTTTAGGTTGCCGTTGTAAGGCAGCTGCACGTTGGGCACCTGTACGAGTCCCTTGCCGTAGGTGCGTGTTCCCATTATCACTGCCCGGTCGAGGTCCTGCAACGCTCCGCTTGTTATCTCGCTGGCACTTGCCGTTATGCCGTTCACCAGGACTACTATCGGCATCACCGTGTCGATGGGTTCGACGGTGGTCTTATAGTCGCGGTTGGAACGCTGCATCTTGCCTTTCATGGACAGCAGGTCGGTGTTTTTGGGGATGAATATGTTGAGTATGGACAGTGCCTCCTGCACCGATCCGCCTCCGTTGTTGCGCAGGTCGAGCACGAGTCCTTTCGCTCCTTGCTTCTTCAGGTCGATGAACGCGCGGCGGAAATCCTTCGCGCAGTTCTCGCCGATGTACGAGTCGAGGTCTATGTAGCCTATGTCACCGTCCTGCATGCCGTAGTATGGCAGGTCGGGCATCTGTATAGCCTTGCGCTGTATCTTGAAAGTCATGTCCTTGCCTGTGGTCGGACGGTGTATCTTAAGCTCGAGAGTGGTGCCCGCCGTGCCGCGCAGGTGCTCGCTGACATAGGCGTTTGTCTTGTCGGTCATGTCCTCCCCGTCGATGCTCAGTATGATGTCGCCCTTCTTCAGACCCACCTCCGCCGCCGGCATATTCTCATAAGGCTCGTTTATGACAACCCTTTTCAGAGTGAAGTTGTAGCTTATTATCGAGCCGATGCCCGCATATTTTCCTGTCAGCATCTGCTTGAACTCCGCTGATTTGTCCTCGGGATAATATTCGGTGTAGGGGTCGAGGCTGCGTAGCATCGCCTTTATGCCGTTGCCTATCACCTCGTCGGCGTCGAGCGTATCCACATACATGAGGTCGAGATTCTTGTATATGGCATTGAACACATCGAGGTTTTTCGCCACCTTGAAGTTGTGGTCATCGTTTTTCTGCGCGAGAGCCGTGACGGCGCCAAGCAGCATCACGCAGAACAGTATGTTTTTTCTCATAATCGGCTTATATATAAATATAATGTGGTAATTGTACGTAAAGAGTGTGTGAAGGTAATGCATGCGGGCGGAAAGAGAGCTTGCTTTCAGTTTCCTGAGTGCAGCTTACCTTATGCAAAGGTAATGCAAGGCGAGTGCAACAGCAAGTCGGGAAAACCGGGTTTTACCGTACTTGATACTGCCGAGCCGATGCTTACCTTATGCAAAGGTAATGCCAACGAATGGAAAGAGAGCTTGCTTTCAGTTTCCTTAGTGCAGCTTACCTTATGCAAAGGTAATGCAAGTTATGTGCCGGACAAAATAAAATGTATTTATTTTTCATAATACGGCATGGCGCAACGCCGGTTTTTCAATGCGCGGTAGCGTGTCATGCATGTAAACACGCCCTTGCACGCATCCCCGAAACGCCCTTGTGGCATACCGGACAAGACCTTCCGCTGCCGTAAAACACAGTTTCATACATGCCGACACACCCATAATGACGTTTTTTTGAGATAAATTTGAAATTTTTCGCGAAAATGTTTGGCGGAATGAAAAAAACGCTGTACTTTTGCATCGCAATTAAGGCAAATGCTTCAATAGCTCAGTTGGTTAGAGCACCTGACTGTTAATCAGGGGGTCGTTGGTTCAAGCCCATCTTGAAGCGCACTAAAGGAACTGCATCAGGCAGTTCCTTTTTTGTTTCCGGATGTTTTGGTTTTACGGAGGAAAGGTGCGTGGAACGCTATGCCGCTGTGGTGTTTTTGCGTCACTGTAGTGTGCCGTGCGCGTTGATACTGGAATGCGATGGCGTGATGGGACAGGCATGCTCGCATGACAGGAATTGTCTGTTTGGCGTGCGGAATGGTGCGTTTGACGGAGTGGGAGAAGTGTTGTGTGGAATGAAAAATGCGTTGTACGGAAGTAAAAAATATTGACAGCACTTTTTTGTGAAATAGGTTTTTCGGAATGTTCGTGGCAGTGCGGATAGTTGGGAAAACAGGTTCGGATGTGTCATTTTCTTGCTTTCCGTTGGCGGGAAAGGCGGTTTTGTGTTACGGAAAAGACTCTTTTTGGTTGCGGATAAGGCTGTTTTATGGTGTGGAAAAGGCTGTTTTGCGGTGCGAAAAAGGCTCTTTCGGGTTGCGGAAAAGGCTTTTCGGGGCAGACGAAGGGTGGATGGTGTGTGGCTGTGTGGTGTATGTGGCTGGCTGTCAGACGGTTGTCTTAAATGCGGAAAAATCGCGTATTTGTGGAAGAAGTTACTATGTTTCGGTTTTAAAGCATTCTCGTGGAGTTGTCGTTGGATGTTTTTTCTCATTTTTGCGTAATGATTCCGTTTTCCGTCCCCTACGGAGATGTATTTTTGTTTGGGTGTAGTGGCGGGGCAGTGCGTAGGGAATTAATAAGCAGAGT